>Ga0209061_1003378_pt1 | contig 17456 bp, 15 predicted proteins | sample Coa_R1_10_FD_187157 | JGI IMG/M metagenome (GOLD analysis project Ga0209061, IMG submission 187157) | Surface soil microbial communities from Centralia Pennsylvania, which are recovering from an underground coalmine fire - Coalmine... | ecosystem: Environmental > Terrestrial > Soil >...
GCCGCTTGCGGTGTGGGCATGTTGGCCGTCGATCTGCCGATATCTGCCGTTGCCGATACCTTGACTCTTCCTATCACCGTACCGGCCACGCTGATGAAGCAAAAACCCAAGGCCAAACAGAAACCGCGGAAGAAAACCTAACAAGCCAGAAAGCACAACGTTCGGCCAGCCCGCAGAGCAGGCAAGGGTTAAGGAGCTTTCCTTGCTTGCCCTGCGGGCTGGCCGAACATTGTCTCGTCTCAGCGGTCCCTGAAGAGGTCCGCCGGCAGCTTGGCCTCGGCCTTGTCCGGGGGCGGGATCCCCAGCGCCTGGGCCAGGATGACAGCGGCGGCCAGCGGCGTCACCGCCTCTTGCCGCACTCCTGGCCGGACCCCCGTTCCATAGACCAACAGCGGCACATGCGTATCGTAAGGGTGCGGCGTGCCGTGATTGGTACCGGTCAGTTTCGTGGTTAGCAAGTGATAGGGTTTCTCCAAAATGCGCAGATCTCCGGAACGCTCCGGAAAGAACGACTGCCACACGCTCCGACCGATGGCATCCTCCGCCGTGACGCCAGCCACAAGCTGGCGTCGCGTGTACACCTCCTGGATGCCGGGCTGCTGACGCAGCCAGCTGGCCAGCGCCGTTTCGACTTCCGTTTGTTTCAGATGATGCCGGGCCAACAAGGCACGGTTCAGATATAGCCACGGTCCCTCGATCGCTTCTACCCAGCGATTCTCTTCCGCCGGAACGTGGAACGCGGCACAGAGAAAGGCGCTGGCCTGTTGGAGCAGGGGCGTCGGATTGATGCGTCTGGCTTCCATGCCGCGACGCCGTGTTGCTTCCGGCAGCGGGCAGACGCCGTGGTCCGCCGTCAACACCAGGACGTAGCGTCCCTTGCCCACTTGCCGATCGAGGCAGGCGAGCAGCTCTTGGACGATACGATCGCTGCGCAACGTGACATCGAGCACTTCCTGCGAATCTGGGCCCCAGCAGTGGCCAATGGGATCGTTAGACGAAAAACTAACACAAAGAAGATCGGCTTGCTCGTGTTTGCCGAGCTGTTCCGCCTCGAGGGCTCGCCGCACCAGCGCCAAAAGCAGGTCGTTGCCGAATGGCGAAGTATACAGCGCTTCGTAGTATGCCTGGGTCTCTTTGGCAGTGTGGCCGCCGCCCAGAGCGTGCGGAAAGGTTCGTCCAAACTTCTGTGTCCCTTCCCCGGGCGCATCGTCAGGTCCGCTGTATTTTTCATAGTCCAACTCCGGGCGCAGGCGCATCCATTGCTTACCCATCCAGGAAGTGATGAGGCCGGAACGATTGAATTCCGCTACCCAGGGATGCAAACGATCGCGGTAGTACGTCGAGGTGACGAAGAGACCGGCGCCAGCGTCGAACCAATAACAGACATCGGGACTCCGACCCGCAGGCAACACGGCCGAGCGGTCCTTGAGCGACAGTGCTACGACGCGCCCCTTGCCGCCGGTCGCTTGCTTGAGGGCATCGCCAATGGTCGGCGCCAGCAGGCGCTCGGGCGAGACGCCTTGGGCTTTTTTCCGGGCATTTTCCCCATTCGCGCTCCCTGGTGCCGGCGGCACGCGCAGATAACGTTCTGAGGACACACAGTATACCGAAGCGCCTGCTGCCCGATCATACCAATCGTTGCTGATGATGCCGTGCGTCCGCGGCGGGCAGCCGGTTGCCGTTGAGGTATGACCAACTGCCGTCCAGGTATCGGCATAGGGATAATGGCAGTTCGGAAACCATGCTCCCTCTTTCTCCAGCCGATGAAAGCCCCCGTCGCTGAACAGGGTGTCCCAGCGCGTCAAATAATCGCCGCGCAGCTGATCGAAGTACACCAACACCACCAGACGCGGCGCCTGCTCCGTGGGCAGTCCGGACCCGCAACCCGCCAGCCCAAGCAAGCCGAGAACAAAGACGAGAGGGAACAAACCAACGATACAAAGACGGCGAATCGGCATGATCCTTTACACTCCCGGGGCGCTTGATGAACCTGGAATCAGTGTAAAGGGCCAGAGCGTGGGGACAAGAGCGAACGAGCCGCAAGCATATGCGATGGCAGATTTGCCGTCGCTTCTGCTTCCGGCTCGTACCACCTTAGAGAGGCTCAATCGGCCTGCATAATCTCGCTGAGCTTGCCCAGTGCTTCGCTCTCAATTTGACGAACGCGCTCACGAGTCAGACCCAGGCGTTCGCCGATTTCCTTGAGTGTTTTCGGCTCTTCATCGTCGAGACCGAAGCGCATGCGCAGCACGGTCGCCTCGCGCTTATCCATCTTATCAAGCAGGTCGAGGACGTGATGCAGATCATCGGCTTCGACCATTTCGGTATCGGGGGTCTTGGTGTGATCGTCCATCAGCATCTCGTCGAGCGACCAGCCGGATTCGGGCTGATCGGTCTGCGGCGCCGAGTTGTAGACGCGGATGGCCTTCTTGATGATGTTGAGCTTTTTCTTGGGCAGATTGAGGCTGCGGGCAATTTCTTCCTGACTTGGCGGCCGGCCCAGTTCTTCCTGTAATTTGGCGCTGGCGCGGCGCCATTTGGCCAGCAACTCGACCATGTAGGCGGGGATGCGGATGGTCTTGGCCGTGTTGACCAGGGCACGCTTGATCGATTGCTTGATCCAGTAGCTGGCATAGGTGCTGAAGCGCGTGTTCATCGAGGGATCGAAACCTTCGACGGCGCGGAGCAGGCCGAGGTTGCCTTCCTCGATGAGGTCTTGCAACCCCAGCCCCTTGCCGGTGTAACTGCGGGCGATGTTGACCACCAGGCGCAGATTGGCACGGACCATGCGATCGCGCGCTTCACTATCGCCTTCTTCAATGCGGTAGGCCAACTCCTTTTCCTCGTCGGCGTTGAGCAAGGGAGTTTCGTTGATTTCGCGGAGATACGTTTCCAGGGGCGACTGGACCGAATCATTCCGTGGACGGCGCGGTCGTGTCATGGGGAGTTTTCCAGGCAGTGAGGATGACCCAATTTTACCACAGCAACTTTAGGTCAAAATTTGACCAAAGTAAAAATCCACTCTCATTCCCCTGCAGAGGGGGGGAACGAGAAAGTGTTTCTCGCCCAAGTTATCGTCCTTGACCATGAGGTGGCTGGATGTGTCGGCAAGTGCGGCGAGTCATCTGCTGCGGCAAACTCCCCTATCATGCGTTCAGGCGGCAAAATCCTTGCATTCAAATAGAACACGGAGGACGCAGGTTGGGGAGATGGTAACGGATTTGATCCGCTGCCATCTGCCCTCTCTGCGTCCTCCGTGTTCTTTTGCCGATCCTGGTCCGCGAGCAAGCTGCAATAAACTACTCTTCGCTTGGTGTTTCGCCAGGCATGCTGAACAGTTGGCCGCCGCCGGCGCCGGTGCCGCCACGCAGCTCACGCTTGGCGCCGCCTTTGGCCTCGGCCGCAGCTTCGGCTTCCTCGGCGGCATCTGCGGCGGCACTCTGCTCGGCTGTCCAGTTCAGGCGCTTGCGGCTTAAACCGATTTTGCGCTCCCCTACGTCCACGCGCAGGATCTTGACCTCGATCTCGTCGCCGACTTTGACCACATCTTCGGGACTCTCGACCTTATCTTCGGCCAGCTCCGAGATGTGTAAAAGCCCTTCCAGACCCGGCTCCAGCTCGACGAAGACGCCGAAGTTTGTCAGTTTCGTCACCTTGCCCTTCTTGATCTCGCCAGGCTTGTAGCGGCCGGGGATGTCGCCCTCCCACGGATCAAGGTTCATCTGCTTGAGTCCCAGGGCAATGCGCTTGCGCTCCTGATCGACGTTGAGCACCACGCACGTCACTTTATCGCCTTTGGCGACGACCTCGCTGGGATGGGCCACCTTGCGCACCCAGCTCATGTCGCTGACGTGCAAAAGGCCATCGATCCCTTCCTCGATCTCGATGAATGCGCCGTAATTGGTGAGATTGCGGACCACGCCGCTGACGACCGTACCCGGCGGATAGCGCTCGGCCACCTTGTCCCACGGATTGGGCTGTACCTGCTTCATGCCCAGGGAGATTTCCTGCTTTTCTTTGTTGATGTTGAGGACTTGCACCTCGATCTGATCGCCGATGGAAACCAACTCGCTAGGATGATTGATGCGTTTGGTCCAGCTCATCTCGCTGATATGCACCAAGCCCTCGATGCCCGGCTCCAATTTGACGAAAGCGCCATAGCTCATGACATTGACGACTTCGCCGATATGGCGGCTGCCGACGGGGTAGCGCTCGGCGACGTTGGCCCAGGGACTGGGCGTCTTGTGCTTGAGGCTAAGGGCAATCTTTTCTTTTTCCTTGTCCACCTGCAAGATGTAGACTTCCAACTGTTGATCGATGTGGACGACCTCATGCGGATTGTTGACGCGGCCCCAGCTCATGTCCGTGATGTGCAATAAGCCGTCGATGCCGCCCAGATCGACGAAAGCGCCGAACTCGGCGATGTTCTTGACCACGCCTTTGCGGACCTGGCCGACCTCGATTTCGCTCAGGAGCTTCTTTTTCATTTCCTCGCGCTGATCTTCGAGCAGCTTGCGACGGCTGACGACGATGTTGCGCCGCGCCTCGTCGATCTTGAGGATCTTGCACTCGATGGTTTTGTTGATGTAGTCCGCGATGTCCGGCGGCCGGCGAATGTCTACCTGCGAGGCTGGCAGGAACACGTTGACACCGATGTTGACGAGCAAGCCGCCCTTAATCTTGCGTGTCACCAGGCCAGCGACCACGTCGCCTTCCTTGTGCTTGGCGATTACGTCTTCCCATTCTTTCTGGCGGCGGGCCTTGCGATAGCTCAGGACGATGGCGCCCCCCTCGTCCTCGACGGCATCGAGCAGCACGTCGATCTCCGAGCCGATCTGCGGCGGATGGATCTTGTCGTCGCCTTCGTCGTACCACTCCTGCAAGGGAATGATCCCCTCGCTTTTGTAGCCGACATCGACGACCACGTCGTCGCCAACGATGTTGACGACGCGGCCTTTGATGATTTTGTTGACCTCGAATTCCTGTTCTTCGGGCGGCAGCCATTGTTCGACGTTGGTCCCCGCTTCCGGCCGGGTGAAAGCGCTGTGCAGCTCTTGCTGCAATTCATCTTCGGACAGGTCGAACTGGCGAAGCAAATTCCGATTGACCATGTGTTGAAAAGATAATTGGTCCCCTGTTTCCGGCCGATCACCCTGACCGGCTTCCGAGGAAACGGGTAATCCGCCATTATAGAGAATGCTCTGGCGGAAGAGAAGGAGACGCACGCCTTTGGCCGGGCCGTTCGCTTATCAAGTCTTGGTAGGGGGGCGAGTGGAGCACGCCCTGTTCTACGACTGGCCCCCGCTGGAAACATCAAACGCCCCTGGCCAAGCGGATACGCCGGACAATCGCGCCGAAGAGCAGCACCGAAGCCGTGCCGGCCAAGATGCCGAGCCAGTCCAGCACGTGCAGCTGCTCGACCTTAAAGATAAGATTCAAGTAAGGCACACTGAGGATGAGCGCCTGTACCACGGCTACCGTCCCTGCGATCATAAGGAATGTCGGATTTTTCCAGATACCGCTCCAGCCGCTGACATCCGGAGTCAGTGAGCGGCAATTGATCTGGTTCCATACCTGGAAAAAGACGTAAACCGTGAAGAATATGCTCACTTGTCGAATGTTTAGAGGATCAAAGCCCCAGTCCTCGGGATTGGGCCCGCTGCCGGCCGCGAACCAGCCGAAATATTCCATACCGATCAACAAGCCCATCATGGCGACGACAAAGAAACCAGCCGTGGCGAAGATGGTTCGAGCCATCGCGGGCGTGACGATGTTTTCATCTTTGCGTTTGGGCGGCCGATCCATCAGTCCCGGCCGCGGCGGCTCGGAACAGAGAGCAATGGAAGCGAAGGTGTCCATGATGACATTGATCCACAACAGTTGCAACACCGTGAACGGCGGCCGTACGCCGAAGAACGGACCAAGGAAGGCAATGGTCAGAGCGCTAACGTTGATGGTTAGTTGGAACTGGAGAAAGCGCTGAATGTTCTCATAGAGGGAGCGGCCCCAGTGGACAGCCTTGACGATGGTGGAGAAAGCGTCATCGAGCAGTACAATTTTGCTGGCTTCCTTGGCGACCTCGGTGCCGGCCACGCCCATCGCCAGGCCGACATCGGCTTTCTTGAGGGCGGGCGCATCGTTGGTGCCGTCGCCGGTGACGGCGACGACATGCTGCTGTTCCTGCAACAATTCGACCATTTTGTACTTGTCCAGCGGCTGAGCGCGGGCCAACACACGCAGGCCGGTCAACTGGCGCATCAAGTCGTCGCGACGACACGCATCGCTTTCGGACAAATCTTTGCGTTTTTTCAACTCCATCAACTGCGCGTGCAGCTCATTGAACTTCGGACTGGTAAGGACGAGGGCATTCGGCGTATCGATGGGAGCATCGCGACGATCAATGAGACAGATATCGTAAGCGATGGCACGGGCCGTCTCGACGTTGTCGCCGGTAATCATCTTGACTTCGATGCCGGCGCGGCGGCATTGCTCAAGGGCTTCTTTAACATCGTCGCGCAGTGGATCGCGGAGGGCCAAAAAACCCACGAAAACAAGGTTATTCTCCAACAAATCGCGCTGGGAGTGCAGCGCGTCTTCATCAGCTGGCGTCGCACTGGGCAGAATAGCGTAACCGAAAGCGAGCGTGCGCATGGCTTGGCTGGCGGAATCTTTCAAACAGGTTTGCACAGCGGCACGCGCCTTGGCAGTCCATTCTCGCACGGCGCCACCAGCATCCAGGTAATGCGTGCTGCGCTCCAAAAGCCGCTCCGGCGCTCCCTTGACCAGGGATACCAGCTTATCCCCATATGGGATCACTGTGGTCATGCGTTTGCGCTCGGAGGAGAAATGCATTTGATACAGCGGCTCGAATTGCCGACGCAGGCTTTGATATTCCAGACCGGCCTCGTGCAGCCAGTGTAAGAGTGCCCCTTCGGTGGTATTGCCGACCGTGACGAGCTTGCCTTGTTTCTCTTCGAGATTGGCTGTCGAGTTGACGGCAGCGTTAAGAATGATCCAATCCAGCGGTTGTTTTTCCAAGTCGCGATCGTAAGAGAGCGGTTGGTTAGGCCGCTTCCTTACAGTCGCGGCTTGGAAAAACGCTGGCGAGCCGCGGTCGTGGACTTGACCGTCCCAGAAAACGCGCACCACTTGCATCTTGTTTTGCGTCAAGGTGCCGGTTTTGTCGGAGCAAATCACTGTCGCCGAGCCGATGGTCTCGCAGGCCGCCAGCTGGCGAACGAGACTGTTGGCCCGTGTCATTTTCCGCATGGCCAAGGCCAGCGAGATCGTCACACTCATCGGCAGTCCCTCAGGCACAGCCACGACGATGATGATGACCATATAGACGAAGTAGTTGAGCAGATGCTTGGCCACGTTGACAGCCTCGTCCATCGTCTGCGGCCAAAAGATTTCCTGCACGAATAGGCCGCGGACCAGCAGAGCGAGGAAGATGACAATAGCCGCCAGATAGCCGACACTGCTGATGAGATCGGCCAAGACCTTTAGCTTGACCTGGAGCGGCGTGAGTTCCTTCGAGATAGTCAGCTTGCGCTGAATGCGCTTCTCTTGGGTGAACGGGGCACGAGCCGGAAGCGTAAGCGACGGCGAAAGCTCCTCGCGGTCGCTTACGCTTCCGGCTCGTGTTTCGTCTTGTTCTTCCTTTTCGGCGGACAATCGTCGGGCGATCTGGCCCAGGGCAGTAGCGTCGCCGACTTCGGTGACGAGCATCTGCCCGACACCATCGACGATCTGCGTGCCGCGATAGAGACAGCCAGGTTGATCGGGGCCCTCAGCGTTTTCCTGGGGCGGCTGCGGGCGTTTGCGCACCGGTTCGGCTTCGCCGGTCATCAGCGACTGATCGACGTACAGCTCGGTCGCTTTGACGAGCCGGCCGTCTGCCGGCACCTCATCGCCAACCTCCAACATTACGGCATCGCCGACACACACCTGTTCCAACGGGACGGTGTGGATGGTGCCATCCCGGAGGACTTTGACAGTAAGCGATTCTTTTTGGGCGTTGAGTAATTCAAATTCACGATCGCTTTTGTATTCGCTGAGAAAGGCGACGCCGGTGGCGAGAATAACGGCGATCATGACTGCCAGCCCCTCGATAGAGGGATGTCGCGCCGCAATCAAGCCGGCGAAGAACAGCACCAAGGCAGAGGCAAACAGAATGCTCGGCAGCCAATGCCCTTTGCGCAGTGCCAAAGTGCCGCCGATCACGAAGGCGACGGCGGCCAGCGCAATACCGGCCAGGGCCGCCCGGATCTGAAACAGATCGACGAACATCGACAACAGCGCTGCAGCGAGGAGGATTTTGATGATCGGCTCATCGAATTTTTCCAGGAACTTTTTCCACAGCGGCTCGCGCGGCAGCGGCGTTAGTTTGTTGATGCCGAATTGGTGAAGACTTTGGGCCACGGCGGCGGCGGAGAGTCCGTTCTCGGCAGCGCCGGGGAAGAGGTGCTCGATCTCCTGAAGGGTGCGCATGTGTTCCTGGGATCATCCGGCGAGCGAGGGGTGGACACGTCCCGCTCACCGGCGAGGTTCATTGCTCCATGATCTCCGCTTCTTTCTTCGCCGCCATCTCGGTGATCCGCTCCTCGAATTTCTTCAGCAGCGCCTGTACTTCCTCTTTGCCGCGATCGCGCTCGTCTTCGGTCATTTCCTTGGCCTTCTCCGCTTGATCGAAGTGCTTATTGCTGTCGCGGCGGATGTTGCGGCAAGCAACCTTGGCGTCCTCGGCGGATTTCTTGATGCGCTGCACCATCTTCTTACGCTGTTCGCCACTCATGGGCGGCACTTGCAGGCGGATCATCTTGCCGTCGTTGTTGGGCGACATGCCCAGATCGCTGGCGCGAATGGTCTTCTCGATCTCCTTGAGGATGCTGGCATCGTAAGGGCGAATGACAATCTGCTGTGGATCAGGCGTGCTGATCTGGGCCAGCTGTTTCAAGGGTGTCGGCGAGCCATAATATTCGACGCGCAAGCTATCGACCAGGGCGGGAGTGGCCCGGCCGGTGCGCAAACCGCGCAACTCATCGCGGAATACGTTGACCGCTTTTTCCATACGCTCTTCGCAGTCCAGAAGAATTTCCTCGCTTGTCATGTTCGCACCTGTTCCCGTATTGCTCATTTAGCCGCGAGCCGTAGGCGAGCGTGCCGCGCCTTGCCTATGGTTCGCGGCTAAATACTGACCAGCGTGCCGATGGCGTGGCCGGCAATGGCGCGCTCAATGTTGCCTTCCTGCTTAAAGTTGAAAACGAGAATGGGCATTTTCGCTTCCTGACACAGGCTAATCGCGGCCATGTCCATTACTTGTAGATTATCGCGGAGTACCTGGTTGTAGGTCAACTTGTCGTAGCGAACAGCGTGCGGATTGATCTCCGGCGGGGCACTGTAAACGCCGTCTACCTTGGTGGCCTTGAGCAGAATGTCGGCCTGCAATTCGCGGGCCCGGAGGGCGGCGGCGGTGTCGGTGGTCACAAACGGATTGCCGGTGCCGCCGGCCAAAATAACGATGCGGCCTTTCTCCAGATGGCGCGTGCATCGGCGGCGGATATACGGCTCGGCCACCGTCTCCATGCGGATGGCCGTCTGCAAGCGCGTCTGGCAGTTCAAGCTTTCCAGTGCATCTTGCAAGGCCAAGCCGTTGAGTACGGTAGCTAACATGCCCATATAATGAGCTGTTGCTTCTTTGATGACTTCGCCGCCAGCGCTGAACTGGGCGCCGCGGAGGATATTGCCGGCGCCGACGACAATGGCCAGCTGCACACCGCGCTCGACAATGCGTTTGGCCTGCCGAGCGATATTCAGCGTCTCATCGATGCTGATACCGCTTTTGCCGGGGTAGCCGAACCCCTCGCCGCTCAATTTGAGAACAACGCGGTGATACTTCGGCCGCAGTGGATCATGGCTAGCGTATTCGTCCATGAGAGTTTCCAGAGAGATTAGGTTGGCACAAGCACGTCTTGAGGATTATACAAGCCTCTGCGGCCAACGGCGAGACAGGGTCGCCCTGGCTCGTTTCCAGCCTCATTCTCGCGCGAATGATCCGATTTTTCACGGAAAAAATCGCGCTCCGTCAATCTTTCTTCTCTTCCACAGCGTAAAATAAGAATAGAGGAACAGAGAGGAGGCAGCGATGACTCCCTTGGAGTCCGCGGTCGCACGACCGGCTACGCCTTCAATCACCGGCGTTCACCTGTACGACGCTCTCGGCTCGGCCAAGCGCCTATGGGTGCGCGGACGATTGATTGTCCCACCTGAATCAACCGGGGCGTTGGTACGCCCCGCCCACTCGCGCGGCTGGTGGAATCGCTGGGGAAAAACGATTCCCCCGTCATCTTTACCGCCCTCGCTACAGATTCACACGCAAGTCGGTGGTGTCGATCTGCAAGCCGAGGCACCGCTGCGGTCGGATGGCTACTTTGATATTTCCTTCGAGGCAGAGCTGCCGCCGGCTCGCCGCGGTTGGCGCATGGCCCGCCATCAGATCACCGTTGCCGAGCAGACTTTGCGCGCCTGCAATGTGGTTTTACCTGTTCCGGGCACGGGCGGTGCGGGACTTATCGTTGTGCTGCCGCTGAAATTCACCTACGATGCCGACGGCATACAGCGCTTCCCCGAGTCTGCGCTGGCCCGGCGGTTGACCGAGTTGCTGCGGGCTCTGCACGAGGAACATGGGGCCGAGCAGCCGATTTATTACCTTGGCTGTGGCCCCATCGAGGAAAGGCATCGCCAGCCGGAGTTGGCTCTGGCGACGACCTCGCTAGGTTGGCCGAGTGGGCCGATCGTGCTTATGCCGGCCCTTCGTAACGAGGCCGTCACCGCTTTGGCGGCGGGGATCGATCGGCTCCGCTGGTTGTTCGCCAAGCAGCTCAAATTCGTGGTCATCAACCAGGAACCGGCTGCCGAAGCCCTTTTGGGCCAAGAAGTGAAAGGGAAAGTGGATCGGGCCGCAGTCAGCCACTACGCCGGCACGACCGAGGACTTGCGCACGCTCCGCATTAATGGCGAACGGCGGACCCCGCTGCCGGTGCGGTGGCTTGCCCGGCCAACGCGGCAGCGTTGTGTGCCGCGCCATCCGGTAGTGTTCTGCCACGGCATGTTGGCCATGACTATGCTGCGGATGCAAGTCCCCGAGGAGGCCAACTATTTCACGCACCTGCGGCCCTTCCTGCGTGAGCGCGGCATCGAGGCGCTTTATCCCAGCGTCGAGCCGACCGGCGGCGTCGCCGCCCGCGCCGAACAACTGCGCGATCTGATCCGCCACTGGACCGATGAGCCGATCAACCTCATCGCCCACAGTATGGGCGGACTTGATGCACGTTTTCTCATCACGCACCTGGGCATGGCCGATCGTGTGGCATCGCTGACGACCATCGCCGCGCCGCATCACGGCACCACTATCGCCGACTGGTTTTGTCTCAATTTTCGTCAACGCGTGCCGCTGCTGTTGACGCTGGAAGCGTTCGGCATCAACGTCGATGGTTTCCGCGATTGTCGCACCGACGTTTGCCGCACCTTTAATGAGCGCACTCCTAATGTTCCTGGAGTGCGCTATTTCTCTTATACTGCTTCGGTGCCGTCGTCGCGCGTGTCGCCGCTGTTGCGGCGGGCCTGGAACATCCTGACGCCGGCCGAAGGGGCCAATGACGGCCTGGTGTCGGTGCGCTCGGCCGTATGGGGCCAGGTTCTCGGCACCCTATCCGTAGATCACTTCGCGCAAACGCCAGATGGCCTGTTTGTGCGTCCCGGCGAGACTTTTGATGCTGTGAATTTCTACTCCCATCTCATCGAGGATCTGGCTCATCGCGGCTTGTAACAACGGTTCAACCGGTAATTCGCATTTCCCGTGTCAAGCCTTCCGGCTATGATTGCACTGGGGTGGTCGCGTGGAGGATCTTGTCATGTATCGCGTCGCCGGTCGTATTGCATGGGCCGTCCTGCTGGTGGGGGGAGTTGAGGGCTGCATGAACGGAAGCGCGGAAACACCGACAAAGAAGAGCGGTGATGTCTTCGCTGCTGACCGCGAAGATGCCGTCAAGCCCGTCGATTTCGACGCCAGACGCGCCTACAGCTATCTCGAAGAGCTATGCAAGATCGGTCCGCGCATCAGCGGCAGCGAGGGCATGAAGAAACAGCAGCAAATGCTGGAAAAGCACTTCAAGGAGCAAGGCGGCAAAATCGACTGGCAGCGCTTCACCGCGACAGTAAAGAGCGATCCTCGCCGCCAGCAAGTGCCGATGGCCAACCTCATCGTCTCCTGGTATCCCGACCGCATGCGCCGCGTCATCCTCTGCTCGCACTATGACACGCGGCCTCTCGCCGATCAGGAAAGCGATGCGCGCAACTGGCGCAAGCCGTTCCTGGGCGCCAACGACGGCGGCTCCGGCGTTGCCTTGCTGATGGAGTTGGCCCATCATATGAACGACCTGAAGCTCAACGTCGGTGTCGATTTTGTCTTCTTTGACGGCGAAGAGTACGTCTTCGAAGAGCGTGATGAGTATTTCTTCGGCTCCAAACATTTTGGCCGGACTTATCGCAGGATGCGCGACAGGCCGTTTTACGGCGCCGCCATCCTTCTCGATATGGTTGCCGGCAAAAAACCCCACTTTCCCATTGATCCGTATTCCTGGGAGCGGGCTCCCGATCTGGTGCGGGCTGTCTGGAGCATTGCCCATGAGCTGGAATGCTCGGCCTTTGATGCCAACGCCATGGGCCGGGCCATGCAGGACGATCACGTCCCGCTCAATCAGAACGGCATCCCGGCCATTGACATAATCGACGCTGGGTATCCCCATTGGCATAAATTATCGGATACGCCGGCTAATTGTTCCGGCACGAGCATGGAACAGGTGGCGAAAGTCCTCAGCGTGTGGTTGCAGCGCGTGAAGTAAGGGGGCTTGTCGTGGGCTGGTCGCAAATCCTTTTCGGCGCCGTCCTGGTCCTGGTGCTGTTGTTTGTGGCTGTCCTCTACACGGTGCGGCAAGTGGTGGCGCTGCGTCGGCTTCGCGCGGCGGAAGAGATGGCGCTGGAGGAACGTGCTTATCTGCATGGCCGCGCCTGGCGACGGCTGGTCACCTCGCTGCTCTTGTTTCTGCTGGGTATCATGCTGGCGGGCGCCCTGCTTTATCTGGAGACCCCGGCGCAGCAGCTCGCCGAAGAGCAGGCAGCCAAGCAACAGCAAGGCGATACGACGCCTCTGGCGCCGGAGCAGCGTAAATTCGCCCGCCTCTACGCCTGGTTCTGGATCTTCTTTTTGCTCATCTTGATGGTCGTCGTCTTTCTGGCCGCGCTCGATTATTGGGCCACCCGGTGCTATGGTATTCGCCAGCATCGCAAAATCATCGATGACCGCCGAGCCATGATCGAGCGCGAAGTCTCTCGCCTGCGCCAGGAACGCAACGGCCCTTCGTAGACATCTAGACATGAATCTATTCGTCTATGAATATCTCTCGAGCGGAGCCGCCGGGACAAGCGAGCGCAGCGAGACCCGTCGGGCCTTGGCGGTGGCTCCCACCGCGCGCGCCTCTCCCGGTGCTGCGCTCCGGGCGGAAGGCTGGGCCATGCTCGCGGCACTGCTGGAGGATCTGGCCCATTGTCCAGGGGTGCAGATAAGCACGCTGCTGGATGACCGTAGAACACCGCCGCGGCATTGGTCTGGCCGTATTGGCGTTCAGCATGTGCAAGCCGCTGCTGAGAAAGACATCTTCCACGCTCTGGCTGCCGCCGCCGATTGGTCGCTGATCATCGCGCCGGAGTTTGATGGCCTCCTCGCCGAGCGCAGCCGATGGGTCGAGCAAGCCGGCGGACGCTTGCTAGGATCGTCGCCGAAAGCGATAGACGAAACAGCCGACAAGCTGTATCTGGCGCAACTCTGGACATCGCGGGGCATTCCGACGCCGCTGCCGGAGCCGACATATCCTCTGGTGTGCAAGCCGCGTTTTGGAGCTGGCTCACAAGCTACTTTCTTGGTCCGCGATGGGGAAGAATGGACGCGCGCGCGACATCAAGCTCGGGCAGAGGGTTGGAAGGGCGAATTGATGCTGCAACGCTACACGCCAGGACTGGCCGTTAGTGTGACGTTTCTGGCCGGCGGGGGAAAGTGGCATAGCTTGCCGGCCGTGGAACAACGGCTTTCGAGCGATGGACGATTTCGTTACCTGGGAGGCCGCTTGCCGCTGCCGGACAATCTCGATCGCCGTGCTCGCCGTCTGGCTGAACGTGCGGCGGAATGCATTGAGGGACTGCACGGCTGGTTCGGCGTCGATCTGGTCCTCGGTGACGCAGAAGATGGCAGCGACGATACGGCTATCGAAATCAATCCGCGTCTGACCACGTCGTATCTCGGCTTGCGGCGCTTGGCGCGTTTCAACCTCGCTGCAGCATTGCTTGCAGTGGCTACGGGTTCACCTGCACGGTCTTGGGAATGGGGAACCCATGCCATTGTCTTTGATGCGGACGGGCGACTTTGATCTCCTTTTTCATTGGGCAATCCATCCGCAGGACATGCATGCCCCACTCGCGGGTGATTTGCTGGTGTGCCGCCCGCACCAGGTCTCGACTCGGCCAAGCAGTCAAGTAATTTGGGATCGTTGTCTCGAGGTAGCCAGTTGGCTTCATGCAGCGAATTTTACCCCGCGACGGTACGATCCTCAGGTGATCCCGCCCAGAGCGTTTTTCTCAGAACGTTTTGGGGTCTCATTTTTCATTTGGTGGTTCACGGTTAATCGGGTATCGTCAAGTAGATTCTCAGAGGAGGAACATCATGGATCCCGTGGATCCATTAACGATGGCCGTGGCAGGAGAGCATCGCCGCGATACAGTTCATCGAGCCTCTCAGGGGTTCCGGACATTGGCCGGCCAAAAATGACAAAGTGAGAAGCAGCCGCGGAGATTGCACTTTGAGCGACAAAATACGCCAAAAGACGCTGCTGGGGAGCAACGGATCTTCTCCCAAAGGAGCCGGGAAGTACGAACCGCTCAGCAGTGTATGGGAAGGAAGCGACGGCGAATTGCTTGAGGCGATGCTGTCCTTCTATCCGTCTATCAACCCCGAACCGATCTTGGACGCCACCTATAACACGGGCCGGTTCTGGAAAGGTTCTTCGCGCGATGTCTGGTCCATGGACATTAACCCCAAATACCACCCCCGAATCATTGCCGACAACCGCACGATGGAAGGTGTACCGTCTTCGATGTTCGGAACCGTCGTGTATGATCCGCCTCACGTTGGTCCACAAGGACGGGACAAGAGCATCAAGCGTTTCGACGTGGATTTCGGAGCAACGATCGAATGTGGCAAGCAACAGGATTGGACTTTGAGCTATCTGTACCCGCCGTTTTTGAAGCAAGCGAAGCGCGTGCTGAAGCCGAACGGTCTTCTGCTCGCCAAGATCACCGATATGGTGAATAGCCACAGGTCGCGTTGGGCGCATTGCGATTTCATGCGCATGGCGGAAGAGGCGGGCTTTACGGTCTGTGACCTGATCGTCAAGATCCGGCGCGGCCCGATGCTATCGACCAGGTGGAAAGAAGCACACCATGCCCGGAAACGTCACTGTTTCTGGATCATCTGCCGCAACGGAGACTGCTGTGAGCGCTAGGCGTTTGCCGGCCTTGTCTCAGGGGTTTGTCGGGGATTGTTGCTCCTGCGGCGGCGCAGGCGGCGGAGTCTCCGGCTGTGTGCTGGCTTCCGGCGTCGGCGGAGGCGTCTGGGCAGGCGGGGGCGGCTCCGTCACGCGCGGCGCTGGGGCCGGTGCCTTGGCGCGGACTTTGGTTTCGCCTTCCTTGAGCAGCTCGATGAACGCTGTGCGGCCGGCATCGCCGAGGCGGCGCTCGTGACGCTTGATGATGCGTGTGTAGCCGCCAGGACGATTGGCGAAGCGCGGCCCAATCTCCTTGAACAGCTTCTTGAACACCGAATCTTCCGTCGGCTCGCCCTTGTTGTCGTAAAAACGCGCCTTGGCGAGAGGGCCGAGGCGGGCCAGGACAAGGCGGCGCGCGTGCAGCGTGTTCTTCTTGGCCAAGGTAATGATCTTCTCGACGAAGGGCCGCAGTTCCTTGGCCTTTTCAACGGTGGTGATGATCCGCTCATGCTCGATGAGCGACCTTGTCAGATTACGCATCAGGGCCAGACGATGCGAAGCATTACGGCCCAACTTGCGACCAGCTTTCAGGTGTCTCATGGCAGTCTCTTTTCGTCTGTAACAAAAAAGAGATCTCTTTTTTGTTTTTTAGCCGTGTTGTCTGTGGTTGTTTTTTTCCTCAGCGCCGCAGGGTGGTTGGGATTTTCATACCCAGGTGCAAGCCGCGCTCTTCCAGTTTAGCTTTGACTTCCTTCAATGTCGTCTCGCCGAAGTTGCGCACCTCCAGAAGCTCCTCATCGCTGCGGCTGACCAGATCGCGCACCGTGGTGATGCCCTCGGATTCCAGACAGTTGGTCGCCCGCACCGACAACTCCAATTCGGCCAGGCTCATGTTCAGCTTGCGCTCGAGTTCCAGATCGACCTGTTCGCCGCCTGCGCCCAGTTCGCCGCGCTCTTCCATGCTGATTTCCGGTCCCGGCTCGGCGTACTGGACGAACGGATTGAGGTGCTTGCGCAAGATTTTCGCTCCTTCGACAAGGGCCATCTGCGGAGTGATGGTGCCGTTGGTCCAGATCTCCATGATGAGCTTGTCGTAGTTGGTGCGTTGGCCGACGCGCGTGTCCTCAATCTCGTGCTTGACGCGGACCACCGGCGAGAAGCTGGAATCGAGGGGGATGACGCCGACTTCGCGTTCTTGCTCGACGTTTTCTTCGGCCATGCGATAACCGCGGCCATTCTCGACGCGCATCTCAACGACGAAAGGTACATCGTCGGTCAGGGTGGCGATGATGTGGTCTGGGTTGATGATTTCCACGTCTTGATCGGTGATAATGTCAGCGGCCTTGACGACGCCACGCTCGTGGCGTTCGATGCGCAGAGTGCGTGGCGAATCGCTGGCGTTCTTCACTACCAGGCTCTTGATATTGAGGATGATGTCGGTGACGTCCTCGACGACGCCGGGAATAGTGCTGATTTCGTGCTGTACGCCTTGGATCTTGACGCGGGTGACGGCGCTGCCTTCCAGGCTGGACAGCAAGATGCGGCGCAGACTGTTGCCGACGGTCACGCCGAAACCGCGCTCGAACGGTTCGGCGATGAACTTGCCATAGGTATCGGTCAAAGTCGAGCGGTCGCTGGCAATGCGGTTGGGCAATTCCAAGCCCCGCCATCGAATACGCATGTTTCAACTCCATTAGTCTCTATTTGTTTAGCCGCAAGCTGCAGGCGAGCGCTCGCCCGCGGCTTGCGGCTAAACAAAATAGAGACTCCACGTGTTAACGAGAACAAACTTCAATAATCAACTGTTCGCGGATGTCCTGGATGCGGGGATCCACGTCGCCGCGGGTGGGTAGCCGGGTCATG
>Ga0209061_1003380_pt1 | contig 17442 bp, 15 predicted proteins | sample Coa_R1_10_FD_187157 | JGI IMG/M metagenome (GOLD analysis project Ga0209061, IMG submission 187157) | Surface soil microbial communities from Centralia Pennsylvania, which are recovering from an underground coalmine fire - Coalmine... | ecosystem: Environmental > Terrestrial > Soil >...
GGACCCGGAGGCCTGCGCGGGCGGACGGCCGTCTGCGACGATCATCGCGGCGAGGAGGCCGAGCACGACGTAGATCACGGCCCGTGCGGCGAGCCCCGGCCTGGCGACGCTGCGGAGCCATTCCTCGGCTGCCTTCCTCCGGAGCCCCGTGCGGACCTCCCGGGCGGCCCTCAGCGACTCGGAGCTCACGCGATCCCTGTGCCCCGAGCGAAGCAGTTCGAACCCCGACGCGGCGTCACGCGGGGGAAGGCGACAAGATGGTGCCGGACCTCCGGTGGGTCGTCCCTGCCCACGTGGCACGCGCTCGTGGCAGCCCACGTGGCACGCCCACGTGGCACGCCCACCGCCGACCGTCCATCGGAACGAGAGAGAGGAGCCGCCGTGACCGACTCGACCACCGACGGGATCGCGATCGTGCTCTGCCAGGTGTCGGACCTCGCCAAGGCGAAGGCGGTCTACGGCGCGCTGCTCGGCATCGAGCCCCAGCACGACGCCCCCTACTACGTCGGCTACGACGCGGGCGGCCAGCACATCGGGCTCGTGCCCGCCGGGGACGGCGGGGAGGGAGCCGGCGCGCCCGTCGCCTACTGGCGGGTCGCCGACATCGAGGGGAAGCTCGCCGAGCTGACGGGCGCAGGGGCCGTCGTGAAGGACCCGCCGCGCGTGGTCGGCCCGGGGCGGCGCGTCGCGACGGTGACCGACCCCGACGGGAACGTCCTCGGCCTCGTCCAGGACGGCTGACCTCAACGAGGCGCCAGGCGCACCGCGTGGATCCCGAAGATCCCGTCGCCCCGGCGGAGGTGCTGCACCAGGTCCGGGGGGACCGGCTCGGAGGTCGACAGCACCATGAGGGCGCTGTGGCCGTCGGCGCTCGGGCCGACGGCCATGGAGGAGATCGAGATGCCGGCGATCCCGAGGGCCATGCCGACCACGCCGATCATCCCGGGGCGGTCGTCGTTGTGCACGACGAGCATGTGCTCGGCCGGGGGGACCTCGAGCGTGTGGTCGTCGACCATCACGATCCGCGGCTCGGGGCGTGCGCCCGCGCCCGCCAGCGTGCCTGCGACCGCGTGGCTGCCCGAGCGCAACGTGACCAGGCTCTTGTAGAAGGGCGAGGCGGCCGCCGAGATCGTCTCGACGGCGAGCCCCCGGCGCTCCGCGACCTGCGGGGCGTTCACGTAGGAGACCGGCTCGTCCGCAGTCGAGCCGAAGAGGCCCTTCAGCGCGCACAGGGTGAGGACGCCGGTCGCCTGTGACGCGAGCTCCCCGCGGTACTCGATCTCGAGGCGGTCGGGCAGGCGCTCGTGGAGGCAGGCGAAGAACCGCCCGAGCTGCTCGGTGATCCCCATGAACGGTCGGACGGCCTCGGTGACCTCCGAGGCCGCGAGGTTCACCGCGAAGGGGACCAGCTCCCCGTCGAGCGCGAGGAGCACCTGCTCGGCGATGGTCACACCGGCCTTGTCCTGCGCCTCTTCGGTCGAGGCCCCGAGGTGGGGGGTGACGACCACGTTGTCGAGCTCGAACAGCGGGGAGGCGCCGGGGGGCTCCGTCGCGAACACGTCGAGCGCCGCGCCGGCGACCCTGCCCGCGCGGATGGCGTCGTAGAGGGCCTCCTCGTCCACGATCCCCCCACGCGAGGTGTTCACGATCCGGATCCCGGGCTTCGCCTTCGAGAGCAGCTCGCGTCCGACCAGTCCGGTCGTCTCCGCCGTCTTGGGGACGTGGATGGTCACGAAGTCCGACTCTGCGAAGACCTCCTCGAGCGAGCGGAGCTCGACGCCGATCGCCCTCGCGCGCTCCGCCGAGACGTAGGGGTCGCAGCCGATCACCCGCATCCCGAAGGCGGCCGCCCGCTGGGCGACGTAGGAGCCCGCCCTCCCGATGCCCACCACGCCGAGGACCTTGCCGTAGAGCTCGACGCCCTCCCACCGGGCGCGTTCCCAGCGCCCGGCGACGAGCGCGGCGTGGGCTTGGGGGATGTTGCGCGCCTGCGCGAGGAGGAGCCCCATGGCCTGCTCGGCGACGGACAGGATGTTCGAGGTCGGCGCGTTCACCACCATCACGCCGCGCGCGGTCGCCGCCTCCACGTCCACGTTGTCGAGCCCGACGCCTGCGCGCCCCACCACCACGAGGTCGGCACCCGCCGCGAGCACCTCCGCCGTCACCTTCGTCGCCGAGCGCACGACCAGCGCGTGTGCCCCGACCACCGCCTCCAGGAGCTCGCCGGGGCTGAGGCCCTCGCGCACGTCGACGTCGTGGCCGCGCCCGGCGAGCAGGTCGAGTCCCCTGCGGGCGATCTTCTCGGTGACGAGGACCCGCGCCATCGCGCGACCGTGCCGGTGCCGTGCGCCCGCGTGCTACCGGGCGTCGCCGAAGAGCGCCGCCAGGCGGCTCACGCCCTCGACCATGGCGTCGTCGGCGACGGCGTAGGAGAGCCGCAGGTACCCCGGCGCCCCGAACGCCTCGCCGGGGACCACCGCCACCTTCGCCACGTCCACCGCCACCTCGGCCAGCTCCTCGCTCGTGGCGGCGACCCTGCCGCCGATCTCGCGCCCGAGCAGGGCACGCACGTCCGGGAAGGCATAGAAGGCCCCCATCGGCTCCTCGCAGCGCACGCCGGGGATGCGTCGCAGCATCTCCACCATCGTCTTGCGCCGCCGGTCGAAGGCGGCGCGCATCTCGGCCACCGCCTCGAGGCCGCCGCTCAGCGCGGCGAGCGCGGCGTACTGGGAGACGTTGGCGACGTTGGAGGTCTCGTGGGACTGGACGTTGGACGCAGCCACCACCACGTCGACAGGCCCGACCATCCAGCCGACCCGCCAGCCGGTCATGGCGTAGGTCTTGGCGACCCCGTTCACCACGATGCAGCGCGCTGCCAGCTCGGGGACGACGACCGGCATCGAGCACTGCTCGGCGTCCCCGTAGACGAGGTGCTCGTAGATCTCGTCGGTCACGACCCACAGGCCGCGCTCGACCGCCCAGCGGCCGATTTCCGCGATCTCCTCCCTCGGGTAGACGGCGCCGGTCGGGTTGGACGGGGACACGAAGACGAGGGCCTTGGTCCGGGGCGTCGCCGCCGCCTCGAGCTGGTCGACCGTCACCCGGAACCCGCGCTCGGCCCCCGCGAGCACCGGCACCGGGACCCCGCCCGCCAGCGCGATCGACTCGGGGTAGGTGGTCCAGTACGGCGCGCACACGAGGACCTCGTCGCCCGGGTCGCACAGCACGGTGAAGGCGTTGGCGATCGCCTGCTTGCCGCCGTTGGTCACGATGACCTGCTGGGCGGTGACCTCGTAGCCCGAGTCCCGCCGGGTCTTGGCCGCGATCGCCTCGCGCAGCTCGGGCAGGCCCGGCGTCGGCGTGTAGCGGTGCGCACGGGGGTCCCGGCAGGCGGCGACGGCGGCCTCCACGACGTGGGGAGGCGTCGGGAAGTCCGGCTCGCCGGCGCCGAAGCCGATCACGTGCTCTCCTGCAGCCTGCAGGGCCTTCGCCTTGGCGTCGATGGTCAGCGTCGCCGAGGGGGTGACCCCTGCGGCACGCGCCGAGATCCTGCGGACGTCGGTGGTGGTCACAGGTGCCATGATTCCATAGTGGCTCCCGCGGACCCGACCTCGATCGCCATTCCCGCGTCCCTCCTGCCCCTCGACGGGCGGTTCGGCTCGGGCCCCTCGAAGGTGCGGCCCGAGCACGTCCGCCGCCTGGCCGACACCGGCACCGCCTACCTGGGCACCAGCCACCGCCAGCAGCCGGTGAGAGCGGTCGTCGGCCGGGTCCGAGAAGGCCTGCGCACGCTGCTCTCCCTCCCGGACGGCTACGAGGTCGTCCTCGGCAACGGCGGGACGACCGCCTTTTGGGACGCGGCCGTCTTCGGGCTCATCGACGCCCGCAGCCAGCACCTCTCCTTCGGCGAGTTCTCCTCCAAGTTCGCCTCGGCGGTGAAGGCGGCGCCGCACCTGAAGGACCCCGAGGTGATCGAGTCGCCGCCAGGCACCCGCCCGCACGCCGTCGCCCGTCCCGACGTCGACCTGTACGCCTTGACGCAGAACGAGACCTCGACGGGGGTGGCCATGGAGGTCCGGCGCCCGCAGGACGCCGGCGGCGCAGCAGAGGGGCTCGTGGCCGTCGACGCCACCTCGGCGGCGGGAGGCCTGCGCGTGGACCCCTCGCAGTTCGACGTCTACTACTTCGCGCCCCAGAAGTGCTTCGGCGCCGACGGGGGGACCTGGCTCGCGTGCTGCTCGCCGGCGGCAGTCGAGCGCATCGAGCGGATCGCCGCGAGCGGGCGGTGGGTGCCCGCCTTCTTGGACCTCAAGATCGCCCTCGACAACTCCCGCCTCGACCAGACCTACAACACCCCGGCGCTTGCCACGCTCCACCTCCTCGCCGACCAGCTCGACTGGATGCTCGAGCACGGTGGCCTCGAGTGGGCGGCCGCGCGCTGCGACCGGTCCGCCGAGATCCTCTACACCTGGGCGGAGTCGTCGGGCTACGCGCGCCCCTTCGTCCGCACACCGAAGGACCGCAGCCACGTCGTCGCGACCATCGACTTCGTCGACGCCGTCGACGCGAGCACCGTCGCAGCGGTGCTGCGGCGCAACGGCATCGTCGACACCGAGCCCTACCGCAAGCTCGGCCGCAACCAGCTCAGGATCGCCATGTTCCCCTCGATCGACCCCGAGGACGTGGCGGCCCTGTGCGCGTGCATCGCCCACGTGGTGGGCGCGCTCGCGTCCTGAGCGCGAAAGCAGGGCGCGTCAGCCCCCCGAGACGTCCTCGACGCGCTCGCGCCCGGCGGCGACGAAGGGCATCATCGCCCGCAGCCGCGCCCCCACCTGCTCGATGGGATGGGTCCTCCCCTCCTCGCGCAGCTTGAGGAAGGCGGGCCTCCCCGCGCGGTTCTCCTCGATCCACTCCTGCGCGAAGGAGCCGTCCCGGATGTCCTCGAGCAGCCGGCGCATCTCGGCGCGGACCCGGTCGTCGACGACCCTCGGACCGCGGGTGAGGTCGCCGTACTCGGCGGTGTCGGAGATCGAGTAGCGCATCCCCGAGATCCCCTGCTCGTACATGAGGTCGACGATCAGCTTCATCTCGTGCAGGCACTCGAAGTAGGCGGACTCGGGCTGGTACCCCGCCTCCACGAGGGTCTCGAACCCCGCCATCACGAGCGCGGTCATCCCGCCGCAGAGCACGGCCTGCTCGCCGAACAGGTCGGTCTCGGTCTCCTCGGCGAACGTGGTGTCGAGCACGCCTGCGCGCGTCGCGCCGAGAGCGTGCGCGTAGCTGAGGGCCAGCGCGTGTGCGGAACCGGTCGCGTCCTGGTGCACCGCGACGAGGCTGGGGACGCCCTCACCCTGCGTGAACGTCCGCCGGACGAGGTGGCCCGGGCCCTTGGGCGCGACCATGGCGACGTCGACGTCTGGCGGGGGGACGATCTGGCCGTAGCGGATGTTGAAGCCGTGGGCGAACATGAGGCAGTCGCCTGCGGACAGGTGCGGCGCCACCTCGGCGTCGTACACCGCCTTCTGCTCGGTGTCGGGCATGAGGAGCACCACGAGGTCCGCTTCGGCCGCCGCCTCGGCGACCGTGGTCACCCGTAGCCCGGCCTCCTTCGCCTTCTTGGCGCTCGGGGACCCCTCGCGCAGCCCGACGCGTACGTCCACGCCTGAGTCCGAGAGGTTGCGGGCGTGAGCGTGGCCCTGGGAGCCGTAGCCCAGGACCGCGACCTTCCTCGCGCGCACGAGGGAGGGGTCTGCGTCCTTCTCGTAGTACAGGGTTGCCATCTCGGGTCCTTTCGCGTTGGTCCGTGTCTGTGGGGTCGTTCCGTGTCTGTGAGGTCGTTCGGGGTCTGTGCGGTCGCTCGGGGTCGGTGCGGTCGTCCGGGCGGGCTCAGCCCGCCGCGGGCGGGGGGTCGAGGGCGACGAGCCGTGCGCGTCCGGGCGGGGGGACGTCGATCCTCGGGAGGGCCACCCGGCCGGTGCGCTGAAGGTCGAGGACCTCGTAGGTCTCGAGGAGCCCCTCGAAGCCGTCGAGCTTGTCCGGCGGCCCCGCGAGGGCCACGGTCAACCGGTCGGCCCCGACGTCGACGACCTCGCCGCCGAACACCCCCACGAGCTGGATCACCTGCGAGCGCGCCGCGGGCGCCGCGGCGACCGTCGCCAGCAGGAGCTCGCGCTGGACGGCGGCAGCGGGGGCGAGCTCGGAGATGGTCACGACGTTCACGAGCTTGTCGAGCTGCTGGACGATCTGGTCGAGCGGCGCCGACTCCACGTCGACCACGATGGTGATCCTGCTGAAGCGGTCGTCGTCGGTGGGGGCAACCGCCAAGGAGAAGATGTTGTACCCCCGGCGCGAGAAGAGCCCCGCCACGCGCGCCAGCACCCCGGCCTTGTTCTCGACGAGGACCGTGAGGATGTGGTGGCGTTCCGCCGCGGCGCCGTTCGGCACCTCCACCCGGCTCACCCCCTTCCCTCGGCGGCGAGGGTCGCGCGGGAGCGCCGTTCGGCGTCGGCACGCGCCCCGTGGTCCGGGTGCACGACGATGTCGTCGTTGGAGGCGCCGGCCGGCACCATCGGGAAGACCTTCTCGAAGGCGTCCGTGCGGAAGTCGACCACGACCGGACGGTCGTCGATGGCGTTGGCCTTCTCGATGGCGGGAGCGACCTCGTCGGGGTCCTCCGCCCGAAGCCCGACGGCTCCCATCGCCTCCGCCCACTTCACGTAGTCGGGGAGGTCCGGCGAGAGGTAGACCTCCGAGTAGCGCTCGCCGTAGAACATCTCCTGCCACTGGCGCACCATGCCGAGGTAGGCGTTGTTCAAGATGGCGATCTTGACCGGGACGCGCTCGGCAGCGGCGGTGACCAGCTCCTGCGCCGTCATCTGGAAGCAGCCGTCCCCGTCGATCGCCCACACGGTGCGCTCGGGCCGCCCCACCTTGGCGCCGATGGCGGCGGGCACGGCGAAGCCCATGGTCCCGGCGCCTCCCGAGTTCACCCAGGTGTAGGGGTGGTCGAAGCGCCAGTACTGCGACGCCCACATCTGGTGCTGGCCGACGCCGGACACGACGATCGTGTCGGGGGGCGACAGGTCGCGCAAGGTCTCGACGACCATCTGTGGCTTGACCGGGCCCTCGGCACGACGCTCGTAGTGCAGCGGGAACTCGGCCTGCCACCGGCGCAGCTGCTCCCACCACGCGCCGAGCCGGAGTGCCGGGTCGTCGCCACCCAAGGTCGGCGCGGCGGCCTCGAGCAGGGCCTCGATCACGGCCTTGCAGTCCCCTGCGATGGCGACGTCCGCCCGGCGCACCTTGTTGAGCTCGGCGGGGTCCACGTCCACGTGGACGACCTTCGCCTCCGGCGCGAAGGCGTCCACGCGTCCGGTCACCCGGTCGTCGAAGCGCGCGCCCAGCGCGACGAGCAGGTCTGCGCGCTGCATGGCGGTGACGGCCGTGTAGTTCCCGTGCATGCCGGGCATGCCGAGGCAGAGCGGGTGCGAGTCGGGGAAGGCGCCACGTGCCATGAGCGTGGTGACCACCGGGAACCCGGTCTTCTCCGCGAGCGCCCGCAACGCCTCGGCGGCGCGCGCCTTGAGGACCCCGCCGCCCACGTAGAGCACAGGCCGCTCGGCCTGCCTCATGAGCGCCAAGGCCCGCTCGACGTCGGCCCGCGCGGGGGCGCCCGGCAGGCGGTAGCCGGGGAGGTCGATCTGGGGCGGCCAGTGCCACTCCATGGAGGCGAAGGACACGTCCTTGGGGACGTCGACGAGCACCGGGCCCGGCCTGCCGGTGGTCGCGAGGTGGAACGCCGCCGCGACGACCTCGGGGATGTCCTCCGCCGACGTCACCAGCCAGTTGTGCTTGGTGATGCCCATGGTCACGCCGGTGATGTCGCACTCCTGGAAGGCGTCGGTCCCGATGGCCGCGGTCGGCACCTGGCCGCTGATCACCACGAGCGGGGTCGAGTCCATGTAGGCGTTCGACAACGGCGTCACGATGTTGGTGGCACCCGGGCCGCTCGTCACGATGGCGACGCCCGGGCGGCCCGTCGCCATCGCGTACCCCTCGGCCATGTGGCCCGCGCCCTGCTCGTGCCGGACCAAGACGTGGCGGATCGGTGACGACAGGATCGGGTCGTAGACCGGCAGGATCGCCCCGCCGGGCAGGCCGAACATGACCTCGACCCCCTCCATCTCGAGGCTCTTCACGAGTGCTTGTGCTCCGGTGAGCTTCATGTCGTCTCCAACGGTTCGTCCGGTTCGTCCGGTTCGTCCGGCTTGCCCGGGGTCCCCTCCTCCGATCGGCAGGACTGCGTCCTGCCTGTACTTGGCGAGCGTGCCGGCCCCGGGAATTGAAAAGACCTCCCCGAAGGGAGGTCGTCTCGGCGCGCGGCGATGTTCGGGCAGCGCGCCTAGAGAATCAGTACGAGGGTGCCCAGGAGGCTCGGCGTCGCGGGACGGCGGGTCATGGCCCGACCATCATTGCACAGCGCCGCGCCGCGCGCCAGCGCAGCCGGTCGCCGTCGGCTCGGCTGTCGCTGGCTCGGCTGTCGCAGACGACGCACGCCCGCTACGGCTCGGTGACCGCCCCACGATCGGCGCCGGTCACGAGGCGTGCGTACTTGGCGAGCACGCCCGTCGTGTAGCGCGGCGTCCACGGCTTGAGCGCCGCACGGCGCCGGGACAGCTCGTCGTCGGGCACCACGAGGTCGACCCGGTGGGCGTCGACGTCGATGCGGATCGTGTCCCCGTCCTGCACGAGCGCGATCGGTCCTCCGTCCACCGCCTCGGGGGCGACGTGGCCGATGCACAGGCCGTGCGTCCCTCCCGAGAACCTCCCGTCGGTCACGAGGGCGCAGTCGCTGCCCCGTCCCGCCCCCTTCATCGCCCCGGTGACCGCCAGCATCTCGCGCATCCCCGGTCCGCCCTTGGGTCCCTCGTAGCGGATGACGACGACGGTCCCCCCTCCGATGGCACCTGCGAGGATGGCGTCGAGTGCGGCCTGCTCGCCGTCGAAGACCCGTGCCGTGCCCTCGAAGGCGGTCTGGTCGATCCCTGCCACCTTCACCACCGCGCCCCCCGGGGCGAGCGAGCCCCGCAGCACCGCGATCCCGCCCTGGTCGTGGATGGGGCGGTCGAGCGGGCGCACCACCGTGCCGTCGGGCGGCGGCGGCGCGAGCGAGGACAGGTTCTCCGCGAGCGTCCGGCCCGTGACCGTGAGGCAGTCCCCGTGCACGAGTCCGGCCTCGAGCAGCTCGGCAAGCACGGTCGGGACGCCCCCGACCCGGTCCACGTCGACCATGTGGAACCTGCCGTGCGGCTTGGTGTCGGCGAGGTGCGGCACCCTTCGAGCGACGCGGTTGAAGTCCTCGAGCTCGAGGTCCACGTGCGCCTCGTGGGCGATCGCCATGAGGTGGAGGACGGCGTTCGTGGAGCCGCCGAGCGCCATCACCACCGCGATGGCGTTCTCGAACGCCTCCCGGGTCATGATGTCGCGGGGCCGGATGCCGCGCTCGAGCAGGGACAGGACCGCACGGCCGGACTCGTAGGCGAGCTGGTCGCGGCGGGGGTCCACGGCGGGGGCGGACGCGCTCTGCGGCAGGGACATGCCGAGCGCCTCGGCGACCGACGCCATCGTGTTGGCCGTGAACATCCCCGCGCAGGACCCCTCGGTGGGGCACGCATGCTGCTCGATCAGCGCGAGCTCCTCGTCGCTCAGCGCGTCCACCGCGTGGGCGCCGACCGCCTCGAAGACGCTCACCACGTCCAGGGCGCGGTCCCCGAGGCGACCGGGGAGGATCGTCCCGCCGTAGAGGAAGACGCTCGGCAGGTTCACGCGGGCGGCCGCCATGAGCATGCCGGGCAGCGACTTGTCGCACCCCGCCAGGGTCACCATCGCGTCGAAGCGCTCGGCGTGCATCATCGTCTCGATCGAGTCGCAGATGACCTCTCTGCTCACGAGCGACGCGCGCATGCCCTCGTGGCCCATCGAGATGCCGTCGGAGACGGCGATGGTCACGAACTCGAAGGGGAACCCCCCGGCGTCGCGCACCCCGTCCTTGGCACGCTTGGCGAGGCGGTCGAGCGGGAGGTTGCACGGGGTCACCTCGTTCCAGCTCGACGCGACGCCGACCTGCGGCTTGTCCCAGTCCTCGTCGGTCATCCCGACGGCACGCAGCATCGCCCGAGCCGGCGCGCGTGCCGGCCCCTCGGTCACCTCGTAGCTGCGGGGCTTCATGCCCGGCCGCTCGGCTGCCTCGCTCGGGTTCGTCATGGCTGCTCGCTCCTTCCCGGTCCCTCCGGTCCCGCCGGTGCCGCGCGCAGGCGCCGCAGCTCGGCGGCCACCGCCTTGCCGTCGGCCTTCCCCGCGGTCGCACGCATCACCTGGCCGGTGAAGAACCCGGCGAGCTTGTCCTCCCCTGCGCTGAAGCGCGCCCACTCCTCGGGGTTCGCCTCCACGGCCTCGCGCACCGCGGCCGCCAGCGCGCCCCCCGAGAGCGCCTCGAAGCCCTTCTCCGCCGCGATCCGCGCCGGGTCACCGCCCCCTGCGGCGAGCAGCTCGCGCAGGACCTGCTTCGCCTGGGTGGCCGTGAGGGCGCCCTCGGCCTCCATCGCCACGAGGGACGCGAAGGCGCCCACGTCGAGCGCCCGGGCCGCGTCCAGGTCGGCCGCGAGCTCGTTGGCGGCACGCACGAGCGCGAGCTCGGCGGGCGCGCCGCGGCCGACCGCGGCGACGACCAGCTCGTCCAAGCCCTGGCCCACGAGGACGCCGACCTGCTCGAGCTGCTGAGGGGCGGGCGCCGTCCCGAGCAGCTCGGCGAGCCGCGCCCGGCGCGCCGAGGGCAGCAGGCCGACCTCCGCCGCCGCGCGCGCCTGCCACGCGGCGTCCGGCGCCAGTGGGACGAGGTCGGGCTCGGGGAAGTAGCGGTAGTCGAAGGCCTCCTCCTTGGACCGCAGGGGCACGGTGCGCCCCGCGTCCTCGTCCCAGTGCCGCGTCTCCTGGACGACCGTCCCGCCCGACTCGAGCAGCGCCGCCTGACGGGCGGCCTCGTAGTCGATGGCCCTGCCGAGGGAGCGCAGCGAGTTCAGGTTCTTGATCTCACAGCGCGTCCCGAAGGGGGCGGGGCTGCCTTCTGCGCCGGCGGGGTCGGGTGCCCGGCGGCGGACGGAGACGTTGGCGTCGACCCGCAGCGACCCCTCCTCCATCTTCCCGTCGCTCGCGCCGGTCGCGACGAGCACCCCCTGCAGCTCTGTCACGTACAGGCGGGCCTGTGCGGCCGAGCGGATGTCGGGCTCGCTCACGATCTCGACGAGCGGCACCCCCGCGCGGTTGTAGTCCACGAGGGCGTAGTCGGCCGCGTGGATCCGGCCCGAGGCGCCCTGGTGGGTCGTCTTGCCGGTGTCCTCCTCCAGGTGCGCGCGCACGATCCCGACCCGGCTCCCGTCGGGCAGGTCGAGCCAGCCGCCGACGTTGATCGGCTCGTCGTACTGGCTGATCTGGTAGTCCTTGGGCATGTCGGGATAGAAGTAGTTCTTGCGGTGGAAGGCCGACGGCCGCACTTCGCAGTGGAGCGCCGCGCCGATCCGCATCGCCAGCTCGACGGCGCGCTCGTTCAACACCGGGAGCGATCCGGGGAGACCGAGGCAGACCGGGCAGATGTTCGTGTTCGGCTCGTCGCCGAAGGCGTTCACGCAGCCGCAGAAGAGCTTGGTGCGCGTCCGCAGCTCGCAGTGCACCTCGAGCCCGACGACGACCTCCCAGCCCGGCCCGGTCCCAGATGCACCGTTCACGAGCCCACCGCTCACGAGTCCACCGCTCACGAGTCCACCGCTCACGACCGCACCTCCCCCGCCGCGCGCTCGAGGACCGCTGCCGCCCGGAACAGCTGCTCCTCGCCGCGTGCGGGCGCCAGCACCTGCACGCCGACAGGGAGCCCGTCGTCCCCCGCGCCGAACGGGACGCTGATGGCGGGGTGACCCGAGAGGTTGGACGGGATGGTGCACACGTCGGACATGTACATGGCGAGCGGGTCGTCCGTCCGCTCGCCGAGGCGGAAGGCGGTGGTAGGTGCCGTCGCGCCGAGCAGGACGTCGAATCGCTCGTAGGCACGGTCGAACGCACGGATCATGAGCGTGCGCACGCGTTGGGCCTTGCCGTAGTAGGCGTCGTAGTAGCCGGCCGACAGCGCGTAGGTCCCGAGCATGATCCTGCGCTTCACCTCGGGGCCGAAGCCGGCCGTCCGGGTGGCCGTGTTCATCGCCGCGACGTCGGGCGCGTCCACGCGCAGCCCGTAGCGGACGCCGTCGTAGCGGGCCAGGTTGGACGACGCCTCGGCGGGCGCGATGAGGTAGTAGGCGGAGAGGCCGAAGCGCATCTCGGGGACCGTCACGTCGTCCACGACGGCCCCGGCACCCGCGAGCGCCCCCGCCGCCGCGCGCACCCGGCGCGCGACGTCGGGCGCCGTGCCGTCGACGAGCTCGGCCACGAGGCCCACCCGCATGCCCTCGACCCCTGCGTCCAGGACCTGGCTGACGCTCGGCGCGGGCGCGTCGAGCGACGTGCTGTCGAGCGGGTCGTGCCCGGCGATCACCTCGAAGAGCGCGGCCGCGTCGCCGACCGACCGGGCGATCGGCCCGATCTGGTCGAGCGAGCTCGCGAAGGCGACGAGCCCGTAGCGCGACACGAGGCCGTAGGTGGGCTTCATCCCGACCGTGCCGCACAGCGCGGCGGGCTGGCGGACCGATCCTCCGGTGTCCGAGCCGAGGGCGAGCGGGACGAGGCCCGCCCCCACCGCCGCGGCGGAGCCGCCCGACGACCCGCCGGGGACGCGTGTCGGGTCCATGGGGTGGCGCGTCGGCCCGCGCGACGAGTTCTCCGTCGAGGAGCCCATCGCGAACTCGTCGAGGTTGGTCTTGCCGACGACGACCGCTCCGGCATCCCGCAGACGCGTCACCACCGTGGCGTCGTAGGGGGGCAGCCAGCCCTCCAGGATCCTGGACGCGCACGTGGTCGGGACGCCGCGCGTGCAGATGTTGTCCTTGAGCGCGACCGGCACGCCCGCCAGGGGTCCGGGGTCGCGCCCCTCCTCCACGGCTCGGTCGACCGCGGCGGCCGCCTCGAGTGCCTGGTCTCCTGCGACGTGGAGGAAGGCGTGGAGGCCGGGGTCGCGCGCGGCGATCGCCTCGAGGGTCTCCTCGACGACCGCGCGCGCGCGGCGTTCGCCGCTGCGCACCGAGGCGGCGACGGCGAGCGCGCCCGGGTTCACGGGGCCTCCCCCACGATCCTCGGCACCTTGAACCTGCCGTCCTCGACGTCCGGGGCGGCCGCCAGGACCTCGTCCCGGTCGAGCCCCCCACGCGGCTCGTCGGCTCGGAGCACGTTGCGCACCGGCAGCGGGTGCGCCGTCGGCGGCACGTCTGCCACGTCGAGCGCGGCCACGTCGCGCGCGTGCTCGATCACCCGAGCGAGCTGCTCGGTGAACATGTCGAGCTCGTCGTCGGAGAGGGCGAGGCGCGCGAGCGCGGCCACGTGCGCCACGTCCTCGCGCCCGAGCGTGGGGGTGGGATCGACCGCTCCGCTCCCTGGTGACGGCACGGCGGGCTCCGTCGCGCCGGACGGCGGACCACCGCTCACGCGACCGGCTCCGAGGCTGGGGCGGTGACGCGGAGCACGAACTCCTCGATGCGGTCCTCCACCTCTTCGTGGTCGTAGTCGACCATCGCGTTGTGGTAGCTCCGCTCGAGCCACACGCGCGCCGAGGGGCCGCGCACCGAGGCGACCAGCTGGTCGCCGTTGGCCGGCGGGACGACGTGGTCCACCCTGCTCGAGATGAGCAGCACCGGGCAGCGGATCTGCCCGAGCGCGGTGGCGACCTCCTCCACGCCGTCGTTCAGAGAGCAGAAGGCGGCGAGCGGGGTGCCCTCGTAGGTCGGGAAGGTGACCTCGGGGTCGGCCGTGTCGGACGCCGCCCCGCTCCAAAGGACCGTGCCGGCCTCCACGAGGGCCTTCGCCCCCGAGCGGATCTCGTCGTCGAACGGCTGCACGAGCGGGTTCACGACGGCGATGCCGCGGATCTCGGGATGGCGCTCGGCCAGCCAGCAGGCGATGGCGCCCCCCATGGAGTGCCCGACGACGGCGACGTCCGGGCAGCGCGCGCGCAGGGACGTGTAGGCGGCCTCCGCCGCGCCCGACCAGTCCGCCCACCCGAGCGGCACGAGGTCCTCGACCACGGTCCCGTGCCCCGGGAGGAGCGGGGCCTCCACCGACAGGCCGTGCGCCGCCAGCCGCTCGGCGCTGCGCCGCATCGAGAACGGGCTCCCGCAGAAGCCGTGGACGAGCAGCGCACCCCGCGGACCGCCGGGGGCGGAGAACGGCTCGGCGCCCGGCATGACCCGGGCGGGCTTCGACGGGGCGGGCACGACCGGCACTCTACCGACGACGCCGTGCCCGGCCCGCCCGACGACCCGCCCGACGAGTCCGTGCCCGGCCCGCCCGACGACGCGCCCGACGAGTCCGTGCCCGGCCCGCCCGACGACGCCGTGCCCGGCTCTGGCTCCCGGCGCCGTGCCCGGCTCTGGCTCCCGGCGCCGTAACCTCTGCACTTCGAGGAGGTGCCATGCCCTACCCATTCCTGAGCGACGAGTGGATCGAGAGCGCCCACGCGATCCGGGCCGAGTTCAAGGACAGGACGCCGCCGATCGACCACCCGGTGCGGATGAATCTCGTCGTGACCGAGCTGCCATTCGGCGACGGGGACCTCCAGGCCCACGTCGTCACGACCGCCGGCGAGCTCGACGTCGACAAGGGCCACGTGGAGGACGCGGACCTGACGGTCACGCTCGACTACGCCACCGCCAAGGCCCTCCTCGTGGACCGCAACCCGCAGGCGGGCATGCAGGCGTTCATGGCGGGGCGGATCCGTGTCGACGGGGACATGTCGAAGCTGATGTCGATCCAGATGGCCACGCCGGACGAGGACTCCCAGGAGATGGCAGAGCGCCTCAGGGCGATCACGGAGTGACCCGCGCCCGGCGTCTCAGGCGTCGGCGGTCTGCTCCGCTGACAGCTTGGCCATCTCGGACCTGAGCTCCTCCACCGTCCAGCGGGAGGGCCGGTCGAGCGTGTCGGTCATGGTCCACCCCTGGAAGTTCCGGATCGTCCCTCCCTGCACGAAGAACACCCGTCCGGTGAGCGGGCAGTCCTCCGTCGCCAGGTACGCGACGAGTGGCGCCACGTTCGCAGGGTCCCAGACGTCGAACTGCGCCTCGTCCTGGGGGGGCTTCACGATGTCCGACAGCCCCGGGGTCAGCTCGGTCATGCGGGTCCGTGCGGCCGGGGCGATGGCGTTCACCCGGACGCCGTAGCGGCCGAGCTCCTGGGCGGCGATCACCGAGAAGGCGGCGATGCCGGCCTTGGCCGCCCCGTAGTTGGCCTGGCCAGGGTTCCCGAGCAGGCCGGAGGTCGACGAGGTGTTCACCACGCAGGCGCGCACCTCCTCGCCGGACTTGGCCCGCTCGCGCCAGTAGGCAGCAGCGTGGCGCGTCGGGACGAAGTGGCCCTTCAAGTGCACGTGGATGACGCTGTCCCAGTCGTCCTCGGTCATGTTGACGAGCATGCGGTCGCGGAGGATGCCTGCGTTGTTCACGAGGACGTGGAGGTCGCCGAAGGCCTCGATCGCCGCGTCGATCAGGCGCTTGCCCCCCTCCCAGTCCGCCACGTCGTCCGCGTTGGCGACGGCCTCGCCTCCGAGCGCCCGGATCTCGTCCACGACCTGCTCGGCCGGGGTGCGATCGTCGCCCGAGCCGTCCAGCGCGCCCCCGAGGTCGTTCACGACCACCTTGGCGCCCTCGGCGGCGAACAGGAGCGCGTGCTCGCGCCCGATCCCGCGGCCGGCCCCCGTGATGATCGCTACCCGCCCGTCTAGTGCGCCCATGAGCTCGCTCCCCTCTGGTGCCACGTGGATCGGCGCTCCACGGTAGTTGGACCAGGGACCTCCGCGCGCGTGGCGCCGGCCCCGGTACCCTGGTGGGCAGCCCCGACGCCTGGCCCGCCGGGCACGGAGCCGCCCCAGATGCGCACGCAGTCCCTCCCGTCGCCCCTCGTCCGCTTCCGCCCGCCCGCGGCAGCGCTGGTCGCCGCGAGCGGGGTCTCCGGCCAGTGCGGCTCGGCGCTCGCGACCAAGCTGATCGCCCACGTCGGGCCGGCGGGTGCCCTCACCTTGCGCCTCTCCTTCGCGACGGTCGCGCTCGGCATGCTCGCTGCGACGGCGCGCCCGGACCACGGGGCGCGGCACGGACGCGAGCGGGGCACGCCCACGGGGGCTCCGCCGCGCACCGGGACCCTCCTCCGTCTCGGCGGCCGCGCGCGCCGCGCCGACCTCGGGGTCGTCGTGGCCTTCGGGCTCGCCCTGGCGGCGATGAACCTCTCCTTCTACGAGGCGATCTCCAGGGTCCCCCTCGGGGTGGCGGTGACCGTCGAGTTCCTCGGGCCGCTCACGATCGCCGTCGCCGGCTCGCGGCGCTGGGTCGACGGGCTCTGGGCGCTCCTCGCCGCGTGCGGGGTGGTCCTTCTCGCGAGCGGGAGCCTCTTCGGCGTCGTGCACCACCTCGACCTGGCCGGCGTCGGCTTCGCCGCGCTGGCCGGCGCCTTCTGGGCCGCCTACATCCTGCTCAACAAGGAGACCGGCAAGCGGTTCACCGGGACCACCGGACTGGCCGCGGCGATGGCGGTCGGGGCGGTCGTGGTCATCCCGTTCGGCGCGCTGGGCGCGGGGACTGCGCTCCTGCGCCCGTCCGTCCTCGGGCTCGGCGTGGTCGTCGCGCTCGCGTCGTCGGCGATCCCCTACCGCTGCGAGCTCGCGGCGCTGCGGCGGGCCACCCCGAGGGCCTTCGGGATCCTCGCCAGCATGCTCCCGGCGCTCGGGGCCCTCGCAGGGCTCGTCATCCTCGGGCAGCGGCTCTCGTGGCTCGAGATCCTCGCCCTCGTCCTCGTGGTGGCCGCCAACGTCGGGAGCACCGCTCTCGGCACGCGCACGGTCGAGTCGCTCGACCCCGAGGCGCTGGTGCCGGCGCCGTCCGGCACCGACGCAGGCACGCCGCTCCCCTGCCCGGCCCGCTGCGGCGCGGGGACCGGTCCTGCAGCGGCAGGCTGCGACCAGGGGTGACGGGGCGCAGGGTCACGACTTCGATTCCCTGGCGGACCTCCACGACGACTGCCTCATCGGAGGCGGGCGAGGAGCGCGTGTTTGATCGCGGGCCACTCGTCCCTGAGGATGCTGTACACGACCGTGTCCCGGAACGTTCCGTCCGAGCGCCGTCGTTCTCTCCTGAGAACGCCTTCGCGCTTCGCGCCAAGCTTGGCGATTGCGGCCTGTGAGCGCGTGTTCTGCGTGTCGGTCTGGAAGGCAACCCTTCCGTAGCCACAGTCCTCGAAGCAGTGGGTGAGGAGAAGCAG
>Ga0209061_1003381_pt1 | contig 17439 bp, 15 predicted proteins | sample Coa_R1_10_FD_187157 | JGI IMG/M metagenome (GOLD analysis project Ga0209061, IMG submission 187157) | Surface soil microbial communities from Centralia Pennsylvania, which are recovering from an underground coalmine fire - Coalmine... | ecosystem: Environmental > Terrestrial > Soil >...
TATCCCTGGCCAAATTTCGATTGAGGAGCTTTCACCCATGAGCGATCCCCACGCTTCACATCCGCCACTGCGCAGCCGCGAGTGGTTTGGACCCAACGATCTTCGCGCCATGACCGCGCGCGCCTATCTGCGCGCGGAAGGTCTCACCGGCAGTTTTTTCGACGGGCGCCCGGTGGTCGGCATTTGCAATTCATGGAGCGAACTCACCACCTGCAATGCTCACTTGCGTCAAGTGGCGGAAGCTGTAAAACGCGGCGTTCTGGCTGCGGGCGGACTTCCGTTGGAATTCCCCACTATCTCCCTGGGCGAAACACTGATGAAGCCGACCACCATGCTCTATCGCAACCTGATGGCGATGGACGTGGAGGAATGCATCCGCGCTTACCCGCTTGACGCCGTGGTGTTGCTCTGCGGTTGCGACAAGACCACGCCCGCGCAAATCATGGGCGCAGCAAGCGCCGACGTGCCCGCCATCGTCGTTCCAGGCGGGCCGATGCTGCGCGGCATGTGGAAAGGCAAGCCGATTGGCTCCGGGACAGACACCCGCCGTTTCTGGAATGGGAAAAGAGCGGGCGAGATTACGGATGAAGAGTGGTGTGAGATTGAGCGCTGCATCTCGCGCAGCGCGGGTCACTGCATGGTGATGGGCACAGCCTCCACCATGACCAGCATGGCGGAAGCGCTGGGGATGACCTTACCCGGCGCGGCCAACATTCCGGCGGCGGATTCAAGGCGTTACGCCATCGCCGAAGAAAGCGGTCGCCGCGCGGTTGAGATGGCCCGCGAAGACCTGCGCCCTTCGCAAGTTCTCACCCTCGAAGCCTTCGAGAACGCCATCCGCGCCGATATGGCCATCGGCGGTTCAACCAACGCCATCATCCATCTCGTCGCCATTGCTGGCCGTGTCGGCATCCCGTTGCCGCTCGAAGTGTTTGATGAAATCTCGCGCACAACGCCTTTCATTACCAATATCAAGCCTTCCGGCGCTTACCTGATGGAAGACATGTATTACGCAGGCGGCTTGCCTGCCGTCCTGAAAGAGTTAAGCCCTCTGCTGCGCCTTAATGCGCTGACCGTGACCGGAAAGACCATGGGTGAGAACATTACGCAAGCCGAGTGCTTCAATCGGGAGGTCATCAAACCACTCAGTCAGCCTCTTTACCCGGAAGGCGGCACGGTGATTCTGAAAGGAAACCTCGCCCCTCACGGAGCAGTAATCAAACAGACAGCAGCTTCGCCGCACCTTCAAAAACACAAGGGCCGCGCCATTGTCTTCGAGAACTATGAAGATATGATGGCGCGTGTGGACGATCCCAAGCTCAATGTCGATGAAAACTGTGTTCTGGTCCTGAAGAGCGCAGGCCCCAAGGGCGCGCCGGGCATGCCCGAATGGGGCGATATGCCGATTCCGGAAAAGCTGTTGAAAGCTGGCATCTCGGACATGGTGCGCATCAGCGACGCGCGAATGAGCGGCACAGCTTACGGAACTGTTGTGCTGCACGTCTCGCCGGAATCAGCCGCTGGCGGCCCTCTGGCGCTTGTGAAGGAGGGCGATACGGTCGAGTTAGACGTTCACGGTCGCCGCCTGGAACTGCTGGTTCCCGAGGCCGAACTCAAAAAACGGCGGGCAGCATGGACTCCTCCCCAGCCTCATTATCAGCGCGGCTATGGAAAGATGTTCCTGGAACATATCCTCCAGGCGCACGAAGGTTGCGACTTTGATTACCTTCGCAAGGTCTAAGCACAGGCATTTTCGAGCTCACGGGCTGTTTACTGATAATAGAACTGGCGCTCAGAGTCTAGTTACTTATTAGATATGATTTACGTAAAATCAGCTTGTGTGCTAAAGTTTGGGTATCGTGAAGGGTATGAAGAAGTGTCCAGCGTGCGGTTCCTCCCGAAACACAAAGTCTCCTAGCGGGCGACATCTGATCTGTATGGATTGCCAGCGGATCATTCTGCGCGAGGAAGTGGGGCGTCCTCGGCGACGGCAGGCGAGCATCCCTCCTCATCGGCCCCATAAAGTTGAGTCTGTACCTGAATCGTAGGTCTGAGTTCAGCTCATTTCTCAGCGGAAAGGCAGCCAGGCTTTGTCTCTCGGCATGAAGGCGGAGTGTATACGCTTCGTTGGGGGGCGTATACCGGCTTTGTTTGCTATTCCGCATTCCGCGCAGCAGCCTGAAAAGCCCTTGCAGCCGGTGAGCTGACGCGCAAATCCTCAGGCTCTGGCAGAGCGCGCGGCCTGAGTAGCCATCTCTCTGGTAGCCCTTAAACTTTTCACAGCATCATAGGTGGGCAGATACTCCATCGCCGCATAGTGGCGATAGTTCAATTGGGCAAGCTTCTTGAAGATGTTTCGATAATCAATCTCTCCAGTCCCCGGCTCGTGACGCCCGGGAACATCGGCAATGTGCACGAGACCTACAAGATCGATGTTCTTTTCCAGTTTTTCAATCAGATTCCCCTCGGCAATCTGCTCGTGATAGAAGTCATAAAGAAACTGCACCTGAGGGTGATTCACAGCCCTCATAATTTCAAAGCCTTCCGCAACAGAAGTGAGGTAGTAATGCGGATTCTCCTCCGGATCGATATTTTCCAATAGCAGCCTCACGTTCTTCCCTTCCACCACCTCCGCCGCGCGTTTAAGCCCCTCGATGCAACTCTGATGCTGCGCCTGGCGATCCAGCCCTGGCACGCGATTACCCGACATCACAATCAGCGACGGACATTCGAGTCTGTCCAGGATGGGCAGGATGTTACGCAGGTCAGCCAGGAACGCCTGGCGTTCTTCGGGATTCCCGATCCCATGCCGGAGGCCCGAGGTGCAGTCAAAATTGATGCCCAGCGCGCGCTTTCGGCGATTCACATTGGCGTATTCAGCATCAGACCAATTGTGGAACTCGCCGGTCAGCTCCACGTTGTGATACCCGGCCTCCGCAACTTTTTCCAGGCGCTCTTCAAACGGGAGTTGACGGAACACCGTCCACAGCATGATCGAGAACTTAAAGGGAATGCCGGATTCCTGATCTGCGCGTCCAGGGAACGGCTCAGGCAAGCCTTGTACCTGCGCCGCACGGGTGAATGCAGCGCTCCCCAGCGCCGCTCCGGCAAGCTTTCGCGCAAACGAACGTCGATTCATGGCTCAACCTTCAGGATGAGATTTGAATAAATGTCTGAAGCCGGTATCTTTGCATCAGAAGATTCCAAATTGCAACCATTATTCATCCTGAATCTCGTAGGTTGATTGACTTCGGCGGCAAAGACAGAGCATACTTTCTAACTTGGTTGTGGACAGCGTCTCATCTCCAGTATGTAACTGAAGCAGCGCCACCCAAGCCTATGCACACCACAGACCGCCCGATTGTTCAAATTTCTTTAGACCTCACTTCGATCGATGAAGCGTTAGACCATGCTCGAAAGGCCGTCCGCGCCGGCGTTGACTGGCTCGAAGCAGGAACGCCTCTGATTCTGGCCGAGGGCCTGCACGCCGTAAAGGCTTTGCGCCGCGAGTTCCCTAAGCATCCGATTGTGGCTGACCTCAAGACCATGGATGGAGGCTATTTGGAGGCCGAAATGATGGCCAAAGCCGGAGCCACGCACGTGGTGGTGATGGCTCGCGCTCATCCGGCGACGATCAAGACCGTGGTCAAGGCAGGCCGCGACTATGGCGTGAAGGTGATGGGGGACGATCTGGGATGCGAAGATAAGCCCGCCGCTGCGCGCCAGATGGAAGATCTGGGCGTTGATTTCATCGTCCATCATGTGGGTTATGACGAGCGCCGCGATCCTGAAGTCATCGCGGCCCACAAAGGGCGCGCTCCCAGCCCGCTCGATGAGCTGGGCGCGGTGGTCAAGGCCGTGACGATTCCTGTGCAGGCGGTCGGGGGCCTTTCCGTTGCGGAGGTCATCCAGTTGCCGCAATTTGGAGTTCGCCATCTGGTGCTTGGAGCGCCGCTCACGGTGGACGCCGACGCTTTCAAGTCACCGGCGCATGATCTGGAAGGTTTGCTGCGCGAAATCATCGCCAAACTGGGTGGTTCCGGTCAATCGTCCGCAGCGCCGTAGAGCATTGACCGCTACAGACCGCCAACGCATCGGAGTCACAACCCACGCCATAGATCGTCGCGGCAAACTCGCAAAGCATACCCGACAAGGAGAAAGTCATTGCCCGACTCAACGATGCCCGCGCTTGTGCACTACGCCCTTGAAAAGGGAGCGGTGGAACTGCGTGAAGTCCCTCGCCCCTCTTCCCTCGCGGATGATGAGGTTCTGCTACAAAGTCAGGCGGTTGGCGTATGCGGCAGCGACGTGCATCAATTTCATAACACTCAAAGCTGGCGCGTGAACGTCCCTGTCACTTTAGGGCATGAATTTTGCGGCATAGTCGTGGAGATCGGAAAGGGAGTGAAAGGTTTTAAGGAAGGCGATCGCGTCGCGTGCGAGACCGCGGCCCGCATCTGCGGGCATTGCGTCTACTGCCGCAGCGGCGAGTACAACATTTGCCCGGCGCGCCTGGGCTTTGGGTATGGAGTTGACGGTGCGATGGCGGCCTTCGTTAAGGTTCCTGCGCGTTGCCTGCATCATCTTCCTGATTCTGTCAGCTTCGAAAAGGCTGCATTGACCGAACCTTGCTGCGTGGCTTACAACGCAACTTGCGTCAAGACTCCCATTTGTCCTGGCGACTCCGTCCTGGTTCTGGGTCCGGGACCGATTGGGTTGCTTTGCCTGGCGCTCGCCAAACTCTCCGGCGCCGGATGGGTAGGCATCGTCGGTTTGAAACAGGACCGCGAGCGCCTCAATCTTGCCAAAGCGCTTGGCGCAGATCGCACGCTGGATGGAAGTTCGGAAGAGACGCTGGGCGCGATTCGGTCTCTGGGAGACGGCCTCGGAGTGGATGCCGTGATCGACGCCGCCGGACATTCCGCTACCCTGCAATTAGCGCTGGCAGCCGTTCGCCCTAACGGACAGATTACAAAAGTGGGCTGGGGGCCGCAGCCGCTCAATTTCTCGCTCGACCCGCTGGTGCAAAAAGCGGCTCGCATCCAGGGAAGCTTCAGCCACAATTACATCATCTGGGAGAAGGTTATTGCGCTGCTTGCTTCCGGGCGCCTCGACCCCACGCCGCTCATCTCCCGCGTAGAGCCTCTCGCAAATTGGAGAACATGTTTTGAAGAGATGGCCGCAGGAAAAGATGTTAAAAGCGTTGTGAAGCCAGCCGTGGCTTCCTGAAAATTTTCCAAGCAACCTGTCAAGTCTTATTTCCACATCAAAGGAATGTCTTCATGAGCGAAAGTTCCCTTTCAGGTCAAGTAGCGGTTGTCACTGGATCAACACAAGGCATTGGCGCAGGCATTGCAAAGAAGTTAGCCGCGCACGGCGCGCGAGTCACTCTTCATGGCCTCGAAAATAGCCCTGGCGAACAGGTGCTCAGCGCAATTCGTGAAGCAGGCGGCGACGCAATCCTTATCAAAGGCAATCTTAAGGAAGAAACCCATTGCCGCAACCTGATTCAGCAGACCATCCAGCATTTTGGCCGGATCGACATCCTGGTGAACAACGCCGGCATCTACGATCGTTCCAATATCGAAAATACGACCGTCGAGCTTTGGGACGAAATTTTCGCCATCAACCTGCGAGCGCCGTTCATTCTGTGTCAGGAAGCTGTGAAGGACATGAAGGAACGCCGCCAGGGGTGCATCATTAACATTGGGTCGGTCAACGCCTACATCGGCGAGCGCAAACTGCTGCCTTATTCCGCCTCCAAAGGCGGGCTTATGACGTTCACCAAAAACCTGGCGAACTACCTCACCCGCTACCGCATCCGCGTCAACCAGATCAACCCGGGCTGGGTGCTGACCGAAGGCGAGCATTACACGGAATCGATTACCGAAGGCAAGGGTGAAAGCTGGCTTGAAGACGCGCTGAAGACGCGACCCTTTGGCCGAATGTTGTATCCCGAGGATATTGCGCACGCCGCGTTATTCCTGGCCACGGCCGAACTCGTCACAGGCGCCGTTCTTGACTACGAGCAGCTTCCCGTCGGCGCCCTGCCCGATCTCTGAGATTGACGGAACTTACCCTCAGCTCATCCAGAAGGAGTTCGATGAAACTCGCCGCTTTTCCCAAATGCTACATGGATCAACTGGTCATCGAACGCAGCATGACTGTGTTCGACTGGGTCGAAATGGCTTCCGATCTGCCTGTCGACGGCCTTGAGATGTATAGCGGTTTCCTGACCAGTTATGAGCCTTCCTACCTTGAGAAAGTACGGTCTGCTATTGAAAGCCGCGGTCTCGAAATGCCCATGCTTTGCTGCTCCCCGGACTTCACTTCCCCTGACCCCACGCAGCGCCGGCAGGAGATCGAACGCCAGAAACAGATGATCGACGTTACTGCCGCGCTGGGTGGGCGCTTCTGTCGGGTTCTTTCCGGTCAGAGACGCCCGGAAGTTTCGAGGGAGCAAGGTGTGTGCTGGGTTGTCGAATGCATCCATGAGCTGTTGGATTACACCGCGCACAAGAACGTGGTCCTCGCCATGGAAAACCATTACAAGGACAACTACTGGCAGCATCCGGAATTCGCGCAGAAAAGCGAGGTCTTTATCGAAATCCTGGAGCAGGTTAAGTCGCCCTGGTTCGGCGCGCAGTTTGATCCTTCGAACACCATTCTGGCGGGCGAGGACCCCCTCGATCTGCTTCAAAAGATCAAGCACCGTGTTGTGACGATGCATGCGAGCGACCGCCGCCTGAAGCCCGGGCACACGCTGGAGGAGCTTCGCAGCGTGGAGGATTCCGTGGGCTATGCCGCCATTCTCACTCATGGCGTCATCGGCACAGGACTGAACGACTATTCGAAAATCTTTACAATCCTGCGGGGCGCAGGGTTCGACGGGTGGGTTTCAATCGAAGACGGGGTGAACGGTCTGGAGGAGATTCGCCAGTCGGCGCAATTTCTGTTGCCCTTTGTTCGAAATGCGCCGCGCTCAACGCGAACCGCCTGAGCACAATGGAATTGCGCGCTTGTGAACCGGTGTTTCAGGTAGCCGCCAACATTCCCTGCGTCAAATGCGCTGCGAGCAGCCGCTTAAAAACCTGCATCTTCGCGGGCAGGTCTTCCACCGAATGCACCGCTGAACGCTTGATGTCCTCGAGTCCTGCCAGGAGATAAACAATAGAATTCAGCTCGTCATCCAGCGGATAATCAATTCCCATCAACTGCGTGGGGTTGAACCGAATCTCCTCGACAAGCTCCTTCTCCAGCTTATCCGCCGTAATCAACACTTGCCGCTGATTTTCAAGGAAATCGTGCAGGCCCGAGCCTTCCTCGTGTTGCTGGTTGTAATAAAACTCCTCAGCGCCGAGCCTTTGCAAATCCTGCGCGAGCTGCATCAAGCGTTCCTGCGCCATCATCCTCTCCTCATTACACCTAGATGGATGACGACGAAATGGAAAAGGATGCAAAGGGAGGTTGAAATTTGAGAGGACGGGTATTCTCTGCTTTCAGCAATAATGCGTCATGCCGCTTTTTGCCAGCGAGCCGGATGGGCGCCGGCAACCCGTTGAACCTTGCCTTGCGACTCGAGGCGATCCAGATGACCTTTGACCGGAAACATGGCCAAAGTCCATGATTCCCGGGGCCATTCGCCCACGGCATTCGCTACCGCATCAATCAACTCCTTCAATGTAAGGCCCGGTCGCTGCCTTTCGAGGCTCGAAAGAATCACACGATCTAAAAGCTCGACCGTATGGCGGGAATCGGCAATAAAATCGCGTATTTCTTCGCCACGCATCACAGGCCAATGGCCTGAATAGAGAACATCGATGGGCAAGCTTTCAAAGTAACGCAAAGTTGAAAGATAGATATCAACGTTGTAGTAAGTCACCGGTATCGCCAATTCTCCGGTTGCTTTGGGGCAACCGCGGCCGTGGATGGCATCTCCCACAAAGGCAGCCCGGTGTTTGGCGTCATAAAATGCCAGATGCCCGCGTGAATGGCCCGGCACATGGAGCACGTCCAGCCTCCATTCATCCTTTAAGCGAATAGTTTCTCCGCCGGAAAAAGTCAGGTCCATCTTCCGCGGCTTTCCGGCGTCCGGGGGCGGAACTGGATCGAGGGCCACATCATTTTCCGCCTTAAGGAAGTTATAGCGGCGCTCGTAAAGGGTGGCAGGGTCTTCCACCAGGGTGCGATCAGCCTCACCGCATGCAAGCCAAGTGCCCGGCGAGAGGCGTTTGATGGCGTCGTTGCCCCCCTGATGGTCCATATCGGCATGGGTGGTGATGGCGAGCGTTAGTTGCCCGGGTTTGATCTTCAGCCGGTCAAGATAAGGGAAGATGGCCTTTTCCGGCGTCTCGGCAATGCCGGTATCCAGCAGAATGCGCTGGTCGCCGTTAAAGAAGTACTGAAAAAGGTTGCGCCCGCCAAAGAGGGACTGAATCTGATAGACGCCTTGATAAAGCTCCATGAGCATTCTCCGCTGGAACGCAGGCCTAGCCTCTGGCGCCGCCTTCAGGATTTACGAAAACCCGCCCAGCCTGTCATTACTGAGCGATGGCGAAGAGTCCCTGTATTCCGATCCAAATCAGATTCGGCACAGTATCTCTGCGCTGTAAGATCGAGTAAATACAGGGATTCCTCGTCACCTGTGGCTATTCGGAATGACAGACTGCAAGGGTGTTTTCAGCAACCAACTAACGGCGTTTCGACTTCTTCCTGGGAGCGGTTTTCCCCCTGGATGCCGCCTTTTTGGAAGCAGCCTTCTTCTTGCCTTTTGAGGCAGGCGCTCGCGCCGCAGCCCGCGCACCGGAGCGCAGAGCGGCCCTTGCGGGTTTTTTAGCCGCCGCCTTGCGCTTTGCAGCTTTGGGGGCCGGCTTCGCGCTCTTTTTCCGAGGCTTAGGTTTAGGCTTCCCTTTTTGCTCTTCCATCACAGGCGCTGCCGCTGGAGCTTGAACCGGTTCGGCAGGCTTTGGAGTTTCTCCCACTCTTTCCGGAGGCTCTTCATGAACCTCCTCGCTATCTCCCTCAAAAGAAACCTCTTCCCCCACCGCCTCGTCACCCTCTAAACTGCTTTCCTCCTCGTCCTCATCCTCTTCCCGATAATCCGAAGAAAGCTCGCCCGTGTAATCTTCGAACTCATCATCCGGCTCTTTTTCATCGTCAAACAGCATGAATGCCTCCCACGCGTTGGATTCGGGTGCTGAACTTCATTGATTCTGTTATTGATGTTGAGACAAGTGCGTGACAAATGTCTCCGAGGGCAGATTTATACTAGACTGATGGTTCTGTCAAGCCCATTAAGCCGTCGCTAATGGAATTTGAGGGGTGCACCCATCCAAGAGATACTCAGATGCCAGGCTACCTGAAATTGCGTTCATTGTTCATCGCCTGAAAATACCTGTTTCAGGATTACGTTAATCGCCCAAAGCGATATGTTGCTGCGTCTCAGGCACAGCGGATGGTCGGTAAGGACCGAAACCAGCGCGATCCATGCCGCGCCTCGCTTCCGGATTCTTCATGAACGTCTTCCAGACAAATCCGGTGCGCAAATTCTCAGCCATCAGCATGGTGATTCCCGTGTCGATTCCGATGACGTCGTGATCGTACCAGTTCTTGAGAGGATTGAAGGCGTCGACGAATCCATATTTGCTCCAGGCGCCCGCTCCGTAGTGTGTCTTGATGTTGCGCAGGACGCGGAGAGCGGCCCCTGGGGTAAAAGCCAACGATCCTCCTGCTGCGCTCGGCACGACGGTTCCATCAATCGGCCCAATTTTGGGAGGGCCTCCCCAGACCACGTAGCCGTTCGATTGCGAATCCGAAGCCGTAATGCCCCATAGGTCATTGCTGTAGTCCGGGAACTGTTGCGCCAGCTCCAGGCAGAAGAGGCGATGAGCTTCGGTGGCGACGATCGAGTTCTGAAAATAGTCCGCGTAGGAGTCGCGTTTCCTTCGGAAGTCGAACCACGCCTGCGAGTACTGATGCACGAACAAGGGCGCGAATGAACCGATATAACGCAGGCCATGATATTCGAACGTAACCCGCTTCCAGGAGGTCCAGGTTCGCGCGGGCAGGGGGCGGTAATAAGCTCCCATTCCCAGCAGGTACATCATCATGAGTTCGCTGTAATCATCCCAACGGTAGGGCAAAAACCCAATCTCCGGCATCCATCCCTGCGACAACAGGGGCGTGTCTTCCGCCAGCCATGACCAATCAACACGGTTAAAGACGTCGACCGCCAGCCGGCGGATTTCGTAATCGTGAAAATACTCCCGGCATGTCAAAACCCCACATAGCAGGATGGCCGTGTCAATGGACGAAACCTCCGAGTCCCACAGCCGTTCGCCGGTATTCACATTGGCGAAGTGAAAGAAAAAGCCCCGGTGATGGGCCAGCTTCTTCCACAGAAAGCGCAGCGTCGTGAGCACTCGCCCGCGAGCCTGAGTGTAGGAAATATAGCCGCGTTTGTGGCCGATGCACAGAGCCGTCAGGCCGAACCCCGTCGCGGCGATGCTCGCGACCACGGTTTGGTCGGGGCCGCGCACGTTGCAGCGGTCTTTCACCAGGCCCGTTTGGGGACTGGCCTGTTCCCAGAAGAAAGCAAAGTTAGCTCGCTCCAGGTCTTCCAGGAAGTTGTCGTCATCTTTTGAAAGGGGTGTATTGGCGGGAGGCGTCGCAGGCCGGGATTGGGATTTAATGAGCGCTTGAGGCGGAGTCATCCCAAGCCCGGCGAGCGGCAGGCTTAGGCCCGTGCCCAGGAACTGCCGCAGCAGCGCGCGGCGCGAACGTAACGGGCGGCTATCCTTGGGTTGGCGTATATGTCTCAACTTAGCCGTTTTTGAATTGGGAAGAATACCTTCCCCTGTACTCCTGGCTGTGAAATTCCTCTTGCCCCGCACAGATTTCGGTCATCCGAGTTGTATCTTGTCTTCGTGAGGCTGCTCTCTGGAATCTGGAATTTGAAATTTGGCTTTAGTCGCGGCTTTGGCGCGCTCTGCGCTCTCCGGCTTCGCTGCGCCCTCCAGTCAAAAGCGATAACCCGGAGCAAGCTCACACCGGTAGACCTGCGTTTCATTCTGGATGACCCTGTCGTGACACTCAGCCCAGGGCAAGACGGGATCCGGTCCAAGAGGAAAGACAATGGCAGCGCCGCCAACGTCCGCTTCAATGCACACTCCTTCGGCGGACGCAGGCAACGTAAAGTCCAGAACCCGTCCGAAGATTACAGGATACGATTTGCGCACCTCGTCGTTCTCCATAGGATGAAAGATCTCGGCTTCGACCAGGAACGTCGCCGTATCGGACCAGTCGTACGCTGTAACTTTAAGGGCGCGTACGTCGCTGGGAAGGCGCTGCGGCGTGATTTTCGTAAACGGACAGGGGCCCGCAATGCAGGAAACTCGCGCGCTGCGAAATACGTTTCCTTCTCCAGCGTCCAGTGATACGGAGCCCGTCGCCGCTTTCCATCTGCCGTCGGGCGAGCAGGGCTCCTCGTACTGGCAAGGCACGTTGCCGGTATTCACCACCTGGAATGTTTTGACGGCGCTGCCCACGTTCACCGCTGTTGTCGTCTTCATGGTATATCTCACGGAGATATTCGAGACGGTCACTTGCGGACCTCGGAGGCTGGCCGCGTGCTGCTGTGCCGTGGGGATCATCTTTGCCACGTAGAGCCTGGCTCCGCCGGTTACTGGGAGTTCCAGCGGCAGGTATCCCGGACGCCGGAAATTGAGCGTCACAGGCGCGTCAGGTCGCCTGCTGATTGGCAAAGCGAGCTTGAAGAAACCTGAGGAATCCGATCTGCCGGATGCAACCACCAAGCCGTCTGTGGCCGTTACCTCCACATCGGAGAGAGGCAATTCTTTGTCTGCCTGGGAGGCTCGACGGATTACCGCTCCCTCCAGGATCAGGGGCTTTATCGGCTTGTGACGGCGAACCAGCAGCCCTACGGCTAAACCGCCCGCGGTCGCTGCAATGATGCCAGCCCATATTCCCACTTTCCTGCCACGAGTCATCTGAACGCCTACAGGGGATTACAAATTATAGTGACACTATTTGCTGTAGCGGCGCTGTCCTCAGCGCCGAAAGACGCCGGTGGGGACACCGGCGCTACAGAAGAAGTCGTCACTATAATTTGTAATCCTCAATTAAAATATCTTACGTCAATTCCATACCGAAATGGCGGTGCGCTTTGTCGGCCATGCCGCATGGTGACAGGCCGGAGTAATCCATCCTCTCCCCTACTATGTATTACGAACCTTGAAATTCCTTTCGGTTCGCAGAGATTTTTGTCATGCGATTTGTCTCTTGTTTGGGTGAGCGCTGCTTTCTGGAATCTGGAATCTGGAATTTGAAATTTGGCTTTGGTTACGGCTCTGCCGTGCTGTGTCAGGAGCCTCCGACCCACCTTCCATTGCGCCTGAGGCCGCCAATACTCCAGCCACCGGGTCCAACGACGCAGGCCTTTTCTGGCATCAGTCTCAATGATATATTTCCCTCCCTGGCTTCGGGGCTGAATGTACGCGTTTGATGTTAACGTGAGTGTCTCTCCCTGAAGCGGGAATCAAACATCAGGGAGATTGAAAGGAATTCCAGTGTTCCGTTTACTGAACATCGCGCTCTTGATCGGTCTGCTGGCTGGCTCAGACTTGGCATCCGCCCAGGCAAAGCGGCCCACCCCGCCTACCCGCGATCCGCACACCCCCGGCTTTGTTACGGCCACAGAATTATCCGATGGCAGCGTTCCCCCGGCCGATGCAGATGGAAACTTCATCATCGGCCCCACTCACAACCCCGCGCCTGAGATGATGGCGCACCAAGGCGTCCCGCACGGAACGGTGTATGAATTCACCATGAAGTCGGCAGACAGCAAATTTTACCCCGGCATCGCGCGGGACGCCCATACGTTTGGAACTCCCGATCCCACCAATCCCGCCAAACTGATCGTGACCACCAGCCACCCCGCTCCCTACACGCGCCGAGTGGCGGTTTATGTCCCGAAGCAATATGTCCCCGGCACGGTCGCGCCCTTCATTGTCGGCGCGGATGGGCCCGATCCGTTGTTGTTCACAGCCTTGGATAACCTCATTGCCGAGCATCGGGTGCCGGTGATGATCGCCATTTCCATCGGAAATGGCGGAGGCGACGCCCAGGGCAGCGAACGTGGCCTCGAATACGACACGCTGTCCGGCCGGTATGCGGAGTTTGTCGAGAAAGAAGTGCTGCCGCTTGTTGAGGCGAAATACCACGTAAGACTCACCCGGGACCCGAATGGCCGGGCGACGATGGGCGGCAGTTCCGGCGGCGCTTGCGCATTGATCATGGCCTGGTATCACCCGGAGCTCTACCACCGGGTTCTGAGCTACTCGGGAACTTTCGTCAATCAACAGTGGCCGTATAACCCGCAGACGCCGCACGGCGCATGGGAATTCCATGAACATCTGATCCCGGAAAGTCCCCGCAAGCCTCTGCGAATCTGGCTGGAAGTGGGCGACAGGGACCTTCTCAATCCCAACGTCATGCGCGACGGGATGCACGACTGGGTCATCGCCAATGAAGACATGGCTAAGGCGCTCGCAGCCAAGGGCTATCATTACCAATTCGTCTTTGCCCGTAACGCCGGCCACGTTGACCGCAGCGTAAAACAACAAACCCTGCCCGAAGCTCTTGAATACGTTTGGCAGGGCTATCCCATCCGCAGTGCAAAGAATTAGCTTGAGCTGGTAGCTGATATGGAATCTCTTGACCAAGCGCGCCGTGAGTTCGCAGAGAAGATCCGCGCGACGGCCGGGTTGCAGTCTGAGGCCCTGGTGCGCGCCTTCGCAACAGTCCCGCGTGAGGCTTTCGTGGGTCCGGGTCCGTGGAAATTGCTCAGGCCGCCCTATCGTTCGAGCTACGAGATCACGCCGGATGATGATCCCCGACACCTCTACGACAGCGTGCTCGTTGCCTTGGACGCCAGCCGAGGCTTGAACAACGGGGAACCCACGAGCCTTGCGCGATGGCTCGACATCCTCGACCTGACTCCCGGAAACAGCGTTCTCCACATCGGATGCGGGGTCGGCTACTACACTGCGATCATCGCTGAAGCGGTGGGCCCGCGCGGTGGTGTCGTTGGCGTGGAGATCGATCCGGAACTGGCGGAACGCGCCCGCCGGGATCTCATTCCATGGCCGAATGCGACCGCAATCTGCGCCGACGGGTGTGAGTTTTCGGCCGGGCCATTCGACGTTATCTTTGTGAACGCGGGAGCCACAGAGGTGCTGCCCAACTGGTTAAATAACCTTCGTAATGAGGGACGTCTCCTCGTTCCGCTAACGGTCGATCTTCCGATACCGAATGTGGGTTTAGGGCACATGCTGTTGGTCATGCGGCGTGCCGACGTCTATGCCGCGAAGTTCGTCTCACCCGTAGGGATCTTCCACTGTATCGGCGCTCGGACCGTTCAGGGAAACGACCTACTTCAGAGTGCGTATAAGAGTGGCGGCCATGAGGAGATTCGGAGCCTGCAGCGCGGGGATCACCCCTGTAGTCCCCAATGCTGGTTCCACGCTCGCGGGTTCTGTCTGTCTCGGCTTCCGGTTGACGGTGAATTTACAGGGGATTACAAATTATAGTGACGACTTGTTCTGCGTCTTTCGGCGCTGAGGACAGCGCCGCTACAGCAAATAGTGTCACTATAATTTGTAATCCCATGTAATACCTGGAAGACTATCAGCCGGGATTTGCGTTGCCGGCTTGCTGCCTCACTTCGGTGGGCCGAGGGGTGGCTGCGTAAAATCGAAGCAGTCCGCCATATCATCAGCCGAGCCATCGCGCTGATTGATGGGGGCCAGACCAAAATTGTTTTCGCAGAACTTCACAATACTGACAAAAGAGTGCAGCGTCTTTGAGATGTATCCGGCTTTCGCAAACGGGCCCAGCACCAGGCAAGGCACGCGCGAACCGTAGCGGAACTGCGTTCCGTCGGTCCATTGTTCGACGTTGGGCGGATTCACGTGATCGGCCCAGCCTCCCCAATCGTCCCACGAGATAAAGATCGCGGTCTTTGGCCACAAACCGCCCTGGACGATGGCGTTGACCTGGTCCACCGTCCACTGCATGCCGTACGCCACGTTGTCATCAGGATGCTCGCTCTGCAAGTGCGGCGCATAGACCCAGGAGACAGCGGGCAGATTCCCCGCCGCAGCATCCGTGGCAAACTGCTGCGATGTAACGTTGTTCGGGCTGTTTTTGAGCGCGGCGATATAAGAAAAGGCGTAGCCTCCATAGTTTCGCCAGGTGAGTCCGGCGGCCTCCAGATTGGCGGGCAGCGAGGGAATGTTATAAGCAGGCGTCGAGCCGGAACTGGGATTGTTGATCACCGGCGAATCGGCCGCGATCAGCATCAGATGGTTGGGAGTGGAATCGCTGGCCACGTCGCTATAGAAGTTGTCGCACAGCGTGAACTGCTGCGCATAGGCCCAGTATTGTGGGATGTCAGCCTGGTAGTATTGCTCGCGCACGGCGGTCGTGGCTCGGGAAAGCCACGCCGCATGATTATTGCGGAATGTGCCAGTCGGCGGGTCGCTCGCGTGCGCCAGAGTAGCGTCTCCGCTGGCGCCGGGGAAGGCGCCAAAGTAGCAATCGAAGGTGTGATTCTCCTTGAAGATGATCACCACGTGATCCACCGAGCCCTTGGCGATTGAACCGGGTCCTGTGGCTGCAACTGGCGGCGGACCTGGCTTGGGCTTTGGCCGCGGCGCTGGTTTGGGCCTCTGAGGCTTCACCGGCTTCCGCTTGGAGGAACTGGGACTAGCCCCTTTACGTGAACTGGAACGCTTCTTCGCTGCCATGCGGCCTCCTCTCGGCTATGTGGCACACAGATCACTCGACTATGGACATCCAGGCAAACGATGTCAAGCCACGGGCGCAAGTCCCAGGTGTTCTTCATCGCTCAGGACAACAGCATCCGCCGCCTCTATCGGCAGGCAGACGGCCAATGCGGGTACGGAAACCTCTCCGCTGCTCTTCCCACGGCTCCTCCTCCAGCCTCGCCTTCTCCCACCTTGCCCCCACTGCCGCTTGCGGCGTACATGCGCTATTTCGAAAACACATCCCATGTGGTCTATCTTCAACCCCCGGAACTGCCCTGGTTTCCACTTTAAGAGAGTTCTCACATCCGCGGTGGAACCTGGATTCCAAGCAGATCGAGGGCTTGATGAAGTGTGTTGCTGGCAAGCTGAACAAGGAGAAGCAGGAATGCCTGCCGGATGGAATCAGGCTCATGCAGCACCGGATGATGATGATAGAAGTTATTGAAGGCTTGCGCCAGGCGGAATGCATATTTGGCAAGCGTCGCAGGCTCTTCCGAAGCAATGGTTTGCTCCACGGCCACCTCGAGTTGGGCCGCCAGCAGCGTCAACTCCCAGAGATCCGGGGAAGCGAGCATTGCGGCAGCCTGATCCCGCGAGAGCAGAGTTTCCCATTGCTCAGGTTTGGAATCCGGATAAGCTTCCTGGCGCTTACGGAGAATATTCTGCGCGCGGACGACGGTGTATTGCAGATAAGGGCCGGTTTCGCCTTCAAAGGCCAAGGCATCCTTGAAATCAAAGGCGATGATTGTCCGGCGGGTGTATTTCAGCAGGAAGTAACGCAACGCGCTCACTGCGATCATCCGCGCAATCGACTGCTGCTCTTCGAGATCGGAAGTCATCTCCCGCGCCTGAACTTCCTCGAGCGCTCGCTCGATGAGCGTTTGAATGAGATCGTCCGCCTTAATTCCCTGCCCTTTTCTTCCTGAGACCTCCACATAGCTTCTGCTGCGATCTTCCTCATCCAATTCCAATCCCATCTCTTCCGCGCAACGCGGCGAAAGCCCTACCACTTCATAGGCAAAATGGTGGAGATTCTGCGCCTGCTCCGTGTAGCCCAGAGCCAGAAAAGCCCGGCGCACAACGTCCTGCAGGTAAGATTGACGGGTATCAATGACGGCGTAAGCCTCGCGTCCCCGGCCAAAGGCGGGGGGTTCGCTTTCACCTTGAACCGAAGTGCGCCAGGCTTCCCGGCCGTCGGGGTATCGATAGAAACGGTGGTATTGAAAATCCCGCCCCAGCAACGCGAACTTCCAAAGATGGTACGCAATATCCTTGCCCACATAGGTCACCGTGCCATTGGAGCGCACGATAATTTTCACATCCTCGTTTTCAGCGGAGGCTTCAGACTTTTCGTCGGCGCGCGCGCCATCGCCCAGCGCCATCACCCAGCAGCCGCGATTTTTGCCCGACTCTTCAAACTGAATCGCTCCGGTCTGGCGCATCAGGTCAAAGGCAGACTGCCAGAAATTGAGCCTTAGGATCTCGCTTTCCTGCACCAGAAGATCATATTCGATATTGAGCTGCTGCATGGTCTCAAGATGCTGGCGCGCGATGGCGGTCGAAATCAGTTCCGCCATCTCCGCCAGTTCTC
>Ga0209061_1003382_pt1 | contig 17439 bp, 10 predicted proteins | sample Coa_R1_10_FD_187157 | JGI IMG/M metagenome (GOLD analysis project Ga0209061, IMG submission 187157) | Surface soil microbial communities from Centralia Pennsylvania, which are recovering from an underground coalmine fire - Coalmine... | ecosystem: Environmental > Terrestrial > Soil >...
AGGCCTGCGCCCGCGCGAATGGGCTGAAGTGAGCGGCCCGCCCGGTGCGAACCTGCGGTGGCGCTCCGCCAACCACGCCTCCCCGCCTCGCAGGGGTCGTTCCACCGCTCAATCTCGATTCTTGGGGGTATCTGCTTTTGCTTGGGTGAATTTCATGACGGTGGTAGAATAGGCTCGTAAGCGCTCTTGGGGGACGAGAGAGAAACAGGGGTCGTTAGCAGCTTGGTGTAAGTGACCTAAAGAGCAAGCAAAGGCCGCTGCTATGACAGGTCTTTGGGCGGGCAAGCAATCCGCGTGGGCATGGAGCATTGCATTTCTAGTCTGTTTTTGCGTCTTTGCTGGGCAACCTTCCGCAGCCGCTCCCAGAAAGCATCATCCGAAACAATCGGCGGATGCTCAAGGAGCGCAAATCAACGTCAAACAGCCTCCCGTTTACACCACGCCCCTTCAAGTGAACGTCAACCGAGTGCTGGTGAATGTGACGGTGACAGACCCCTACGATCGCATCGTCACGGGCCTGGATCAGTCAAACTTTGAGGTTTATGACGACAAGGTGAAGCAGACGATTTTATCTTTCTCCACGGAGGACGCCCCGATCTCCGTAGGCATGATTTTCGATTCAAGCGGCTCCATGTCGGACAAGATTCAGAAATCCAAGGAGGCCGCGCTGCAATTCTTTCAGACCGCAAATCCGCAGGATGAGTTCATGCTGATCAATTTCAGCGAAAGGCCCAATCTGATTTCCGGATTTACTTCGCGGTTTGAAAACCTTCAGGATCGCCTGCTCTTCGTCAAGTCCGGGGGCCGCACCGCCCTGCTGGACGCCATCTATCTGGGCCTTCAGGAAATGAAGAAGGCCACCACCAACCGCAAGGCCTTGCTGGTGATCTCCGACGGCGGAGAAAATCACAGCCGTTATACCGAGCGCGACATCAAACAGATGGTGAAGGAATCGGATGTGGAGGTTTATGCGATCGGCATTTTTGAGCCGCTCAGCTCCCGCGACCGGACGCCGGAGGAAGCGGCGGGCCCCAGTTTGCTTTCCGATCTGGCCAACATCACGGGCGGCCGCATGTTCAGCGTTGAGGACCCGGATGAGTTGCCTGACATTGCCGAGAAAATCTCCATCGAGCTTCGCAACCAGTATGTGCTCGGGTACAAGCCTTCCAATCTGGTTGCGGACGGGCGATGGCGGCGCATTAAGGTGAAACTGAACCCTCCTCGGGGTCTCCCTCCGCTTCAGGTCTATGCTCGCACAGGATATTATGCGCCGACTCAATAAAATGACGCCGCGAGTCATCTTCTCAGGAATTCTGGCCGCATGCCTTGGGGCATGCCTCGGGACCCTTCGCGCCGCCCAGACGCAGGCTCCGCAGCCCACCAGCGGACAGGCTCCGGCCATTCAAAAACAGAATGGTCAGTACACGCTGCACGCCAACGTCAATCTGGTGGTGCTGCACGCGACGGTGGTCGATAAAAAAGGTCACATGATCGACGATCTTGGACGAAACGACTTTCGCGTGTACGAAAACGGCGTGCCGCAGAAGCTGGCGGTATTTACCCATAGCGACATTCCGGTGACGATGGGCATTGTGATTGACGATAGCGGCAGCATGCGCCCGAAGCGCCCGTCTGTGAATGCGGCGGCCCTGGATTTTGTGAAGACTTCAAACCCGGACGATCAGGTCTTTGTGGTGAATTTCAACGACGTCTACTACCTCGATACGCCGGGGAATTTCGCCTCAAATATGGAGCAACTCAAGGCGGCGCTCGATAAGATTGACTCGCGCGGCGGCACGGCGCTCTACGATGCCGTTTATGCCTCGCTGGATCACCTGAAGCTTGGAAATCGGGATAAAAAAGTTTTGCTCGTCATCACCGACGGCGAGGATAATGCCAGCCGCTACACTTTCGATCAGTTGGTGCGCTACGCACAGCAATCCAATGCGGAAATCTATACCATCGGTCTGCTTGGTGGCGATGAATCCGGCGGCGGACTTTTTAAAATCCACAGCGGCGGAGATCGGCATGCGGCAAAAATCCTAAAGGAGCTGGCCGAAGCGACGGGCGGCAAGGCCTATTTCCCGAAGTCGCTCGACCAGGTGAACGAGACTTGCGAGCGTATTGCTCACGTGATCCGCGACCAATACACCCTGGCTTACTATCCCACCAACACCGCCAAAGATGGAACTTTCCGGACCGTTCGGGTGGAGGCTTTCATGCCCAACTCCAATAAGCGTCTGATTGTGCGCACCAAGCCCGGCTATTTCGCTCCGAAGTCCGGTGAACTCAGCATGAACATCGGCCTGAAATCCAACCTGAAGTAACCCTGTCATTCTGAGAAGCCACAGGCGAGGAGGAATCTCGTAAGTTCTTTCTTGGCAGAGCGAGATTCCTCGCTTCGCTCGGAATGACAATGTCCCTGGTTGTTTTTTAGCAACTTGGTAGGGGCGGGCGGCGTCCGCCCCAAAGCGGTAGAGGCGCGTAGCGCAGTGGTGGAGGCGCGCGCTGTGTTGCAACCGAAAAAAACGGGGGCGTGCACAGTGCAGTGATCCCGAATTCGCAAGTTGAAAACAAAGGATTTAGCCTAAACCACTGGAAATTTAATACTAACCATCGTGTTTTCAATAATTTGACTAGCGCAATTTCAACTTGCGCGAAGTTGAATTTCCACAGCTTAACTTATTGATGAAACGGCACATACTTCCAATTGGGCTGGGCTAACTTACGAATTCGGGGTGATTAGTGGGCGCGCACCGCACGCCCCTACAGATAGGCGGCAAGACCGGTCACGCGCTCGCCTATAATCAAGGTGTGAATGTTGTGCGTGCCCTCATAGGTATAAACAGATTCAAGATTGCACATGTGGCGGAAGATGGGATATTCATCGGCCACGCCGTTGGCGCCCAGAATGTCGCGCGCCGACCGCGCCACATCGAGCGCCATCTTCGCATTGTTGCGCTTCAGCATGGAGATATGGGCGAAGTCAGCGCGCCCCTGGTCTTTTAACCGGCCCACGTGCAAGGCCAGCAACTGCGCCTTGGTAATTTCCGTAATCATCTCGGCTAGCATCTCCTGGACGAGTTGATGAGAGGCGATGGGCTTTTCGTCAAACTGTTTGCGGATTTTGGCGTATTCCAGAGCCTCGTTATAACAGGCCATGGCTGCGCCGAGAACGCCCCAGCCGATGCCATAACGCGCTTGCGTCAGGCAACTGAGCGGCGCTTTCAGTCCACGAGCTTCGGGAAGCGCGTTGCGCAAAGGAATGCGCGCATCCTGGAGTGAAAGGATGCTCGTGACCGAGGCGCGCAACGACCACTTGCCCTTGATGTCTCTGGCGCTGAAGCCCGGCGTTCCTTTTTCGACAAGAAACCCGCGAATACCTTCCTCTGTCTGCGCCCAGACGAGCGCTACGTCTGCGATTGAGCCAGAAGTGATCCAGGCCTTCTCACCATTCAGAATGTAGTCATTGCCGTCCCTGACCGCTCGCGTGCGCATGGCGGCGGGATTGGAGCCGAAATCCGGCTCAGTCAGCCCGAAGCATCCCACCGCCTTGCCTTGCTGCAAGGACGGCAGCCAGCGTTGCTTTTGCTCGTCGCTGCCATAGGCGGCAATGGGGTACATCACCAGGGCCCCCTGCACGGAGGCGAAGCTTCGCAAGCTGCTGTCTCCGCGCTCAAGCTCCTGCATGATCAATCCGTATTGAACGTTCGACATGCCCGCGCAGCCGTATCCCTGAAGATTGGCTCCGAGCAAGCCCAGTTCGCCCATGGGCTGGACGAGATGCTGGGGGAACCTGCCTTCGCGATTCCATTCCTCGATGTGCGGAATCACTTCACGGTTGACGAATTCGCGCACCGTCTGGCGCACCAGTTTTTCTTCGTCGCTCAATAGTGAATCAATTTGCAGGAAGTCGATGCCGTGGAAGGGAAACATGTTGTACTCCGCAGATTACGATGTGGGATGGCGCGGCAGCCGTTGAATTAGGTTTACAAATTATCGTGACGTCGTTTTCTGTAGGCCGGTGTTCTCACCGGCCTCTTTCGGCGCTGAGGACAGCGCCGCTACAGTCAGCATTGTCACGATAATATGTAATTCTCAATAGCTCGCGGTCGTACTACTGCCGCTCAGGGCTTGGCGCCGGATTGATCCGCCGCAGGCGTCACCGGCGCGCTGGGTGTCGATACTTTGGCCGACGGATCCTGTTGCAGGCCCGCGTTCTGGCGCAGGATATTTTCCGGCCCGGCGCTGGCCAGAATTTGCTTCACCTGATTGGGATTGTGAGCAACGGCGAATCGGGGAACTGCTGCACGGGCTGCCCCTTGAGCGCCTGGCTCATAAAATCCATCCAAATGGGTAGGGCCACGTGCGATCCTTCTTCGCCCTTCCCCAGCGTCCGATGATCGTCGAATCCCACCCAGACGCCGCACGTGATTGAAGGTGTGAAGCCGATAAACCAGGCGTCCGTAAAGTCATTCGTCGTGCCGGTCTTGCCTGCAATAGGATATTGAGCCGCCAGCGGGCGCGCGCGAACCGCCGTGCCCGAATTGATGACTTCGCGCAACATGGAAACCATGAGCCGCGCCACGCCAGCGGGAAGCACATCGGTGACTTTGGGAGGAAAATCATCAATCAGTCGGCCATCATAATCCGTCACGCGAAGAATGGGGCGGGGCGAAATATGGATACCGTCGTCAGGAAACGTTGTGTAGGCTGACTCGTGTTCCAGCAGGGTTAGGGAGGAAGCTCCCAAGGCGAGAGGCAGATTGGGCGTCAGGCGCGACGTGATCCCGAATTCGCGGCAAAGCTTGATGACTTTGTCCACGCCCACCCGCGCAAGCAGCCGCACCGCCGGCACATTGCGCGATTCCGCCAGCGCATGCAGCAGCGTGATACGGCCCTCGAAACGATTGTCATAGTTGTGTGGCGCCCAATTGCCGTAACTCACCGGCTCGTCCAGAATGGTGTCAAAGGGGCTGAAGCCGTCGAGCAGCGCTTCGGAATAGACATAGACTTTAAATGACGATCCGACCTGCCGCTCCGCCTGCACGGCGCGATTGAACGAACTGCGATCGTAATCATAGCCGCCCACCATGGCTTCGATCGTGCCGGTCTTGTTGTCAATCACCAGAATCGCTCCCTGAACCGTAGGGTATTGGTCCAGGGTTGCATGAACCGTATGGCCCGCAACCTGGGTGATGTGGAAGAGATCGACATCGCCTGCGGAAAAGACATCCGACGGAGTCGTCTTCTTCGTCCATGCGAAATCCGGCGGCATGATTCGCGCGGTGAGATCGCCAAACCTCACCAGGGCGTAAGAAGGTTTGACGGCCATGACCAGACCGTGAATTCGGCTGTCGGGCGTAATGGGTTTTGTCCAGTCAGGATCGGAGTAGCCGTCCAGGATCGCCTCACGGTCGTCGGCTGAAATCGGGTGATGTTTGAGGATGTTCTTTTCCGGCCCGCGCCAACCGCGGCGCTTGTCGTCTTCGCGCAATCCTTTACGCAGGGCGTGAACCGCGATGTTCTGAAGATGGAGGTTCAGCGAAGTGTAGACGCGCAGCCCGTTGGTGTTCACAACTTCGGCGCCATATTTATCCATCAGCAGTTTGCGCGCATAATCCACAAAATAGGGCGCGACTTCCTGATTCCACTTTTGAACGTGGAGGCCGAGAGGAGCCGCGACAGCCTGCTGATATTGCTGTCTGGTAATCTTGCCGTTGTTCAGCATCGCGGCCAGCACTTCATTCCGGCGCATCAGCGCGCGATGCGGGTGATGGATGGGCGAATAATAGGTGGGGTTTCTGGGCAAACCGGCCAGCAATGCGGCCTCAGGCAGGGTGAGCTGGTCCAGATGTTTTCCGAAGTATCGTTCCGAAGCCGCTTCCGCTCCAAAGCTTCCGCCGCCCCAGGGAATAATATTGCAGTACATCGTAAAAATCTGCGCTTTGGTGAAATGACGCTCAATCTGAATGGCCAGGAGCGCCTCGCGGATTTTTCGCTTGAAGGATTTCTGCGGGGTCAAAAAGAGCCTGCGACTCAATTGCTGGGTCAGCGTGCTGGCGCCCTCGGCCTTGCGCCATTCGAGGATGTCCACAATCGCGGAACGGACGATGCGCAAAATATCGACGCCGAAATGGCTCTCAAAATGGCGGTCTTCAACGGAGATGATGGCTTCACGAAGGATAGGCGGGATTTGATCGTAAGTCACCATCACCCGTCGCTGCAAGGCAAAGCTGCCAATCACGGCGCCGTTGCTGGCGTAAAGCTCGGTCGTCACATCGGGTCTGAAATCGAAAAGCTCGCTTACCTGCGGCAGATTGGAGGAATAAACAAAGATCAAGCCTGTGAGCGCGCCCGCGCCAGCCGCGAGAAGAACAAGAATCACGAAGGCCAGTTGCCCGAATATCCGATGGCTTCGCACCTGAGGTTTCGGCGGATGCGTTGAAGATTTCGGTTTTCGCTGGGTGGGTGTCTGAGGCATTCAAGAGCCGTCCTACTTGCCATTCTAGGATCAGGTATCTAAACCGTCAATCATCGCTCGAAGCGGCTCCTGGAAGGCGGTGATTCCACGAGAAAGGCCCGCAGCCAATCGACCGAGCGCCCGATCACCTGGCGCTCCCATGCGACCGATGCAACCGTGTGGTCTGCTCCAGGGATGATGATTCTCTCTTTCGTTTGCGATCCCGCAGCCTGGAAATAATCTTCAGCCGCGGAAGGAGGAACAGTGTCATCGTGACTTCCATGAATGATCAATGTCGGTCGGCGGAAACGAGCGATCTCGCGGAGCGGATTGATCTTCTCGATGCGGTCGAGGAACCGCAAGGAGATGACGTTGGCGTTGTATTCCACAAACCCGTTGCGCTCCGGGATCGGCCTGGCAATCCGTTCCGCCAGAGCGCGGAGTTCGTCCAGGCGGGCAGCAGCGGCCCATAGAACCAACGCCCGCGCTCGCACCCGATGTGCGATCAAGGCGGCAATGGCCCCGCCAAGGGAAATGCCGATCAGCGCGATTCGTCGAGGGTCGATACCCGGTTGCCGGCGGAAAAATTCCACCGCCGCCCGCGCATCCGAAATCTCTCCGCGCAGGGTCGCTTCGGAGAAATCGCCGTCGGACTCTCCCGAGCCGTAAAAATCAAAGCGCAGCGAGGCCATCCCAGCTTCAGCGAGCGCTCGCGCGCACTTCACAAACAGCCAGTGCGATTCCATGCGGTCGCCGGTAAAACCGTGAAAGAAGACGACGCCAGGCGCATCACGACTCTTCACGCGTTTCGGCGGGCGATGAATCATCCCACGCAGAACTTGCTTTGATGTGTTGTGAAATTGCACAAAAGATTCCATGTTCAAATTTGAAGTGTGACGTACGCTTTCACCAGAATACGGCGGTTGGAGTGTCGGGGAAACACTTCTGTCAGGAAGGCGCCCAGAAATCGGCCAGAGGATGTTGCTTGCTGAGCGATTTGGAGAGCAATGGGTGGCTGGACCCTCGCAGGTCGTCAGTTTTTCATTGCTTCCAGACGGCTCAGCGCTTCGCGCGCACCTTCAAGGCGTGGGTCTAACTCCAACGCCTTCCTGAATTCCTGAGCGGCTTCTTCGTACATCTTCTTCCGGCTTAGTGTCAGGCCAAGATTGTAATGAGCCCAAGCGAATTTAGGGTTTTCGCGGATTGCTGCAGAAAATTCACTTCTCGCCTGGTCCAAGCTTCCTTGGCGCAGGTAGAGGGAGCCTAAAGCATTGTGAGCCTCGGCGTTTTGGGGATATGCGCGTAGCGCTTCGCGCAACTGGCGGATGCCCTCATCCAGTTTACCTTCCTGGGCCGCCAGCCATGCGAGGTTGTAGTGTGCGACAAAATCATCAGGAGCTAGTGTCAGCAAATGAGTGAACTGAGCGCGGGCTCGCTCGTAATCCTTTTGCTTCAGGAAAATATTTCCCAGGAGTTCCTCAGCGGGTATGGTAATTTGTTCAGCGGCGCGATTAGAGCCTTGGGCGAATGCCAACACGCCCTGAAGTTCCCGAGACGCCTCTCCCAACTGACCAAGCATGGAGTAGCTAACTGCCAAGTTGAAGCGGGCCAGGAGATTCTCCGGATCAGCTTGCAGGACGCTGTCAAAACTCCTGATCGCCTCTTTTTGTTCTCCCAGTTTTTGCTGCACCATTCCAAGAATGTTGCGGGCGCCCGGCATGTTGGGGTGCCCGGTCAAAACAGTTTCAAGCAGGTTGGCGGATTGTCTCAATCGGCCAGAATAAGCGAGAGCAATCGCCCGGCGAGTTTCCTCATAGCTGGCAATCCGGTCTTTGGGGTCGGGTCCTGATTCCAAAGCCACAGGGCGGGGATTGGAAACAGCCACATATCCCAGCGAATTGAGCCGTTCGATGACTTCCGGACTGAGTTTTCTTGCTTGGATTTCGCGTCCTCCGCCAAAATGCCGGCGCAAAGAGAACAAGCGCTTGTGAAGATCAAGCGCCGTCGATTCTTGTGAGGCGTAAAGATTATGCACTTCTCTGGGGTCCCCAACAAGACCGTAGAGCTCTGGGCTTGGAGCCTCGATGTATATAAAGCGTCCCACCCTTAAAGCAAACAGAGCGCTGCATCCATAATGAATGTGGGCGTAAAGACTTTCACTGTAGACCTCACGCGGTCCACTTCTCGAATTGCCACGAGCAAGCTCAAGAAGACTCTGCCCTTGAAACTCTGGGGGCGTCGGCTCGCCTAAAAACTCGCAAATTGTTGGAGCGACATCGATCAGGCCCGCCGGTTTATCCACCTGAGGCTGAAAATGCTCTGCTCCCACAGGCCAATGGATTATTAAAGGCACGTGAAGCGTGCTTTGATAAATGAAAAAGCCATGCGAGCTTTCGCCGTGTTCTCTCAGACCCTCGCCGTGATCAGACAAAAAAACAATGAGGGTTTTCTCCAGGAGGCCCTTCTCGGATAGGAAAGTCCAAAAACGACCCAAGCTCTTGTCTACATACCAGAGTTCCGCATCGTAGCCGTCATTTCCAAATCGCGCACGCAAAGATTGTGGCAGGCTGTAGGGAGCATGCAAATCGTAAAGGTGGAGAAAAACGAAGAACGGGCTGCTTGAGTTTTGGTCAAGCCACCGGATCGCTGCGCCGATCACCTGTTCAGCAGGGCGCTTGAGTTCCTCAGGATCGATCCATTGTTCACGCCGGAGATCAAAAGGGCTGTCATATAAATCGAAGCCTTGGTCCAGACCAAAACGACGGTCGAGCACGAATCCTCCGACGAAGGCCGCGGTGCGATATCCTCGAGACTTCAGAATCGTAGCCAGAGTTGTGGCTTTTGGCGGCAGGATTTCGCCGTTGTCTTCCACGCTATTCCAAAATGGATAGGTGGAAGTAAACAGGGAAGCGTGAGATGGCAGGGTCAACGGGACCTGGCTGTTGATCTGGGTGAAAAGTGTGCCGCCTTTTGTGAGTTTGTCAATATTGGGCGTCACGAGGCGCTGATATCCATAACAACTCAGGTGATCGGCGCGCAACGTATCCACCGATATGAGGATAACTGGGGTCCTGGGAAGGGGTTCGGCGCTAAAGGCGCAGACGCCAGTGAGAAGTTGGAAGGCCGTGACCACCCATAACACTGCGAGGCGGCTTGCCAATGGAAGGCGATCTGTATTCTTCATTGATCGACAACCCTCATAGGCGCACATTCCATAAAGGGCCCGTGAACCGTGAACGTCTTCAGCGTCAGGCCTGACTGAGATCCATGAAACTCGCATGGGCCTTTGTTCCGGATGCAGCCAAAGAACGTATAGGTCATTCCCCAGTCCGCACTCGCCGCATCTTTAATCTTTATCAATTCTCTTTCTGAGTCAGTGTTCCGCGAAATCAACTTCGACGATGTAGCGGGCCATCTCACTGTCAATATCGATAGCTGGGTTGTCCGGGCCTCGCGGGGAAAAGGTCGCGAGTGGCCGAGAAAAGCCTGGTTCCAAAACTGTCACAGAATGAATCGGGCGATCAAACTGAATACGCATAGGCCCTGTTGCGATGACCCGAACCTTAGAACCGTCTTGGAGGCTAGCGCTTCCAATGGCTTGAATGATCGCTCGCCCGCCCTCAATGCGGCACAAGTGCGCCCCATCGATTGAAACATCTCCGCTGGCTTCAATCAGTCCAATGCCACTCGCGCGTTCGTGAACGAGGGCGTAGTTTTCCAATCCGAGGCTGACTATCTCATGGCGCTCAGTCTTGAGAGTTGCGGGTTGCGCTGACCTGGCGTTGCTGAAAAGGAAATACAGTGAGCCTTCCCGGGTTCGCCGCACGACCAATTCAGCGCTCGCCGGTGTGACGGAGAGGCGCGTTAGCAAGGGTGAGGTCATCCAGTTATTATTTTTGCCCACGAAAACTTTTATTCCGTGATGGCTTAAATTTTTAAGTCTTGTCTCAAGTTCTGAGCTCACAGCCGCTGGCGCAATTAAAACCTGCGTCGATTTTGGCAGGCGGTCGAGGCAGTCTTCCTGCCATATCCCAAAGAGCGCTTTCTGCTTCCACAGTTGGCGGATTGTTTCTTCGATGGTGCCCATTCCAGCGCGTTCTCCCGGCGCCGCAGTCGGAATAACGACATAGGTTTTCTCAGGCTGGATGGCCCGGCCAAGATCCTGATTGATGATCCCCAATCTTCCTAAAGCCCTTGCGGCAGAGGCCGGGAATGGCGTGCCGCTGAAGATGGATCCATATTGGAAGCCACTCGGCGCAGGAAAAATGCCTGGACTGCGGACAGACCAAGTCTGTGCGAGCGCAATTGCCGCTTTGAACCACCGCGGGTCGGGCTTCCCTTCAAGTATCTGGCGGAGCGGCGTAGGATAATAACTCATCTCCGGAGCCAGCCAGCTTACTCCCCACTCATAGGACATTGCTGCCGTCGCGCCTGCCGCAAGGGCGAAATGCGCCATCGCGTCATACTTATTCGCATGATTCCAGCCCACTGTGCCAAACTCCTCCAACAGAAGTGGCCTGCCTGAGCAACCCGGGTCTACATAAGATAAGCTCTCTCCTACTGCTTCAGGGTTCTCATAACTGTGCCAACTCTCAATGTCGCCATCACGTTGGCCAAGATAAGCGTCACCGTAACCCATCGCAGTGAACAAATCGCCCGGAATCACAGGCTGATTGCCGCCCGCTTCTCGTATCGCTCGGGTCATATCCTGAGCCCAATGACGAAATAGCAGGGAATCGCGAAGCGTGCCGTTGGACTTTGGAACCCCCTTCCACGCAAGAGCCTCGCTGCCCATCTGGCTGGGATCGGGATCGTTTATACCCGTCTCATTTGAAAGGTCGTAGATAATGTTGCCGGCATCGCGCCAGCGCTTTGCCAGGCGCTGGACATATTCTCTCTGCAACGCCAGGTTGCGCAAGGAGATCCCATAAACGTTAAAGTCCTTATCGCGGAAGTCAAAGTACACGCGCTGCCCATCTGGGCGTTCGAAACCAATCCATCGCACCCATTGAGTAAAGATGCAGATATCCAGCGTAATCCCATGTTGGGCCGCCAAATAAATCGCAGCATCCAAGGCGCGGAGTGATTGTTCGTCCAGCACAGGATCGACCCACATGCGGACGATGCGGTATCCCGTGCGGCGCATGGCCGTGAAATCCTCCGAAGCCTTTAAAGGTCGGAAATCACGCCAAAGCCAATCCCACCATGAGCTCGAAGGATAATAATTGGTTCCAGTCCAGAAGCTGTTGCGACCGTCAATGCGCAGGCTAGGCCCCTCCACTTTAAGAAAAGAAGAAGCGCTAATCGGCCCTCCCAAAATTACGAAACCACATTCTCGACGATCGATGGGAACCGGGTTGCCCTGGATGGCAAGCTCCTCAGCATGGTTGAGGTCCTCACGCGCCTCGACCCGGATATTCCAAAGACCGGGACGCTTCCCTGGAAGGAATTCGAAAACTGCTTCGGCTTCCTCATCTCCTTCCGGACAGCGCCGCACGCGGCCTATCACATGAAATCCCTTTTCTCCAGGTCCTTTTGCATAAAAGTAGAGCTCAGCAGCCACCGCGCGAGGGCGGATGTTGCCAATGCGGACCCGGATGTTTACTCTCTCTCCCACCCGATATGAGGCAAAATCAGTTTGTACTCGCCGAATCTCGATGCCGCTTGAAAAGTGGACCATAATGGCTTGCAGCAATCGCTCCCATCCCACTGCGCTCATCGCATCATTAGGGTGATCGAAGAAAAAAAGGAAACAATCGCTGCCGCCAAAATGATGCCCCACTAAAGAGGGCGCATAGTAACGCATCAGCACGCCGGGGTAACCCGTAATCTGCCCAAAACGGTCACGCGCCTCAAAAATCGGCAGGAGATCAGCTCGGGGTTCCTCCACAATGTTGTGATAAGGGAGTGAAACCGTGGGGCGAAGGTAGGCTGAAGTCAGAGTGGATTGATTGAAAGCAAGCGGCCCCAGAGGCAAAGGCGAATCTTTTGCCACGCCAACACTCAGCTTGGCCGTTGCGGGGCGAAACGTCCCGATCCACAGTTCTTTGGGAAGACCGATATCATTTCCTATCCAGACCAGGCTGTCTCCACGTTCTATGCAGTTCAGCAATTCTTGAGAATTCAGGCGGGCTTTCGGAATAACCTGAAACACGGCCGGTATGCGTCCTCGCATGGCTTCCAGGAACTGGCTGCTGGCCACAAGATGAATGTGTCGTATAGTCGGCGTGGGAATGGGGCTGTGAAGCGGCGCGGCCTTGACAACCGGGGCATTCAAAAGGAACGGCAATTCCAGAAAGGCAATCAGGCAGGTGCAGCAAAACTTCTTTTGAAACGCGGATGAACGTCTTCCCTGCAACTTCTCACACACCTCATATCAGGAATCGCTTTGGAGGACCATCTTGGCCAACCTGGCAGTTTGACGAAAGCTCTGCTTGAGGATGAGCCGGCGATTTTATGCCGCCATAAGTTCTCAATGCGCCTGTCATGGCGGTAGAAAACCGCTGCTGCGCGTTCTTCAGTGCCGGTCGTGTCTCTATGAAGTCTGCTTGTTCAGCTTACTGATTTCTGCGAAAGATTCGCGAGCCGCTTTAATGCATTGCTCGATATCTTCCAGGGTATGAGCCGTAGAAACGTACCAGAGACCTCGCCCGATAAGCCGGATGCCTCGTTCTCGCATTCGGCTACAGAATTCGCCATACTTTGCCTTGTCATAGCTCAAGGTATCTCGGTAATTGGTTGCCTTTTTTAATTCCGTAAATCCCGCATGGAAAACGGGGCCGATTCCCTGGACCAGGATCTTGTGGCCAGCCTCTGTTCCTGCCTTCTGTAATCCCTCTCTCAGGTGGTCTCCCAGTTTAAACAGCTTTGTATAAGCGTCTCTTTCCGGGTTCTGAAGTTCTCGAAGCGTGGCGAGGGCGGCAGCCACAGCGGCATTCTGCGCGTTCAGAGTTCCGGCGTGGATACATCCGCCGCTCGCTATCCGATCCATGATCTCCCGCTTGCCCACGATAGCGCTGACGGGGAATCCGCTGGCCATGGCTTTGCCAAAAACAGCCAGGTCTGGCACAACGCCAAAGTATTTCTGCGCTCCGCCAGGAGAAATCCGAAATCCGGTAATAACTTCGTCAAAAATCAGCGCTACGCCATGGCGATCGCAAGCCTCCCGCACCCCTTCCAGAAATCCGGGATTGGGGAGAATGCACCCGTTATTGCACATCACGGGCTCCATAATCACGGCGGCCACTTCCGCGGCCCGTTTTCGCAGAACTGTTTGCACGCGTTCGAGATCGTTCCACGGACAAATGATTAATTGGCCGTCGAGCCCCGGAGAAATGCCTTGCGTCCATGGAACAGGTGAAGGGTTGTCCGGAGGCCCTGCCTCGCTCAGGGAAGGAGAAACACTGAAAGAAACGTTGTCGAACCAGCCGTGATAGTGGCCTTCAAATTTGATGAACTTCGGCCTCCGGGTATAAGCGCGCGATACCCGCAAGGCGGCGTGCACCGCCTCCGAACCGGACAAGCTGAAGCGCACCAATTCAGCGCAAGGAATAAGGCGTTTTAGCGTCTCCGCCAATTCAACTTCCGCGCTGTGTTGGGCTGCATAGAGTTGACCGCTGGAAATCGCTTCGCACACCGCCTGCAACACCGCGGGATGAGAATGCCCCAAAAGCATAGGACCTTGACTTAGCGTAAAGTCCAGGAATTCATTGCCATCCACATCCCAGAGCCGCGCCCCTTCGGCTCGAGCGTAGAACAAAGGGTGCGGAATCTCGCCAGCCCGAAACTGGCTTGAAACGCCTCCCGCCAGGGAATGCCTGGCTTCCTCCAGGAACTCTAGAGATTTTGCGTAACTTTTCAGCGTCTTTACCCGGGAATTCTCAGAATTCATAGTTGACTTCCGTGCGAAGATCTATCCCAGTGGCTTGGAGACCCCTCGATCGCATAAGCGCGCGAAAACTTCAAAAGATTGGCAGATTCGGCAGCCAAGAGGGCCGATAGGGATCCAGGAACTCATTCACCTCTCCCTGATCGAGATACGCGCGATGGTATTTCTCCACTTTCTCCTCGTCGAGGCTCACTCCCAAGCCCGGGCCCTGCGGCACTTTGAAACAGCCATCTTGGTATTGATGCCGTTCGGTAATGACGTCATCAATCTGGTCGTGATAATGGGAGTCTGCCGCATAGACCAGATAAGGGGTTGCGGCGGCGAAGTGAATCATGGCAGCCGTTGATATTCCCAACTCCCGGTCGCTGTGCATGCCCAGTCCCAACTGAAAAGTCTCACAGACGCCGGCAAGTTTCTGATTGTTGTTGAATCCACCCCAGTAATGGACGTCCGCCAGAATAATATCGATGGCCCGCAGACGCACGGCAGGCGCAATTTGATCGAAAGAAATGACGCACATATTGGTGGCCAGCGGGACCGGCACGTCGCGCCTGACCAAGCTCATGCCCTCAAGATTCCAGGTCGGATCTTCAACAAATTCCAGACCGCACTCGGCCATTCGCGGCAGGATTCGCAAAGATGTTTCAACAGACCACGCAGCGTTCGGGTCAAAGCGGATGCGGTAAGGGTACGGAAATTTCTTGCGCAATAATTGGACAGTTCGCAGTTCTTCTTCAGGCGGCAGAACCCCGCCTTTGAGCTTAATCGCCGTAAACCCATATCGCTCGATGAGCGCTTGGCAACGGTCCACCATGGCCTCCGCGGAGTCTTCGCCGCCCACGCCGCGTTCACCCGGATACCGATAAAACAGGTAAGCGGAGAAGGGAACTGAATCCTTTGCCATTCCCCCCAGCAGGCTTGCGACTGGCCGTCCCAGCGCTTTGCCCATCAGGTCCCAACAAGCCATTTCAATTCCGCCCATCATGTATAGCGGAATATTCGACTCATAACTGATTCGGAAAGATTGCAGCTTGTTAACAATGAGCCGGGTGTCAAAAGGGTCCATGCCAAGCACAAATTGCTTCGCAAATCCAATCGAACGCACCGTGTTATCCCCGCCGTACGTCTCACCGATTCCTACGAGGCCTTCATCCGTCATGATACGCAGGATCGTTCGCGTAGTGCCCGTCTCGATGCCCATGCTCCAGCGAAGAGGAGCTTCCATCGGCACGGTAACTGGCGTAGCCACGATGTCTTGAATCTTCATGAATGCACCTTGGTTTTGCGATGCGACAGGAGTCGCTTGTTTGTGAGATCGTTTTTCACCCGGCTTTCCAGGCAAAATCGTCCAGAGGATAAATGGGCCGCTTGATTTTTGAGAATGGCGCCTTTTTTAAATTTCCAGGGCATACCCCTGGCATGTCGAGGTGGAATACCTCTCCGAGCATCGATGCATATCCCGGACGAAATAGTGTGGGCGACTTGACAGCTACCAGGGTTTGGTCACCAGGCTCGATCCCCTGGCTTCGATAAAGCTCAGGATCGACCATTGTGACCGGCTGTGAGCCCACGACGACTTTAAGCCGCCCGATCTCGAGAACAGCGGTCGGCCCCATCTCTGCTTTCTTCCCTGTAAACACGGGGCCTTTAAGGACAAAACCACCGTCACTCAAGTGGATCACACGTCCTTCAACCCGAATCGGCGGACCGAATCGGCGATCTTTCTTGGCGCCAAGCAAGTCACAGAATTTCCCGCCCAGGCCAATCTGGCGAGCCTGACTCACCGCCTCCGCATCAACAATGAATAAGCAAGCGGAGATCTCGCCTTGATGAGGAAGCAAAACGCTGAGCAGGCCCGGATTGTCCCCGGGACCGCCGCCGGTTGTGCCGTCGAACGCTTCCGAAACAATAACCGGCCGCCGGTCATTCTCGAGCGCTCGTCTCACCAAGTCATGAGGGTCGACCCAATCCACCTCAAACTCATCTCGTCGATTCCAGAGTTCGCCTGCAATTTTCCGCATCCTAAGAGGGATCTCGTCATCAGCAGATCGAGCGATCACGACCAGGCTGCTCGACACATCTCGAACGTCTAGCCACGGCTGAACACAAAAAAATGATGCGGAGAGAACCGCTTCGGCGCCAAACTCCTGGTCCAGTGACGCCATGGTTTCCCGGAGGGGCGGCAAATCCGTCGTGGCGCGCTGCGGGGGCGCCAGCAGCGGGATTGGCAACCAATATGCGCGAGGACGAATACCCCTGGCAATCATTTCGTGAAGCAATCGCGCGGCCTTCTGTCCGGTTTCGGCCATGTCCACGTGGGGGTAGGTCCGGTAACCGACTACGGCATCAACTTCTGCCAGCAGGGAGGGACGCACATTGGCGTGAAAATCCAGACTTGCGACTACAGGAGTATCGGGTCCGACGGCGCTCCGAACTCTCCTCATCAGCTCGGCGTCGGCAGATGCGTGAGATTCACCCAACCAGGCTCCATGCAACGCCATCAACAGGCCGTCACATCTGCAATCAGCCACGCGCTCGCTGAGCAATCTCGAAAGAGAATCGAACGCTTCATCCCGGATGGGTCCTGAAGCTAAAGCAAAAGCCGAGATTAAAGGCGCCGGCTCAGCCCCAAACCGTTCCAACTCGCTCAGGAAGCCGCCTACTTCCGTGTTTGTTCCGCGATAAGCGGAGACTATTGAGCTGTCAAATTCTAAATCAAAATCCTCCAAAACACTTGGGGCAGGTGCGAATGAATTGGACTCCTGCATCACGCATGCGAAGGCAATTCTCATCAGAGTCTCATCGGGCAAAGCTGAATTTACACTTGCCTATCTCAGCGCCACGACGCTAGAGGAAAGACGCCACTCTAAGCTAGCTTTGTCAGCATTGTCAAGAATTAAAAACTTTATTTCTCTATTGAAATATCTTCAGCGCGCGCGACATTGCCTTGAGGCGCGGCAATTATCCTTCCAACATCGCGCGTCGTCTGCGCTTGCCGCGAGAGAAAGCCAGGTCCTTTTGTGGCCGATGTGCTGTCCCGAACGCGAGATGCGCTTGACGGACAGCGGAAGCAAGAAGGAAGATAGGC
>Ga0209061_1003383_pt1 | contig 17439 bp, 19 predicted proteins | sample Coa_R1_10_FD_187157 | JGI IMG/M metagenome (GOLD analysis project Ga0209061, IMG submission 187157) | Surface soil microbial communities from Centralia Pennsylvania, which are recovering from an underground coalmine fire - Coalmine... | ecosystem: Environmental > Terrestrial > Soil >...
GACGCGATCGAGTCCCAAGGTGACCGCGATGGCGTTCAGGTTGATCTCGCTCTCCAGGTCCGAACTCGCGACGATGTTCTGGACCTCGATCTTCGGGTGCAGGTTGATCTTCTGGCCGCCCTTCTTGATCTGCTGGGCGACCGTGTGGATCGAATCCTCGACCTCCTTCATGCTCTTCGCGCCGGTGCAGACCACCTTGCCGGAGCGGAACAGCAGGATCGCGGTCCGGGGAACCTTGAGCCGGTAGATCAGTCCGGGGAACTGCTCCGGCTCGTACTCGGCCCCGTCCAGATTGAGAGCGATCGACTGGAGATCGAGCTCATCGCCGAGCGAAGTCGACGCCACTACGTTCTCGATGCGGATCTTCACCATCCTCAGTCCCCGCACTGGGTATTTAAACCCATATTTAAATGCCTATGGTCGGCCGCTTCGGGCCGCGGGCGGGGCTCAATGGTGCCGTTCGACGTCGGTGCCGTGTCCGGGAGGCTGGCGGGGATCGTAGAGGGGTTCGCGGGGAAGCCGGAAGAACTCCCGGAGGACGCGGCGCGTGAAGCCCCAGACCACATGTCCGTCGTGGATGGCGGAAGGCATCGGGTACCGGCCGAAGAGCGTCTCCCGGGGTTCCATTCGGGTGACCTCCAGGGCCGATCGGGGAAACCAGAAGGTCGCGGCCACCTCCCGGGGGTCCCGAGCGGTCGGAGCCGGGGCGAAGGGCGCGAGGGGGGCGGCGAAGATGGCGACCAGCAGACCGAAGGCGCTGGCGTACCGGGTCCCGACGTACCGGGGCGATTCGCCGAAGTCGGCCGCTTGAAGACCCACCTCCTCCTCGCACTCCCGGAGCGCGGTCGCCCGAAGCGTCTCATCTTGAGGTTCCACGTGGCCGCCGGGAAAGCCGACCTGGCCCGACCCCGATCGTCCCGGCCGCACCGCCCGCTCGATCAGCAGGACCTCGGGTCCATCACGGCCCTCCCGAAGCACGATCAGGACGGCCGCCCCCGCCCGATCCCGGGGCGGAGGTAACGGACCCCATGGGGCGAGCCAGGGCCCCAAGGCGGAACCGTCCGAGGCCCCGGGAGCTCCCGGGGTCATTTCTGCCAGTCGTAGGTGACCTTCTGCGCGACGGTCGCCTGGTCGTCCGGCCGGTCCCGCCGCACCCCGAGCTGAGTTTCCAGAGCGACGATACGCCCTTGGAGGACCCGAACCATCCCCTCCAGCCACTGGACCCGTCGGGCCAAATCGTTCGCGGGGTCGGGAGGCGACTGGGCCATAGTCCCATCCCCTATCCCCCGGTCACTTAATAGCGTTGGAGGGCGGGGCCGACGCCCCCGCTTCGACCCGGTCCAGGAAGGCCCTCAGGCCGGCGACGAACTCCGGCGCCCGTTCGATCGGGATCATGTGGCCGGTCCGGGGGAAGAGCTTGAGCTCGGAGCCCGGGATCGACTGCCGGAGGTATCGGGCCTGGGAGGCATCCACCACGGCATCGTTCATGCCGTGGGCGATCCAGGTGGGCCGGCGGATCGACCCGATCTGACCCCGTTCATCGAACCCCAGGGCGGTTTGCATCCAGCGTTGGGGGCCGTGGAAGGGGATCGAAGCGAGGCGGGCCCGTACCACATCGACGACGTCCAGGTGCTCGTCGGTGTAATCGGTAAAATAGACATCCTTGACGAGCCGCAGGGCGAAGGCGTCGAGGCCCTGCTCCTCGCGGACCCGCCGCCACTCCTCGGTCACGTTGCGCATTTGCGGACCCGCGTGGGCGGCGCCGGAGACGAGGGCCAGGCTGCGGACCCGATCGGGTCGGTGGAGTGCCAGCGACAGGGCGAGGAAGGCCCCTGCACTGAATCCGACCAGGTGGGCCTTCTCGAGATGGCGCCGGTCCAGCAGGTCGACCAGGTCCTGCTCGAATTCGGCGAACCCGAACGTGGAGGTCGAGGGCGCCACCGAACTTCCGTGACCGCGCAGGTCGGGAGCAATCGCGTGGTACCGCTCCGCAAGATCGGGGAGGACCGGATCCCATAGGGTATGGTCCATGAAGACGCCGTGCAGCAGCAGGACGGCGGGGCCGGTGCCGACCTCACGGGCGGCCAGTTGGAACTCCGGAGAGGGGGCCACGCGGCCGCCACCCGAGGAACCTATTTAACCGCCGGGAACCCCGGAGGCTCTTGGGGACAGGGTCCGTCGGCTCGAGGGCGGCACTCGGGGCCGGCCCCGCCGTGCCCGGTGACCCGACCCCGGGGGCGGACGATACCGCTAATTACCCGCCCCCTGCTCTCCGGTCCCATGGGTCGCGGCGTGATGCTGATGAGTGGAGGGATCGACTCGCCGGTCGCCCTCTACTACCTCCTTCGTCAAGGGCACGAGGTGGTGGCGGTCCACATGGACAACCGTCCCTTCACCGACGACTCCCCCCTCGAGAAGGTCCTCGACCACCTCACGATCCTTCGGGAACGGTTCCGGCAGCCGATCCCCCTCTACGTGGTGCCCCACGGCTCGACCCAGGTGACCCTCATGCGATCGACCGACCGGCACGTGGGCTGCATCCTCTGCCGTCGGTTCATGTGGCGATCGGCGGAGCGGATCGCGCTCCGGGAGAACGCGACGTTCCTCATCACTGGCGAGGCCCTGGGCCAGGTGGCCAGCCAGACCCTCAGCAACATGCGGAGCGCGACGCAGGCGGTGAGCCTCCCCATCGTCCGCCCGCTGGTCGGCCTCGACAAGCAGGAGATTGAGGCGGTCGCGAAGGAGATCGGGACCTACACGATCTCGACCCGACCGGGAGTTTGCTGCCAGGCGGTGCCCGACCGACCGGCGACCCGTTCCCGGCTCCTCTCGATCCTCGAGGAGGAGGCCCGGGTCGACGCGGAGGCGATCCTCGAGGACTGCGTCCGCCGGGCCACCGTGATGTGACCCCCGACGACCCCGGCTCCCGACCCCCCGCCCCGGTACGGTACCGGACGCTCCGCCTCTGCTCCAACGGGGGGGGATATGAAGCGCTCCCGGACCGACGGGCCTCGCTGGACCTTCCCCGCTACCGGCGGACCCTCGAGGCGGCGGGACGGACGGTCATCGATGCCCGGGTGATGCTGATCGTCCAGCTGCCCCCGGAAGTGACGATCACCCGGGGGGGGAGGTTCCTCTTCAAGACCCGGGATCCCGAACGCGCCCGGGCCGCGCTCGCGCAGCTCCTCGACCTGCTCGGCCTGGACGGAAGCCTGGCCCCACCCCAGGGACGCTAGATTAAGCCGTGGGAGGGGTATCGGTACCGAGGCGCGCCATGCGGGAAACCTGGGTTGTCGGGGCTGCCACGAACCGCTTCGGAAGGATGGCCGAGTCGGCCCGGGAGGCGGCGGCCCGGGTGGCCCTAAAGGCGATCGACCGGGCCGGTCTGACCCCCAAGGACATCGATCACACCTTCGTCTCCAATGCCTTCGGGATGGCCGAACACCAGGGCCATCTCGGCCCGCTCGTGAACACCGCCCTGGGGATTCCCGAGGTGCCCTCCTGCACGATCGAATCGGCCTGCAGCTCCTCGAGTGCGGGGCTGCACGAGGCGTTCGTCCATGTCGCCGGCGGGTTCGCCGACGCGGTCCTGGTCGTCGGGGCCGAGAAGCTCTCCCACCTCGATACCCTCACGGCAACGAGCTACTTCGCCACCGGCGCGGACTTCCCGTTCGAGACCCGCAACGGCGCCACCTTTCCCGGCCTGTATGCCACCCTCGCCAGCGCCTACCGCAACGCCTTCCCGCTGCCGCCCGAAACGCTCGCCCAAGTGGCCATCAAGAACCACGCCAATGCGGCGCTCAATCCCCACGCCCATTTCCAGAAGGCGATTTCCCTCGAGACCTACCTCAACTCCCCGATCGTGGCGTCGCCCTTCCGGCTGTACGACTGCTGCCCGTTCTCGGACGGGGCCTCGGCCGTCGTCGTGGCCGCCAAGGAGTTCGTCCGGAGGCCCACCTCCACGCCCCTCGTCATCGCCGCGTCGGTTAGGACCGGCTCGATCGTCGACATGCACGATCGGACCGATCTCTTCGGACTCCCCGCGAGCCGCGCCGCCGGGGAACGGGCGTTCCGTGCGGCGGGCCTGACCCCGAAGGACATCGACTTCCTGGAAGTCCACGACTGCTTCACCATCGCGGAATTGCTGGCGCTCGAAGACCTGGGCTTCTATCCCCGCGGCACCGCCGGCGCGGCGACGCGGGAGGGCGAAACCGCCCGGACCGGGCGACTTCCGGTCAACCCCTCCGGCGGCCTCAAGGCGAAGGGCCACCCGGTGAGTGCGACCGGAGTCGCCCAGGTGGTCGAAGTGTTCGAACAGATGAACGGCACCGCGGGCGCCCGGGCGGTCGCTCGGGCCGAGACCGCCCTGACCCACAACGTCGGCGCGACCGGCGGCTCCTGCTCGGTCCACATCTTCCGCCGGGGGTGAGACGATGGGAACGACCGACGCCCCGGGCCATTCGATCGCCGACTACGTGACCGGCTACACCGACCTCGGGCGGCTCCGGGGATTTGCCTGCCCGTGCGGGTTCAAGACCGCGACCTGGGTCCTCGCCTGCCCGCGGTGCGGCGGGCGGAATCTCACCGACGTGGACCTCTCGGGGCGGGGGGAGGTCATCGCCTGCTCGGTCCAGCACGTCCCGAGCGACGAGTTCCTCAACGAGGCCCCATACGCCTACGTGGTGGTGGACTTGGCGGGAGGGGGCCGGATCACCGGGTGGGTTGCGGGAGTCGCCGACCCCGCCGACCTTCCCCTCGGCACCCGGGTCCACTTCCACCCCAGCTATAAGCCGGGCGTCCAGTTCGTACGGGACTGACCTTGACCCCCGGTCCCTCCCCTCCCGAGAGCGACGGGGACCTTTCGCGCCCCTGGCTCCGCTCCTATCCGCCCACCGTCCCCCCGACACTCGAGGTCCCGAACGAGTTCCTCACCGACGCGCTGGACCGATCGGTCGAACGGTGGCCCGACCGGACGGCCCTCATCTACTACGGAGCCCGATGGAGCTATCGGGCGCTGGGGCAGGCGGTCGACCGTTGGGCGGCCGGTCTCCTCCGGCTCGGGGTCCACCCCCACGATCGGGTGGCGCTCTACCTGCCGAACTGCCCGGCCTACCCGATCGCCTTCTTCGGGAGCCTGCGGGCGGGCGCCACCGTGGTCCAGCTGAGCCCGCTCTACCTCGGGGACGACCTGGCCCGTATCCTCGACGACGCCGACCCCCGAGCGGTGGTCACCCTCGGGGCGCTCGCCCCCCATCTGGTACCGATGCTCCCCACCCGCCCGTCGATCCGCGTGATCTGGGCCGGAGTCCGGGAGTTCTACCCCCTCTGGCTGCGGCCCTTTGTCAACCTGGTGCTCCGCCGTCAGGGGCTCCCCACCGGGGCGCCCCGGGGCCCCGCGTTCGTCCGATGGCGGGACGTCGCCTCGGCCCCGGGAGCTCCCCCTCGCCTGACGGGGGATCCGGCGCGCGAGGTCGCCGTGCTCCAGTACACCGGCGGAACGACCGGGAATCCGAAGGCGGCGATGCTGACCCATCGCAACCTTCGCGCCAATGTCGCCCAGGTGGCCGCGTGGAACACCCGGGCGGTCTCGGGCCGTGAAGTCGTGATGGCCACGATCCCGCTCTTCCACATCTACGGCTTGACCGTGGCGCTGCTCAACGGCCTCTTCGACGGGGGGACCGTGGTCCTGCAGACCCGACCCGACATCCCCGAGCTGCTCAGGCTCATCGATCGGTACCGGCCGACGCAGCTGCCGGGGGTCCCGGCGCTGTACCAGGCCATCAACCTGCATCCGGAGGTGGGGCGACACAACCTTCGGTCCATCTCGGTCTGCATCTCCGGCTCCGCCCCGCTGCTCGCCGCCACCGCCCGGCGCTTCGAGGAGTTGACCGGGGCCGCGGTGGTCGAGGGCTATGGGCTGACCGAAGCGTCGCCCGTGACCCATGCGAACCCGATCGACGGGGAGCACCGGACCGGATCGGTCGGCCTCCCGGTGCCCGGCACCGACCAGCGGATCGTCGACCCGGGGACCGGACGGACCCTGACGGCGCCCGGAGCGGTCGGGGAACTCTGGGTCCGTGGGCCCCAGGTGATGGCGGGCTACTATCGTCGGCCCGAGGAGACCGCAGAAGTCCTGGTCGACGGCTGGCTGAGGACCGGCGATGCGGCCCAGGTCGACGCCGACGGCTTCACCTACATCGTCGACCGGCTCAAGGACATGATCAATGTCGGGGGCCTGAAGGTCTATCCCCGGGAGGTCGAGGAGGCGCTGTCGACCCACCCCGCGGTCGCCGAGGCGGCGGTGGTCGGCCTGCCGGATCCCGCCCACGGTGAAGTGGTCGCGGCCGTGGTCGTCCGCCGACCCCAGGCGACCGTCACCGCGGAAGAGCTGATCGAGCATGTCCGCGGCCGGATCGCCCACTACAAGGCGCCCCGCCGCGTGGAGTTTCGGGAGGCGCTCCCCCGCACCGGGGTCCAGAAGGTGCTGCGCCGGACCCTTCGGGAGGAACTCCTGCACTCCCCTCCGGCGTAACCCGGCCCGGGCCCGGGGAGCTTCAGAGCCCCCGACTGAGGAGATCCCGGGCGATCACCAGCCGCTGGATCTCGTTGGTGCCCTCGAAGATCTCGGTGATCCGCTGGTCGCGGTAGGCCCGCTCGATCGGCGTCCCCCGGATATAGCCGAGGCCGCCGTGGATCTGCAGCGCCGCATCGATGACCTCGCCGGACCATTCGGAGGCCAGGCACTTGACGATCGACGCCTCCCGGGTCTTCTCGGCCCGGGCCCCGCGGGGCCAGGCCCCCGGATCGGTCCCGAGGTCGTCCTGCCCCTGGGCGGCGTGGTAGACGAGGTAGCGAAGCGCCTGGATCTTCATCGCCATGTCGGCGAGCTTGAACTGGATCGCCTCGTAGTCGCTGAGCGGATGGCCGAACTGGCTGCGGTTCTGGGCGAATTCGAGCGCCTGGCGGGTGGCCGCCTCCATCCCCCCGAGGGAGGCGGCCCCGAGCGAGACCCGCCCGACATCGAGGGCGGTCATCGCCACCAGGAAGCCCTTGCCAACCCCCCCCAGGACCGCCTCCGGCCCCACCTCGACCCGGTCGAGGATGAGCTCGGCGGTGGAGGTCCCGTGCAGGCCCATCTTCTTCTCGCATCGGCCAACCTTGAAGCCGGCACTGTCGGTGTCGACCAGGAAGGCTGTCACCCCGCCGTTCGGGCCCCGGGCCGGATCGTTCGCCGCCATCACCACGATCGTGTCGGCCTCCCGGCCGTTGGAGACGTAGATCTTCGTGCCTTCGAGGACCCACCGGTCCCCGTGCGGGGTCGCGGAGGTGTGGACCGACCCCGAATCACTGCCGGATCCCGGCTCGGTCAGGCTGTAGGCCAGCAGCCGTTCACCGCGCGCGGCCGGCACCAGCCAGCGGCGCTTCTGCTCCTCCGTGCCGTAATACAGGAGCGGGGTCGTTCCCAGGGAGGTGTGGGCACCGACGATCGTGCCGTGGGAAGCGTCGATCTTGCCGAGCTCTTCGAGGAAGATGCAGTAGCCGACCTTCCCGAGCCCGAGGCCCCCGTACTCCTCTGGGATCGGGATCCCGAAGTAGCCCTCCGCCCGGAGCCGGGCAATCGACTGGGTCGGAAACTCCTCGCGTTCGTCCATCTCGGCGACGACGGGGGCGACCTCCCTTTCCAGGAAGGTGCGGGCCGCCTGGCGGAACGCCTCCTGGTCGGGGGTGAAGGAGAATTCGATCGGCATCGTCAGGCTCCGGTGAACTTCGGGGGCCGGTGCTCGGCGAAAGCGCGAATCCCTTCGCCCAGGTCGCGGCTCGGCGCCACCTCTTGGGCGAACAGCTCCGACTCCCTCCGGAGGCCGTCCGCCAGGGGGCGTTCGATCCCTTCCCGGAGCGCGCGCTTGGCGGCCCGGACGGCCCGGGGCGCCCGTTGGCCGATGGTGTGTGCCCAGTCCCGCGCGGCGCGGAGCTCCTGCCCGGCCGACACCGTCTTGTTGACCAAGCCGATCCTCAGGGCCTCCGCCGCCGGGATCATCGCCCCAGTGAAGATCATCTCCTCCGCCTTCGCCCGACCGACGACCCGGGGCAGCCGCTGGGTGCCGCCGTAGGCCGGCATGAGGCCGTACTGGACCTCGGGGGCGCCGAACTTCGCCGACTCCCCGGCGATCCGCAGGTCACAGGCGAGGGCCAGCTCGAGTCCCCCGCCGACGGCCAGGCCGTTGACGGCGGCGATGGTGGGGACCGCGAGGTCGGCGAGCCGGTCGAAGGTCTCGTGCACCCGCCGTACGAGGGGCAGCGCCTGGGTCGGATCGAGGGTGGCCATCTCCTTGAGATCGGCACCCGCGCTGAAGTAGGCGCCGTCTCCCGTGACGACGACGCACCGGACCGTCGGCGTGGACTCCAACCGGGAGAGCTCCCGGGCGAGCCCCTCGAGCACCCCCTGGGAGAGCGCATTCACCGGGGGGTGGCGCAGCACCAGAATCTCGACACCGTCCTCCTCCGCCTTGCCCACCCAGAACTCTTCGGCGCCCATCGTTGCCCCCGGGGACCGAGTTCGGGCAGGCTCTTAACCCGGGCGGCGGCGGGCGCCCCCGCGCATTGTCATATAATGCAGGCGGGTCGCGAGCCCATGGAACGACCGACCACCTTTGCGGATGCCCGGGCCGAACGGGAGGAGGCCCAGTTCGTCGTGCTGGGCGTCCCGTTCGACCGGACCACGTCGTTCCGGCCGGGCGCCCGCTTCGGTCCCGACTCGATCCGCCAGCATTCCTGGAACTTCGAATCCTACGATCTCGAGACCGGCGTCGATCTCGCCGAGGTCCCGATCCACGACCTGGGCAACACCGAGGAGTTCGGGAGCGCCTCGGCCATGGTCGCCTCGGTCCGCGAGGAAGTGAAGCCGATCTACCGGGCCGGCCAGATTCCGATCGTGCTCGGCGGCGATCACGCCTGCTCACCCCCTGTGGTGGAGGCGTACCCCGACGACGGGCCGTCCCTCGGGGTGCTGTACCTCGATGCCCACATGGACTTCCGGGCCAGCTACCTCGGCGACGCCCGGAGCCACGCCTGCTCCTCGCGGCGGATCGTCGAGAAGGTTGGTGCCGAACGGGTCGTGGTCTTCGGCGTCCGGTCGGTCTCCCGCGAGGAGATCGAGGAGAACCGGGAGATCGGCATGTCGTACGTCACCGCCCATGAGATCCACCGGGAGGGCATCCGGGCGGCGCTGGACCGGGCCCTCCGTCGCCTGCAGACCGACCGAATCTATGTTTCGCTGGACATCGATGCCATCGATCCCGCCTATGCTGGCGGCACGGGAACCCCCGAGCCGTTCGGTCTCACCCCCCGGGACGTCAAGGAGGCCATCGATGCGGTGGCCCCCCGGCTCGCCGGCCTGGACATCATGGAGGTTTCCCCCCACTACGACCAGGGCAACACGAGCGCGCTCGCCGCCCGGATCGCCCGGGAGGCGATGGTCCGGGTCGTCAAAGCGCGCGACCAGCACTGACGGACCATGACCGAAGGAACACAGACGGGAGCTACGGTTTCCCGCGGAGCCGAGGCCACGCTGCGGGAGGGAGACTGGTGGGGATTCCCGGTGTTGATCAAGGACCGGGAGGCGAAGGGCTACCGGCCTAAGGAGTTCGATGATCGGCTCCGCAAGGAGCGGATCCGGACCGAGGCCCGGCTGCTGCTCGAGGCCCGACGCGCGGGCGTCCGGACACCCCTGGTCTATGACGTCGACATGACCCATGCCCGGATCATCCTGGAGCGGCTCCCCGGGCCCACGCTGAAGGAGATCCTCGAAGCGCCGAACGCGGACCGGGCGACCCTCGAGCGGGCGGTCCGCGAGTTCGGCCGCGCCCTCGGACGGCTCCACGCCGCCTCCATCTCCCACGGCGATCTGACGAGTTCCAATGTCCTGTTCCCGGAGGGCCCCGACGGGCCGCCGGCGCTTCTCGATCTCTCGATGGGCTCCCGCCAGCCGGGGATCGAGGAACTCGGGATCGATCTTCACCTGGTGGAGGAGGATTTCAAGTCGCTGGTGCCGCAGAGCGAGGCCCTGGTGCGAGCCTTCCTCGCCGGCTATGCCGAGGGCAACCCCGACGGCCACACCGCCGTCGTGGCCCGGGCCAAGGAGATCCGGGGCCGGGTCCGCTACGCCTGAGCCGGCGCCTCGCCCCCGAGCGCCTCGACGGCCGCAAGGGGGATCGCCTCAATCACATCGCTCGCCATGAGGCCCCACCCCCGGAGGCGCTCGGCACGTCCTCCGGCCTCGCCGACCCAGTACAACGCGAGTCGACCCGCCACCCACGGTTCGATCCCCTGGGCCAGGAGGCCGCCCAGCACCCCATCCAGGACGTCCCCCATCCCGCCGACCGTCATCGCCGGATGATGATGCTGGTTCCGGACCGTTCTCGGGCCGTCGGAAAGCCAGTCGGTCGACCCCTTGACCAGTAGGTACAGCCCCCTGGACCGGGCCCGGGCCGCGACCTCCGCGGCGGTGGGTTCGCGACTGCCCTCAAACCACCGACGGTACTCACCGAGGTTGGGGGTCGCGAAGACGGCCGGGCCAGCGGCCGGGGCCCGCGGAAGAGGCTCGGCCACCGCCGCCAGGGCGTCCGCATCGTAGAGGACCGGCCCGTGACGGTCGGGGTGCGCGGCCAGCCAGTGGCGGATCCCTTCGAAGAACTCCCGGGTTTCCCGGTGGTCTCCCGCCCCCATTCCGAGGGCCACGGCCCCGGGCCGAAGCTGGTCGATCATCTCAGTGACCGGGTCGATCTGTTCGGCCGCCCACCCGCCGGTCGGACCGACGCCCCGGACAATCAGGTCCGGCCCAAACCCCTGGACCGTGGGCGCGACGCCGCCCGGGACGAGCAGGGTGGCCCGCTCCACCCCGGTGCGGAGCGCCGCCCGGCCCGCCAGCGCGGGCGCGCCCGCATACGGTCCCCCGCCGATGATGAGGAGCCGGCCATTCCGCCCGCGGGGGGTGGGCTGGATCCAGGGGGTCAGCGCCCGAAACTCCCCGGGGCCGGTCGACTCCCAGGCCTCCGGTGGGATGCCGATGGAGCGGACGATCTCCTCCCCGCACCGGTCGGGCGGGGCCTCCGCCTTGGGGCCCGTCAGGGCCACCGTCCATTGGGCCCGGATCCCCTCAGGATCGTCGACGCCGGTCGGCAGATCGATGGCGAGGATCGGCCGTTGGGAGCGCCGGAGATGGGCGACCGCTTCCGCATAGGGGGATCGGAGGGCCCCCGTTTGGCCGGCACCCAGTATCCCGTCGATCAGCAACGGGAACTCCGCCAATTCCTGGACCTCGGGAACGCCGGAGTGGATCGGTAGCTGACGGGCGGCGGCCTCGTAGAACTCCCGGACGGCGGCCCCACGCAATCGCTCGGGGGGAGGGAGCCGCCAGAGTTCCGGGCGATAGCCCCGCCGCTGAAGTTCGAGGGCCGCGGCGAGTCCGTCCCCACCGTTGTTACCGGGGCCGATGACCAGCGCGACCCGGGCCGGCGGGGGAGGCAGACGGAGCGCGGCCTCCTCGGCGACGACCCTCCCGGCCGCGGCCATCAGGTCACGGAGCGAGACCCCGAGGGCAAGCGCATTGGCCTCGACCACCGCCATCTCAAGAGAGGAAAACGGACGTCGATCGTCCGTCGGCATCGACCCTCAGTTCGCCGGAGCGGGGGGGGCCGGCTCATCCCCCGTGCCGAACCGGTCCATCGACGCCGGGAGCAGCTTCCGGCGGGAGAGATAGGTCGCCTGGGTCCGACTGTATCGAAACAGGATGTCGGCCTTCCCCTCCTGGAATCCCCACGGACGCAGGATCAACAGATCCCCTTCCCGGATCCACATCTTCTTCTTCATCTTCCCGGTGATCCGGCCCATCCGGGAGGTATTGTCCTCGCAGAGGACCCGGATCCGGGCGGCGCCCAGGAGCTGGGTCGCCATCCCAAACACCTCGCCGCGCTGACGGCGCGGGAGCGGGAGACGCCCGACCTCCTCGCCCCCCTCAACGACCTCGACCGTCGGCGCCGCTTCCCCGGGTGCCGAGGTATCGATGGGGGGTTCCGGTTCGTTCTCGTCCACGGTCCAATCAACCGGGCCGACTATTTCAGTTGGGGGGATGTCGAGGGAAGAGCTTGAGGGGATTCGTCTCGAGGATCTGGCGCTGGAGATCGTGGGGAATCGGCAGGGCTCGGAACGCTTCCAGGTTGGCGGCGATGTCCCGTACCCCGGGACCGGGCCAGTCGGTACCGAAGACCGCCTTGGCGGCGACCTTGGCGAGATCGGGGAAGTACTCCAGGAGCCGGTTCGGCGGAACCCCGGAAAGCTCCAGCCAGACATTGGGGAACCGCCGGGCGAGGAAGACCGCCTGATCCATCCACAGCGGACGACCCCCGTGGGCGAGGACGATCGGCAGCCGGGGAAAGTCGATCGCCACCTCCTCGATCCCGAGGGGCTCCCCGAACCGGCTGACCGCGCCGGGGAAGACGCTGGTCCCGGTGTGGAAGATCACCGGCACTTCGAACCGCTCGAGGGTTTCGTAGACCTCCCGCAGCTGGGGCCAGCCCCCGGTCCGGTAGGCGTTCGGGTAGAGGAGTTGGTGGGGGGGATGGATCTTGATGCCACGGATCCCAAGCCGCTCGACGAGTTCGCGGACCCGGACCCCCGGCGAGGGCCGCCCGGTCCCGATGCCGCCCACCGCGATCAGCCGATCGGGTTGGGTCCGGACGTACTCTGCGACGAACTCATTCGCCGCCTCGGTGTACCCGATAATCTCCGGGGCCACATAGTTGATGAGCACCGCCCGCTCGACGCCGGAACGATCAAGGTAGGCGATCAGCTCTTTGGGGTTCCGCAGCATCGATTCGAGGCCGGAGGCGAGTTCGAGCCGCTTCCGGGCTTCGGGTCGCATCTCCCATATCGGGTTGATGTGGATGTGGCAGTCGGTAACGCCCATGGGTCGGCCGAAGGGGCAAGGTGTATTTGGGCTCCTTCGGGCGGGAGCCATTGTTTATCAAGGCGGACCCGTTAGGTGTCGGGATGATCTCCCTCACGCCGATCATGCCCCGCCACTTCAAGGCCCGATACCTCGCCCAGGAGGAACGGCTCCTCGCCGAGACCCGAGGGACGGCGCTCTTCTACCTGCCGAAGCCGGTCCTGGCATCGGTCATCTTCGGGATCCTGGCGTACGCCGCGGCGGCGGTCCGCCCGGGCTGGCCGGCGCTGCCGTACCTGACCCCCCTCTTCGCCCGGGGCCCGGTCCTCTTCGGAGTCGGGCCGGGCACCTACCTTCTCGTCCCGATCCTGGTTCTGCTGCTCGGGAGTCTCCTCTGGCTCCTCTACCGGTACCTCCGATGGATCTCGACCGTCTATGCCGTGACGACCACACGGGTCGTGATCCAGCACGGAATCCTCTCCCGGAACTTCGAGGAGATGCCGATCCTCCAACTGCGGGGAGTGGATGTGCACCAATCGTTCGGGCAGCGGATCCTCCGCTACGGGACGATGCGGGTCAGCTCGGAGTCGGGCGCATCGCTGGGCAACCAGGACTGGCAGGGTATTCCCCATCCGTTCCGGTTCCAGAAGGTGATCGAGGACTCACGGGCTCGCCTTCTCGCCGGTACCCCGGTCACTCCCCCGGCCCAGCCCTCGGCCGCCCCGACGCCCACTGAGCCGGACCTTACGGGCCGCCCCGAGCTCCCCCCGGCCAAGAAGCTCTGACCCGGCCCGCCCTGCTGGGGGCTCAGCGGCCGCGGACCCGGCGGATCTCACGGATCAGCGCCGGGACGATTTGGAAGAGGTCCCCCGCGATCCCGTAGTCGGCGACCTTGAAGATCGGCGCCGAGGCGTCGGAATTGATGGCCACGATGACCCGCGACCCGATCATGCCGACGATATGCTGGATCGCCCCCGAGATCCCGACCGCGATGTACAGCTGGGGGGTGACGGTCCGGCCGGTCTGGCCGACCTGAAGACTCGTCGGGCGCCAGCCGGCGTCGGTGACGGCTCGGGAGGCCCCGACGGCGGCGTCGAGGGCGGCCGCGAGCTCCTCAATGAGATGAAACTGATCGGCCGACCGGACCCCCCGCCCTCCCGCCACCACGATGGGGGCGTCACTGAGGGAGGGTCCTTGGCCGGTGACCATCGGTTCTGTGCCGACCAGGGTTGTGCCCATGGGGTCGGCCTCCGAAAGGGGCCGTTGAGCGGAGACGGGAGTAAGCTCCCGGGCCTCCGGTGTCGGGAACCCCCGGGGGCGCAGAGCGACCACCGCCCGAGGGCCGGAGAGGAGGCGGGTCTCGGTGGCCCGTCCACCGAAGACCGGCCGCCGGACCTCCCATCCGCCCGTCCCGCGGGTGATCGCGGTCACCCCGGTCGCGGCACCGGCGTCCCAACGAGCCGCGAGGGCGCCCGTCAGCTCCCGACCGAAGGTGGTGGACGGAAGGAGCACCAGGTCTGCGGGCCGTTCCGAAAGGAGGGAAAGCAGGCCGGGGACCAGGGCCCCGGCCGGAAGGGCGGCGGCCGTGGGCGCTGTGAGATAGCAAACCTCCGAGATGCCGTCTCGACCCCAGGCGGCCGTCGCCGGTTCGGACGGGCTCCCGATGAGCAGGCCCCTGACCGGGGCGCCGGCCGCTAGCTGGGATGCGACCCCAGCCGCCTCCCGGGAGGCGTCGGACGGCTGCCCGTCGCGCAGTTCTCCAATCACCAGGATCTCCGGCGTCACGGAAAGACCTTCGCCTCCTCCCGAAGGATGCGGACCAGCCGTTGGGCCGCCTCGTCGGGCGTCGTATAGTCGATCATCCGGGCGCCAGCCCGCGGCGCCGGGAGCTCGAACTTCAGCGGGAGGCTGCGGCCGGTGCGGCCCCCCACGGCGGCCGCGATCGCGCTAGCCGGGACGGCCTCGATCGGTTGCCGGCGGGCCTTCAGGATGTTCGGCAGCTTCGCGGTACGCGGGTCGTTCCAGGCCTGTTGCAATCCGACGACCAGCGGCGGCAAGGCCTCCCATCGTTCGATCGCCGTGTCGGTCGACCGCTGGAACGTGAACCGGGAGCGTTCGGGGCTCCAGCGGAGGTCGGTGACCGAGGAGAACGACGGCCGCTGGAGGAGCGCACCGAGGGCCGGCGCGACGAGACCCTCCTCGTCGTCCAGCGACTGCTTCCCGACGAGGATCAGTTCGGCCGGCCGCGGAGCCAGGATGTGACCCAACGCCGCCGCGACCGCGATCGGATCGTCGACCGGCGCCGGAGCCTCGAGATGGGTCACCGCATCGCATCCGAGGGCCAGGCAGCTGCGGAGGATCTCCGGGGTCCGCGGGGCCGGTCCGTAGGCGACCGCGCGGACCGTGCTGCCCGGCACCTGATCCCGAAGGAGAAGCGCCTGCTCGACCGCCGACTCATCGTACCCGGCGAGGACGAACTTGACCCCTTCCGTATCGAGGGTCCGCTGGTCGGGGCTGGGCTTGAGCCGGGTCTCGGGGTCCGGGACCGGCTTCACGCAGACCACGATCTCCATCGATCGCCTCCTAGGCGTAGCGCTTGAGGAGCTCTCGGGCCGTCACGATCCGCTGGATCTCATTGGCGCCTTCGTAGATCTGGGTGAGCTTGGCGTCGCGCAGCAGCTTCTCGACCGGGTACTCCTTCATGTACCCGTACCCGCCGAAGGTCTGGATCGCCTCGTCCGCCACCCGCAGGGCGGCGTCGGACGAGAAACACTTGGCGATCGACGATTCCAGCGTGCCCCGGGCACCCCGATCGATGGTCCAGGCGGCGAGCCAGGTGAGGAGCCGGGAGGCGGTCAGCTGCTGGGCCATGGTGGCCAGCTTGGCCTGGATCGCTTGGTGCTCGGCGATCGGCTTTCCGAAGGTCGTGCGCTGGAGGGCGTAGCGGGCGGCGAGGTCGAGCGCGGCCTGGGAGATCCCCGTCGCCATCGCCCCGATCGGGGTTCGAGTCTGGTCGAGAGTCCGCATGGCAAGCGCGAATCCTTCGCCTTCGGCCCCCAGCCGCTGCGTCGCCGGGACCCGGACCTCCTCGAAGCGGACGGTGCTGGTCGCGCTGGCCCGGTGACCCATCTTCTCCTCCTCGCGGCCGGGGAGGAGCCCCGCCGACTCCCGGGGAACGACGAAGGCGGTGATACCCTTGTGCCGGAGCACGGGGTCGACAGTAGCGAACACGGTGAAGAGGGCCGCATGGGGAGCGTTGGTGATGAAGCACTTCTCTCCGGTCAGGATGTACTCGTCGCCGGAGCGGCGGGCGCGGGTCTTGAGTGCGGCGGCATCGCTGCCGCCGCTCGGCTCGGTCAGGCAGAAGGAGGCGAGATGGTAGTCGGCACAGAACGGCTTCAGCCATCGGTCCTTCTGCTCGGGAGTGGCGCCGAGGATGATCGGCTCAAGGGCGAGGCAGTTCGCGATGATCGAGGTGGTCATCCCCGCGCAGGCGTAGGCGAGCTCCTCGACAATGAGGCACTGGTCGAAGAGGCCGAGACCCGTCCCCCCGTACTCGGCGGGCACGTTGAGGTTCATCAGACCGAGCTCCCAGGCCTTCCGGTAGATCTCCTCGGGAAACCTCCCGGTCCGGTCGACTTCGGCCGCGTGGGGGGCCATCTCGCTCCGCGCGAATTTGCGCGCCAGTTCCCGGAGGCTCTCCTGGTCCGGGGTGAGGGAAAAATCGACCATGGGTAGGTTCGGCCGACCACCGGGACCCGATATATGATGGCTTGGGTGGGGGAAGCTCGATGGCGCCAAGAACCGGCCTCGTCCCGGCGGCACGATCCGCCACCCTGGGGGTCGGCCGGTATGCCCGGATTGATCGGGACCGGGCGCGGCGGGTCGGGGTCCCCGAAGTCATCCTCGGAGAGGGCAAGACGGTCGCCCATCTGATCGGCATCCTCCGGGCCTTGCATGCCCACCGGGTCGGCGCCCTGATCTCCCGGCCCACCGAAGCCCAGCAGCAGGCCCTCCGGGCTGCCGCCCGGTCCGGGCTCCCGATCCGACTCCTCGCCGACGGCCGGGTCGCCCGCCTCGCCGGTCCTCTCGGCGTCCAGCTTCCCCACCCCCGGGTCGCGCTCCTCGCCGCCGGTACCAGCGATGTGCCGGTGGCCGAGGAGGCCCGGACGATCCTCGAGGCCTTTGGGGCGACGGTACTGACCGCCTACGATGTCGGGGTCGCGGGAATCCATCGGCTTACCCGCGCGCTGACCCGGATCGAAACCCAATCGCCCCGAGCGTACCTGGTCTGTGCCGGGCGAGAGGGAGCCCTGCCCACGGTCGTCGCCGGTCTCGTGCGGGCCCCCGTCCTAGGGATTCCCACGTCGGTGGGCTACGGGCGCGGCGCCCGCGGGGAGGCGGCCTTGGCCGCGATGCTGCAGTCCTGCGCCCCGCTCGCGGTCGTCAACATCGACGCCGCCGTCCCGGCCGCGCTGTACGTGACCCAGTGGCTG
>Ga0209061_1003385_pt1 | contig 17430 bp, 12 predicted proteins | sample Coa_R1_10_FD_187157 | JGI IMG/M metagenome (GOLD analysis project Ga0209061, IMG submission 187157) | Surface soil microbial communities from Centralia Pennsylvania, which are recovering from an underground coalmine fire - Coalmine... | ecosystem: Environmental > Terrestrial > Soil >...
CGTCGTCGACGGGCGGCCGTGCGGCGCTGTCCACGAGCATGCCGCGGAGATACTCCTGCAGGGATTTGCCGGCACGCGCGGCACGGGCCGCGAGCTCGTCCCGGACATCGTCAGGCACGTCCCGGATCGTGATAGCGACACCCATGCAGTCATTATAGCAGCAAAGACGCTAAAGTGCAGATCAACGGCCCTGCCCTGAACGTCCCGCCCAGGACCTGGACTGAGGGTCAAGAGGGTCCAGGACGCTCCTCTCGGGGTGTTCGAGGTGACGTGAGCCCCCGATGGGCGGGCCACCTTCGAATACGGCTCTGAGCAGCGTCCCGGCGAACCCCGCATCGTGTGGCGCCGCGTCGGCACCCATGATGTCTTCCGCCGCCCGTGACAGGACCCGGCGCAGTCATGGAGCCGGGGCTTCGGAAGCCTGGCGTGAGGCGCCTGCCTGGGTATGCGCGCGGCCACCGCGTGATGATCTTCGGGTTCTTGCGAGAGGACTTGAGGACGCAGGCGGTGGCCGTGGCGTACAGCACGGCATGGGAGGCCGGCGGGAGCCGAGGGTACCGGGGCGGGCGTGCCCGGCCGGGATATGGCGGGGGCTGGCCAGGGCCGGCTGGCGGCGTTCCGCGAGGAAGTGTACCGGTGCTTCACCGTGCGGGCGGATGAGCTGTCCGGGCTGGCCGATGCGGTGCTGTGCTCTGGCGGCCCGGTGCGGGTGCTGACGGGGCTGTCGCTGGCGGGCGAGCACCGGCGCGGGCACGGGGCGCTGTATGACGGGCTCAGCCATGGCGGGATCGAGGTGGCGCGGCTGCGGCGGGCGCTGGCCGGACGGGCGCTGCCGGGCTGGCCGGACGGGCGCTGCCGGGCTGGCCGGACGGGAGCTGCCGGGCTGGCCGGACGGGCGGATCCGGCTGGCGGCCGATGTCAGCAACTGGCTGCGCCCGGATGCGGCCACCAGCCCGGAGCGGTTGTTCTGCCACTGCTAAGGACGGCACCCGGCGCGGCTCGCACGAGCACGTGTCGTTTGACTTCCTGGGGTTCACGTTCCGCGCCCGCGCGGCCCGCGGGAAGAACGGGAAGAAGTTCACCTCGTTCCTGCCCGCGGTCAGCAAGGACGCCCTGACCACGATGAGCGCCACCGTGCGGTCCTGGCGGCTGCACCGGCGCACCTGGCACACCATCGGCAGCCTCGCCCGGGAGATCAACCCCGTGGTGCGGGGCTGGATGCAGTACTACGGGGCGTTCTACCGCTCCGCGCTGCTGCCCCTCCTGCGGCGCATCAACGCCTACCTGATGCGCTGGCTCCGCAAAAAGTACAAGCGGCTGGCACCCAAGAAGAAGGCCCGGGCCTGCTGGCAGCGCATCACCTGCCAGTCCCCCCGGCTGTTCGCCCACTGGGCCTGGGTGCCCTGCTCCTGGTGGTCAGGATGACAGGAGCCGTGTAACGGGAGACTGTTACGCACGGATCTGCGGGAGCCCGGGGGTGCGGTTCCCCCGGGCCACCCGACCTCAGTTCTCTACCGGCCCGCGGCTGGAGGCCAAGGTCCGCGACGTCACCGGCCTGTACCTCAACCCGCCGGATAAGGCCGTGGTGCTGTGCGTGGATGAAAAACCGCAGGCCCAGGCGCTGGAGCGGGCCGCGCCAGTGCTGCCGGCCCGGCCCGGGGTCCCGGAAAGGCGCAGCCACGACTACATCCGGCACGGCACCACCACGCTGTTCGCCGCGCTGGAGGCCGCCACCGGCAAGGTGACCGGCGCCTGCTGCCCCCGGCACCGGCACGAGGAGTTCCTCGCGTTCCTGCGCCAGGCCGCCCGGGCCTATCCCCGGCGCAAGCTGCACATCGTCTGCGGCAACTATCGTCTGCGGCAACTACGGCACGCACACCCACCCGGACGTGCGGGCCTGGCTGGCGAAGCACCCCAGGGTTTCCTTGCACTTCACGCCGACGCCGGGGGCACATCGCCCTGGTCGCCGTCCCGCAGTTGCGGCAATACTCGCCATATCGGTCGTGTCGTCGCTCCTGCGCTGGATTGCCAGTCCCCTGGCGCATCCTGGTGGCATAGGCAAGCGCTCCCGCTCCCGCATCCGGCTGGCGGCCCGCCAGGGCCGCCCTCTCCCGCCGGCGGCGGCGGTTCCCGGCGAGCCCTCTGGCCCGGCCCGGCTCGCTGCCCTGGCCGCCCGCCAGCGCGAGCTGGCTGAGGCGATCGACGCGCAGGCCGGCCTGCTGGCCGCCGCCGGGACGCCCTGGCCGGCCATCGCCGCCGCGCTCGGCGTCGCCCGCCAGCGCCACCGCCGCCGCCACCCCGGCGACCGCAGCGCCGGCAGGCTCGCCTCATGACGGCCTTCCTCATCCCGCCCTGCCGCTGTCCCGGCACGCGGCCAGGGCACGGCGAAATCCCGCCTGAAGGGCCTACCCTGGTGTCATGACGCTGACCGTGCACCTGGGCGGCGAGCTGGCCGCCGCGCTGGAAGCCGAGGCCGCCCGCCGCGGCCAGACCCCCGACCAGACAGCCGCCGACCTGCTCGCCGAGCGGCTCCCGGCCGGGCTGAACGCTGACCCGGTGGAGGCGTTCATCGGCTCGGCGGACTCCGGCGACCCCGGCTGGGCTGGCCGGGACACCCGCGAGCTGCGCGCCGAGGCCGCCGCCCGCCGCGCCGGCTGAGCAGGCCGTCCGCGGTGCTGGTCGACACCAACATCTGGCTGGCGGCCGCTGACCGGCGCTCGGACCGGCATGCCCAGTGCGCCGCGCTGCTGCGGTCCCGCCGCGGCGAGCTGGCCGCACCGGTCCCGGTGATCGCCGAGGCCTCCTGGCTGATCCTGGACCGGCTCGGCACCGCCGCCCAGGCCTCCTACCTGCGGCTGATCACCAGCGGCCAGCTCACCCCGGTAGACCTGACCGCCGCGGACTGGCAGCGCTGCCTAGACCTGGCCGAGCAGTACGCCAGCCTGCGGCTGGACCTCATCGACGCCTCCCTGATCGCGGTCGCCGAACGGCTCAAGCTGACCACGCTGGCCACCCTCAACCACCGCGACTTCACCGTCGTGCGGCCCCGCCACGCCGCCGCGTTCGAGTTGCTGCCCTGACCGCCCCGCGGGTGGGATGCTGGCCGCGTGCACCCGCCCGCCGCTGGCTGGGTTTCCTCTCAGCCGCCATAGCCGCCATCGCTTGCGTCATGGCGGTCCTGCTGCCGCTCAGCCCCGCATCGGCCGCGGCCGTCTCCGCAGCGGGAACTCGCGTCGGGGCCTCACACCCGCAAACGATCTTGGAAGTCGAGGCCTCCCAGCCTGTTTCCGCTGGTCAGGGTCGGTGCGAACCGGCCCCGCAGCTCGGAACCCATATCCTCGATCCCGGACAGCCGCCGCTGCCTTTTGGCGACGATTTTCGGATCGAAGCTGGCATCCCGGTCCCGCGGCACCGAGATCTCCGCGGGGCCGGCCTCCGTCAGCAGCGTCTTGGTGCGGTGCCCGTTGCGGGAATTGCCGCCATCGCGGCCTTCAGGAGCGTGCTTCGCGTCACCGAGGTGGTCATCCAGCTCGCCTTCCAGCGCGCCCTCGATGACCATCTTGGTGAGCTTGCCGAGCAGGCCGCCCTCGCCGGCGAGCTTCAGCCCGCCCGCCCGGGCCCGCTCGGTGAGCTCGCGCAGCACCTGCTCATCGGCCGCGGACAGCTCCGCTACCTCCCGGTCCTGGCTGACCGTCACGTCAGTCATCTGGTGTCTCCTCCGTCTCTGGAGTTACACCGTTGAAGTTACAGCCCCCCGGCGTGGAACGCGCCTTCGAAGGAGTAGTTCAGGTTCAGCCCGCTGAAGTTGGTGCCGAACTGGCCGGTGCAGGCGCTGTGGTAGGGGCTGATCGAGCAGGCGCGCCACCAGCCGGAGAATTCAGCCTCGGCGCTGTGGGGCTGGCCGTAGTGGCTGACCGTCCAGTTCCAGGCGGCCCGGAGCTTGCCCAGGCCCGGATTGCTGGCCAGCGCGGACACGTGCGGGCTGATCTGGGTGACCGACGGGGCGCTCCCGCCGCTGCCTGAGCTGCCGCTGCCGGCGTTGTTGTGCTGGGGTGGCGCTGTAGCAGTGCTCGATGGCCTGGATGCTGCCGCAGGGGCCGCCGGGCCCGGCGCAGCATCCGCTGATAACGTAGTCAACACCTTGATCCAACATATTTGGTCAATCTTCCGTTCTGGACCGGTCAGTGCGGGTCTGCAGCGGTATCACGGGAGCCCGGTAACGCGAGAATCCGAACAGAACTACGCAGCTCACGGTCCCGGCAGCGTGCACGGAGCCGGACCAATACGGGCTTCCTGGCTGACCAGCGAAGCCCGCACCGGCCGGGAGCACCCCAGTCCGCTGGCCGGATGCTCCCAGCGCCTGCCCGGCCAGCGACGGCGCGCGGCGCTGCTCTAGCCTGGGCGGTTATGGCGGACTACCCGCACCCCTCCAGCGAGGGCCGGTCGGCCAACATGCGGGCCATCCGGCGGACGGGCACCAAGCCCGAACTCGCGCTGCGCCGCGCGCTGCACAAGATGGGGTACCGCTACCGCAAGGACTACCGGCTCGACCTCGCGGAAGGCATGCGCGTCCGTCCCGATATCGTGTTCACCGCCCGCAAGGTCGCGGTGTTCGTGGACGGCTGCTTCTGGCACGCCTGCCCCGAGCACGGGTCGAAGCCCGCGGTGAACCAGGGGTACTGGGGACCGAAGCTGGCGAGGAACGTGGAGAGGGACCGCATCGCCGACACCGCGCTGACGCAAGCGGGCTGGCAGGTGGTGCGGCTCTGGGAGCACGTGCCGCTGGAGGCGGCCGTCGAAGCCGTGCAGGCCGCGCTCAGCCGCACATCGTCCGGCCGGACTTCATCCGGCGGGGATGAGGGCGCGGCGGGCGGTGCGGGGGCGGCGGGCGCGGCGGACGGTGGCACCGGTGGCGCGGGACCCGCGTGCCAGGACCGGGAACGCGGCGCAGGACAGCGCCAGGGAGAAAGCGCGCGACGCTGACAAGGCGGCGCGCGTGCCACGATGGGAACAACCCCACTATCCGTCAACAGCGGCAGGGAGATCGCGATGGACGCCGTCACGAAGGTTCCTGCGCCGGTCAACGAACCGGTCAGGCAGTACCAGCCGGGCAGCCCCGAGCGGGCCGTGCTGGAAAGCAGGATCAAACAGCTCGCGGCCGAGCGCGCCGAGCTGACCATGACCATCGGCGGTCAGCGCCGTATGGGGGGCGGCGAGCTGATCGACGTGGTCGAGCCGCACAACCACCGGCACGTGCTCGGGCAGCTCGGCAACGCCACCGACGAGGACGTGGCCGCCGCGATCGAGGCGGCCCGCCGTGCCGCGCCGGGGTGGCGGTCGATGCCCTTCGACGACCGCGCAGCGATCTTCCTCAAGGCCGCCGAGCTGCTCGCCGGGCCGTGGCGCGCCACGCTCAACGCCGCCACCATCCTGGGGCAGTCCAAGTCGCCGTACCAGGCCGAGATCGACGCCGCGTGCGAGCTCACCGACTTCTGGCGGTTCAACGTGTCCTACGCCCGGCGGCTGCTCGCCGAGCAGCCCGACTCCGGCCCCGGCGTGTGGAACCGGATGGACTACCGCCCGCTCGAAGGGTTCGTGCTGGCGATCACCCCGTTCAACTTCACCTCGATCTCCGGGAACCTGCCGACCGCGCCCGCCCTGATGGGCAACGTCGTGGTGTGGAAGCCGTCGCCCACGCAGCAGCTCGCGGCGCACTACACCATGCGCCTGCTGGAGGCGGCGGGGCTGCCGCCTGGCGTGATCAACATGGTGACCGGTGACGGCCAGGCGGTCTCCCGGGTGGCGGTTCCCCATCCAGACCTGGCCGGCATCCACTTCACCGGCTCGACGGCGACCTTCAAGCACCTGTGGCGCACGGTCGGGGAGAACATCGGCGGCTACCGCGGCTACCCGCGGCTCGTCGGGGAGACCGGCGGCAAGGACTTCGTGATCGTCCACCCGTCGGCGGACCCCGCCGCCCTGACGGCGACGCTGATCCGCGGCGCCTTCGAGTACCAGGGCCAGAAATGCTCGGCGGTCTCCCGCGCCTACCTGCCGGCCTCGATGTGGGACAGGCTGCGCGACGAGTTCGCCGCCGAGGCCGAGGCCGTGACCATGGGCGACGTGGCCTCGGACCTGTCGCTGTTCATGGGGGCCGTCATCGACCGCCGGGCGCTGGCAAAGCACGCCGCCGCGTTCGACCGCGCCAGGACCAGGCCGTCGGTGCGGGTGCTGACCGGCGGCCGGGTCGACGACACCGAGGGGTTCTTCGTCGCCCCGACCGTGCTGGAGTGCTCCGACCCCGCGGACGAGGTGTTCACCACCGAGTACTTCGGGCCGATCCTCGCCGTGCACCCCTACCCCGACAACGGGTACCCCGAGATGCTCGCCCAGGCGGCCGACGTCGCGCCGTACGCGCTGACCGGCGCGGTCATCGCCAGCGACCGCGCGGCGATCGCCGAGGCGACCAGTAAGCTCGCCTTCTCCGCGGGCAACTTCTACATCAACGACAAACCCACCGGGGCGGTGGTCGGCCAGCAGCCCTTCGGCGGCGCACGGGCCAGCGGCACCAACGACAAGGCCGGGTCGATCTTCAACCTGATCCGGTGGGTCAGCCCCCGCTCCATCAAGGAGCTGTTCGTGCCGCCCACCGACTACCGCTACCCCCACATGGGCTGACCGCAGCGGAGGGACCCATTAACCGCTTGGTTCTGTGGAACATCGACCTGACGCTGGTCGACGTGACCCGGGTGATGCGGGAGGCGTACGCCGAGGCATTCGGCCGGGTGACCGGCAGGCCGCTGGTCAAGCTGCCGCAGATGGCCGGGCGGTCCGAGTCGGAGATCTTCTTCGAGGCGCTGGCGCTGAACGGCGTGGACGTCAGCGACAGCGGCCCGGCGGACACACTGCTCGCGCCACTGCAGAGCGAACTGGCCACGGTGCTCGCGGACCGCCGCGGCCTGCTCGCGCAGCAGGGCCAGGCGCTGCCGGGTGCCGCCGCTGCGCTCGCCGCCGTGGCCAGGCTCGATGGCGTCGTCCAGACCGTGCTGACCGGGTCGAGCAAGCCGAACGCCCTGCTGAAGCTGAGCTGCTTCGGCCTTGACCGTTTCCTCGACCTGCATGTCGGCGGGTACGGCGGCGAGCCCTACCCGAAGGGAGCGCTGCTCCGTGTGGCGAAGATGCGTGCCGAGGAGAAGTACGGCGCGAGCTACGGGGAGAACAGGTGCGTCTACATCGCCGACTCGGCGCGGGACGCGGAGGCGGCGAGGAACGGCGGCGCCCGCTGCATCGCGGTGGCGAGCGGCCGCGCGACAGCCGCGGAGCTGCGGGCGGCCGGCGCGGACGCCGTGCTCGCCGGCCTGTCCGACACGGCGGAGGTCGCCGGGACGGTCGAGCGCCTGACGTCCGGATAGCGCCTGACGCCCGGGTGACGTGGTCCCGCCGTGAACATCGGGGTAAGCGCTGGTTACCTCGCGGCATGGCCCGGCGGCGTTTAGGCTCGGGGTATGACGACCGGCGGCGAGACAGGGGCGGAAACGGAGGCCGTCACCGGCGGCCTCGCAGGGCGCGGCTACGGCGAGGTCCTGTGGGAGCCGGGCCCCGAGGTCACCGAGCGGGCGCGCCTTACCGCCTACCTGCGCTGGCTCGCCGCCGAGCGCGGTAGGAAGTTCGGCGGCTATGACGACCTGTGGCGGTGGTCGGTCACCGAGCCTGCCAGCTTCTGGACGAGCGTGTGGGACTACTTCGGCGTACTCGGTGACCGCGGGACCGGCCCCGTGCTCGACGGCGGTTCCATGCCCGACGTGCACTGGTTCAGGGGCGCGACGCTCAACTACGCCCGTAACGCGCTGCGCACCGCGCGCACCGACCCCGGCCGGATTGCGATCATCTACCGTGCCGAACGGGGTGGTGGTGACAGCGCCGCCGGAGGCGTCGGCAGCCTCACCTACGGCGAGCTGGCGGCGGAGGCCGCCAGGGTGGCCCGCGGCCTGCGCGCCCTCGGCGCCGGCCGCGGGGACAGGGTGGCCGCGCTGCTGCCGAACGTTCCCGAGACGGTCATCGGGCTGCTCGGATGCGCAAGCATCGGCGCGGTCTGGTCGTCGTGCTCGCCTGATTTCGGCCCCGCGAGCGTGATCGACAGGTTCGCGCAGATCCAGCCGAAGGTGCTGATCGCCACCGGCGGTTACCGGTACGGGGGAAAGGAGTACCGCCGCGACGACGCGGTGCGCCAGATCGCGGCCGCCCTCCCCGGCCTTGAGGCTGTGGTCATGACGGGTGACCTCAGCGGGCCGCCGCCCGGGGGGGTCCGGCTGCTGTCCTGGGCGGAGCTGGGGGCCGGTGACGAGGCGGCCGCGGCCGGCGCCGGGGGCGGCGGGCGCACGGGGCATGAGGAGCACGGAGGACCGGAGTTCGAGGAAGTGCCGTTCGAGCATCCGCTGTGGGTGCTGTACTCCTCGGGCACCACGGGGCTGCCCAAGCCGATCACGCACGGGCATGGCGGGATCGTCCTCGAGCATCTGAAGACGCTGTCGTTCCACCTGGACATCGGCGCCGGCGACGTCTTCTTCTGGTACACCACGACCGGCTGGATGATGTGGAACTTCCTGGCAGGCGGGCTGCTGGCCGGGGCGACGCTGGTGCTCTACGACGGCAGTGCCACGTACCCGGATACCGGCGCGCTCTGGGCACTGGCGGAGGAGACGGGCGTCACCTACTTCGGCGTCGGCGCCCCGTACCTGCTCGCCTGCGCGAAGGCGGGGCTGCGGCCGGGCCGTGACCATGCGCTGACGGCGCTGCGCGGTGTCGGCTCGACGGGGTCACCGCTGCCCCCGGAGGGGTTCCGCTGGGTCTACGACCACGTCAAACCCGACGTCATTCTCGGGTCCTTCTCCGGGGGAACCGACCTGTGCACCGGTTTCGTCGGGCCATGCCCGCTGCTGCCGGTGCGCTCGGGCGTGATCTCGGGACGCTGCCTCGGGGCGAAGGTGGAAGCGTACGATCCGGGTGGCCGGCCCGTGACCGGCGAGGTGGGCGAACTGGTCATCACGGCGCCGATGCCGTCGATGCCCGTCGGCTTCTGGAACGACCCGGACGGGACCAGGTACAGGGACAGCTATTACGCCACCTACCCCGGCGTGTGGCGGCACGGTGACTGGATCATGATGCTGCCGGATGGCGGCTGCGTGATCTACGGGCGCTCCGACGCGACTCTCAACCGCGGCGGCGTCCGGATGGGCACCAGCGAGTTCTACCGGGTCGTCGAGGCGTTCGATGAGGTCGCCGACAGCCTGGTGATCGACACCGGGCAGCTTGGTGCGGAAGGGAAACTCGTCCTGTACGTGGTGCCCGCGCCGGGGCACGAGGTCGGCGACGACCTGAAGGGCAGGCTCCGTGCCGCGCTCCGGGCGAGCCTGTCGCCGCGCCACGTGCCCGACGAGATCCACCAGGTGCCGGGGATCCCCCGGACGCTGTCGGGCAAGAAGCTCGAAGTGCCGGTGCGCAAGATCCTGCTGGGCACCCCGGTCGCCGAGGCCGCCGACCCCGACGCGCTCGCCAACCCGGAGGTGCTGGAGTACTTCGCCCCTGACGGCCCGCCGGGTACTCTGTCTGCCGCGCGGCAGGTCCCCGGTCCCGGCCATCGCTAGGCACTCGACGTATTCCACCAGTAACCAGCCGAGATAGATGACGCCTGGCACGGCTGATGAAGCCGCCGGTACGCATGTCGCGGAGCGATCCGGTGACGCGGGAAAAGACGGGCTCGCCCGCGCAGCGGACGGTGCCCGCGGGGCGGCACGCGCCGGGCGCAGAAGGCGCGGGGCGGTGAGACGCCGCTGCCGCCGGGACCAGCGAACGGACGGACGGAACGGACGATGAGGTCTGAGGACTCCGACGGGACAAGGAACGCTTTGCTCGACCGGGCGGCGGCTGCCGTCATGGCGGCCGGCGGCGGGGGAGGTGCGGGACCCTGCGGCGCGGCCGGTGACGTGGCCGCCTACCTGCGTGCCTACTACCGGCATGTCGCCACCGACGACCTGGCCTCCTTCGGCCCCGAGCGGATCGCGGCCGTGGCGGCGTGCCATGCGGAGCTGGCCGCGCGCCGGCCGCAGGGCCGCGCGCTGGTCAGGGTCCGCGACATCGGCGGCGATCCGGATGGCAGGGCCCCCGGCTCCGGGGTCTCCGGGGCTTCCGTGCCCTCTGCTGGCGGGGCCTTCGTGCCCTCCGGTGGCTGCGCGGCCATGGCGGCCTTCGGCCCGGTCAGGACCGTCGTCGACATCGTCACGGACGACATGCCGTTTCTCGTCGACTCGGTCACCATGGAACTCAACAGGTACCAGGCGAACATCGACCTGGTCCTGCACCCCCGGCTGCTGGTGCACAGGGACGTGACCGGCACGCTGGACAGGGTGTCCGGGTGCGTGGGCAGCGGCGAGGGCCGGGACGCGCCTGGCGGGACCGCGGAATCGTGGATGCACATCGAGATCAGCCGGTTCGGCGGCCGGGTACCGCCGGCCGGGCTGGCCGATGACCTGCGCCGTGTCCTCGACGATGTCCGGGTCGCGGTGGAGGATCAGCCGCGGATGCGGGCGCTGGCCGCTGCCCTGGCCGCCGACCTTGCGGCGGAAAACGGGAACGGCGACCGCGAGGCGGCGGAGCTGCTCGACTGGCTGGCCAGGGGGCATTTCATCTTCCTCGGCCACCGGGAGTACGACCTCATCCAGCGCGACGGCGGGGCGCGGGGCACGGAGCAGCGTGCCGTCCCGGGAAGCGGGCTCGGCATCCTGCGCCACGACCAGCAGGGCCCGGACTCGCTCCCGGCACCTCCTTCCGCGCCTCCCGGGGACGGCGGTGTCACGGCAGCCCCGAGGGACGAGCGGCGTCTCGTACTGGCCAAGGCCAGCGCACGGTCGACCGTGTACAGGAGCAAGTACCTCGACTATGTCGCGGTGCGACGGCGCGGCAGCGACGGGACGGTGACAGGTGAGCACAGGTTCCTCGGCCTGTACGCGCATGCCGCCTTCACCGAATCCGTCGCGCGCATACCGGTGCTGCGCCGCAAGCTCGCCGACGTCCTCGCGGCGGCGGGTGTCACGCCCGACAGCCACGACGGCAGCGACCTCGTCGAGATCCTCGAAAGCTACCCGCGTGAGGAGCTGTTCCAGATCTCGGCCGGCCAGCTCATCCCGATCGCGCTCGGCGTGCTGCGGCTGCGCGAACGCAAGCAGACCAGGCTGTTCCTGCGCAGGGACTTCTACGGCAGGTACATGTCGTGCCTGGTATACCTGCCCAGGGACCGCTACACCACCGCCGTCAGGCTGCATGCGCAGGAGATCCTCCGCAGGGCACTGGACGGCGTGTCCGTGGACTACAGCGCGATGGTCGGGGAGTCGGCCCTGGCCCGCCTGCACATCGTCGTCCACGGCGCGCCCGGCCGCCCGCTGCCGGACGTGGACGCCGGGGCGCTCGAACGGGAGCTGGCCTGCGCCGTCCGCTCCTGGGACGAGGAACTGGAAGAGGAGGCGGTGCGCGCGCTCGGCGCCGACCGCGCGCACGCGCTGCTGGACAGGTTCGCCGCGGCCGTTCCCGAGACGTACAAGGCGGACGTGCGCCCGGCGGAGGCGGTCGGTGACCTGACCAGGGTGCTGTCCCTGCATGAGGCGGGCACGCCCTTCGCCGTCCGGCTGCGGTCCGGCGGCGGGGCTGACGGCGTGGACTGGCGGCTGCGCGTGTACCGGCTGGGATCCCCCATCACCCTGTCCGATGTCCTGCCGCAGCTCCAGCACATGGGCCTCGAGGTCGTCGACGAGCATCCCTACGGATTCGCCGGGAGCGCCGCCGCCTCCCCGTTCTGGATCTATGACCTCGGCCTTCGCAGGGGCGGAGACCCCGAAGACCCCGGCGCGGGGGAGGCGGGGGACACGGTGCAGGGCGCCGCGCGGACGGGGACACCCGCCGCCACGGAAGCCGCCACGGAAGCTGTGCGACCCGCCGGGCCCGCGGGCCCGGCGGGCGCCACGGACCCCACGTCCCGCGCGCTGTTCGAAGACGCGCTTACCGCGTTGTGGCGCGGCGACATCGAGGACGACGGTTTCAACGCCCTGGTCCTCGACGCGGGCCTGACCTGGCGCGACGTGGTGGTGCTGCGCGCATACGCCCGGTACCTGCGCCAGACGGGGATCAGCTTCAGCCAGGACTACATCCAGCGCGCGCTGCGGTCCAACCCGGGCGTGACGCGGCTGCTCGCCCGGCTCTTCGCGTCGATGTTCGACCCGGCCCGGCAGGTCGGGGAAGCCGAGCGCAGCGAGGCGATAGCGGAGGAGATCCGCGGTGAGCTCGACGAGGTCGCCAGCCTCGACCACGACCGCATCCTGCGGTCCTACCTGGCCCTGATCGAGGCGACACTGCGGACCAGCCATTACCGCGGGGCGCGAGACCCGCAGGCCCCACCGGTCCCGTACCTGGTCATCAAGCTCGACCCCAGCCGGGTGCCCGGCCTGCCGGAGCCCCGGCCCGCCTTCGAGATCTTCGTGTACTCGCCGCGCATGGAGGGGGTACACCTGCGCTTCGGGCGGGTCGCGCGGGGCGGCATCCGCGCCTCCGACAGGCTGGAGGACTTCCGCACGGAGATCCTCGGCCTGGTCAAGGCGCAGGAGGTGAAGAACGCCGTCATCGTCCCCTCGGGAGCGAAGGGCGGGTTCGTGTGCAAGAAGCTGCCCCGCTCCGCGGACCGCGAGGCCATCGCGGCCGAGGTGCTCCGCTGCTACAAGATGTTCATCAGCGGGATGCTGGACGTGACCGACAACTTCCGCGGAGGCCAGGTCCAGCCGCCGCGGGACGTGGTGCGGCGCGACGGCGACGACCCCTACCTCGTCGTGGCCGCGGACAAGGGAACCGCGACGTTCTCCGATGTTGCCAACGAGATCGCCCGCAGCTACGGCTTCTGGCTGGGAGACGCCTTCGCATCCGGCGGCTCCGAGGGGTACGACCACAAGAAGATGGGCATCACCGCCCGCGGCGCGTGGGAATCGGTGAAATGCCATTTCGCGACGCTGGGAATGGACCCGGAGCGTGACGAGTTCACGGCCGTCGGCATCGGTGACATGTCAGGCGACGTGTTCGGCAACGGGATGCTGCTGTCGTCCACGATCAAGCTGGTAGCCGCCTTCGATCACCGGCACGTGTTCATCGACCCCGACCCTGACCCCGCGGCCAGCTTCGCCGAGCGACGCCGGCTGTTCACGATGGAGCGCTCCACCTGGGCCGACTACGATCCGGCGGTGATCTCCGCCGGAGGCGGGGTATGGCCGAGAAGCGCCAAGTCGGTGCCGGTCTCACCGCAGGCGAGGGCCGCGCTCGGCATCGACGGCCCGGTCTCGGCGCTGTCGCCGGACGAGCTGATCTCCGCGATCCTGGCCGCGCCGGTGGACCTGCTGTGGAACGGCGGGATCGGCACCTACGTGAAGGCCACCGGCCAGTCGCATGCCGACGCGGGCGACAGGTCCAACGACGCGGTGCGCATCGACGCGTCCCGGCTGCGCGCCAAGGTGATCGCCGAGGGCGGCAACCTGGGGCTGACGCAGGAGGCCAGGATCGAGTACTCGCTCGCCGGCGGCCTGGTCAATACGGACTTCATCGACAACTCGGCCGGTGTGGACACCTCCGACCACGAGGTCAACATCAAGATCCTGCTCGACGGTGCCGTCCGTGACGGCGAGATCGGCCGCGATGACCGCAACAGCCTGCTGCACGAGATGACCGGCGAGGTCGCGTCGCTGGTGCTGCGGCACAACTATCACCAGAACATGGCGCTGGCCACGGCGTGCGCGCAGGCGCCGCAGATGCTGCACGTGCACGTCAGGTACCTGCGCGCCCTCGAACGGCAGGGGCGGCTCCACCGCGGCACGGATGCCGTCCCGGGGGAGAAGGAGATCGCCGAGCGCCGGTCGGCGGGTCGCGGGCTCACCCGTCCCGAACTGGCCCTGCTGCTCGCGCACACCAAGATCGCGGCCGCCGGGGAGGTGCTCGCCTCCGGGCTGCCCGACGACCCGTACCTGCGCCGTGAGCTGACCGTCTACTTCCCCGCGCCGCTGCGTGCCCGTCACGCGGGCCGGATGATGTCGCACCCGCTGCACCGCGAGATCATCACCACGTCGGTGGTGAACGAGATGGTCGACACCTCGGGCACGACGTTCGCGTTCCGGCTCAACGAGGAGACGGGCTCCTCCGTGACCGACATCACCAGGGCGTGGCTGGTGGCCCGCCAGGTGTTCGGGATGCGGGAATTCTGGCGGCAGGTCACCGAGCTCGGCGGGCGGGTGGACGTCGCCACCCAGATCGCGCTGCTGCTCGAAGGGCGCAAGCTCGTCGAGCGGGCCTGCCGGTGGCTGCTGTACAACCGGCGCCCGCCCTTCGACATCGCCGGGTGCGTCGATTTCTTCACCGGCGGGGTGGATGTGATCCGCTCCGGCCTGCCGAAGCTGCTGGCCGGCAGCGACGCCGACAGCTTCGGCGAGCGGCACGACTGGTTCACCGGCCATGGCGTGCCACCGGGGCTGGCCAGCACGGCGGCCGGGATGGTGCCGTCCTATTCCGCCTTCGACATCGTGGAGATCGCGGCGGCGTCCGGGCGCAGCATCGAGGAGACGGCGGAGGTCTACTTCGATCTCGCGGACCGCCTGCAGATCACCCGGCTGCGTGACAGGATCACCGCCCTGCCGCGTGATGACAGGTGGAGCGGGATGGCGCGCGCCGCGCTCAGGGACGACCTCTACGCCGCGCACGCCGCGCTCACCCGCGACGTGCTCGGCGTGAGCGGCCCCGGCACGCCCGAAGAGCGGCTCGCCGCGTGGACGCGGCAGAACGAGGCCGCCGTGGCGCGCGCGGCGCGGACCCTCGGCGAAATCTGGGAGAGCGAGCGGTTCACGTTCACCACCCTGTCGGTAGCGCTGCGGGCAGTCAGGGCCCTCGTGACCTCAAGCTCGCTGCCGCATTAGCCGTTTGCCGGCTCAGTGGGCGCTCGCGCTGGTGGGGCCGCCGCCGACGCCGATGACCTGGATCTTCGCGGCGTGCGCGCTGGCGGGCGGGACCAGCGCAAGATATTGCAGCGTCTGCTCGGTGGCCAGCTCATGGTGGACGGGAGGCTGGTGGAGCGGAAGCAGTGGCCGGAAGGCCGGGGGGATCGGGATCGGCGAGACGGGGCTGCGATGGCCGTGGGAGCGGGCCGCCGCGCTGCTGATCTGGGCGAGAGTGTCCAGGTGCATCGTGTAGTACACCAGGCCGCCGCCGTCCGTGGTGCGCAGCGTGAACACCGGGTCATGCACCCCGTCCAGTTCCCACTGGTAGGTCTCCTGCAGCGCCGTGGCCTGTGTGCCCGCCGCGGAGTAGGTGCGGTACATGCCGGTGGTCTGCGGTCCTGCCGCGACCACCGCGGCTGACGGGCTGGCCGGTCCTCCGTCGACGACCGCTGCCTGCAACGCGCCCACGACGTTCGGGGTGGCCTTCAGCGCCTGGTCGAAGGTGGGCAGCGGGGTCGCGTAGCCGCTGCTGCCGACCGCCACGGGCAGCGGCGGCGTCCCGGGGGGAAGGGCCACTGTCCCGTCCAGCGTCCACTGCGCGTCCGCGTCGGACTTGTCGAACACCAGCACGACCGGGCGGGCGGATGCCCCCCGGCCGCTGCTGGCCGGGGTCCGGGAGACGGCCGCCATGAACCAGTACGGGTACGTGCTCAGCTTCGGCACGTACAGCGTCGGCTTCCCGTAGTCGTACGCCGGCAGCGGGCCGTGACCCGCGATGTGGAAACCGGCCACGGTGAGGTCGTACGCGCCGTTGGTGACGAGCGAGAGCGCGAGCAGTTCGCTGCGGTCGGCCAGTGCCACGTGCTCGGCGGTCACGTAGGAGTCGAAGACGCGCATCGCGGCTGCGGGGGTGAGCCCAGACGTGCGGGTGAGCCCTCCGGACGCTGTCGCTGCCGATGCCGTGCCGCCACAGCCCTGCACTGACAGCAGCAGGCCCGCGGTCGCCAGCAAGGCCACGGCAGCCTTCACGGCCCTGGGAACGGCCAGGGCCGCGGCCAGGACCCGGAGGCTCCCGCCGCATGCTCCCGCGAGCCGCCGTCCTACGCGTTCTCCGCGCACTGCGTTCGCTCCATCGTCACCATGCCGGGTACCCGCTGTACCCGGTCCGGTACTGAGTACCGCTCCTTAATTTCCTCAAAGTGCCCCGCACGCCCGTGCTCGTCAGATACCGGACAGTCCCGCAGCCACTGCCGACAGGCTGTGCCCCGCGGCCTGCATGGGGTGGCATCACCCAGCCTGCGCGCGGGCATGTCCGGTGAGGAGGATACCGGCTCCCGCGAGCGGCTCCGCCGGTGTGTCGCGGCGCCTGTACTCGCATAGGCTGTGCGCCATGACAGCTACCGATCCCGCCGACGAGATCTCGGAACTGTCGTCGAAGCTCGGCAGCATAGCGGCAGTCCTGGATCCTGACGCGATGCGGAACGAGGCGGAGCGCCTGCGCGAGCAGGCCGCTGACCCTGACCTGTGGGCGGACCAGCAGCACGCGCAGGAGGTGACGCGGCGCCTCTCCTACCTGGAGGGGGACCTTGCGAGGCTGGAGAACCTGCGGCGGCGGCTTGACGACACGCAGGTGATGTTCGAGCTTGCGGAGAGCGAGAACGACGAGCCGACTCGCGCCGAGGCGGCGAGTGACCTCGCCGCGCTGCGGAAGGAGATCGACGAGCTCGAGGTACGGACGCTGCTGTCGGGTGAGTACGACTCACGGGAGGCGCTCATCACGATCAATGCGCAGGCGGGCGGCGCGGACGCCGCTGACTTCGCGCAGAACCTCATGCGCATGTACCTGCGCTGGGCTGAGCGGCATGGCTACCCGACCGAGGTGTATGACATCTCCTACGCCGAGGAGGCCGGCATCAAGTCGACCACGTTCACCGTCAAGGCTCCCTATGCCTACGGCACGCTGCGCGGCGAGCACGGTACGCACCGGATGGTCCGCATTTCCGCCTACGACAACCAGGGCCGCAGGCAGACCTCGTTCGCCGGCGTGGATGTCATGCCGGTCGTCGAGCAGACCGATCACATCGACATCGGTGAGGACGAGATCCGGGTCGATGTCTACCGGTCGAGCGGGCCGGGCGGCCAGGGGGTCAACACGACCGATTCTGCGGTCCGGATCACCCACCTGCCGACCGGCATCGTCGTTTCCTGCCAGAACGAGCGCAGCCAGATCCAGAACCGCGCCACGGCGATGTCCGTCCTGCGGGCAAAGCTGCTCGAGCGCAGGCGCCAGGAAGAAGCCGAGCAGATGGCCGCGCTGCGCGGTGATGGCGGCCGTGCCTGGGGAACCCAGATCCGCAACTACGTGCTCTACCCGTACCAGCAGGTCAAGGACCTGAGGACCGGGTACGAGACGGGGAAC
>Ga0209061_1003386_pt1 | contig 17422 bp, 16 predicted proteins | sample Coa_R1_10_FD_187157 | JGI IMG/M metagenome (GOLD analysis project Ga0209061, IMG submission 187157) | Surface soil microbial communities from Centralia Pennsylvania, which are recovering from an underground coalmine fire - Coalmine... | ecosystem: Environmental > Terrestrial > Soil >...
TTAGATCGGCTACCGTGCAATCGGTAGGCAGATGGCCAAGCCGATCAGGCCGCCAACTTTCGAGGAGACGGTTCAGCTGCTGGGTCGGGTTCCGATCTTTGCAACCCTTGCCCGCGAGGACCTCGAGCAGATCGCCCGGGTGGCGGTGCCGCGGACCTTTGCCGCCGGCGAGGTGGTTTTCCGGGAGGGCGACCGCAGCGACACCTGCTACATCGTCCGGATCGGCCACTGCCGGGCCGTCCGCGAGCACCCCGGCGGCCGGACGATCACCCTGGCAACCTTCGGCCCGGGGGAGATCTTCGGCGAGCTGGCGCTCTTCGAGGAGGAGCGCCGCTCGGCAACCGTCGAGGCGACGGAGCCGCTCCAGGTGGTTGGCGTGCTTGGCGCCGACATGCGCCGGGTGCTCAGCGAACACCCGGAGATCACGATGAGGCTGCTGGTCGCCCTTGGCCGCAGGCTGCGGGAGACCAACGAGCGGCTTGCCCGCCAGTCCTTTCAGACGGTGCAAAGCAGGGTTGCCGCCGTCCTCTACCAGCTCGTTGAAAAGACGCTTGCCGAGCGGTCCGACGAGGCGCTTGGGGGAAGGGTCGATCCGCGGGCGGCCCGGGACGTCCTGGTGAGGGCCACCCAGGCCGATTTGGCGAAGCTGGCCGGCTCCTCCCGCGAGTCGGCAAGCCGGTTTTTGGCGACCTTGGAGCGGGCCGGCGTGATCACCCAGGGGAGGGGGAGGCTGGTCGTCCACGATCCGGCGGCCCTCCAGGCCTACGTCTTCTAGACGACGTGGTTGGCAAATCGCGCCCGGACCGATAGCCTGCCGGGTTGCATGCAGGTACTCAACTTCTACTCCACGATCTTTGCCGACGAGCTGAAGCGGGGCCGCAAGACGGCAACCATCCGCCTGGGCGACAAGTCGCACAAGTACAAGAAGAACCAGCTTGTGCTCGTGACGATCGGCTACCAGTTCTCCCCGCGGGAACGGATCTTCGAAGCGGTGATCGACCAGGTGGAGGTCAAGCGGCTGCGGGAACTTTCGCCCCGCGACATCAAGCACGACAACCCCGAGTTTCGCCGGCACGAGGAGCTGATCCAGTTCCTGGAAAACATCTACGGCCGGAAGGTGTCGATGGACGACATCGTCACGGTCGTCCGGTTCTCCCAGATCGTCGACAACCCGCCGCACGTGACCGAAGCGATGAAGGGGTTCGGCGGGGCCCAAAACTAGTTTTTTTCCGCGACGCTGCGGCGGTGTGCTATATCTCTCCCTGACGTTGGCACTCGACGGGTGAGAGTGCCAACCTCCGGGAAGGCAGTCGAAACGGTCTAGATGGAGGTCTGTCACGAATGAAGCTCAAGCCGTTGGGCGACCGTTTGATCGTGCAGGCGGTCGAGGAGGAGGAGAAGACCGCAAGCGGGATCGTCCTCCCCGACACCGCCAAGGAGAAGCCCCAGAAGGGCAAGGTGCTTGCCGTCGGCGACGGGAAGATCGGCGAGGACGGCAAGCGGATTCCCCTTGACATCAAGGAGGGGGAGGAAGTGATCTTCAGCAAGTACGGCGGGACGGAGATCAAGGTCGACGGCGAGGAGCTTTTGGTGCTCCGCGAGTCGGACGTCCTCGCCCGCGTTGAGTCCTAAAAGGAGGACAAGCGAAGATGGCGCACAAGGCGATTAAGTACGACGCAGACGCACGGAAGGCCCTTGAGGCCGGCGTTGACGCGGTTGCAAACGCCGTGAAGGTGACCCTTGGCCCGAAGGGCCGCTACGTCGTCCTCGACAAGAAGTTCGGCGCCCCGACGATCACCAACGACGGCGTGACGATCGCCCGGGAGATCGAGGTCGAGGACGTCTTCGAGAACCAGGGTGCCCAGCTGGTCAGGGAGGTGGCGACGGCCACCAACGACGTCGCCGGCGACGGCACCACCACGGCAACGGTCCTCGCCCAGGCGATCGTCCGTCAGGGGCTGAAGAACGTTGCCGCCGGCGCCAACCCGCTGGCGCTGAAGCGCGGCATCGAGAAGGCCGTTGAACAGGTGGTCGAGCACATCGCCTCCCAGGCGAAGGAGGTCTCCGGCAAGGAGCAGATCGCCCGGGTGGCAACGATCTCCGCCGGCGACGAGGAGATCGGCGATGTGATCGCCGACGCGATCGACAAGGTCGGCAAGGACGGCGTGGTCAACGTCGAGGAGGGCCAGACCCTTGGCATGGACCTCGAGTTCACCGAGGGCATGCAGTTCGACAAGGGCTACATCTCCCCCTACATGGTCACCGACCAGGACCGGATGGAGGCCGTCCTCGAGGAACCGTACATCCTGATCGCCAACCAGAAGATCGGCGCCGTCCGCGAGCTCCTGCCGGTCCTCGAGCAGGTGATCCAAAGCGGCAAGCCGCTGCTGATCATCGCCGAGGACGTTGAAGGGGAGTCGCTGGCGACGCTGGTCGTCAACAAGCTGCGCGGCACCTTCACCTCGGTTGCCGTCAAGGCGCCCGGGTTTGGCGACCGGCGCAAGCGGATGCTCGAGGACATCGCGATCCTCACCGGCGGCGAGGTGATCACCGAGGAGATGGGCCTGAAGCTGGAGAACACCCAGCTCTCCCAGCTCGGCCGGGCCCGTCGCGTGGTGGTCACCAAGGACACGACGACGATCGTCGACGGCGCCGGCGACCCGGAGGCGATCAAGGGTCGGATCAACCAGATCAAGACCGAAATCGAGAACACCGACTCCGACTTCGACCGCGAAAAGCTCCAGGAACGGCTGGCCAAGCTCTCCGGCGGGGTTGCCGTGGTCAAGGTCGGCGCCGCCACCGAGACCGAGATGAAGGAGAAGAAGCACCGCGTCGAGGACGCCCTGCAGGCGACCCGGGCGGCGCTCGAGGAGGGGATCGTCCCCGGCGGTGGCGTGGCCCTGCTGAGGGCGGCCGACGCGATCAAGCTCGACGGCAACCTCGAAGAGGACGAGCTGACCGGCGCAAGGATCGTGATCCGCGCGCTCGAGGAGCCGCTGCGGCAGATCGCGGAGAACGCCGGCCTGGAGGGCTCGGTGGTGGTCTCCGAAGTCCGCAAGGCAAAGGAGGGCTACGGCCTCAACGCCGCCACCAACCAGATCGTCGACCTGATCGCCGAGGGGATCATCGACCCGGCGATGGTCACCCGCTCGGCGCTCCAGAACGCCGCCTCGATCGCCAAGAACATCCTCACCACCGAGGCGATCGTCGCCGAGATCCCGGAGAAGGAGTCCGCCAACAACAACGTCCCGGACATGTCCGGGATGATGTAGGGGCGGCACTAGACGGTTCGCCTAGGAAAGGCCGGCCGGCTTATCGGCCGGCCTTTTCGATCCGATCGAAGAGGCGGTCGGCCGATCAGATCAATGGCCGGAGCGAGGGCGCCGACGCCGCCGGCGTCGGCGCCTCTTCACTCCGCTCCACCCAAGCGGTGGAAGCGGGCGGTGGCCAGGGCTCGGGTGGCCGGAGAACCCAGCCCCCACCGCCCTTTTTCAGTCGGGGCCCTCCCCAGCCGTGCGGCCGGAACCCCGCCTCCGCGCGGTCGACCGCGGGCGGAGAGCCCACCGATTCGCCCGCGATCTGGACGAAAGACAATCCGGTCAGCCCTCGGCAGCAGCCAGACCGAGCCGGCCGCAGCGCATGCCTACCCCGAGACGGAGACGGGTAGCGCCGGCGCCTCGGGAAAGCCCATCCCTTCACCAGGGGGCCCTTGTCGCCGGCACCAGCCTCTCGTCCACCCCAGCCGAGTGGGAACACTTGCCCGCCCCTAACCGCAGAGGGCTCGCCGCAGCTCAGCGGCCTTCAAGCTGAGCTCCTCCACCCGCGCCGCCAGCTGCTTGATGGTCTTGCGTGCGGCGCCAAGCTCGGTCTCCCTGGCCTCAACCTCGCTTGCAAGAGCGGCCGCCTGCGCCTGCGCCTGCTCAAGGGCGGCTCTCGTGTCCGCCAACTGGCGGCTCAGCTCCTCAACTGCGGCCAGCCGTTCCGCGACCTGCCGGTGGAGCTCTTCGAGATCGGCCCGATGCTGCTCTTCGCACTGGACCAGCTCGTACGGTACGAAGTCGTCGAAAACGTTTGCTGGGACCGTCAACTTCTCAAAGTCGACGTCGCTCTCCTCGGAAACGTAAAACCTGTTCAGCCCATCGAACAGCGCCAGCCGATAGCGGTGCGCTAACACAAGTGGCTCCCATGCGCCATGGCTTGGCTCCGGCCTGTTCGGCACGCTTGCCTCAATCACAAGCAGGCGCGGTCGAAACCGCTCCATATCGAATCCGGCCAATGCCTCCGCCTCCGAACCCTCGATGTCCAGCTTGAGGAAATCAACGCTACGCTCTCCCACGTACTCCTCGAAAAGCTGGTTGAGGGTTATCGCTGGAACTTTTCGCCGGATCGGCTGGCCGGCGACGCTTGCGAAATCGGCTGCAACCTCGTCAATGATCGTTGAATTACCACCAAACGGTTCCGGAAATTCATAAAATTCGACCTCACCCGCATGGCTAGCAACCGCAACGTTCAGATTGACATCCCGCTTCCGCGCTGCTTGCAGCCTCTCAAACGGACGGACCGCCGGCTCGACGTTTATCCCGGTCCAACCGCGATCGTAGAATGCCTTGGTCGTTGAGTGGATGACGGGGTCGGCAGCACCAACGTCAACGTAAAATCCGCTGTCCTCATCGGCAAACGCGCGCCTGATCACAACGTCCTCCCTATTTTGTGCGTAAGAAACAAAGGGCATTGCACCGGTTGGGTGAATCCTGACGCTTGTCGCTAAAGCCCCCGGTCAGCCTTCACGCCGTCCGGGAGGGCCTGGGTGGCTGCCGAGCTCAGCTCACTTACGAGGTCCTCGAGCGCAGCAAGCCTCCTGCTGATTGCCGTGATCTCAACTGCCGTCGGCAGCGCTGTCGCGACCTGCCTATTGAGCTGGTGGATAAGTTCGGTTTGGGCCCTCAACTGCGCAGACAGCGCGTCGATGGCCGCGCGCTGCGACCGCAGCTCGCCGAGCGCGCTTTCCAGCCTGCTGATCGCGCCCCTGAGGTGCACGCCTAGCACCATTTCGTAAATCGGCTTCCCAGTGGCTCGCCAGATAGCCCGGAGGAGGAGAAAGATCGCGCGCCGTACCCGTCTCATGGCTAAATGCTATCCGATCGCGCCGCCATGTTCGCAAACCAGGACGTCGATCAGCCGGCTTGCGAACCGAGCGAAGTTGTTTACCTTTGCAGCAGTACGCTCTACTTTTCCTGTGCTCGCCCGAGCGAGAATCACCTCGATCACAGTCGCAATCCGCTCAACCGTGAAATCTCTCCAAATGACCCGTTGCGCCCTCTGGATCGTTTCGAGCGTTTTGTCTGGACTCTCGAGCGCTTCGACAATTCGTCGCGCGAAGGCGGACGGGCATCGCTCAGCTTTAAGTAGATGTACACCGTCCACAAACCACTCCGCTATGCCACAGTCTGCCGTGACGATCGGCAGACAGCCGTAGGCGGCAGCCTCGAGTGGGGCAATTCCAAAAGGCTCTCTACTCCAAGTCGGGAAAACAAAGATGTCGTAGGGGTTGTCTCGGTAGGTATCGATCAGTTGCTCTCTGCTGAGGGCCCCGCGGAGGTTGATCTGATCGCCGAACCTTGCGATCAGCGTGCCCAGCAAAGCCGGGTCCGAGATCGCACCGTAGAGATCGAGCGTGAAGGCGGAAAACCCTTCCATGCGCAGCTGTGCACAGATGTCGGCAAGCAGGTGGCTTCCCTTATGTGAGCCCGCGGTCGCGACGGCGTGGACCAGCCGAAACGGCGCTTTCAGCGGACGAACGCGAGGCTCGGGAGCGTGGCCTGAGACCCAGTTGGGGCAGACGATCCACTTGCTTGGCAACTGCACGCCGGCGCTGACGATCTCCGCGACAAGTCGGGCGGAACAGGAAAGCACGTAACGCGGGGCAGCACGCTGCAGCGTGCGGAGCGCCAGCGCGTTAAGGCGGCCACCAAAGATGCATAGTTGCGCCGGAATTGAGTCCTCAAGATGCCAGACCACCGGCAAACCGGCCGCGGAAAGCGCGGCGAGCAGTCCGATCCCGCCGATACCCAACAGGTTCCAGGCGTAGACGACATCGGGGTTGAATTCCTCGATCATGTTGATGAGGATCGCAACGTTGTCATCGTTGACCCAGGCGGCGCGCGTCCACTCGCGCAGGCGCTCCCGCTCGGAAAGGGAACTCATCACGCTCTCCTCGTAGATCCGAGCCAACGACATAGCCCTGACCACCGAGGACTCTCCTGAGATCCCGGCGCTTGCACTAGTCAGCACGGCGACCTGGTGTCCCCGCACTCTGAGCTCCTCGGTGATCTGCGCGCACGCCAGCTCGTAGCCGCCGAGGAACATTGGCGGATAAAGATTACTGATCACGAGAATGCGCATACAGTGATCCCTTTTTCCCAGTAAGCAAGCCACTGTAAACATCAACAAAAAGGCCGCCTACCACCTTCAAACCAAAGTGCTCCCTGACAAACCTTGCACTGTTGCCGCCCAGCGTTTCAACCAGCGACCGGTTCGAGGCAAGGTCGGTGAGTATCTTGCGCAGCTCGTGCAAGGAGTCATAAACAAATCCCGTGACTTCGGGCTTGACGAACTCGGGCATGCCCCCCACCCGTGAGCACACTGCAGGCGTGCCACATGCCATTCCCTCGAGCAGCGTCAAGCCCATAAGCTCGGGCCATCCATGGTAATTTCCGAGGTAGTCCTCGTAGACGGAGGGCAAGACCACGCAGAGAGCATCCCTGTACAGATCGCGCAGTTCGCTATCCTCGGGACTATTCATGAAGATGACCCGCTTGTGTCGCGCTAAACGATGGAGATACCGTAGATACCCCGCGTCTGGCTGTGGGCCGCAAACGACCAGCGGCAGCCTGTCGGGAAGGGCGATGATCAATCTGTCCACACCCTTGTGCGGGAGGACGCGACCGCAAAAGAGAACGTAACTCCGACTTGGCGTCTTCCCAGGCGGGCTAAAGAAGCGGTCGTCGACCCCGCCCTTGATGACAAAGCGACGGGTGGGCAACCGATCGGCGTTTAGCAGGTTCATGCTGAAATCGGAGTTGGCGACGACTGCATCGACGTGCTCAAGCATGCCGCTACTGCGTCCAAGCGTCGACAACATCCCGCCGTGGTCGGTAACGCAAACGGCCTTCCCAAGTAGCTTCCCAGCCAGCACGGCCAGCTCTCCGACTTTCGTGAACACCTGGTGGACGTGAATCACGTCAAAGCGCTCAAACACCTCGACGAACCTTCGCGGCACCGCGTTATGGAGAGCTGAGGGAAGACTGGCGGGCAAGAGCCAGAGCATCACGCCGCTAGGCAGGAGCATCTGGGTCGGCTCCTTAACATCCCCGGCCATCGATGCCAGTTCGGCAACCCACCCGCGCTGCAAATTGACCGCGAGGGCGATGTTGGTCGGGTAACGCTCACCGCCTCCGATCAGCGACCGGCTTGAGAAGTAGGTGGGGGTCAGCTGCAGGACCCTGGGCATTTGAATGCGCCGTTCCCAGAGCTGAAGCTAGCGATGAGTGAGCGGACGGACCTCCACTGTTCCGTCTTCGGCCGCATCTAAGTCGGTATCTAAGTCTCTGCCCGCCTTCTCATCGGGCCCCCGTACCATCTAAGTCAAATCGGAGAGCGATCGCGCGGGCGGACCAACATAAACCGCGGTTGGACGGATCAACCTTCCTTCCCGCTTCTGCTCGAGGATGTGGGCCGACCAGCCGGCAACCCGGGCGCAGGTGAACATCGGGGTGAACAGCTCGGGCGGCACATCGGCAAGGTCGAGCACCACCGCCGACCAGAACTCGACGTTGGTGGCAAGCACCCTGTCCGGCTTGCGGGCGGCAAGCTCCTCAAGCGCAGCCTTCTCAAGCGCCTCGGCGACCTCGAAGCGGGGGGAGCCAAGTTCCCGTGCGGTGCGGCGCAGCACCTTTGCCCGCGGGTCTTCGGCGCGGTAGACGCGGTGGCCGAACCCCATCAGCCGTTCGCCGCGGTCAAGCGCCTTGCGCACCCAGCCAAGCGGGTCGCCGCTTTCCTCCACTTCGTCAAGCATCTTCAGCACCCGCGAGGGGGCGCCGCCGTGGAGCGGACCGGAAAGCGCCCCAACGGCGGCCGACAGCGCGGCGGCCACGTCGGCGCCGGTCGAGGCGACGATCCGGGCGGTGAAGGTGGAGGCGTTCATCCCGTGCTCGGCGGCGGAGATCCAGTAGGCGTCGATCGCCTTGACGTGGTCGGGGTTTGCCTCCCCCCGCCAGCGGATCAGGAACCGCTCGGCGATCGTCCGCCCCTTATCCACCTCCCGTTGGGGCACCGGCGGCCTGCCAACCCCCCGGGCCGACTGGGCGACAAAGGAGAGGGCCATCACCGAGGCGCGGGCGAGGTTGTCCCGCGCCTCCTCGTCGCTGATGTCCATCAGCGGCCGAAAGCCCCACTCCGGGCCAAGCATCGCCAGCGCCGCCTGGACGTCGACCCGGGGGTCGCCGGTGCGGACGGTCAGGCCATGCGGTTCGGCCGGCGGCAGGCCGGGCTCAAGCTGGCCGTCGACAAGCAGCCCCCAGACCTGCTCGTAGTGGACGTTGCCAACCAGTTCCTCGATGTCGACGCCCCGATAGCGGAGGGAGCCCCCCTCCCTGTTGGGCTCGGCGATCTCGGTGGCAAAGGCAACCACCCCCTCCAGCCCCGACTGAACGAGGGAGCGGGGGTCCTGCGCGGTTTGCTCGGCCATCGGCCAAATCCTACGCCACCTCGCTCCAGCCGGCCGGCAAGGCGCCCTCAAGCGCCGTCCGCTAGCTTTTCGGCCGGTGAGCGAGCAGGAGCTGCTTTTCTCCTCGGCCCTTGAGCTGGCCCAGCTGATCAAGGACAAGGAGCTCTCGGCCGTCGAGCTCACCGAAGCCTACCTCCGCCAGATCGAGCGGCTCCAGCCGACCCTGAACGCCTTTGTGGAGGTCGATGGGGAGCGGGCGCTGGCTGCGGCAAGGGAGGTCTCGGCCGACGACCCCCGTCCCTTTGCCGGGGTGCCGACGGCGATCAAGAACAACCGGGCCGTTGCCGGCTTTCGGTTCACCTTCGGCTGCAAGCTGCTTGCCCAGCAGCGGGCCGGCCACGACTCCTGGATCACCCGCCGCCTCAAGGAGGCGGGGATGATCGTCGTCGGCACCACGACCCTGCCGGAGTACGGGATCCTGCCGACCACGGAGGCCGACCTGTTCGGCCCAACCCGCAACCCGTGGGACACCGAGCGGACCCCCGGCGGCTCCTCCGGAGGGGCGGCTGCGGCCGTTGCGGCGGGGATGGTGCCGGTTGCCCACGGCAACGACGGGGGCGGCTCGATCAGGATCCCCGCCGCCTGCTGCGGGCTGGTCGGGCTGAAGGTCCAGCGGGGCAGGGTCTCCCTTGCCCCAGAGCAGGCCTACTCCCTGCTGGTTGTCGACGGGATGCTCACCCGCACGGTCGCCGACAGCGCGGCGCTCCTTGACCTGATCGCCGGCGCCGAGGTCGGCGACGCCTTCCGCCTCGAGCCGCCGGCCACGCCGTTCGTCCGCCAGGCCCAGGAAGCACCCGCCGGCCTGCGGGTTGCGCTTTGCACCCGTCCGCCGCTGCCCGACGCCCAGGTCGATCCGCTGTGCCTCGACGGCGCCCGGCGGGCGGGGGCGCTCCTTGAGGAGCTTGGCCACAAGGTGGAAGAGGTGACGCCCCCCTGGGTGGACGCGGCAATCGGCGAGGCCTTCGGCACCCTGTTTGCCCTCCAGGTCGCCTCCGGCATTCACTTCTCCGGCCTGGCCGCCGGCAGGGAGCCCACCGAGCAGGACATGGAGCCGATGAGCTGGGCGATCTACCAGCTTGCCCGCTCCCGCACCGCCGTCGACTACCTGGTCCTTGAGAACCAGCTGCTTGCCAGGCTCCGGGAGGTGGCCGCCTTCATCGCCTCCTACGACCTCCTCCTCACCCCCGCCCTTGCCGAGCGACCGCTGCCGCTTGGCACCCTTGACACCCACGCCCCCGAGCCGCTCCAGACCTTCACCCGCTCCGGCTACTTCACCCCCTTCACCCCGATCTTCAACGCCACCGGCAACCCCGCCCTCACCCTACCCCTCTTCCACGGGGAGGACGGTCTGCCCCTTGCCGTCCAGCTGGTTGGCGGCTTCGCCGCCGAGGGGCTGCTGCTTGCCGTCGGCCAACAGCTTGAAGAGGCCGCCCCCTGGCGGGAGCGGATCCCCGCCCTTGCCCAGCCTTCCGTCGGCTAAGCCGGCTCTATAGAATCGCAGCGCGGCGCACAGGCGCAACCGGAAACACCGACCAGACAGGAGAGCTTGCAATGGCCTACGTGATCGCGGAGCCCTGCATCGGCACAAAGGACGCCTCTTGCGTCGAGGTCTGCCCCGTCGACTGCATCCACCCGACCCCGGACGAGTCGGGGTTCGAGGAGGCCGAACAGCTCTACATCGACCCCGACGAGTGCATCGACTGCGACGCCTGCGTCGAGGCCTGCCCGGTCGACGCGATCTTCGCCGAAGACCAGCTCCCCGAGGAGTGGGAGCGGTTCGCCCAAGTCAACGCCGAGTACTTCGCCACCCGCAGCTAGCCGCCTTCGGAAAGCAGCTCGGCAAGCACCACCGCGTTGTTGTGCTGCCGGTCGCGGGCGGCGTAAAGGAGGGTGAGGTTGGTCTTGCGGGCAAGGGCGCGCAGCTCGGCTAGCAGCTCCTCCTTCTGGGCAAGCTCGGCTCGGTAGCGGTCCCGAAAGGCGGCAAACCGCTCCGGCCGGTGGTTGAAGAACCGGCGCAGCTCGGCGCTTGGCGCAAGCTCGCGCAGCCAGCGGCCGTTCAGCTGGGCCTTGCCGATCCCGCGCGGCCAGATGCCGTCGATCAGGATCCGCTCGCCGTCCTCCGGGGAGGGCGGGTCGTAGACGCGCTTGACCCTGATCTCGCCCATCTAGACCATAGTAGGGATCGGCTGGCGGCGGCGAGCTTCCCGCCACGCCCTTCGACCGCTTGGCGCCGGACACACGCGGCCAACCCCACCCCTCCCTTGGACGGGCCTCTACCACCCCACCGGGACGCGCCGGCAACGGCTCAACGGCGCCTGGGAGAAGCCCGCCGCCTTCGCAGGAGGGCGGCGGCCAACGCGCCAGGCGCCGCCGGGGCAAGCCAAAGGTTGGCCCGGCCAACCTGCCAAGCGCGCCCGGCCGCTCCCTGCCGAAGGTGGCAAGTGGGCCTGCTGCCGGGCCGGGGTCGGCAAGAGACCGCTTTGCAAGCCCGACGGGCGGCTTGCGCCGCCCGTCGGCACCGAAAGGAGTAAGCAGCGGGTAGTATAGCAATAAGTTACTTTGGGCACGTTGATCGCAGGGGTCGGTGCAACCGCCGACCCGCCGCCTGGCCTCAGGCGGACAACCAAACGGTTGCGGGGAGATCGCAGGCGGCCGGCCCTTGGCTTACGGGGCCAAAGTGCGGCCTGCCCACCGCCACAGGGGCGCAACACCGTGGCTGGCGCGCCAACCAACGGCTGCACCCGCTCCGGAGCGGGACCCGGATCGCCTCACTGCGGCAGGAGGTGGCCGACCTCAACCTTCCCCGAGCGGCCACCGCCGGCTCCTCTTGCCGAACGGCGCCGCCTCGGCCGGCCCGGCAAGGCCTCCTGCCACTCCGCCGGCAGCCGAGGCCGACCACCCCGCCACCAACCCCCAGATCGAAGGTGCGGTGCGGGTGCCAGCCGGTTGCGGCGCTCCGCGCGCACGGGAAGCCTAAATGGGGCAATGCGGCCCAGCGTCGCGGTTCGGTCGCCTAAAGCATCGGCAGGGAGGCGCCCAACGGCTGCGGCTCGCCGGCCGGCTTGCCTGCCTGCAGGAGGGGCAGCTCCTCGGGAAGGGCTGCAAGGAGGCCGCGGGCGGCGTGGCGGATCGCCTGGGCGGCGGGATCGCCGGGGTCCTTGACGACCAGCGGGACGCCCCCGTCGGCCTGCTCCCGCAAGGGGATCGTCAGCGGCACCTTGGCAAGCAGCGGCACCTCCAGCTCCCCGGCCAGCTCCTCGCCGCCCCCTTCGCCGAAGATCTGGTAGCGCTCGCCGGAGGGCGTGGTGAAGCCGGACATGTTCTCGACCACGCCGACGATCTCAAGCTCAAGCCGGTTGGCCATCTCCGCCGCCCGCCTGGCGACCTTCTGGGCGGTGGGCTGGGGGGTGGTGACGATCAGGAAGCGGGCGCCCGGCACCAGCTGGGCAAGGGTCATCGAGACGTCGCCCGTCCCCGGGGGCAGGTCGATCAACAGCAGGTCAAGCTCCCCCCACTCGACGTCCTTGAGGAACTGGGCAAGCGCCTTGTGGAGCATCGGCCCCCGCCAGACCACGGCCGCGTCTTCGGCCAGGAAGAAGCCGATCGACATCACCTTCACGCCGTGGGCTTCGTTGGGGACGATCTTCCGCCGCTCGGAAACGGCCGGCCGCTGGGCGCCAAGGCCGTACATCCGCGGGATCGAGTAGCCCCAGACGTCGGCGTCAAGGACGCCCACCCGCCGACCCTCGGCCGCCAGGGCGGCGGCGAGGTTGGCGGTCAGCGTCGACTTGCCCACCCCGCCCTTGCCGGAGCCGACGCAGATCACGTTGCCGACGGCGGCAAGGGTCCCTTCGGGAAGCGGTCCCCTGCCAAGCCTGCCGGCCAGCGCGGCCCGCTGCTGCTCCGACATCACGTCCATGTAGACGTTGACGTGGGTGACGCCCTCCACCGCGGCGACGGCGGCGCGCACGGCCTGTTGGAAGTGGCTGCGGATCGGGCAGCCGGCGGTGGTGAGCAGGATCGTCACATCGACAACCCCGCCCTCGCTCACCTTCAGCTCCCCCACCATCCCCAGCTCGGTGATCGGCCGGCGCAGCTCCGGATCGATCACGCCGGCCAGCGCCGCTTCAACCTTCGCCTTGTCGGGGACAGCCATCGGCCTTATTGTCGCAGAGCGGCGGGCCGCCCTACCCCGAGGTCGCCCCCTCGGGCCGGACCAGCGGCCTGCCACCCTCCCGCTTGCCGCGGCCGGTCCGGCCGGCAAGCCAGCGGCGGCTGCGGCGCAGCTGCTCCTGGGCCGTTGCAACCTGGGTAGAGAGGTCGGCGGAGAGGGCTACCCGTCGCTCCCGCAGATCGCGGCGGCGGTCGCGCATCCGCCGTTCCAGCCGCATCCGGGCCAGGCGCACCTCCCGTTCAAGCCGGTTGCGGGCGATCCTGCCCCGCCGTTCGATCCGCCTCAGCTGCTCGGCAACGCCGCGACGCTGGCTGGCGTAGGCGGCGGCAACGCCGCCAAACTCCTCGCGCAGCCGCTCGCCGGCAAGCAGCGCGGCGCCCAGCGGGATCAGCAGGGCCCGGGCACCGGCGCCCCGTGCGGTCGCCTTCGCCCGCTGCAGTCGGGAGGCCGTCGGCCAGCCCGTTGCGCTGCGCGCCTGCCCCTCGGCAAACCATTGCTCCTTTGTCGCAGCCATGCTTACCTCCTTTCCTGCCTTCACAGTTCACCCCCGCGCCGCCGCGTCCTGCACCTGGCGACCGGCCTCGCGGTCCCCTAGAGGAGGAGTTGCGTGTTCACAACCTTATCACGAACAGGTGTTTGTGCCAAACGGCGCCCGCTAACCTGCCACCCGGGCAAGCCACCGCTCCGGACGCTCCAGCTCGGCCGGGGTGGGCAGGTTCTCCGGGGCGGCAAAGGCCAAGGCAAGCCGCTGGGGACCGCTGCGCTTCGCAACCCCGTCGCAGAACCGCCGCCCCAGCTCGTACTGCCGCAGCTTCAGCTCCAGGCCAAGCGCCTTTTCCAGAAGCCGCCAAGGCGGCGGGCGGCGCTCCCGACGGCGCCGCTCCAGGGCGGCGCGCAGCTTGCGCAGGGAGGGGAGGAGCTCCTCGCCAACGGCATCCATCACGTGCTCGGCATGGCCCTCGATCAGCGACATCGCCGCCTGCACCTGCTGGAGGACCGGCCAGCGCCGCTCGCCGACGGCAATCCGCAGCAGTTCCCCCCGCCGCAGCCGGCCAAGCAGGCTGACGAGCCCCTGCGGCCGCAGCAGCGCCAGCGCCTCCCGTGGATCGAGCTTCAGCTGGGAGCGGCCGATCAGCTCTTCCAGACGGGAGCCGAGGTAGGAGCGCAGCCAGCCGGCCGCCCCGAACTGGACGGCGTGGGTCAGCTCATGGATTGCAACCCAGCGGGCCAGCTCCTCGCCGTCAACCCGCAGCACCCGCTCCAGCTCGGTGATGTTGGGGGCGACAAGGAGCAGCCGCGGCGGCCGCTCCTCGCCCAGCAGGGCGATGTCGTACTGCCCCAGCACCCGCTGGGAGAGCAGGCCGGCAACGGCGCCAACCTGGGCGCCAAGGGCAAGGGAGGTTGCCACCCGCAACGCCTCGTTGGCGGGGCCAGCAAGCCGCCGGCCGCCAAAGGCCCGCCTTCCCGCAAGCGGCTCGAGAACGGGCTTGAGCGTCTGGAGGTTGGCCTCGATCCAACCGCTGCGGTCGACCGCCTCGATCGGCGGCAGGCTCTCCGGCAGCGGGAGGCCGCTGTACTCGCTGACCCGCCTGGCAAAGGCGTCGGCCAGCTCCTGAAGCTCGGGGAGCGGCTTGGCCGGAGGCTGGGGCGAGGCGATCCGGTTGCCAACGAAGCGGGCTAAATCCCAGTCGATCGGCTCCACTGGCCTTATCGTAGGGGGCGGGCGCTGCCCACCGCCGTTGATCGAGCCTTTTGCAGAGCAACCCACCCCCGCCCAGGCCGCCGAGGCGGCGGCCCTCGTCGCCGCCGCCCAACGGAGGGAGGGAAGGCCGCTGCTCGTCTGCAGCACCGCGGCGGCGGCCCGCCACGCGCTGGCCGTTGCCCAGCCCGGTCTGCCGGCGCCGCTCTCGCTCCTTGAGCTTGCAACGACGATCTGCGCCGAGCATGAGCGGCGGCCGCTTGTGCCGATCGGCGCCGCCGAGGCGGTTGCCCTGCTCGCCGCCAAGGTGCCGGACCCCTCCCCCCGGCGGCTGCGGGCCGCTGCCGTTGGCCTTGCGGCGCTGGAGCGCCTTAGGCTTGCCAACCGGCCGCTGCCAACCGGTCAACCGGGCTCCCGACTGCTCCTGCGGCTTGCCGCCTGGGAGGAGGAGCTTGCCAACGCAAGCGGCGCGGCCCGCGAGGGGCTGATCCTTGCCCGGGCCGCCGCCCACCTGGAGCGGCACGGCAGCGCAGCTGCCGTTGGCGGTCGCACCCTTCTCCACGCCCCGCCGCGCAGCGGTGCCCAGCGGCGGCTGCTGGCGGCGCTTGGCACCGTCTGCAAGACGGAGGAGGTCTTGGTCGAAGGGCCGGCAAAGCCGGCAAGGGTGAGGTTCTGGGAAGCGGACGACCTCCTCCACGGCGCCCAGCAGGCGGCTGCGCTTGCGGCGCAAGCGGCCGGCGAGGGGAGGAGGGTGGCCGTCGTGGTGCCGGAGTTCAGGGAGACGGGCAGGGAGGTGGCGGCCGCCCTGCGCCGCCGGTCGGAGCCGTTTTTGGCCCTTGATGGGCCGGAGCAGCTTGCCCCCTCCGCGCTGCGCGACCTGCTTGCCTGGCTGCGGCTGCTCCTCTACCGCCAGCCGCTTGCCGCGCTGCGCCTGCTTGGCAGGCCCCCCTACTGCCTTGCCGAGGTGGAGCTGAGCGCGGCCGCAAGGGGGCTGCGCGCCAACAGGGGAAGGGGGGAGGCGCTTGGCGGGCTGGTCGGCGGTCTGGGCGGAAACGGGGCGCAGGCAGCCCGGCAGCTGGCCGAGCAGGCCGGCGAGCTGACCGGACTGCTCGACGCCGAAGAGGCCTCCTCCTTCCTGCCCACCCTGCTGGCAAGGACCGGCCTGCTCGACCTGGCGGCGGCGGAGGGCAGGGCGGCCCTTGCCTCCTTGCGGGCAGCCCAGCTGCTTTGGCAGCGGCTTGCCGACCTGCAGCCTGGGACCGCGGGGCGGGAGCTTGCCCGCCAGCTGCTTGCCGTTGCCGCCGCCGGCCTTGCCCCAGCCGGCTTTCCCGCCCGCCCGGACGGACCGCTGACGGTGCACAGGCTTGGCGGCGAACCGGTGGGCGCGGAGCTTGTCGTCGTACTGCTCACCGGCACCCCGCCCCTTCCGCGCGGCAGCGCTCCTCCCCTTGCCAAGGCGATCCCGCCGCCTGCCGCCCCCGCTGCAGTTCTCGCCGGCTGGCTGTCCGGGGCAAGCGAGGAGGCGGTCCTCCTCGTCTGTCGCCGCGACCGCCATGGCCGGGAGCGGGTCTTTCCAGCCGCCGAGCGACTGCGCCGGCGGTGGGGGGGCGTCTGGGAGCAGCCGGCGCTGCAGCCGGCCGCGGCAAGCGGGACAAGCGGCCTGCTTGCCGCGTTCGGCCGGACCGCTCAGGCGATCGTCGACCAACCGCTTGGCGTCGAGCAGCGCCTTTACGACCTCCTCGCCACCACCTACAGCTGCTTGCGCGCCGAGGCGATCCGCCGGGGCGCCGAGGAGCAGGCCGTCGACGGCCTGCTCGAGGAGACGCTCCCTTCCCCGGCGCGGGCTGCCTACCGACAGGCCCTTGGCGGCATGGGGCAGCAGGGCGAGCTGGCCGCCCTCCTCCCCCGTCGCGGGGAAGGGCTTGCCCTCTCGCCAACCGATCTCGCCAACTACCTGGAGTGTCCGTACCGGTACAAGCTCTCCCGGCTGCTGCGCTTCCCGGTCCCGCCCAACCGCAACCAGCGGTTTGGGATTGCAATCCACCGGGTGCTCGAGCGGTTCCACCGCCGCTACGCCACCAACCCGGCGGCGGGGGCCGGCGAGCAGGGTTGGCGGTTTCTCGAGGCGTTGCTTGAGGCCGCCTGGCAGCGGCTTGGCCTGCCCGGCGGCCAGCTCTACGACCTGGCGCGGGGGGCGCTTCACCGCTACCACCGGGAGCTTGCCGAGGAGGTCGGCGAGGTCGCCCTCCTCGAGGAGCCCTTCACCCTCCCGCTCGGCCGCCACCTGCTCAGCGGCCGGATCGATCGGATCGACCGCCGGCCGGACGGCAGCTACGAGCTGATCGACTACAAGACCTCAAGGCCGCGGCCCCGGGCCGAGCTGCTTGAGGAGCTGCAGCTGCCCCTTTACGCCCTGGCGGCAACCCGGCGGCTTGGCAGCGCCCCGGCGGTGCTCACCTACCACTACGTGATCGACGGCCGGCGGGAGAGCATTGCCGCCGCCGAGCTGCGGGGCGGCTTCGATGGCGCAGCCCGGCGGGCCCAGGAGGTTGCCGCCCGGATCGAGCGGCTTGAGTTCAACCCAACGCCCTCCTTTTCAGCCTGCAACCGGTGTGAGTTCCTCCAAATTTGTCCTGCAGCAGAGGGTTAGGTTTTGAGGACAATTCCAACTATCCAGATGAGAATTACCGTCAAGCCGTGGCTTGAGCCGCTGCTAGACTCGACGCCGCCCTTTACAGACAGGCCCTTTCAAACAAAAACGAGG
>Ga0209061_1003388_pt1 | contig 17402 bp, 14 predicted proteins | sample Coa_R1_10_FD_187157 | JGI IMG/M metagenome (GOLD analysis project Ga0209061, IMG submission 187157) | Surface soil microbial communities from Centralia Pennsylvania, which are recovering from an underground coalmine fire - Coalmine... | ecosystem: Environmental > Terrestrial > Soil >...
GGCTCCGGCAGGCCTTCTCCACCGCCGCCATGCTCTTCTCCTTTGGGGAGCTGGCTGCCTTCCTGTCCCGCTTCATCGAGCTCCGCCCTGGCGACGTCATCACCTCCGGCACCGGCGCGGGGACGGCGCTGGACAGCGGCCAGGACCGCTACCTCCGGGCCGGTGACGTGGTCGAGGTCGAGGTCGCGGGGCTCGGAACGCTCCGCAATCGCGTGGTGGCATAGACGGCGAGCCGGAGCTGGCCTGCCCGTTGGTCGGCCAGTGGTTGGCCAGGTGGAGCGGTGGCTCCCCTGGCTTGGGCGCGCCGATCGTGGTGGCCCGTGCTGAGCCGCCCGCGCGACGTTGACGTCGTTCCCTGTCCTACCTATCATCCCTACCTCGGTGGTGAGTAGAAGAGCGAACGCCCCCTCCTCGACGTGCCTCCCCGGGGCGCGGTGGGGCGGTGCCCCGGGCTGCCCCGTCGAGACGTTGGCCGGGCCGAGGTGGCTGCTGCGTGGAGACTGAGGGCGCGCTGGACGACGATTGCCAGGGAGGAGGGTTGGAGCGCTCGCTCCATCCGTCAAGGGTGCTCAAGGAGCGCTCGAGGAGGAGTCGTAGATGGAACCGCGCAAGGTGATCGTCACGGTCGCGCCCACGGGCGGGATTCTCACCAAGGCGGAGAACCCGAACATCCCCACCCAGCCTGAGGAGATCGCTGAGGTCGTCGCGGAGTGTTGTGAGCTGGGGGCGGCGATCGCGGCCATCCATGCCCGTCGGCCAGACGATCAGCCTACCTGCAACCCGGAGATCTACCGCAAGATCAACGATGCGGTGCGTCGCCGCTGCGACATCATCATCAACAACTCCACCGGTGGTGGGTTCGGCGGCGACATGATGCGGGAGTATGCCCCTGGCCGATGGGAGACAAGCTTCGATGAGCGGATCAAGGGCACCGAGGCGGGTGCGGAAATGTGCACGCTCGATGCCCAGACGCAATTCGTGTTCGGCAAGAGCGAGACCGATGTCCTCTTCGACACCTCCCCGCAGAAGTGCGAGCTGCTGGCGAGAGCGATGCGCGACAAAGGCATCAAGCCTGAGTGGGAGGTGATGTCACCCGATCACATCATCCAGGATGTCACCAGGCTGATCAACGCTGGCTACGACCGGCCGCCGCACTACGTCAACCTGGTGTTTGGCCTTGATCGCGTCTTCCAAGGGGCTCTGCCCTACACGCCAAAGTTCCTCCAGTTCATGGTTGACCTGTTGCCGCCGAACTCGATGTTCTGTGTCAGCGCCATGGGGGCCGCCCAGCTGCCGGCGACGACCATGGCCGTCCTGCTCGGCGGTCACATCCGTGTCGGGCTCGAGGACAACAGCTACTATCGCTACGGCGAGCGGGCCACCAACCAGGACCTGGTCAAGCGTGCAGTTCGGATCATCCGCGAGCTTGGTTGTGAGCCAGCGACGCCGGCGGAGGCGCGTGAGATGCTCGGGCTCAAGCCGTTGGCGGTGGATTGAGCTGGTCCCGGCGTGTCCAGCGGAAGAGCGATGGGATGGCATCGGGGCGTCTGACGCTAAGGAGGTAGCCTGATGAAGGGACGGATTGGGGGGCGGTCGCTGGTGGCGTCCCTGACCGTGCTCCTCGTGGTCGCCTGCGGTGGCAGCAACGTCCGCCAGGCGCCCAACCAGCAAGTGTCGATGACGGTGCTCTACACCGCTGCCACCGATCCGCTTCCGGTCTGGGTGGCGGCTGACGACGGCATCTTCGCGTCGCACCACCTGACCGTGACCCTGAAAGCGGTCCAAGGGGCCGGCGACACCCCTCCGGCGCTTTCCAGTGGGAGCGCCCAGATGGGGCTGCTGACCATGCCCGACCTGCTCTTCGCAGCCCAGGGTGGGCTGGACGTGGTCATCGGATCGGGCCTCACGACGCAATCCAAGCCCGACCGGGCCGCGCTGGTGGCGGGCAAGGACTCTGGGATCACGAAGCCGTCCGACCTGGCTGGCAAGCGGATCGCGCTCACCACCCGTGGGAGCTTCCTTGAGATCGGGGCCGATGAGCTCATGAAACGGGCAGGGGTCGACTACCGCACGATCAAGTGGGTTGAGATGCCCTTTCCCCAGATGACCGCGGCCCTGGCGGCGCGGTCGATCGACGCCGCGCTTCTGGTCCCGCCGTTCCTGGCCGCCGCCGAAGCCGCCGGCGACCGCAAGATCCTCGACCTGAACGACCTGGGGCCGAACGAGCTCCAGGCCTTGCTGGGCACGACGCGGACCTGGGCAGAGGCGCACCTCGACGCGCTCAAGAGGTTCCGGCAGTCCCTGACCGAGGCGGTTGCCAGGATCGAGGCTGACCCCGCTGCCGCCCAGGCCATCGAGGCGAAGTACACGGGCATCGCGCCAACGATCGTGAAGAACATCCCCTTCCCGGTCTGGGACTTCTCCCCGACCGTCGCCCAGGTCCAGTTCTGGATCGACACCATGAGAGGCCTTGGCGAGCTTCACAAGAGCCTCTCGGCGCGGCAGTTCATCGTGCAGGTCTGAGTCTGAGCGAGGGGGGATCATCGTAGCCGGAACCGGGAGCCCGGAGCAGCGGCCGCCGCTGCTCCGGGTCTCACAGCTGTCGATGACCTACGCGACGGCCAACGGACGCCGCGAGGTGCTGCGCGAGCTCAGCTTCGAGGTCGGCGAGGGCGAGTTCGTGTGCGTGGCCGGGCCCTCGGGATGTGGGAAGACCACCTTGCTGCGCTGCCTCAGCGGGCTGCTGAGGCCGAGTGGCGGCGAGGTCTGGTGCCGCGACCGCCGGGTGACCGAACCCCCGCCGGACATGGCCCTGGTCTTCCAGGACTACTCGCGCGCCCTGGCACCCTGGCGGACGGTGGCCAAGAACGTGCAGCTTGGGCTGGAGGGCCGGCTGAGGCGCGGCGAGCGCTCCGCGCGGACCGAGCGGGCCCTGGCCATGGTTGGGCTCACTGGCCACGAGCGCGACTATCCGTCCCACCTCTCGGGCGGGATGCAGCAGCGCGTGCAGATCGCGCGCGCCATCGCCTACGAGCCCGCGGTCCTGCTCATGGACGAGCCGTTCGCCTCCCTCGATGCTCTCACCCGCTTCAAGCTTGAGGACACGCTGCTCGACGTCTGGGCCAAGCTCCGGCAGACGATCGTGCTGGTGACCCACGATCTTGACGAGGCGATCTACCTTGGCGATCGGGTGATCGTGCTCTCGGCGCCGCCCACGCGCATCGTGGCCGACGTTGCCATCGACCTGCCACGGCCCCGTGACCAGCTGGTCACCAAGGCCGATCCGCGGTTCACCCTGCTCCGCCAGCAGCTCTTCGAGCGGATCCTTGAGGTCGAGCGCGCCCGGGAGGCCGACGATGCCAGCGGTTAGCCGTCACGCCCTCCCGGCGGCCATCCCGCTCGGGCTGACCGCTGCCTGGGAGGTGATCGCACGGGCGCTCGGCTACGACAGCTTCCCGCCGCCAGACCGCGTGCTGCCCGCTTTCTGGGAGTTGCTCAGCACCGGGGCGCTCTGGACCAACACCGCCCACACCCTCGCCATCGTGCTGGCGGCCTGGGTGGTCTCTGGCGTCACCGGCATCACGGTTGGGTTGGCCATCGGCCTCGTCCGCCCCGCCTGGCGGATGAGCCAGACCAGCATCGAGTTCCTCCGCTTCATCCCGCCGGTGGCGCTGATCCCGGTCGTGATCATCATCTATGGCTTCTCGAACACGACTGAGCTCGTCGTCGCCGCCTATGCCGCGGTCTGGCCGGTCATCCTCAACACCGGCTCGGGTGTGGCGCAGGTGGACCGGCGCCTCCTCGAGGTCGGCCGGCTGCTCCGCCTGGGCCCGCTCGACGTGGTCCGGAAGCTGGTGCTGCCGTCGGCGCTGCCGGCGATCGCAGTCGGTCTTCGCCTCAGCCTCGCGATCTCGTTGATCGTGGTGGTCACGACGGAGATGGTCGGAGTCCCCGATGGCCTGGGATTCCAGCTGGTGTCGTCCAGCCAGGCGCTGCACCAGGATCGCGTCTACGCCTATGTGGTCTGGATCGGCAACCTCGGCCTGCTCCTGGCCGTGCTCGCCCTGTGGGCGGAGCGGTTGGTGATGCCCTGGCGGCGGCCTGTGAGGGCCGAGCTGTGAAGCTCGCGCGGCGGATCGGGGTCAGGGCCGTCGAGTACCTGGCGGTGCCGGCGGCGATCGTGACCCTGTGGCAGCTCGCCTCCATGGCTCAGCTCATCAACCCGGTGTTCTTCCCGGCGCCGCTGGAGGTGTGGGGCTCGCTCCGCCAGCTCGCCGGCCCTGGCCCGATGCGGGACGGGTTGAGGATCACCGTTGAGAGCATGCTGGTGGGCTGGGTGGTGGCCGGGGCGATGGGGGTCGTCGCCGGGACGCTGATCGGCCGCTCGGGGCTGATCGCACGCGCCACCGGCCCGGCCCTGGAGTTCCTTCGCGCGACGCCGCCCTCGATCGTCGTCCCGGTGCTGATCCTCTTCCTCGGGACCGGGCAGCGGATGGAGCTGGCCGTGATCGTGTTCGCCGCCGTCTGGCCGGTGCTGCTGAACACTGTCCACGGCGTCCGCACCACGGACTCGGTCTTGCTCGAGGCGGCGGCCAGCCTCCGGCTCTCCCGGCGAGCCATGATCTCCAAGATCGTGCTGCCCTCGGCTGTCCCCTCCATCCTGGTCGGGCTCCGGATCAGCCTGGCGATCAGCCTGATCGCCGCCGTGGTCGCCGAGATCCTGGGCTCCTCGGGTGGGCTGGGCACCTTCATCGTCTTCGCCCGCAGTCGTTTCCAGAGCCCCGACATCTACGCCTCGCTGGTCGTGCTGGGCGTGATCGGCTACCTGAGCAACGGCCTCCTGCGCTTGGCTGAGCGGCAGGTGCTCAGGCGTGCCTCAGCGATTGGCGCCCTCGGGGCCGAGCTCTGAGGGACTCACCTCCGGGCCCGCTGGATCGCGTCCCAGACGCGGGCCGGGGTGGCCGGCATGTCGAGGTGCCGCACGCCCAGTGGTCGAAGGGCGTCCAAGATGGCGTTGATCACGGTCGGAGGAGCCCCCACGGTCGACGCCTCCGCCACCCCCTTCACCCCCAGCGGGTTGGTCGTGCAAGGGATCTCCTCGAGGGCCGTGGTCAGCGCCGGCATGGAGTCGACCCGCGGCATGCCGTAGTCCCCCAACGTCCCCGTGAGCAGCTGGCCCGTCTGCCGATCGTAGACCACGTGCTCGAGCAGCGCCTGACCGAGACCTTGGGCAAGGCCGCCCTGGATTTGCCCCTCGCAGATCAACGGGTTGATGGCCCGCCCGACGTCGTCGACGGTGGTGTACCGGTCGACCACCACCTCGCCTGTCTCCGGGTCGACCTCGACCTCGGCCACGTGGCAGCCGTTCGGGAAATTCTCTGGCGTCGTCGACCAGGTGCCGCTGGCCTCAAGCCCGACGCCGAACCGATCGGTGATGCCCATCGGATGGTAGAAGGCGCGGGCCACCTCCATCAGCGAGATCGTCCGGTCGGTCCCAACCACCCGGAACTCCCCGCGGACGAACTCCAGGTCGTGCCCGGCGGCCTCCAGCAGCTCGGCTGCCATGGGCCTTGCCTTCTCGATGATGGCATCGGCCGCCCGGCGCAGGGCGCAGCCGCCGACCATGGAGCTACGGGCGGCGTAGGTGCCGCGACCGAACGGCACCTGGTCGGTATCACCCTGGAGGAAGCGGATGCGGTCGAAGGGGATGCCCAGCCACTCGTGGACCATCTGGGTGTAGGTCGTGGCGTGGCCCTGACCGTGGCTGAACGTGCCGGCGACGATGGTGACGGTGCCGCCGGGGTCGAACCGCAGCTCCATCCGATCGTTGAACACGCCGCCTTGCTCGATGAAGTAGGTGATGGCGCGGCCGCGGCGGAGGCCACGGCGCTCGGACTTGGCGCGTCGCTCGGGGAAGCCATCCCAGTCGGCGAGCTCGAGGCAGCGCTGGAGGACCCGAGGGAAGTCGCCGCTGTCGTACGTGTAGGCGGTCGCCGTCAGGTAGGGGAGGGCATCGGGCTTGATCAGGTTCCGGCGCCGGATCTCGGCCGGATCCAGGCCCAGCTCGGCGGCGGCCTCGTCGAGCAGGCGCTCGGTGAGGTAGGTCGCCTCCGGTCGGCCGGCGCCGCGGTAGGGGCCGAGCGGAGCTGTGTTGGTGAAGACGCCGCGCGTCACGAGATGGACCGCTTGGACGTCGTAGGGGCCGGGGATGAAGCGGAGGGCAAAGACGGACGGTACCAGCCCGGCCGGTGCGACGTAGGCACCAAGGGCGTGCAGGGCCTGAGCTCGAATCCCGAGGATTCGGCCGGCGTCGTCGAAGGCGAGCTCACCGACCACGACCTGGTCACGGCCGTGGGTGTCGGTGAGCAGGCTCTCGGAGCGTGTCGCCATCCACTTGACCGGGCGGCCACAGCGCCGGGATGCCCAGAGCACGAGCGCGTCCTCGGGGTAGGCATCCGCCTTCATCCCGAACCCGCCTCCCACATCGGGGCCGATCACCCGCAGCGCCGTTTCGGGGATGTTCAGCACCGCGGCCAGCTGTTGGCGGACACCGTGTGGGTTCTGGGTGCTGGTGTGGAGGGTGTAGCACCCGGTTGCGGGGTCGAACTCGCCGACCGCGCCGCGGGGCTCGATGGGGTTGGCCGAGAGGCGGTTGTTCTCAAGCCGCAGGCTGAGTCGGTGTGTCGCCGTGGCGAGGGCGGCATCGGTCACGGCCTGGTCGCCGAAGGTCAGGGTCCAGGCGACGTTGCCGTTCGGGCAGTCGTCGTGCACCTTGGGGGCGCCGGGGGCCACCGCATCCTCGAGGTCGACCACGGCGGGGAGTGGCTCGTACTCGACCTCCACCGCCTCGGCCGCGTCGCACGCCTGGGCCGCGGTCTCGGCGACGACGAGCGCCACCCCGTCCCCCACGAAACGCGCCCGGTCGCGCACGAGGATGGGACGGAAGGTCCGGTGGCCTGGAGGTGCGCCCATGTCCTCCGGCATCGCGCTGGCGGTAAGTCCCTGGAGGTGATCGGCCTCGACCTCGGCTCCAGTGAGGACGCAGAGGACGCCCGGCTTGCGCATGGCGGCCTCGGTGCGGACGGCGAGGATGCGGGCGTGGGCGTGCGGCGACCGAACCACCGCGGCGTAGGCCTGGCCGGGGAGGTTGACGTCCTCGACGTATCGACCCCTGCCCATCAGGAAGCGGCGGTCCTCGACGCGGCGCACGGCTTGGCCGATGCCGAATCGAGTCGTTGCCCGATTCGGCGCCTGAGATGACTCGACCGGGCTCATTGCGGACCTCCTCATGAAGCTGGCCTACCCCGAGGGCACCGACGGAGCTCGTCGACCGACGGCCCGAGGGGATTTACAATAATCCTCTCTTTAGTAGTGAGTAACGACAACCTTCGGTTCAGGCTGGGGACGGACGTGGGGGGCACCTTCACGGACGTGTGGGCCCGGGCCTCGGACGGACGCGTGCGGACGGTGAAGGTCCCGACCACGCCGGACGTCATCGGCGGCTTGATCGCCGCCGTCGAGCAGGCGGCGGAAGCGTTCGGCCTCGAGGTCGGGGACTTCTGCCGCCGCGTCGACCGCTTCGGCCACGGCACCACCGTCGGCCTCAACGCGCTGCTCACCGGTCACGCGGCACGAACCGCCGTCCTCACCACCGCGGGGTTCGCCGACACCATGGAGATCGGCCGGATGCGACGGCAGGTCCTGGGGCTCAGTGAGCGCGAGGTGAGCGACTACCACCTGCGTGGGCGGTGGCCGGCGATCGTGCCCCGGTCGCGGGTCCGAGAGGTGAGGGAGCGGGTGGACAGCACGGGCCGGGTGCTCGTCCCCCTTGACGAGGCGCAGGCCCGGGAGGCGGTTCGCGAGGTAATCGCCGCCGGCGTCGATGCGGTTGCCATTTGCACGCTGTGGTCGACGCGGGAGCCGGCTCACGAGCGGCGGCTGCGCGAGCTGGTTCGGGCCGTGGCCGCCGACGTCTTCGTGAGCGTCAGCCACGAGGTGTCACCGGCGGTGGGCGAGTACGCGCGGATGACCACCACCGCCGCCAACGCCGCGCTCGGGCCGGTGATGGGGCGGTACCTGGAGGCGCTGGGCGGGGAGCTGCGGTGCCGGTCGCTCCCGGTTGAGATCCTGGTGATGACCAGCGCTGGTGGCGTCGCGCCTGCCCCCGCCCTGGTCGAGTCGCCCGTCATCGCCCTCCTCTCCGGGCCCGCCGGGGCGGTCATGGGCTGTCTCGCTATCGGTCGTGCGACGGGCCGGGAGCACCTGTTGACCATGGACGTGGGGGGGACCAGCTTCGATGTCGGGGTGGTCATCGGAGGCCGCCCCTTGATGCGCTCCGAGCTGGTCCTGGGGGGCGTCGAGCTTCGTCTCCCCTCGGTCGACGTCAGCTCGATCGGGGCCGGTGGGGGCTCGATCGCCTCCGTTCAGGACGGGGTGCTGCGGGTCGGCCCGGAGAGCGCCGGTTCGACGCCGGGGCCGGCCTGCTACGCCCGGGGCGGGACCCGGCCGACCGCGACCGACGCCGATCTGCTCCTTGGCCTCGTGGGGGCGGACACTTTCCTCGGGGGGCGCATGCGCTTGGACCGGAGGGCGGCGGAGGCCGCTGTCCGCGATCACGTCGCGAGGCCGCTGGGGATAGGGCTGCACCAGGCGGCGTGGGGCATCCGCGAGGTGCTCGACAGCCGAATGGCCGATCTGCTCCGCCGGGTGACGATCGAGCGCGGGCACGACCCCGCCGACTTCTTGCTCGTCGCCTGCGGGGGATCGGGGCCGTCGCACGCCTGGTCGCTGTGCCGTGAGCTCGGCATTGCCTCCTTCGTGGTCCCGCCGACGGCCAGCGCCCAGTCCGCCTTCGGAACCGGCACCAGCGACTACCGGCGCACGGTCGAGGTCCCCGCCTATCTCCGCATCCCCCCTGGCGTCCAGCCCACTCGTGACCAGGTGGCCACCCTCGCCGCGGCCCTGGAGACGGTCACGCGAGCGGTGCGCGAACGCCTCCGGCGCGACGTTCCCGACCTCCCCGCCACGGTCGAGCTGAGCTGCGCCGTTCGCTACCGGGGCCAGGCCCACCACCTCGATGTCGACGTGCCCGGGTCAGCGTTCGGCCCGACCGCCTTCGATCGCCTGCTCGAGGACTTCGAGCGCCGTTACGAGATGCTCTTCGGTCGCGGGTCGGCCTTCCGCGAGGCCGGATTCGAGGTGCTCTCGGTTCGGGGTGTCGGGGTGGGGCGGAGCGAACCGGTCGGTGCCTGGGCCGGTGGCGACCGGTTCCTCCGGTTGGGGACTCGGGACGTGTACTTCGACACGCCGGAGCGGCCGTACCGAGCCATCGTCTACGGTGTCGAGAACCCCGCTCCCGGCCAGCGGCTCGAGGGGCCGTGCCTGGTCGAGTTCCCCGGGCACACGGTGGCGGTCCCCCCCTGGGGCTGGGCTCGAACCGACGAGCACGGCAACCTGCACGTGGAGGTGGGCACGTGAACGGTGGCTTGCACGCCGTCGCCCGAGAGGTGGTGCGCAACCGCCTGATCGCGATCACCGAGGAGATGCGCATCGCCCTCCAGAGCGTGTCCGGTTCACCGACCGTCACCGAGGCGACCGACTTCTTCACCGGCCTCTGCCTGCCTGATGGCTCGTTCGCGACCATGGGCTTCCAGGTCACCCAGGAGTCACCGGTGGTGGGGGGGCTGATCCGCCACCTCAACGCCCAGCAGAAGGTCGTGGTGCACCCGGGTGACCTGTTCATCGGGAACGATCCCTACGTCGGTGCCCTCCACCAGAACGATCTCCAGATGGTCGGCCCGGTTCACTGGGAGGGGGAGCTCGTCGCCTGGGCCGGGGTGATGGCGCACGAGACGGACATGGGCGGGATGGACTTCGCCAGCTGGTCGCCGAAGGCGCGCGAGGTGTACCAGGAGGGGATCCGGATCCCGTGCGTCAAGCTCGCCGACCGGGGGGAGATCCGTGAAGACGTCCTCGAGCTCGTCCTGGCCGCGAGCCGGCTTCCGGCGGCGCTGGGCCTGGACATCCGCGCCTTCGTGGCCACCATCAACGTCGCCCGCGATCGGATGGCGGCCCTCTTCCGCCGTTACGGCGCCGACACCGTCCGTGCCGTGATGGAGGACATGATCGCAGAGACGGAGCGGACCGTCCGCGCCCGGCTGCTGGCGATGCCCGACGGCCAGGTGCACGCTTGGGACTTCATCGAGCACGACGGGCACGAGAACCGCCTCTACCGCATCGACCTGGTCGCGACCAAGCGTGGGGATACCCTGGTGCTCGACTTCAGCCGCTCAAGCCCCCAGGCGCCGGGCTTCATCAACGCCACCCGTGCCGGGCTCCGGGGGGGTGTTGCGGGCGCGCTCCTCCCCACGCTCGGCTTCGGCACGGCCTGGAACGAGGGGGTGCTCCGACCGGTGGAGATCGTGGCCCCGGAGGGGTTGATCTGCACCGCGCAACATCCAGCCCCGGTCGGATCGGCGACGGTGGAGACGGTTTGGGTGGTGGGGAACGTCACCACCGCGGCCATCAACAAGCTGATCGGCTGCACCCCTGAGTTCCTCGACCGTCTGCAGGCGGTGTCCTCGGGGACCATGGCGACCTTCAACCTGGGGGGCATCAACCAGTTCGGCGAGCGCTTTGGTCTGCACCTCCTCGACCCGCTGGCCGGTGGCTCGGGTGCCTACGCCGATCGCGACGGCATCGACGCCGGGGGGCCACCCTGGGTCCCTATGCCAGGCATCGCCGATGTCGAGACCAACGAGCAGGTGGCCCCCATCCGCTACCTCCATCGCAGGATCGACCGCGACAGCGGAGGGCCGGGCTGGCGCCGAGGTGGGCGCGGCGCCGAGATCGCGCTGACGCTCAGCGTCCCCGCCGCTGATGCTCTGGTCATGATGCACGGCAACCAGGTGCCGAACTCGATCGGGCTGTTCGGAGGGCTGCCCGGTGCGACCGTGAGCCACCGGATCGGGCGCGGGGCGACGGCCGGTGAGGGCGATTGGGAGGAGCTGGGACCGAAACCCGGCCGCCTGCCCATGACGGCCGCCGACGTGTACATGGTCTCGTGGCAAGGGGGCGGCGGGGTCGGTGATCCGCTCGTCCGCGATCCCGATGCGGTGGCGCGCGATGTCCGCGAGGGCGTGGTCTCGGAGGTGGCCGCCCGGCGCATCTACGGGACCGTGCTCGTCGACGGCCGCGTCGACCATGAGGCGACGGCCACGCTGCGCGAACGGATGCGCCGGGAGCGGGTCGGCGGTGAGCTACGCCCGGGGACCGCGCCCCTGGCCGGTGGTCGTCCCCTCGGGCCTGCCCTGCGCCTGCTCCGACTGGATGGGGAGTGGTGCGTGGTCTCCCCCGGCGGCAACGTCCTGGCCCGTGGCTCGACCGCGTGGCGAGCCGGCGCCATCCGTCGTCCCTTCGAGCTGGATGCGCTCCCGGGGAGGTGGAGGCTGCACGAGGGGTTGACGGCGGTGGCCTACTACTGCCCGGGAAGTGGCAGGTTGCTGGCGCTCGACGTCGACGAGGTCGGCGCCCCCATCCGAGAGGACATCCTGCTCGACCTCGCGAGGCTCGATGATGCCTGAGCCGGAGCCGTTGCGCTACTTGGACCTGATCAACCGGGTGACCGCCGACCTGCCCCCTATGCCCGTGGCCACCCTCGGGCCGCCGGTGCTGACCCCGCTCGCGCCACCTCTCGCCCGGGCGCGGGTCATCATCGTCACCAGCGCCGGGGTGCGGTTGGCCAGCGACCCACCCTTCGAACGCACCAACGACCTCAGCTTCCGGCGCATCGACGCTGGGGTCGGGCCGGAGCTGCTGGTGCCCTCCCATCCGACCCCGGTGCGCGCGCCAGCAGAGCGGGATGTGAACGTCGTGTTCCCTTACCAGCGCTTGCGCGAGCTCGCCGTCGAGGGGACGGTCGGCGAGCCTCCCCCCTACCATCTGAGCTTCCTGGGCACGATCAAGAAGCTCACCGCGCTCGTGACCGGGCCGGCGATGGCCATGGCGGCAGCGGCCCGAGAGGCCGGCGCCGACGCCGCCCTGCTGGTGCCGCTTTGACCCGCGTGTCACCAGTCCGTGGGACTGGTCGCGCGGGTGCTGGAGCGTGAGGGCATCCCCACTGTGAGCCTTTCCTCGGCGCTCGACATCACCGAGCGGATCCGGCCGCCGCGGGTGGCCTTCCTCGACTATCCTCTCGGGAACCAGGTAGGCCCCCCCGGGGCGCCCGCGCTCCAGCGCCGGATCCTGGCCGCCGCCCTCCGGTTGCTGGAGTCGGTCCGGCGGCCAGGGGAGATCGTCCGCCTGCCCTTCACCTGGCCGGATCCGGGCTGGCGGGCCCGGGTGGTCGAGACCTACGAGCGCGACGCGGCGGTGGTCCGAGGCCAGCGCTTGGCAGCGGAGTACGCCGAGGGCGACAACTACGCCGCGCGCGAGTGCGCCGACGTGTGCTCGCTGGTGTAGAGGCAGTAGCGACGCCGTCGCGCCCCGGCAGGGCCGAGGGGTCGTTCAGAAGTCGGGCCCTTCAGGCGGCAGCCCGAGGACGTGACGGCCGAAGCCGCTGACCGCAGCGTCATAGTTGAGGGCGGCGTGCTGGGCGACGCCATGGACGTCGCGCCAGAACCGCTGCAGATCGCTTGAGGCGTAGAGGCTCCCCCCGCCCGAGGAGAGGAAGAGCAACTCGACGGCGTCGACGCAAAGCCGGGTTGCGAAAGCGTAGTCCCGGCGGTTGCGCGCCCGGAGGTCGCGGCTCACCTCGTCCCCCCCGGCCACGATCGCCGTCGCCTCCTCGACGTTGCGGCGCAGGAGCGCCTGTCCCGCATCGATCATGGCCGCGGCCTCGCCCAACCGAAGGTGGAAGAGCGCATGCTCCCGCACCGGCTGCCGGCTGTAGGCGTGGACGCGATGGCGCGTCTTCTCGGTCCAGGCCTCGAGGGCACCGCGCGCGATCCCGATCGCCGGGGCGGCGAGGAAGATCGGCCAGGCGGCGATCAGGGGCAGTCGGTAGTTGGGGCCGGGGTTGAGCCGGGCACCTGGCGCCCGGCCCTCGCGCATGGCGTCGAACGAGACCTGCATGGCGTCGGGCACGAACACGTCCCGGATCCTCACCGTCTTGCTGCCGGTGCCGCGCAGCGCCGTGGTGTGCCAGTCGTCGATGATCTCGAAGTCCCCTCGCCTCACCAGGAGGAAGCGGGCGTCGGGGTGGCCGCCCTCGTGCTCGGGTGGCAGCACGCCGTTGACGGCGACCCATTGCGCGTAGTCCACCCCCGAGAGGAAGGTCCAGCGGCCGTCCTCGATGTAGATGCCGCCCTCCACCCGCTTCGGTGGCGGGCCGCCGACCACCGAGGTGCAGATCAGCGTGCTGGGGTCACGGCCCCACACCGCCTCCTGCGCCGGCTCCGGGAAGAGCGCCAGCTGCCAGAAGTGACTGGCGAAGATGCTGTAGGTCCACGCGCTCGAGCCGCAGCCGCGCCCGAGCTCGGCGGTGACGTCCAGGTGGACCGAGAGCGGGAGCTCGGCGCCACCCCAACGGCGTGGTTGCACCAGCCGGAGCAGGCCGCTCTGGACGAAGTCGCTCAAGGTCTCCTCCGGCAGTCGGCGCAGCTCCTCTGCCCTCGATGCCCGCTCCTTGAGGACGGGGACCAGCTCGCGCGCCTTCGCCAGCGCTGCCTCGCGACTCGTCAGGTCTGCCACGGCCATCGATCCATCTCAGCTGTGGGGCAAGGCCTCGGGTGGTGGCCCTGCCGCGTACCCCGTCCCGGCCGTCGGCCCCGGCCGTCGGCTCGCCTCCTCCTGCTCAGGGGTCGGCGGCGACCCCCAGGACTTTGCGGTCATGGTCTCGGGTGGCTGGCCGCCCCAGTAGAGGATGGGGTTGTCGGCGAAGGACCAGCGGATCGGTCCCCAATCGGGGGCGAAGTTGAGGTAGCCGCCAGAGTAGACCTCGACCCGGTTGCCTCCTGGCTCGAACACGTAGACGAAGAAGGCCTCTGAGATCGCGTGGCGGGTGGGGCCGTGCTCGAGCTCGAAGCCGGCGTCGACCAAGAGGTCCGCAGCCCGGATGACGTCCTCACGCGTGTCCAGCCAGTAGGCCACGTGGTTGAGGCGGCCGACGCCGCCGCTCGCGTCCTGGATCAGCCCGAGGTCGTGCGAAAGGCTGCTGCAGGCAAGGAAGGCCCCTACCTCCTGACCGTCGAGGGTGGTGAGCATCTCGTTGTACTTGAAGCCCAGGCGCTCCTGGAAGAGGGCCCGCGCCCCGGGCACGTCTTGGCAGAAGAGGTTGACGTGATCGATCCGCCGAACCATCGCCCCGCGGCCGCTCAACCGCTGAGGATGGTTGCGAATGCGGCTCCAGGCCCCCTCGGGTGCCCGGTAGCGCTCCCACTCCCAGAAGACCTCGTTCGGGTGCCCGTCCGGGGTCCGAAACCGGTAGGCGGGCCCGTGGCCGAAGGCCCCATCGATCCAGCCCTCGCCCAGCCCGCTGGCCTTGAGGTCGGCAACCGCCAGCTCCAGCTCTTCGGGGCCGTTCGACCGCCAGCCCACGTGGCCCAGGCCCGGCCTTGCCGCCTCCGTGATCGTCAGCGAGGAGCGGTGGTGCTCCCCCCAGGCCCGTAGGTGCACGGACTGGCGCTCGCGTCCGGCCTCCTCCATGCCCAGCACGTCTCGAAAGAAGCGCAGCGATCCCTCCGGGTCCACGGAGTAGAGCTCGACGTGCGCAAGCTGAGAGATCACGTGCTTGGCCATCGCACCCCTACCATCCCTGCCACTGGGATGTACTCACTACTTGCGTTGGGACTACCATAAGGTCGGGCGAGCGCCGTGTCAAGGTCGAGGGCGGTGAGGGCCTGGAGGGCGTTGGGCGATCGACGGGAGAGGATGGCCACCCCTGACGTCGTCCGCGTCATCGTCTCCCGCGAAGCGAGGCGGCATCTCGCCTTCGCCGCCGGGCGGCTCGTGGGCGATGGGTCCCAGGTAGCGCCCCGACGTCCCGGTGCTCCCCGGTCCCCCTGCTCCCGGCCGAGGTGTGCAGACCGGCGTGCTCCGTCGAAGGTTGGCAGGGCGGCTTGGTGCTCGCCCAGGACGTTGGTGTGGTCAGCGAGGTGTGATCATGGCCGAGCCGTTCGAGATCGAGGTCAGGACCAGGCACGGTGAGCTGGTCCGCGCAGACGTCTACCTACCGCCTCACGGCGATGGTCGATACCCCACGCTCTTCGCGGCGAGCCCGTATCAGAAGGCGCTCCGCCACCTGCCCGCCGTGTGGACCTTCCCCTTCGTCGAGACCGGTCCCATCGACTTCTACCTCGACCGCGGCTACGCCTATGTCTGGGCCGACGTCCCTGGCAGCGGGCGTTCCGAGGGGATCTGGGACCCGGTCTCGCGTCGAGAGGGAGAGGCCCTCCACGACGTCATCGAATGGGTCGCACGTCAGGGGTGGTCGACTGGGAGCGTCGGGATGATTGGTCAGTCCTACCTATGCTGGAGCGCCTGGAACGTGGCCCGAACTCGACCTCCGCACCTCAGGACGATCGTCGCTTACGACGGCGCCACGGACATGTATCGGGACTGGATGTACCAGGGTGGGATCCCAGCGTTGATGTTCCCGATCGTCTGGGTCAACCCGGTGCTCATCCTCAACCACCGTGAGCTGGGACACGACATCTGGGGAGGGGAGCGGTACCGGTTCTTGATCAACATGTGGTCGCATCGGCTGGACGATGACTGGCACCGAAGCCGGTCACCGTTTTGGGAGCTCGATCAGGTCGACATCCCGGTCCTCTCGATCGGGGTCTGGGGGAAACGGGCACTCCATCTGCGGGGCAACTTCCTCGGCTTTGAGCGGGTGCGCGGGCCCAAGCAGTTGCTGGTCGCCCACCCCGAGACCTGGGCCGGCGCCCAGCGGCTGTTTGCCTCCGAGGAGTTCCACGAGCGGGAGCTGCTGCCCTGGTACGAGCACCATCTGAAAGGGATCGAGAACGGTGTCATGGAGCGTCCCGCGGTTCGCTTCTTCGTGCAAGGCGAAGGTCGCTACCACTCCGCTCCGTCCTGGCCACCGCCTGATGCCGGGGCCACCGTGTTCTACCTCTCAGGGAGCCCGAGCGGCACCGTACGTTCGCTCAACGACGGCTCGCTGACCGAGGAGCCACCGACGATCCAGGAGGATCGGACCTCGTGGTCCTACCCAGACCCGATGTGGGTTGACGGGACGACGACCTACGACGAGCGCGGCCAGCCGGACGTGACCGCCAGGGTGATCACCTACACCAGCCCACCCTTCGAGAGGGACCGCGAATTCACGGGCTACGGCGTGCTCGTGCTCTTCGCATCGACCGATCAGCGGGACATGGATGTGATGGCCAAGCTCAACGTGATCACCCCGGATCCCGCCAGCCCGGCCCGGGTCCGGCGGGCGACCCAAGGGTGGCTACGCGCTTCACACCGACGCGAGGACCCCGAGCTGACGACCGAGATGCGCCCCTTCCACAGCCACCAACAGGAAGAGCTGCTGGAGCCCGGCCGGGTGTACGAGCTACGCCTCGAGCTGCTCCCCATGTCCTTTCTGGTTCGCGCTGGCGAGCGACTGCGACTGGAGCTCAGCAACCACGACTCTCCAATCACCGACTCGCCCTCGACACATTACTACGGGCTCAAGGTGGGCACCGATACCTACCACCACGACGTGAGTCACCCCTCACGTTTGATCCTGCCAGAGCGGCCGCGAGGGTAGGGTGACGCCTGGCTCTGATCAGGCGTAGGTCGTGGGTGGCTCCCTGTCGTCTCGGCCGCCGCCCCCACTGGTGTGGATGGAATCCCCACGGGCTGCGGCCTGGAGAGAGTGCCCGGCGTGCCTTCGTTCGAGCCGTGGATTCCCCGTCACCGAGCGCTCCTGCACGGCCACCTCGGAGTCCCACTCTGTGGCCACGATGGAGTCGACCATCGCGCTGTTGGCGCGGCCTGGCCTTGCTCCCCGGCCTGATCGACTTCCACGTGCACCTGTGGGCGCTGGACGGAACCGGTCTCCGTCGCTCGCAGGCCGAGCTGATCGCGGAGATGACCGGAGGGCGCTCCTGGCCTCGTCTCTGCTGCAACGGTCCTCTCATCACTGGTCCTGATGGGCACCCGGCCTTCCTGGGCAGCCCGGTGGCGATGCAGATGATGACACGGCGGGGGTCAAGCGAGGAGGAGGCCCGGGCCCAGGTGGCCGAGGCGGTGGGGGATGCCACCTAAGACCGCAGGCAGCGGCGGCTCGATCGGGTCAACGGGGTTAACAACAGCTGACGCGCCCATACACTACAATCCACTTCCATGAACTTGAAGCAGTGGGCGCGCGAGCAAGGCATCCACCCCGTGACCGCCTACCGCTGGTTCCAGTCGGGCAAGCTCCCCGTCCCGGCCCGGCGAGTTGGTCACCT
>Ga0209061_1003389_pt1 | contig 17400 bp, 29 predicted proteins | sample Coa_R1_10_FD_187157 | JGI IMG/M metagenome (GOLD analysis project Ga0209061, IMG submission 187157) | Surface soil microbial communities from Centralia Pennsylvania, which are recovering from an underground coalmine fire - Coalmine... | ecosystem: Environmental > Terrestrial > Soil >...
CGCCTTTGGCTTGCTCCTGAGTCGAAACACGGATATAGATCACGGCCCGCGTCCCAGGAGTGGTATTTATGATCTTTCTAGGGCGTCCCATTGTATCCCTTTCTGGCATTTATGAAGTTTAGAATAACCCCCCAAACACACACCGGCAGAAGTGCAATGCTTCTGCCGGTGTGTGTTTCTCATACCAGATTGGACTCTATTCAGTTGTATCCTTAATGCTTAGCAGGTCGCCTTACCTCCTTTCGTGTGAGATTTCCCCATGTCTCTATATCAACGCGACCGGAGCCGCGAGGATATCAGAATGGATTATCGTTCGGCTCAGGTGTCGGTTCCTCTTCCATCTTCAGGCTCTTATAGCACCTGATGGTATACGGCGCTTTCTCAGCATATTTCATGATTTCGTCGATGTTCACCTGCTCATCATCGATCACCAGTACGTCCTCCGCTCCATAGACGGCAGCCAGCGTCTGTACCATGCCTGCTTTCCAGACAACGGTTTTCGTGTATTGGAAAGCAGGCGCTTTCATATACAGCTTTTCGCTGTCATAGAGCCACCTGGGAAAGCCGTTCGCTCGCAACCACTCGACAGTGGCATTGCGCATGGATTCCGGCCTGGATGTCAGAAAGAAGATATCCCAGCCATCTGCCCAGAGCGCATTCACATCCCTGGCCGCGCTGTCGATCAGTGTATCCAGTGCCACCAGATCGGGCGTGAATGCGGTTCGCCAGTAGAGATTGGTTGCTTCTCGCGTGCCAATGCCGTCAGTGCTCGTCGGTAATGTCGCCAGGTACGACTGCTTCGCCTCTTCCGCCTTCGCAAAACGGGCGGTATTGTCGGCAACAACACCATCGATATCTACGATACACATTTTGTCCATTGATTCCTCCTTAACGAATAATATCCGGTATCAATTCCTCTTGCCTTGCTTCAATCCGCTGTCTACGCGCCACACACGGACAGATCCAGCAACCAGACCAATCTTTCACCCAGCGCGGTGGCAACTCACGACAGCGAGCGCACACGCCATGCGCAGCGCAGTACGGATGGCCTGATGGCGAGAAGATGGTCGCAGGCGCGCCACAACGACAGCAGAAGCGCGGGTTGTAGGGCATATCTTGTGTAATCATCGCTCTGCCTTCCGAAACACCAGCACGTCTTCCTCCTCGACGACTGGTAGGCCCTGCTCTTTGCGGCGTCGTTGCCAGAATGAGAGTTGCGAGAGCTTGCGCTGATGCCAGTCAACCAGCACAAAACCGAGGTCCTGGCAGAGTATTACCGTCTGAGGCGACGTTTCCACTCGCCTGCCATCGGCAATGTGATCTTTGAGCACCAGCACCATGACGCCCTGGTTCAGCGCCTCATAGGCATGCTGGTAAATCTCGCGCATCGCTTTCCAGTACCGACGCCCGCGGTAGTGACCAATCTGCTCCGGATGATTGCCATAGTGGAAAGCGACCATGCTCATGCTGCCATCAGTGGGATTAGCCGCCAGCCGTGCGAAGCGACTGCTATAGCTGATTTTCTTCTGTTCCAACCGGTAGAGCAGCGCACGATTCTTATTCGGCGTGGTACTTGCCTCATTGCCGTAGGGAGGCGAGAACACAACGTGATCTGCCTTATATCCCCACGGCTCTCTCGCATTGTGCTGGCCCACGGACATATTACCGACGAACAGGCCGCCTTCGTGCATGATGCGCGATGCGTTCTTGTAGGCAATTTCCAGCCATTTCGGCTCAATCTCGCGGGCGATCACCTGTCGTTGCAAGGTAGCGGCGTACAATATGCTGCCTATTCCGGCCATTGGATCAGCGATGATGTCGCCCGGACTGGTATACTTCTCGACAATCCAGTGCAGCAATCCTAAATGCAACTTTGCCGGATGCGCAAGTGATTCAGGCACGAAAAAGCGGTTTCTCAGGTGGAGGTCACTACCAAAGTCGAGAAGTTCACCGTGGCCACGGCAATTATCAGGCGCAATCATCCCACCGCCTCGCTTTCCTGCGCTCCTGCCAGCGCACGGCGCAACTTGAGCAATGCCTTCACCTCGATTTGTCGCACACGCTCGCGAGAGAGAGACAGATGCTTGCTCACCTCCAGTAACGTGCGCTCCGCACCGTCTTCACCGATACCGAAACGCAGCGCGATCACCAGACGCTCGCGAGGAGAGAGGCAGGAGAGCGCCGCCTGCACCTTTTCAGAAAGCAGTGCGTCATCTGCCTGCTCGTCCACTGGCGCATCACGCGAGACGAGGATGTCCGCAAGAAACACCTCCTCGTCGCCATGCGAGTGGTTGCGTGCATTGAGCGGCATATCCAGTGAGAAGATCGGCCTCATCCAGCGCCGGATATCGACGACGCGCTCCAGCGTCAGGCCGCTCTGCTGTGCAACAGCCTCTGCCGTTGGCTCAATACCGGCCTCGGCAAGCTGCCGTTCGGCCTCTTTGACGCCCCGCACGCCGCCGGTCGCGATGTAATCCGGCAGGCGCACGAGGCCGCGATACTCGTTGAGGTAGCGTTGTATCGCCTGCTTAATCCACCACGTCGCATACGTGGAAAACTTGAGACCGCGCCTGGTGTCGAACTTGTCCAGCGCGTGCATCAGGCCGATATTGCCTTCCTGGACAAGATCAATGAGCGGCGCACCCTGCCCGATGTAGCCACGAGCAATAGAGGAGACGAGACGCAGATTGTGTTCAAGGAAGCGGCTGCGTGCGTCCTCGTCGCCGGATTGCGCCGTTTCAATCAGCGTGCGCTCTTCGAGAGCCGTGAGGACAGAGAACGAGCGGATGGTATCAAGATACGGCGCGGCCTCTTCGAGGTCAGGCGAAGAGAAAAGCAGCGCATCCATCAGGGCACCTCCGTTGTGATCTGCTGGTAGAGGCGCAAAATCTGGCGAACGAGTGGGCGAATGTCATCAGGCAGAATGTCAGTAAGTAGGTCCAGCACGTCGGTCAGATAGCTTGTCGCCATCTCTTCGGCGTATTCCTGCTCAGGATGTTCGCTGATTTTCTTCATGCCTTTGATGATATGAGGCAGGATAAGCAGAATGTCAGCGGCGCTGTAGACCGTTCTGTTGGCTTCCTCCTCTGCCTTGACGAGCTGGACGTTCAGGCGTTCGGCAACGGCATTATACAAGCCATGAAACGATTTTGTATGGTCATCCCAGGGCGCTAAATCACGTGTAGGGTCGGCTTTTTTCCATGCCTCAAAGATATCTTTTCCGGTTAACATGACGTGTCCTCGCTTTCTGGCATTCGCACATACAACCCCGCTTCCTCTGCTCTTTCCAGTGCAATCCGGCCCATCTCGATAATGTATTGGCCGTGCTCGCTTTCTGCCAGTCCATCAGCTTGCGCCGCCTCGATACCGGCAGCCAGCAGCATGCAGAGTTCGCTATCAGGAAGACGCAAGCCAGAGAGTTCAATTTCCGTCACAACATTTTGCAGCTCCAGCGTGATTGTCTGCACGCCGCGCATGAGCCGATAGCGTGCCGTGGTGGCGATACGCAAGCCGTCAAGTGCCGAACGCACGGCGTCTATTGGGCGAATCTTGTTGGTGATATAGGCAGTGCTCAGCATGCTTGCACCTCCACCTCATCGACATGGTGGAGAAAGCACACGTCGGCGACGGCAGTCTGCTCACAAAGCATGTTGGCAGAGGCTGTCGGTCGCAGGATGTAGCCCATATCTGCTGCGCTGCCATCCACCTCGAAGGTGGCGCTGCCAATGATACGACCGGAACAGCGCCCGATAAGTGTGAGGCTCTCGCCGTCGCTCACCTCGATATGTGGACTGGCGGCATGGTTAGGAACATCATACGTTGATGCGTCATCCACCATCTCATGAATGATCGTCACGACGACACCGGGAAAGGTCTCGTTTTGCACGCTCACAATGGCGTGCAGTGGATCGACGGCAAGAAACCGGATGTGTGCCTCGACGGCATAATGGTACATGTGTTACCCCCTCGTTTAATTGGCTGTGATTTTCACAGCGAACTATCAGATCATACAGTAGCCACTCTCGCACATGTCATCATCCTCAAAAAGCGAATCCTGAATGAGCGATGAGGTAGCTTGTGCAAGCGGCTTGAGTTTGCGAGTGAAGTAGGCAGCATCACCCGGCTTGAGGCTGTCCATTCGTTTGATGAGAAGTGCCTCAAGATCACATGCTTTCTGGAACATTTCCGGTTGCTTTTGTCTCATCTCTTGCCATACTAGTAGCGAGTGGAATGGACAAAACCAGCATGATGACTTTGGAGGAACTGGCAAGTTTGCTCGCTGGATAATGTTGATGCAGTCTTGCCGGGTCAAACGTAGATCAATCAACGGATAGGCCAGCTTCTCATAAGCGATCCCGCTATCCGTGCGCATGCGTTGAAATTCGTCAAGCGAGATACCCAGCCCGCATGTAGCGGGGTCATCTTTTGTCGCACCATGTTCGCGCAACCATTTTGCGATGACCTTAATTTTGAAATCGCCAGTACAGGCACGATTGCCCGGCGCGCCGCTTCCTGCCATACGAACAGGAATGCCAATGGAGCGAGAGCCGGGACGGGTAAGCCTGCCATACAGCGTTTCCGGCTCTCCAAATCGGGTACGCTGCAATTCGATTAGTTCTATTCCGTTTTCATGTGCGTAAGGCATGGCGACGTTGCGCACATATTCCAGCGTTTCTGGATTTTCGGAATCATCTCCTACATTGCAGAAAAGGAACACTGGAAAATCGATCTTGCCTTGCGCGGCCAGCACGAGAGCGGCTGTCGATTGTACACCGCCGCCATAGCTGAAGACACGTATCGACATTACTCTTATCCTTTCTGCTGACTCTTTGGCCTCCACAGCACGCTATACACCGCGACGCCCTCGACTTCGTGTCGACTGGCGATAGCGAGCGGATAGCTTTTCGGGAGAATGACGTAGATTTCACCTTCCACGGGCGATGGCTTGAACTGTACCTGCTCGTCATCGATGAGGCGGTGATCAGCCTCGACGAAGCGCCCATCTTTGAGCGACCCCGCGACCAGGGCCATGACCGGCACGTTGGTACGCAACATCCGGCAATGGAGGCACGGCTCAGCTTCCAGTTGCTTCACGCGGGAGACGGTGAAGCAATCGAGGTTGAAGTTTGTGGTGTCATGGCCGCAGACATGATGAAGTGTGGTCTTGCCGCTATTGCGACGGTAGTTAACTGGCATCGCTCGTTACCCCCTCGTTTGTGTGATTAGAAGATTCAGTTAGTGCAGGCCACTGAGCTTCCATCTGAAGCCGGGCCTCATCCAATTGCACGGACAGTTCCCATTCACCGCCAAACGTAATAGGGGCATGCTCACAAAAACGATTCAGCCAATCTAGGGCTGAAAGAAGCGCACGATACGCTTGTTGTACAGCTTGCTCATGTTCCATGATTGTTACCCCTCTCGTTTCGTGCGACTGATGAGGCGCAGTCGCCACGCCACTAGACTAGCGACCGCCGCCAGCGTTGGCTGGTTTGGCAGCATTACGACTGTTGCGATACTCAGCAGAAAGCGCCGCAATGAGTGCCTTCGCCTGTCCGAACGTGAGACCTTCAAAGCTCGGCTCTGTTTTTTTGAGCATAGCGGAGAGCTTGCGAATAGAGGTGAGTTGCTGCTCTGTTGCCGGTGCATCCTCATCCTCTACGCTCTCAGATGATTGCGATGTGTTGCGTACCTCACCAGGACGAGTACCGTGTACCTGACTCTCTACAGGACTATCCACAATGCGATGCTCTTCGTTCAGTTCAGGCGCAAATTGGGTGCCATATCCCAATGCTGCTAATGCCCGTCCTACGGCCCCAGTCTCACTTTTCTCAAGGTAGTCCGGGAAGGAAGCCGCCTTTTCCATCTTTGTTCCGGTGGCAACACCACCCTTACCATCCTTAACGGTCGCCCGGAAAATTGCGATGCCTTTGGCCGTCTTGATCACTTTCTCGCTGCGCCGCTTCTCTTGATTCCATACATACGTCTCTTCCTCAGTCTCTTTATCGAGATCGAGGTGAACCAGCTCGGTTTCAATGGTTCCTTCCGGGCACTCCTGCCTGAACCACACCAACCGCCACTGAACAGGCAAGTATTCAGAGGCACCATTTTTATTTTTGATTTGCATGAGATGCTGTCGCGGATTAAATGATTGCTGCTGCATTTTATCATCTCTCTCTATTCAAACGAACTACTGACCCAAACACGCCGGGCAAAACCGGAAGCGCAACTGACAGAGCGAACAGAGCCTGCCATTGCACTTCGGACAATTACAGTACCAGTCCGGTACCTGCCCGCAATGGAGGCACGGCGGGCGATCGGTCTCTGCCATCGGCTTACCTAATTCGATGTTGGCAGCCAGCCAGGCTTTACCAATTGCGTACAGGTTGTTTTCGCGAAAATTACCCTTGCTCATCTGATGCTCCTCTGAACGCTCTAGATTCCTTGTGCAAGATCAATCTCAGTCTGCACACGCTCAAGCAACTCGTCGGTTTCGCAGCTACCGAGATAGCGATCGCCGCTATAGATCACCCACCAGTTCCCGTCGTCGGTGATGACGCGCATGCCATGCTGAGCAGCAAGACGTTGTGCTGAGGCAATCATTTGCTGCTCAGCCTCAGCCTCAGCTTGCGCTTTCGCCTTTTCAGTCTCACGATACGCGGCAAAATCAGCTTGATACTGGCTGAGGGCAGTGGCAAGACTTTCGATCTCATTGGCGGACATGTCCCAGTGCTCTACCAGCCCATTTTTCACGCGAGTGATGGTTACTCTACCCGGACGCAGCGTCGCAAACAGTTCCGCTAACGCATGACGTCCGTAGCTCTCAGAGAGCCGCACAACCTGATGATCGTCTTCATAATTCGTGAAATCGGCTTGCTTCATAATTTCTGCCATGATCTTTCTCCTTAATTACCTCTCTCTATTTCTATTGATGCGATCTAGCCAATTGAAAAATGCTTCATCGCTCATGCCGATGTGCTCTCTGAGCATGAGCCGGATGGCATTGAGCTTTGCCGCCCCGGACCAGCCCTGCCAGCTTGCATTCCGTTGGATGTAGGCGGCTTCCTTGAGCCAGCCGCCTACGGTGCGTATTTCTTGTTCCATTAGAGCTTCTCCCGTTCCTGCCATGTGACGATATGATTCGCTCGCATCGTTCCATACCATGCAGGACCGCCTTCGGTCCGTCCGATGTAGCCCTCGACGTTTGTCTCGTCGGTGATCACGCCGCGGGTAGGGATATGCCGCTCGCACACATAGAGCGTGTCGCGGTTGGAAGGATGATAGTGGTTGCGCTGGCGCTCAACTTTGTGCGTCGACAGTCGCTGGCAACTTGCGCCCATACAGGCGAGCTTGCCGCTTTTCGTCATCTTGAGGTCGCATCGCTGGCCGAGGGCGTTGCGCTTGATTTCCATCGTTGCTGCCATCTCACTACCTCCTATGCCGCCAGCTTTGCCAGCAGCTCGCTATACCAGATATCCGCTTCAACCTGGCTGCCATCACGCACGATCTGGAGCCACTCCTCGCAGTAGCACGCGCTGAAGATTTCGACCGGCTGGCCGCTCTCGTCGAGGAAGTGCTGCCACTCTCCGCCGTTCACGCGGTACCGAGGATAGCAGAAGTAATTCGGCTGCTCGATATAGCCGTACTCCACGCGGTCAGAGGAGGCGGTGTTAGCCGCCTCCTCTTCCATGCGCAGGCGAGCCTCGCTGCTCTGCTGAGCGTAGGCTGTCACGTCAGATTGGTGGTGGCACTTGTGAGCTGCCGGACAGGAGCAGCAGAAGTGGTCGCCGGCCCAGCGGCAAATGTAGTAGAAATTCCCGTGTGAGCTTCTGGCGAAGTAGAGCACGTCGCCCGCTTCCACATGGTACTGGATGTGCTTGCCTTCGAGCAATTCACCCTTGAGCACAGCAGCTTCGATGACCTCGAAGCTGCTGTCATTGTCAAACCAGACCTTGACGACTTTGGCGTCGGTCCAGTCGATGCGCACGCCATATGCGCGGTAGTCGGACGAGATGCCGATGTGGAGCGGCTGAGACTTCTGAAGAACGGCCTTGCCTTGACGGCGGCTAAGAGACTGACGGCTAGACATTTTTGAGTTACCCCCTCGCGCGTTTTCTGTACCTCTCTCGGTACGTTCTAAGTATAGCATATTTGGCAACCATTGTCAACTAATTTCAGCATGAATTTGGTCAATTTCCTTGACACTACAGAAAATTGGTTGTAATATCTTGTCATAGGTTGCAATTGATAAGGAGGTGTTCATGTCTGAGGAATTGTTGGATGTGAAGCAGGTTCAGGACTTGCTGAAAGTCAGCGAACGTACTGTATTTCGCCTGATTAAAGACAAAAAGCTAAAAGGCTTTAAGGTCGGTCGGGAGTGGCGATTTACACGAGCGGATATAGACACATATATCGAAGAACAGCGAAAGCTAGCTGATGCTGAGGCTGCTTAGCCTGGGGCTGCCGTGCAGGGCCTGGACAGCACACACGACAGCCCACAAGCCCACTGGCATTATACACGCTTTTGGACACAATGTGGACAGTTGTCACCAACTCGTCAACACTTTTCTGCACTTTAACAATTCTTACATAAGACAAAGCGGTTACACAAGCTAGCTCGTCCGTTCTAGGCACCGTACCTATGGGCTATGGGCATGATTCCCTCTTTACAGCATTGCTCAGTTAGGCATATACTGAACCGTGCGTTTTGCACAAATACTTCTTGTGTAGGAAAGGGGTTACATCATGTCTAAGCGATTGCTTATTCTCGGTTTCTGTTTTGTAATTCTTATCGGCTCGCTGCTGGCCTGTGGTGAGAGCAGTACTGCCAGCAATAGCAACACCGGCTCACCGTCCAGTTCGTCTAGCAGTGCGAACGTCACGCCGACGCCAACAAAGGCACTCAAATGGACGACGACGCAGACCTTTAGCGGCAATGGCACGCAGAAGACGGCCATTTTCACGGTTCCTGGCGATTGGAAAATTGCCTGGAGCTGCACCTCTGCTGTTGACGGTACTGGTATCGATGGAGAACTCAACATCGGCATCTTCGACAACCAGAATAACCCGGTGGATGATCTCTTAGAGACCTGCAAGTATGGCAAGACGACAAGCGGCGTATCTGAGGAGCATCAAGGCGGACAGGTCTATCTTTCCATCGATGGAAGCGTGCCGTGGAAGGTGCAGATCCAGGAACTGAAGTAATCTGTGTGAAAATCGTGTGAAACACCGCCTTTTTGGTGCTGTTTAGGCTTGTAATCTCACCAAAAAGCGGGTATTCTTAGTAAGTCCGAATATTTTTCTTTATCTGAGCAGAGAGATGGTTATGAGCGTAATGACAAAAAGACAGAGCCTGCTTTCCTTACGCGCTGAATTGCGCGTCGATCAGCAGACGCTTGCCGATGAGGCGGGGCTGGTGCAGTCTACAGTGAGCAAGATGGAAAATGGGGTTCCATTCAGCAAAAAGGCCCGTCTTCAGTTATTTCATGCCATTAATCGGCTGCGAAAGAAAGAGGGCTGGTCAGCAGTCGATTATGACGACATTGATTGGCCAGTGTGATTAAAGCCTTTCAAACGAGGGGGTAACACGTATGACCGATACGGCTATTTTAGAAGAGGTTCATCAGAATCTGGGAGCGCGGCGCATGGACCTGGGACGCCGCTATCAGGCACTGGATAACTTGCTGGCTCATCAGCAGGTGTTTCGCCAGGCGTGGGAACAGCGTGACATCGCCACGATGGAAACGGTGCGCGTGCCGCGGATCACCGGCAACCTGGGCAGTCCGTATGCGACGGTGAGGATGCCGATTGCGGTAGGGATTGATAAGCCGGTAGTCGTGCATCCGGTGATTGCCCAGATCGGCAAGGCGGTGGATCGCTTTTATTTGCAGCGTGGCAGAGCGCCAGAAATGGTGGTAATGTGGGCGATGGATATTTTGCTCTTAGGTGGACCGGCGCGCATTGAAATCAAAACGGATATTGTCAGCGTAGATGTGGAACTGTGTACCGAAAGCCAGCTACAAGGCAATGCGTCAAACCTCATCTGTGACGCCCGTGAAATCTGAGCAGTCAGCGGGCGTGCTTCAACGGAATATAGTGGCCAGAGCGGTGCCGCCGGTGAATTTCTCTATCATAGAGGACCGGCGTGGGTGCCTCTTCGCCTTCTTTGAGCGCGGCCAGCACCTCATGGTCATGCTGCAAAAGCGCATAGACCAGCGTAATCAGTTGCCCGGCGATACGCCCGATCAACTTCTTTGCGCCCCGGTAGCGTTTTGTCCTGGCGTCATAGCTGCATTTGAGCGGCAAGAGGCGCTGGTAGAGTGCGCGAAATTCCGTGTCATGGCCAATCGCGGTCATCGTCGCCAGATAAAAGAGCCTGCGCAGGCTGCCATTGCCCCCACGCGGCAGATAGCGGCTATCGGACGTGGTACCGGTCTGGACTTCTCGTGGTGCCCAGCCGCAATAGCTCTTGAGATCGGCGGCACGGCGGAAGTTGGCAATGGTACCGATGGCCGCGATCAGTATTCCGGCTTGAATCATGCCGATGCCCGGAATGCTCGTGAGTATCTGGCCTTCGCGACAACCTTCCACAATGGCCGTGATTTTCACCTCGAGGTCGGCACGTTCGGATTGCAAGAGGCGCAATTCTGCGATGAGATGTTGTTGTTCCAGCAGCAGACCGTCCAGGCGATCAGCATTCTTTACGCCAATGCTTTCCCGTGCCAGACGCTGCAGTTCCACCAGCTGCTTTTCAGACGGAAAGCTCCGGCGGCGCAATGCACGCAAGTCGTCAATGGTTGCGCAGGCCAGCAGCGCAGGGGTCGGAAAATGCTCTCGATATGCCAGCGCAATCAGCAGGTTCGGGTCCTTGAAAATGCGCGTGAACTCTGGAAACACCTCGTCGCAAATCGCAGTCAGGCGATTGAGACGCGCCACGATGCCAACGGTCACGTCCTCATAGTGGTGCGTCAGCGCGGAGAGACGCAGCGCGTGAGGGGCGGGCGCGAGCAAGGGGTAGAGACGACTTCCTGCTTCCGCCTCTACCCCCAGGGCCTGCTGATTGTAGAGCAGACGGCAGAGGGCTTGCGCGTCGCGACGGTCGCTTTTCTGTTTGCGGCGGTCGCGCTCCTGCACGTGGAGCATGGAGCAGGCGACACCTTGCTCGTGAAGAAATTGCAGGAGCGGGTGAGCATAGTGGCCGGTGTGTTCCACCAGCACGGTACATTCAGCAAGCGGGGCAAGGCTGCGCATACGAGCAGAGAGCGCCTCGAAGCCGCTGCGCGATTGCGCGAAGTGCAGCAGAGCCGGTCGCTTTGTGGTGTTCTCGTGCGAGAGGAAGGCCGCGACGCACGAGGTCTTGCTGATGTCGATTCCAACGTAGAGTTTCACATTCACATCCTTGTGTTTTGTGGTAGAGACACGCATATGGCGACTGGTTCATCTCACTCACAGATGGCAGGAGTTTATCCAGACGCCCACGTCAGAGGTATTGAGGCCAGCCAATCCCAGTCAGAACGGAGGGGTTTGCCCACGGTAGCGCGAGGGATGTTCCATATGCGTACCTCGATGAGCGACATCGAGGCATGTCTCTATTCGTAATAAACTGAGCAATGGCGCGATTCGTCACATTGCTGAGTTGAGTAGGAAAGGAGGGCTATACTTGCCGCTCGACAAATCGCTCTATCCCGCGCACTGGTCTGAGCTGGCCTTTGCGCTCAAGGTCGCAGCCGGTTGGCGCTGCCAGTGGTGTGGCGCAAAACAGGGCGACATCCGGCGGTCGCGAGATGGCAAGCGCGAGTGGCGCGTGGTGTTGACCTGTGCACATCTGGATCATAATCCTCGCGACCCGGATGCCAGAATTGCCGTTCTCTGTGCAAGCTGTCATCTCAAGTATGATCGCTCACCTGAGCAACGCGGGCGCAGACAGCGAGCGATGGCGATGGCGAGAGGGCAATTGCCGTTAATCGAAGAGTTGTGTGAGGTGGGGCCAAAAGCAAACAAACAGGAGTAGCGTTCATCTCTTGGCGGGGACACGCTTCCTGTTCGCTTGTTGGCCTCTCATTGGCTTTCCTCTGCAAAGGGGGTAACCACGAAAGGAGGTCTGCTATGCAGTGTAGCATAGCTTGTATCTGGTTTCAAGAGACAAATTACCTAATTTTATTAAACGACGGGGGTAACAATTATGGTGATACAACACAGCAAACACGTGCCTCACATTGAGGACGACTATATCGTGATCTGCAATTGGAACTATGTTGAGGCGACCGCACTCCAGGTTCTGGAGGAAGCCACAGACGAACATATCGGTAATCTGGGGCAAATACCTAAGACAGTCAAACCAGAGCAACTGTGGCTCTCGCTCTCCTATCAGGGTATGCGCGAGCGTGCGCATGATATGCACAGCCTCTATGCCCTACGCAAAGCCCTGGAGGATTTAGAGTTGCGCGGCTGGGTTGAGACTCGGTACGTGCGTCAGAATAGCGATCTCGTCATTTACCAGAACTATGAAGAGGCCCAGGCCGATAAGTCGCACACTGGCGAGATTATCAAGCAGTATCGCTTCCGCTTTGACCTGGTGCAAGCGGAGATTGATCGAAGATTCCCAGAAAGCGAACTTCCGCACGAGGGGGTAACAAAATCCCGAGAGCGCAGTTCGCTTTCTGGCTGCTCCAATTCTACCACTAACCCCCTTACGAATTCAACAGGGGAGGTGGGGAAATGACGGAAGTCCTAGCCTGGTTTGAAATATATCAACTTGCCGATCCACATGATGGCACGATTCGCTATATCGGCTATAGCAGGGATGCACAGCAGCGATATCGCCAGCATCTTTCCTGTAAAGAGGGAAATTACGCGAAAAATACCTGGATTCGTGAATTAAAAGCACAGGGAATGAAGCCGGTACTCAGTATTCTTGGGAGAGAAGAGTACGAGATCCTTGCCAGAGAACGTGAAACCTACTGGATATATCGATACGCTAAACAAGGCATGCCACTTTTCAATTGGATGAAAAACCCTCTGCGCTATGGGAATGACCCTTTTGCGCATATACTCTCGCCGAGACAAAGAGAGGAACTTGCGCGAATCAATGAAGAGGGAATGCGTCGATTTGGTACTATCTGGGAGAAGCTTTGTCGAGAAGCTGAAGACGAATATTACACAGCAAACACGGTAGAAGTCGCAAAGATTGTACTAGAGTTCTGCGAGCTTCGGGAAATGCGGAGGCAAAAATGAAAGCAGGACTCATTCCTCACATGCCCAATGAGCCATTGGTAATGATTCGCCAGTGCTATCTCAAAATTTGCGACAATGACGCCTGCGAGGCTGCGCTTCTGAACCATCTGGAATACTGCTTGACGTGGAAGCGCCGGACACAAGGCCAGGCAGAACGCTTGAACCAGGCCGCTCTTGCATCGGGCGAACTGCCAACGCAAGATACGGAAGATTGGTGGTATGCCACCTTTGACGAGCTGGGGGAAAACTTGCTCAATTGCTGGGGACGCAGCAAAGTGATCACATCTCTCAATAGTTTGATCGAACGCGGCTATGTTGAGCGCCGACGCAATCCAAAATACAAGATGGATCGCACCTGGCAGTACCGACTGTGTATCCAGAACGTGAGAGACGGCTTGAAGAAAGCGGGATATGATATTGCCGATTCAGATGATGCATCGGTTGAAAACAACCAATCGGAAGATCAACCAATGAATGCTACACCTGAAACGGTCACTGCATCGGTTAAATCCAACCGTTCATTGTCTGGAAATAACCATTCATCGGTTGAAAGCAACCGAACATCGGCTGAATCCATACGAGCAATACCAGAGATTCCTTACAGAGATTCTCAATCAGAGATTACAACAGAGAATGATTCTCTTGCGCCTGTCGGCGCGGAGAAAGGGATTTCTGAAAAAATGGATTCTGCTTTGCCAGAAAATGCCTGGACCGCGGAAACCATTGCTTATCTTGCGTCACAGTATCTTGCTCCACTTCCACTGAAACGTAAAGAGCAGCGCAAGCAAGATGAGGAACGCTGGCAACAAGCGATAGAAGCCATTTTGAGTAGCGCGACGCTCGTCCTCGAAGAAAAAGCTGACCGACCACACCTTTTCAGCACAATGCTGCAATACGTGATGACCGAGGGATCGCCGTCGAAGTACCGTGCCAACTGGCTGCGTGATATTGGAGACATCCGCAGGGTGAAGCTCTGGAACATTGCGGATAACCTTTTCCCCATCTATCAGGACTTAATGAAAACTGGCTGGCGACCGCAAAGCGAGCCACAACAGGAGGTGATCGCCACCGCTGAGGTGTTGCCAATCACCGACGAGCTGCCGGTTGCGACCTATCCAGAGCCTGACCGCGATCCGGAGCCGATAGTGACGCCAGAGCCAGAAATGGAAATCGTCACCAGCCCTCCACGTGCATCGGTCTCTCGCGCGCTTCCGGTCGGCATGGACTACGACACAGCGCACGCGGTCATGGACTTTATTCGCAAGGCATACAGAGGCTATGCCGCGTGCATCAAGCCGCTTTGTACCCGTGGCAACTGCGTCGAGGTGAGCTATGCGCGTAAACGCCTGTGTGTGATTATCACCCAGGAGGATTTAGACGCTTTTATGGCATCAATGGAACAGATGCAACTGGCGAAAGCATCATAGCTATGAGCATCACGTTTTATGCCACTATTGGTGTGGACGAACTCAAACCGTACTGCATGACGCCGGAACTCATGCAGGATGTGGCGGTGCTCTTGCCAGCATCCAGCTATGCGCGTACTGGTCTGGATAAGCCGCCAACGCTACCGGCTTACGTAAAGCATCGGGCCGCTGACTGTGGCGGCTTCGTCGCCACGTTTCGCTGGGGTGGCAAATATCCTTACACGCCTGAGCAGTATGTGAGGTGGCTGGACATGTGGTCGCCTGATTGGGCCGCCACAATGGATTTCTGCTGCGAGGACGAGATCACGAACGGCAAGCCTGGCGTGGTCAGAGAGCGTCAGCAGAAAACCACCGATATGGCCTGGCTGTTCTGGCGTGACTACCGAGACCGCGCATGGGCCTGGGTGCCGACGATCCAGGGATGGCATGTCGAGGATTACCGGCACCATGCTCGCGAGATGCGACCGCTCATCGTAGAGATGCAAGCGTACTATGGCGCAAAGAGCCAGTTCCGTGTGGGCATCGGGACGCTGTGTAGGCGCGCCAGCATCGAGATGATTCGCTCTATCGCCAGTGCCGTTGCTGGTGAATTGGGTGAGGTGCCATTGCACCTGTGGGGCATCAAGCTCAACACGGTGCAGTCTCGCATCGCATTGCCTGAGCAGGTGGTGAGTCTGGACAGTGCCGCCTTCTGGTTTAGCCATGAGGGCGGCTGGAAAGTGGCGCGTGAAGAGATGCAATCCTGGTCCAGAGAGCGGGGCCTGACTCACCGGCATTATCTCTATCAAGTGGCATTGCCACGCTATCAAGCGAAGCTCGCGCGGGCGTTATCTATGCCAAAGCAAGCAACACTATTCTAGAAACGAGGAATGATGTCAACTGAATTTTCCATCCGTATCACGGAAGCCAATCTGAAAGCCATCCTGGAGAGCATGGAGGCTGTTCGTAACGCACGTCCTGAGCTTACCGACGTGCCGCTCTCTCTGGCATTGCAGGTCGAGCTTATCCCTGATGGCATCGGCTATGAGATTGCCAACGTCCAAGCTGGCATCGTCATCGATGGACAGGACGTGCCCGTCTCGAATGACGAGACGCTGAGCCTGGAAGAAGTCATCGAAAAATCATTGCTGAATTAGTTCAGTCTGGAAACGAGAGGGGTATCTATGCAAACAGAAACCAAACAGAAGCGCGGCCTGGCCGCCATGTCGCCAGAGAAGCGCAGGGAAATCTCCAGTAAAGGCGGGAAAGCTGCCCATGTCCAGGGAACTGCCCACAGGTGGACTCCTGAAGAGGCAAGTCGTGCAGGCAAGAAAGGCGGCAGACGAGCTGCGGAAGTGCGGTGGGGGTGGCGGCAATGATCGTGATCTATGCCTTCGCCGCTATCGGCGTGCTGGCCGTGGCCGGTTCGCTTGCGCTCGGCCTCTGGGCGCTGGCCGTCTCCTTTCGCATGCATAGGGCGGTGACGCAGCGCAATCGGGGCTGGCAGGCGTTTCGTCGGCAGGAGGTGCATTAGTGGATGAGCGGCAACCATCTCCCGTCCTCTCTGACACGCGCTGCCCGCGCTGCCAGGAACATCCGTATCTGCACTGGGCAAAACAGGCGGCAAGCGTGGCCTTTGACTTTCACAGCGCGAAAGTGTGGTCAGTGAAGCTTCGAAGATTTTGCATAGTCTGTGGGTACACAGAGGTTGGCGAGGTGGAGGTCAACCGGCAGCCGGTGTGGAGCGAAGAGGAGAATGGGTTGTAGTGCGTCTTTGTATGGAACGGTCCAGTGCGTGCGGTAACACGCCTGGACCTGGCCCTGACACCAAGTTCAGGGCATGCCTATTGTAGCATGCCCTTTGAAGGGAAATATCCGTGATTGATTTTCTCATTATGATCGGCACGATTGTTGCCCTGGCACTGGCGGTGTTCGCTTTTTCCTGGCGACATGGCAAGCCGGTTGTGCGCGAGCGCACACGCCGCGAGCAGTTGGCTTTGCATGCTTCACCGACCTATCAAGCCATGCTGGACAGCGAACACAAGCGTCTAATGGAGCGCGAGCGCCTGGGAATAGAACGTGAACGCCTCGCGATGGAGTGGTACGCTTTGCGGCACCGCGCCTCACCGGAAACCTACATCATCGACGAGGAGCCGATCACGATTACCGCGCTGCCTTCGCTGAAACGCCCGGCGCTGCCTGAGCCGTCGCAAGAGGTGATAATCTCGCCTGATGTCCAGCAGCCTGCTCAGGAGTGGCTTATTGCCGCGCTCTCCTCTGAGGAAAATCGGCTCATCGTCTCACCCGGTCTGCGTGCCAGCACTGGTGAAGTCGTCAAAGTCTCCATTGTCGATGTGCCTCACCTCAAGATCATCGGCTCAACCGGATTCGGCAAGTCCTGCCTCGCCGGGGCCGTTCTCGACCAGGCAACGCAACTCAATAGCCCGGATATCCTCCAGCTCGCTCTGCTTGATCTTGAACACAAGACGAGCAGGCTTTTTGAGCACCTGCCTCACGTGGCCGACCTGCGTATTGGTAGCCGCATGGTGACAATGGTGGCCACCAACGCCGACGAGGTAGCTGAGCATCTCGGTATCCTCAAAAAAGAGCTTGATCGCCGCGCCGCCCTCTCTGAAGCCGAACTGGAGCGGCAACCGGTGTTGCTGATGTATGTCGAGGAGATGCTTTCTCTCGGCTATGAAGTCGTGGATCCAAAGCTGCTGAAAAGGATGTTTGCCGATCTCACCATTCTGGCGGTGCGCGG
>Ga0209061_1003390_pt1 | contig 17400 bp, 36 predicted proteins | sample Coa_R1_10_FD_187157 | JGI IMG/M metagenome (GOLD analysis project Ga0209061, IMG submission 187157) | Surface soil microbial communities from Centralia Pennsylvania, which are recovering from an underground coalmine fire - Coalmine... | ecosystem: Environmental > Terrestrial > Soil >...
CGGCGCGGCCGAGTCCTTCGTCTGAAAGACTCGGCCGCATCCGCCTACGTCCTGCGCGCACACGACGTGGCCTTGCCACTCCGCGTTGCCGTGCTCTGCGCAGAAGATGTATCGCACGAACCGCTCCATCAGGCAGCGGCGCGCTGCACTTGCTCGGGCTTGACGCCGCGTCTTGCCGTGCGGCTGCTCCAGTGCATCTTCTTCTTGGTGTTGCGGATCGTGCCCGTGACCTGCGTCTCACCGCCTCCCGAAGAGCGCTTGATCTGGTAGCCGCCGCTGGCGGTGGCGAAGGGAGCGCTCGGACTTCCTGTCACGCTCGGGGAAGTCACGCGACCGCTCGGAATGGCCGAGAGGAAGTTGTACGGTGCCGGCGCGTTGGGCGCGAAGAAGTTCGGGAGCAGGAAGTCGGAGACGCGGATCGGGGACTGTCCGTCGCCGAGGTCGATCGTGTAGTTGTTGCTCTCGACCGCATCGCAAAGCTCAGCCGCCCACTCGTTGCCTTGACCGTCGTCGACCCAGAGATCGCATTCGGGATCGCCGACCGTCTCGATGATCTCGTGGCTGATGGCGATCGAGACGTCGTCGAGCGTGTTGCAGGTGTCCAGACCCAGGAATGCTGTCGGCACCGCGTTGCCGTCGACGTCGTGATAGGCGACGGCGCCCGGTGCGTTGGGCAGCGACGGCAGGATCGCGAACGCGATCTCGCCCGGTCCGATGTCGGTGGGACCCGACGCGACGCGCACGAACGCGCGCGTGGCTAGAGGCCACGGGCCGGAAACGTCGCGCTGGAGCTGGGTGTTGATGGCGGTGGCGCAGCGGCCGAGCCACTGCGGCGTCAGCTGAACGGCCAGTGGACCGGTGAGCCCAGACTCCGCGATGAGAACGAAACAGAGCGCCACCGGCTGACTGTCGGCTCGACCAGCGGCTCGACGATCTTGCGGCTTGTCGGCGGCGGCCTGCCGTTGAACGCCGATGGTGCCGAGGAGCGACTGCAAGAGTGGGCCGATGCCGCCCTGTTTCTCGGCACTCTCCGCGAGCTTCGACAGACCCTTGTCGATCCCGACGACGAGGGCTTTCGCCGCCACGTTCTTCGCCAGCTCGCGGATCTCGGTGTCCTCGGCCGTCAGCTTCAGGTGAATCGTCGCCTTCATGGTGCGCGTCTTCTCTTTCCGCCTTGGTAGGCGAAGAGCACGCTAGCACCGACGGCTGAGCCCGACCCCGCAAAAAGACGACGCCCCCGGCGGCTTGCGGCGGCCGGGGGCGGCATCTCGCGCAGTACCTTCGGGGCAGGCTTTTCAGGAGAGCGGCCTGCGACCTGTACTTCCTGTAGCCTACGGGGATCGAGCCCAGCCGGTCAACAGCTTATTGCACATCAGCTCGTCACAGGCTAAAAGAAGAGTTGGCTATGAAGTCGCAAGCTCCGAAGCTGATCCGCAGGTTCTTTCGAGGGCTCTACCTCGATGCGAAGCTCGCCGTCGTGATGATCTACATCGGCGCTCGCTCGAAAGTGCGGCGCTGGCTCGGCAAGAACGACCCTCGGTGGTAACTCGCCGATGACGCGCGAGGAGCTACGTGACTTCATCCCGCCACTCTGGCGGGACGCTTACGATCTGCTCTACATCGGTGGCCACAACATCACCTACACCGCTAGGAAGCTCGATCGCTCCGAGAGTTGGACACGGTGGGTGTTCGGTAAGCTGCTCGACCTGGCGATGATGTACCGGTGTGAAGATGCTGTCCGCGTCGCGCGGCGGGTGGCGCCATGTTCTGACTAGGCTCGGTCAGTTCGTGTTGAATCGCCTACCCGTGCGGACGTCCTGCAACCCGTCCGGGCACTATGTGCCAGCGTTGTTCGAGTATGTCCAGGCGCGCGAGGAGTGCGTGCTGTTGACGACGAGCTGGTTGGCGGCGACGGCGCCGCTCGTGACGGTGAACGTCGTCTTGAGGAGCGTGCCGCCTGCGATGTTACGCGCCGTGACCGTACCGAGTGTCCCCGCGGCAGCTTGCGTGAGCTGGCATTGTATTATCGGCATCGCCGAGTTTTCGAGCGCCGGCCGGAAGTAGATCGGATCGGAGTTGCCGCTCTGCGATGAAAGGAACGTCAGCGTGGTGTTCTGTCGCAGCCGGGGGCACTCGTTCGCGTTGCCCAGGCATCCCCAGCGGTGGACCGACAGCTCCCCGTACGTCGACAGCGGTCCGATGCCGCCTGCGCAGGTCTGCGACGTTCCGCTGTTCGCGTCGCTGGCGCAGCCCGACGCATTGGCCGGGTCCAGGTACCAGTGCGGGATGGACCAGCTGGAGGGCAGCACGGGCGATGCGCTCGACGCTGCGAGGATCGTTCGTCGAGCGAGCTTCGGGCACCGCCAGCTCCCGTCGGCAGCCTGGCAGGCGGCCTGCGCGAGCTGGGCGGGGGTGCGGGGATCGGGCTTCGGTGGCGCGACGACGGGGTGGTGCGGGCGCTGGGGGCTTCGATGGGGGCGGGCGCCAACCGTCGGCGAAGGGGGCGACGGTGCAGCGACGTCGGCCCTCGGGCCCGCGTCTGCGGGCGTGGGGTGGGGCTGAGCGCACGCCAGCAAGGCGCACGCGAGAACGAGCGACGCAAACGTTTTCATGTCGAAACCTCTTACGCCGCCGTGACGGTGAGTGCCGTCAGGCGTCCGGACGAATCGTTGGTGGAGATGTATTCGGTGCCAGCCTTGGAGACCTGGAAGACGCCATGCGTACCGCCCGAGAGGACGTCAGTGTCTCCGCTCGCCTCGAAGTCGGTGAAGCTCGATCCGTCAGGTGGAGCGATCTTCACCATGTCGCCGACAGCGAAGGTCTGCGACACGTTTCCGCCGCTCAAGACGAGCTGCTTGATCGGCGCCTGGGTCGCACTGGCCTGCTTCGGGGACAGAGAAGCCCCGAGGATGGCTCCGAGCGAAGCGCCGATGAGGGCTCCTCGCTCCATCGGCTTGTTGCGCGACGCCTGAACCACGGCGGCGCCGGCACCGCCGATGACGGCTCCCGCTGCCGAGGCGATGAGAGCTCGCCAGTTCATCACGCCGTCCAGACGAGGACGAGTTTGCTGTCCTTCGTGTACACCTGGAACGCCCACGCGCCGCCTTGCGTCGTCATGCTCGCTTGCGCACCGAAGTTGCCCGGGTTGCCAGGCAGCTCGATCGTCCACCCGGTGGGCGGATCGAGCGTGATGGGGTTGACGCCGGCCTTGCCGGTGTAGTCCTTGATGAGGATGATGCTCTGGTCGGCGGGGATAGCGTTGGCGGCGAAGCTCAGGGCGACGGGGGCGGCCGTCGAGTCCGATAGGATCTTCTGGGGCCCGGCGGCGATGACGTGGGCGCCACCTGCCAGCGGGATCCACGGCGAGGTCACCAGTGGATTCGCTCCGCTGTTGCCCATCGCGTAGATGAGGTCTTCGAGTTTCTTGAGCCTGGCAGATGCGGACTGGCGGATCATGCTGTTGAGCCTAACCCCCTACAGGGGCGGGCTCAACGAGACTTCAACTAGAGCTTGCTACGCGTGCAGCAAGCGCCGCAAGATCCGCTCCTCCTCAGGCCAGTACCACACGGCAGCACCGGCCAACGCTGCCAGAGTGCCAATGACGACGATCTTCTTCGTCTTGCTCCACCCCACGTTGCCCCAAACGGGATCCGTCGGCGTCTCCGATGGGCGCAGCGCGTAAGTCCGCGCGAGGATGCTGTTGAAGAAGGCTCGGTTCGCGTTGAGCTGCCTGGAGACGAAGTTTCCGATCCCCTGCACGGTGATGTAGCCGGTGTTGCCGGGATCGAACGTAGTCTGATTGTCTTTCCACGCGCCGTAGTCGCTCTTCGAGCTGACGACGACATCGTTCGGGTTGTGCGCGTACTTGAGCGACGCAGGGTAGAAGTTGCCCTGTTCGAGTTGAGCACCGGACTGAATCGGCCCGAACTTGCTCACCAGGCCGCGCCAGAAGGGGATCGCGCCGCCTACGATCTGCTGACTCGCGCTCCACGTGTTGAAGCCGGACGGTGCGCTGCACCATTGAAAGAGCCCCTGGCATCCCGTCGTCGGATTGATGGCCGTCGTGTGCAGGCCGCTCTCCGCGTTCATGCTGGCTAGGGCCCACTCGGGTCGGATGCCGGTGGCGTCGTAGAGCTGCCAGAGCGCGTACCCCGCTGCGGGCATGTCGAAAGCCATCGTGATTCTCAACGCCTTCGAGTGGATGTAGGAGGCGCTCCCTTCTCGACCTGAAGCGTACTGCGCGGTAGGCTGTAAGTCGATGGGCACCATCAGCCGAGCGGAGGCGATCAAGATCGCCGAGAACGTCCTCGACCGGAAGACCAAGAGCTTCGTGGGCTCGGCCATCGAGCTATCCCAGTTCCTCCTCGCCGAGGAGCGCGAGAAGGAGTCGGGCAAAGCCGACGGCTATCGGCAGCTCGCCGACAACCTCACTGCTGCGCAGGCGCGTGCCACTGAGCTTGTCTATCAGATGCGCGAGCTGAAGAGATACATCGAGAAGATCTCCCTCGCTGCCGAAGGTTGCGGTGAGCCCAAGCTGATCGCAGCCATCGACGAAGCGGTGTCCGCGGCGCGCGCGACGCAGTGAGGAGGCCTCTACATGCAGGCAGTTGAAGTGCCCTTCGGGGCAGTAATGCTCGACATGCTTTCCCCTCTCACTGAGGGGGCGCTCGACGCCCTCGACGGCTTCGTTCTGCCGGGGACCAGAACGGGCATCGCCTTGTTCGGTAGGTACCTAGAAAACTTGTCGGCCGACGAAGTCTCACGCGTTCTGGCGCGCGGCTACGGCATCCTCCCCATCGGGGAGTCGAGGGCGAACGGGTACATCCCCTCGACGGCATCAGGCGGAGCGGACGGCTTGCGAGAGGTCACGCGCATGCGTGCGCTCAACTTGCCCGAGGACATCACCGAGGTGTGTGACCTCGAAGGGATGGGTGGCACCGAACAGGACACGGTCAACTACGCGAACGCGTACGGCAGCTGCATCCACGCCGCGCGATGTTCGTGCATGACGTACGTCGGCGACGGTGTCCCACTGTCTCCTGCGCAGCTCTTCGCGCTAGCCGACACGACGCTCTACTGGCACTCACTGTCGAACGTGCAGCAGGTCGCCACGTGCGACTACTGCGCGATCCAGGCGTACCCGACCCAGAAGCTCGTTCTGCCTGGGGGCATCATCCTGGCCGCTGACGTGAGCTTCATCTACCGCGACAAGAAGGGCCGCGGGCCCAAGATGGTCGTGGCCTGAGAGCCCCATGAGCATCTTCGACACCCTCAATCAGATCGGGGGCGCCGTCGGAACCGTCGGAAGCGCACTCGCTGCTTACATCGCGAGCAAGCTCCGCGAGGCGCGCGATCACGCTGGGCACGCGAAAAAAGAACGCGAGCGCGCCGAAGATGCACGTAGGGCCATCGAGGGTGTGCTCGATCAGGTACGCACTCTGGCTGAAGCGGCTAGAAGGGGGGTACGCTTGGAGCTGGAGGATCGCCTCGTGCAGCTCCAGCTTCTCCCCCAGCACCACCGGCCGACCATTCCTGATGGCGTGCTGTCGGCGGCGCAGGTGGAGATCCGCCTTGGGGAGATCCACCGCCGGCTCGATGAGCTGAAGAGCGACGTGCTTCACGAGCGCAGTGCTCGCCGAAAGCTCCAAGACGAACTCTCGCAAGGGAGCAAAGAGGAAGAGCGACAATGGAAAGATTTGCAGCACACCCTGGCTCAGATCCAGACGGAGATCGCAGTCATCAAGGTGACGCAGATGCGCAAGTAGAAGCCTTCGAGGACGAAGGGAACACCGACATCCTCTACTTCGAGCGCGCGAAGGTGAAGTCGGCTCGGAGCGAAGCGCTCAAGCAGGCGGTTGCGACACTTGCGGAAGTGAAGCGCTGATTTTGTCGGCGTGGGCACGAAGAATCCCGGCTGCGCACGTAAGCGAGCAAGCGTCTGCTCTCATAGAGAGAGTTTCACTGAGACTACCTGCGTCCGGGTTGATGCTGACGTATACCCAGCCGATAGGAAGTGTACTGGACGCTGGCTTCATAACGGTCTTTTTGCAGCAGTCGCAGATGTATTGATCTACACGTACGGTGGACATCTTTTTATCCTTTTTGTTTCGCCGCACCCTCTAGGTGAGGACTGAAGAGGCGCCGCTAGATTGAGATCGATACGGCACGCGACGGCGGCTCGTCGCGCAACTCGGCGATCTGCGACTGCGATCCGGGATTCAGCACGAGCCCGCGGACGACGAGCCATGAGGCACGATCAACCGGGCGCTCGCCCGTCTCCCAGCGCGACACGGTCTCGGGCGATACGCGAAGCAGGGCCGCAAGGTTCGCCGCCGAGAGGGGGACCGACTTGCGCATGTAGCGCATCGTCGCGCCGCTGACGGGCCCGTGCTCTGCGACGTGCCGCGCAACGGCGTGCTCGAAGTTCACGAGAGCATCGAGGGGGATCTCCAGCTCTCCGCACGAGCCGCACTTGTAGCCCGGCGACCCACGCCAAAACCCCGTTGCTATCGCCGCCGATACCTCCGTCTGCCATTCGTCATCTCCTGATCTTGAGTTTCTTCATCGCCGCCTCGATGCGCGCCTTCACCATCTCCCTCGTCTTCTTGCCTTCGAGGAAACTGCGGACAGTTCTGGGGTCGCAGGAAGCCTCGGCGGCGATTCGTTGGACGTCCTGCATGTTGAGCATGTTGCGCATCTTGCTTGATACGGATGTGGACGTCAAGGTTGCCATCGATCTTTTTTCGCGTTAGACGCGGGGGATGCGTACCATCCGAATACTCGCCATCGGCTTAGGCCTCCTCGGGAGCTGCATCGAGCAGCCCGTCTTTGCGCAGAGCGTAGAAAAGGTGACCCCCGAGGAAGTTGCCAAGATGATGGACATGCTCCCGGCTTCCGAGAGCAAGCTCGATGGACCTACGGCCCACTACAGCCAGATCGATGCAGGTCGAGAGGTAGCCATCGCTATCAGCCAGGTGGCCGATGGAACCGTGACCGGAGACGCCCGAGAAGATGCGGCCGTGATGGCCACTTTTGCGGCATTCGAGAGCGCCAACCACCGATGCGCGGCCGGCGATGGAGGCAAAGCGCTCGGCGTGTGGCAGCTCCAGCACACGAGCAGAATCGTCGCGTGCGATCCGCTGAAGGCGGCGCTGCACTGGAGGGCGATAGCTCGCTACTCGGTGAAGATGTGCGCAGCCGACGGCATGCCGGGCAAAGATGACTGGTCGGCTCGCCTTGCATTGGTGGTCAGCGGCGATTGCAGACGGGGACTCGCCAAGACGCGAGAGCGCGCGATGCTCGCACGTCGCGTGGCTTCCTCAGTGGGTGGCTCGGCCGGCGTGTCGGAGGGCCAGCCAGAATAGGGTCACGGTCGCGCCGAGAACGAGCGACGTCGCGCCGACGAGCTTCCAGTCGGTCTGCGTTGGAGGAGGAGGCGCGCCCCACCGCTGCTCCCCCGTCGTCGCCGCAGTCGGCTCGTGTGCCGTCGCCTCCCGGCATTTGCGCCATTCCTCGCGCACCTCCGCCAGCTCACGCCGTAGCGACGCCTCTGCGGCTGCGATGAGCCGAGCGACGTGGATCTCCGGGACGTAGCGGTAGCGCCGCTGTGATGGATCGGCGGGGTGCTCGCTGAGCCACCGCGGCAGTCCGTCCTCGTCGACCAACATCACTGCCGCTTGCGGCTCAGGGCCTCCGGTGGGCTCGGGCTCGCCCTTCGACGGCCATGCGCTCCACATCTCGCCGGTTCGCGCCGCCGCAGTCGGCTCGGGGGCGGATGGGCAAAGGTGCTCGCCGATCGACCGTGTGCAGGTTGGGCACGTTTCGGCGCGCAAGCGGCTCGACTTCTGGCCGATCGTCTCTGGGGCGGATGGGGCGAGGGCGGCGTCTACGAGGTCGCGCAGCCGCTCGGTGTGAGCGTATCCGCGATAGGTGTCGAGGAACCGCTGCGTCGCCTCCAGCGCCTCCCGCATGCGCGCCAGCGACTCGGTGGCGGCCATTCGCGCACGCTCGATCGCGTCTCGCTCGTCGTGCAAGCGCGTCAGATCGGCCACCTTCCCCTCCGCCTCATCCGCCCGCCTCACCGCCGCCGCGTTCTCCGCTAGCAGCCTTTCGCCACCGGACAGCGCGGCTCGGAAGTCCCGTTCGGACATGGTGAGCGCCTCGGCATACCGCTCCACCATCTCCCGCCCGCACTCGATCCAGCGCCAGGCTTCGGAGAGGTCGCGCTCCAATTCCTCGATCCGCTCGCCAAGCCGCACCTGGGCCGCGTTGTAGGCACGATTCTGCGCCCGCAGCATCGACTCGTACCCGCGGTTGGGCTTCAGGCTCGTGAAGAGCCGGTGTTCGTTGCGTGCGGTATTCTCTTTGCCCATCGGATCCTCCTAGTGCGCAGATGGGAAAAGAGCGGCGGCGAGCTGGCGCTCCTCTGTCCTCTCCTTTGCGTACCCAAAGGCTGCGCGATGCCTCATGGGGTACTGCGAACAGACGAGCCTGTCAACTCGCCGCCGCGAGGGAGCCGTGCAGCCATCGGTTTCCCGGGCTTCTTTCCTTAGGGCACCATGCCCATGAGCCGTCAGACTCGTAGGACCGAGAATCGTTGGTAGCTGCGCCGGCTCCCTCGCGGCGTCGAGGTGTTACTTGTCGACGAGATGATGATGCTGGGGCGGAGGTGGTAGATCGTTGATGCCGTAGTGCTCCGCGATGATCCATGCGAGCGCGATGGCGATGATGAGCATCGCGACCGCGAGCCAGACGTCTTTGAGGGCGCGCATGGAACTATTCTCCCGTTAGCAGCCAACGCCATATGCGTCGAATGATGTGGAACGGCCACGCGATGATCAATTCGGCCGACGTGGGCCAGTCGATGCCGCTCCATCTTTTGGATGTTGGGGGAAGTCGATCGAATAGAACAAAAAAGACTCCGCAGATGTAGATTGCGAGCGTAGTGCCGCACCATATTATCGGCAGATGAAGTGCTCCGCATACGATGAGCATTGGAGTGCTGGGAATGATCGTCAGCGTAAGCAGACGACGCCGGAATCCCCTTCTCCACGTAAGTCGTTTGGACTTCGGTTCCGACGTAACGTCGTCAGCGATTCTGTACGACTTGATCATGTTCACGACAGCCTCCCCGGAACCGGCTTGGGCCCCGGCGCATTAGGCTTGGGCATCGCTTTGGCGATGCCGGGCTGCTGCCGAATCTCGACGCGAGCCTTGGACGCCTTCATGCCGCCGAAGGCGAAGGCGAGCCTGGCGGCTTCGGTGGCGTCTTGGAATTCTCCTTCGGGCTGATCATCGGGCAGCTCGACGACGTACGAAACGACGGCGAATCTCATGGGCTCTCCTTGGATGGTGCTGGCGGGATCGTGACGGCATGCGCCGATGCGATGCGTGCGCGAGCGGTATCGCGATCGGTCTGGGTGGGGTAGCCGCGTTCACTGAGCGCGATGTCGTGTGGACAGTCGGGCTCGTGGACGTTCTCGTTGATGATGGGCGCCTGCGCGCTGCAAGACGGACAGCAAGGGATTCCGTGCTGGTCACGGGCTGCGAATTCGCTTTGCAAGAGCGCTACGTCCACGTTGTTCATCGAGGCGTACATCACCGACCTGCCAGTTTTCGCAGTCTAGCGCGCCCGTCGGTGACTCGCCGCTCTCGCTCCGACTTCACCGCGGCGATGGCACGCTCGGCAGCCGCATCGATGCGAGCGTTATGGCACGTGGGACAATCCTTGCTCGTGCAGCGCGACAGATGAACTTTTTCCACGATGCCGGTAGCCCTCACGGTGCCCTCTTTAGCTCTTTGACGAGGTACTCTTGCGCCTCATGCAGATCGGGACGTAGTTTCAACACGATTCGTATGAGACGTTCGGACTCTTTTTCGTCTCCGTGCGTCTGATGCACGAGGACTCCGAGATTCAGGTAGATCTCTGGGATCTCGGGATCGAGCTGCATGGCTCGGCGGTAACACTTCTCGGCCTCGTCCGGTCTTTCGCAGAACCTGAAGTAGAGGTTGCCGAGGTTGCCCCATGCGGAGGCGAGGTTAGGATCGAGCTGGATAGCGCTCTTGTAGAGGCGTAAGGCGCGACCGGCCGTCTTCGGCTCGTCGGAGAGCTGGAAGGCTTGCAGGAAGATGCGCCAGGCCTGAGCCCTGCGGTCCTCGGGGATACGAGGGCGAAGTACGCGTACGGTGGCCAGGTGTCCGACGGGGAACTTCGTCGCAGGCCTAGAGGCAGCCAGCTTCAAGAAGTCTACGCGAGCGACGTTGCTTCTCTTTCGAGCCACGATTCGATCTCCCGTACGTACCATCTTGCCCTTGGTTTCGGAGGCGTACAAGTTTTCGTCTACTTACTCTTCTTGGTCACCGGTGCTGGTAGCAACTGCTTGAGCACGTCACCTGTTGCGAGGGCTGCGAGACGTTCTGGAGTGACGCCTCGCGCGAACTCGTTGAGCTTCGCTTGTGTGTCTCGGAGAGCTTGCGCGATGCGCTGAACGCCACGCCATGCTTCTTCGGAGTATGGGATCTCGTACTCAACGATCTTGTCTTCGTCGAAGACGAACGACCACTGTGGCCCCGCATCTCGAAGCGTCATGCGGTCTTCACGCATACGCGCTTCCACTTCGTCGGCTCTCTTTTTCTTCTCATCTCGGCTGTATACCTTCTCATCTCGGCTGTATCCGAAGTACGCCTCCCGTTCGCGTCTTTCGGCGATACGCATCTCGAAGTCTTCGCGGTGCTCTCGTTCGATACACTCTTTCGGTTTGATCGGATTCTGCGCTCGCTCTCGGCGCATGTATGTGAAACTACATGAGGCGCCGAACACGGGCTTGTTGTTTTCGTGGCTAGTAATTTCACTTCGGCTTCGATTGTCTACGCGAATGAGGATCACTTCGCGCCACACCGTTTGCGTCACGCGCGACAGGGCCTCCTGCGTCTTCTTGACGGCTTCTGCCTTCACTTCGGAGGCGATGCGCTCGACTCCGACGTCGGCAAAGAAGACACCTCTCTGCTTGTTGAGCTTGAGATCGACCCAGATGTGAGCGTTGTTCGGCGCGTTGACGCGTTCGATCTTTGAGATGTTTGAGGCCATGCGTTCACCTGAAGCCGGTAGGTCTACTCCATTCGTCCGGCAGGAATCCTCCGCTGGAAAGCCACTGGTCAAGGGCCTCGAAGTGGTCGGCCACCTTGTCCGCTTCGTTGAGCGCCTGCTTGTCGCAGGCTTGGGCGCTCCACTTCCTGTAGCTTGCTAAGGCTTTGCGAAGTTTTTCGAGGGCGACGTCGGGGTCCATCTACTTCGCCTTCGCGTGCATCTCGCAGAACTTGATCCGCAAGGGGCTCGGGAGGTTGCCGTCGCCTTCGATCTTGCAGCCGCACGGAGGTTGGATCATGCAGAACTCCAGCGGCCTAAAGAACGGAGACTTGCGCCACGGCGCCTCGATCTCGTCGTTCTCGATCTCCTTCACCTTGCGGAAGTAGGCTTCCATGTTCGGCTTGGGCATGAGGGCTACTTCCCCGCCTTCCCGACGCCGACGGTCACGTTGTTGAATTCCAGCACGCTCTTCGCCATCCGCAGGCGCATGAGGGCGATGGAGAACTGCTTGACCAGCTCCTCGCGCGTGAGAAGCTGTTTGAGTGCCGCCTCGACGGCCGGAGGCGTCTCCGGCGTACCGATGTCGAGCACCTTGTTGATGTTGTCGATCGCGTTGACCAGCTACACGAGCTGACCAACCTTCATTGCTCCTTAGCTCATCAGGCTCTCCTTCCTTGTGTGTGCGCGTGATTGTTGATGCTCTTGATGCGGTCGTTGCAGTTGCCGTAGGCCTCTCGCGCCCGTTCGACCATCCGATCAAGCACGTGCTTGATGCGTTCCTCGGGAGCCATCTTCTCCGGAGCCGTTCGGAGCACCTTGATCGAGCCCATGATGGCTTTCGCCTCCCAGGGCTTATGATTCATCGACTGGTAGCGGACGGCGACCACGCGGATGGCGTCCTCGCCACACCCTCGTGCGGCAGCGGCGTCGGAAGCGATCGAGCTGTACACTTTGACGGCGTAGAGCGGGTTTCGATCGTGCCGGCGCTCGTAGACTTCCTCGCGTCCGCCCTGGGTGATGCGCTTGAAGCCGGCCTCGGCGAGGCGGGCGCGGATGGCATCGGCGGGAACCTCGACGTAGCGGCTCATGTTGACTCCTACGTGGCCTGAGCGGCCTTCCTTCCCTCTCGTGCCTTCTGTCGAGCGCTCTTCTTGCGCGGGACGATTCGGTACTCCTTCTTGGCCCACTCGTCGCCGGGGGCTTGCAGCTCGCGGATGATGGCGAGCGCTTCGCCCTCGGTGCCGCAAAGGCTTCCGGGTAGCTCGCCCCATCCCTCGTCGTCGGCTAGTTTGACGCCTTCGGGGGCGGGGTCGCGTGCTTCGATGAGAACGAGAGGCATCAAACTTTCTCCTGGTCGATGGCGGGTTCCGTTCCGACGATGCTTCCTGACTTGAGGTCCACATACCCGACGTGCAGGTATCTCCATCCGAGACCGTGAGCCCCGTCGGTGGCTCGATTGGGCGGCGTCGTGTACGTGCTCGTAGGGCCGCCGTACTGAAGGAACGTCAACCCACCCAAGTCGGGGTGGCCCATGTCGTGATTCTGGTAGGCAGCCCACTTGCCGCCGCGCTCGCGCATGAGCGCCAAGGCGGAGGCGCCGATGTGCGGCTGCCCATCGGGCGGCGGGATGTACTTGGCTAGCTTCGGCGGCGTCTTCGATGCTCTGACTTCTTTGCCGCACTTGCAGGTGCGGACCTCGTACATCGAACTTCCATCGATGACGATGCGAGCGCCGTCGAGACGAGGGAAGGTAACTTCATCGAACGCCAAACCGCACTCGCATCGTGCGACGACCATGATCACTTCCCCACCACCGCCAGCTTGTTCTTGACGGCCATCTGCTCCAGGGCGTTGAGCTTGCCCTTTGGAGTGACTGCCCCCACGACCGGCGTAATGGCACCGGCCGGCACTGGCTTGATCAGGAAGATCTCCCAGGTCTTGAGATTGATGAGGGCGTACTCGCCGTCGTTATCCAACGTGACGTTCATCTTCGGCATGACTCAACGCTCCTTCTTCGGCACCGGTCTACCCGGCGCATGAAAGTGGATCTTGCATCTTCGGCAGAAGACACACCAGTCGGTTTCGACGATGATCTGGCATCGGAGGATCATCATGTTGCCGTACTGCGGCGAACCGTTGGGCTCTTCGGCCGTCTGCCTGCACTTGGGGCAAGCTGGGAGTGCCACTGCTATTGGACCTCTCGCAACTCTTCGGTGGGGATGTCCACTTCGTGGCCAACGGGCCACACCCGGCCGCATGGGCTCTTTAGCTCGGCGAGCATGCGTACTCGCGAGATGCCGTCGAGCTGCGCCACGATGACGGCGCGAGGGGCGCCAGAGCCCCAGGTGACCTCGGTGCCGGCGTTCGCGAAGAACTCGTTCAGGTTGACGATCTTCTTTTCCATGATGAGCCTCCAGAATTCGTCGCAGAGCGCCGCCGACGGTCTGCCGCATAGTAGGACTTACGATACGTCGTCGGCGCTCTGCGACGGGCGATCGTTCTTCCGGTGATCGCCGTCGTCTCGTGGTTGTACGCTGCCGGTTCATCGCCGCTTCCCTGGGCGGCGTGGCTCACACCGGTGGTGCGGCTTTGGCCCGCACCTTCGCGCGCATCGTTTCTTCTCTCCTTCCCACGGCTTTCGCCGCAAGGTGCCGTCGAGCCCTCGTGTTCGTTCCGTGCTGAAGAAGCACGGCGTCGTACAGGCACGTGGCGCTCCGCCGTACGATCCGGTCGCTTACCCTGAGACCCGAGCGTGAGACGTCATCAGAGGCTCGGGTGGCGCCTAGTTGCGCGACCCTGGCGATTGACTCGACGGCACCTTGCGACGGGCGAACCTTTGCTGAGGCTCGCCCGCCCGTCTTACTCCTCCTCGTATGTATTACCGCGCGACCTCGACGAGCCGCCGACGAGAAACAGCTCGCGCTTGGCGCGCGTGACGGCGACGTACCAGATTATCTTCTTCGACACCTGGCCGGCGGCGGTACGTGTCGGCGAGCAGCCACACGCGGTCGTTTTCGAGCCCCTTGGCCTTGTGCGTCGAGCTGAGGATGATGCGGCCGGCGTCTTCCTTATCAGCGAAGAGTTGCTCGATGCGCGAGGCCACCGCTTCGACCGTGGGCATGCCGTCGGTCAGATGAAGGAGCGTTGTCGCCTTGTCGTCAACCGCCGCCATCGCGGCCTCGCTCGGGTTCTTCTTTTCCCCGAGGCGCTTCAGCTCCGCGTCGCGCCAGCGCGTGATGTGTGCGCGCAGCTCGTCGACCGACTTGCAGTAGGAGTTGCGAACGAATGCGATGAGGCTCGCGCCGATGTCACGACCCTGGATGTGAGCGCGCCTACCCTCGCGCAGGAAAGCCATGCAGAGCGCCACGAGCGGCGCGTTGGTGCGGCTGATGATGAAGTCGCCCTCGCGTGCGTCGCGACGCAACTTCTCTTCGGTCGCGTGCTCGACGACACCATCGATTGCGCCCGGCGCCGCTTCGAGGTCGGGCACGATCTCCTGAGCGATCTCGACGACGCGCTTGGGGCAGCGGTAGGTGATGCTGAGCGGCAGCAACTTCGCGCCGAACTCCTCGATGAACTTGGCCATCGATTCCTTGTCGGCTGCCACGAAACTGGTAGATCGCCTGACGGTTGTCGCCGACGCCGCAGAGCCGTCCGCTCTTCTTGATGGCTTGCTTGATCAGTTGAAACTGGCAGGGGTTCAAGTCCTGCTGCTCGTCCACGAAGACGTGATCGTACTGGTAGAGGCGCAGCCCGTTGACGACGGGCAGCCAGATCATGTCGTCGAAGTCGATGCGATCGTCGCTCGTATTCTTGCAGCTTTCGAGCAGGCTCAGGGTGTGCGCGATGAAGTCGTCGCGCTCGATGTCGGCCAGCTCCAGTCCGAACTCGTCGATGAGGAAGTCCACCTCGTCCGCGGTCGCGGCAAGCGTGTTTTTGCAGAGCGAGACGCACTTGGCGAGCGCGCGACGCTGCCCCCACTTGCTCCGCTCGTCGCCGACGATGGCGGCGGCGAAGCTCTCGACGCGGCGCGTATCGAGCTTCAGGCGACCGTACGCGTTGACCACGGCGCGGTTGCCGTAAGAGTGCAGCGTGCTCACGGCGACCCCGCGTGGGGCGCGTGTCGCAAGCTCGTCGGCGATGGACTTGTTGAAGGCCATAAAGATCGCGGTCATCCCGGCCGGGATGAAGTTCATGGCCTCCAGGATCGTCGTCGTCTTTCCGCTGCCGGCACGCGCCTGGATGACAGTGTGCCCCTTGCCGCTAGCGACGTCCTCGAAGATGGCCCTCTGATAGGGGCTCCAGTTCTTGCTCATGTTCGTGACTCCGGGTGAACGGCTTTCCTATCGAAACCGGTAGGATCTAGCCTTTGGGGCGCTGTAAGAGCCCCTCGATCCGGCCTGGCCAGGCCTTTCGAGAGCGACTCGCGAATCGAGGGGCTCTTACAGCGGGCGACGTCCTCCACGCGAGGGCGTCGCCGTGGCAGACTCGTCTATTAGCCTCCTTTCAGCTGGGGCGCAAGAATAACTTCGAGCTGGCGAACGAAGTCGGCCACTTCGGCTTCGGCGGCACCGACGTAGTAGTGAAAGTTCCACTTTCCAGAGTACGGGTTCAGCCGCCCACTGACTTGATACGGCTTGACGCCAAGAACCTCCCTCGCGCGTGACACGTCCTCGAATCGACACGCGATCCAAAAGTCGATCTCGTCGGCATAGGGATGGATGAGAAGCGAGCCGGCGCGCGTCTCGATGCTCCACGGGTACATACACGGGTGCCCGGTATCGACCGCGCCGAGGCGTTGCAACTCGACCTTGATGAGCGACATGAATCGCTCGGAAGACTTGATGCCGGCTTTCGTGAAACGCGGGGAGCCGGACTTCCCGCCGATGACGAGTTTGGTAGTGCTCATCGTTCGCTCCCGAGCGCGCGCTTGCACGCCTTGCAGGTGACCTTTCGATCGTCGCTTGTGACGCGTACCCCTACTTGTACGCCGAGGACGCGTCCGGCCTCCCTTCCGCACGCCGTAGATCCGACGAGCTGCGCCGGATGCCATCGGTTGCCGCGCTTGTAGCCGTGAATCTTGCTCTCTTGCATGGCTCCCTCAGGTGACCTTGATGCGCGGACCGGTCCAGCCCCAGCGGGGCATGCACGTACCGCAATTGTCGATGTGGGCGTTGCCGTGCGCTTCGCCGTCGCACCTCTTGAGCGGCTCGACGCCGAATTGATCCTTCAGGTGCGCTTCGATGATGTCGGGCAGCGTGCGGTTGGCGAGTGCCACGCGGACGTAGTCGATGAGATCCGCGGCGCGCCCCCGCGCCATCGTGACCTCTTTGGGCTCGACGGTGCCGGCCTCTTTGCACATTGGGCACTCCGGGTTCGGAGCGCCCTTGTGCTCGCCGTCCTGATGCTCGTTTTCGAGGCCAGCCTCGTGGTAGCACTTGGCGCAGAGATCCGTGCCGCCGCCCGCGTTCGGAGTCGTGAGCTTGTGGCACACATTGCACCGGATCTTGGGTTGATTGTGACCGTTGAATCGAGCGCTCACGGCCTCGCCTCCTCGCATCGGACGTTGCACTTGCTCGGCGTGTAGCCGATCGGCTTACTCGCCTCGGCCGCTTCGCGCGCTTGCTGACGCACGAATCCGATCCCGCCGTCGCCGTCGGGATCCTTCTCGTCGTGCGAGACGTAGAAGCCCCAGCACGAGTCGACGTGATCGCCGTCCTCGTCGAGCACCTGATAGCCGTAGCAGCTGCCCGTGAGGTAGTCGTCGTACGTTTGGACCTCGCCGACGATCGCAGCCTCGAAGAATTCGCGATCGTACGCCTTGATCTCCTTCGTTCGCGGATGCGTGAACTTCTCGCCCGGCTTGCAGCCCATGGCCTCGGCGCCCTTGCGCGTGACGTATCCCCACCCCACCACGCCAGCATCCCACCGGCACGTGAACGGGTAGCCGGGGCAGCCCGCGCTCGCCTTCATCGTGATACCCGAATGGTCGTACAGCCAGAGCGGCACGATCGCGAGCACCTCGTCACCGTCGTCGGCGGCCCTCTTCTCGATGTACTCGCGAACCTCCCGAGCCGAGGAGAAGTCGCCCCTGCTGAGTTGCTCGTCGCCGAGCTTGTACTCATCGTGCCAGCACACCAGCTTGGCGAGATTGTCCCATTCGCGCGGATCGGGGGGCTCCGGGTCCCGGTAGATGACGCACGTGAACCCGTTGCAGGTGAAGCGTTCGATCTCCAGATCTTTCAGACTCATTGACGTCTTACCTTTCAGCGGAGGGCGAGACCCAGCTTGGATCCCATGTATTGGCGCACCGT
>Ga0209061_1003392_pt1 | contig 17393 bp, 15 predicted proteins | sample Coa_R1_10_FD_187157 | JGI IMG/M metagenome (GOLD analysis project Ga0209061, IMG submission 187157) | Surface soil microbial communities from Centralia Pennsylvania, which are recovering from an underground coalmine fire - Coalmine... | ecosystem: Environmental > Terrestrial > Soil >...
GAATTCAAACAAAAGTTCGATTCGGTGGGGCTGACATACGAGCATCGCTTGATCGACGACATGGTTGCCTCAGTACTGAAGTGGCACGGAAAGATCGTGTGGGCGTGCAAGAACTATGACGGCGACGTGCAATCGGACACGATCGCGCAGGGCTACGGATCGCTGGGCCTCATGACGTCGGTCCTGATGACTCCCGACGGCGATACGATCGAGGCCGAGGCTGCGCACGGCACGGTAACGCGTCACTTCCGCTTGCATCAAGCCGGCAAGGAAACCTCAACCAACCCCATTGCTTCGATCTTCGCGTGGACGCGCGGTCTGTCGTATCGCGGAAAAATGGATGGGACGCCGGACGTCGTGGCGTTTGCGGAAACGCTCGAGCGCGTGTGCGTCGATCTCGTAGAGGGCGGGAAGATGACCAAGGATCTGGCGGTCCTAATCGGGCCCTCGCAGGCATGGCTGAACACCGAGCAGTTCCTTGACGCAATCGATACGGAGCTCCAGCGCCGGATGGCACTGGTCGGGTCCGCACCGGGCTGACCTGTGCTACAATATTACCTCCATGGCTACCAGGCGCGGGCCCGAGCTGATGGGCGTCTACCGAGACGAAGTGGAGCGCGTTCTCAACGAGGATGCGTTCGAATGCGCTTGGCGTGCGGCTCTGTACAAGTTCGGCCGGCTCTCCAACCGCCGCATCATCGAGTTGCTGCGCGACACGGCGCGTGCCTCGGGCATTGCGCTGGCCGAGAGCGACGCGGTGCTGTTGGACCGCTGGTTCGGCGCGTACTCAGCGTACTTTCACCAGATCAAGCTGCGCGCGCACTTGCCCGCCGAGCGGTCGGCATCTTGACGGCTTAGGCGCCAACGCGCGCAAGCGCGCCGTCGACCGGAATCATTCCTGGGAAAACCTCCGGATGCAGCGCTTCGGCGAAAATCTCGGCGGAGCGAATCACGCGCGGACCCGGCCGATTCACGTAAGCGTTGCCGTCGATCGCCCACGCACGACCGGAGCGCACCGCACGCAGGGCCGCCCAATCCGGTTCCGCGCTGATCGATGCGATCGCTTCTTTCGCCATCGCAACGTCGTAACCGCAAGGCGCGACCAAGATGGCGTCGGGATCAGCCTGCGCGATCGCCGCCCACGTGATGACCTCAGATTCGCGGCCGCGGTTGACGAGCAACGGCTCCGCCCCGGCCAGCTCGAGCAAGTCCGCGACCCAATGACCTCCGTTCATCGGTGGGCTGATCCACTCGAGCAGGAGCGTGCGCGGGCGCTCGCATGCGCGCGTTCTCACGCGAATCGCGTCGGCGCCCGCGCGCAGCAGCTCAACGACACGCCTTCCTCGCTCGGCCACGTTCGCAGCCTGAGCGACGGTGAGGATGGTGTCGTAGATGTCTTCCAGCGTCTTCGGTTCTAGCGATATGATCCGCGGCGCCGCAGCCAGTTGTTTTGCGGCGGAAGAGACGATGCGATACGACACCGCGCAGACCGCGCACAGCTCTTGCGTGATGATCAGGTCGGGCTTCAGGCGCTCGAGGAGCTCCGTGTCGAGCGCATACAAGCTCGATCCTTCATGAACGTTCGCGCGAACGTGACGGTCGATCTCCGCAGAGCGCTGCGAATTGGGTGATGGTTGCGTTCCAGGATGCGTCTGCAAACGTTCGGGGAGATTGGAACGCGTCAGCTTGGGCTTCTCTCGTGCCTGCGGCGGATAATCGCACTCGTGCGTCACGCCGACGACGTCGTCGCCGAGCCCGAGGGCAAAGCAGATTTCCGTGGCACTGGGCAGCAGGCTTACAATTTTCAAGAAAGCACGGTGCGGAATTTTGCGAAAAGGTACGGGTAGTCGCCGTAGTACCAATTACGGAAACTGCGGCGAATGAGTTCCACCGAGGTCACGGGAGAGGCGCCTTTGACGACGTAGTGCTTGCCGTCGAAGAAGTCGGTCGAATACGGCGGATAAATCGGATGCGGCGCAAACCCCGGCAGCGGTCCGAAGGGCGTTGAGGTATGCTCCCAACCGTTGCCGATCAGTCCGTGAACGCCCCACGCGCTGGCACCCAGCGGTGAGGATCCGACGGGCATCGGATCCCAGCTGTACCAATCGAAGTTCCCGTAGATCGGCGAGGGCGGATCGTCGCCCCAGGGGTATGCGCGCTCGAACTCGTCGGGAGTACCGAAGGCGGCGCGGTGATACTCGGCTTCCGTCATCACGCGGCGGCCGCACCACGCCGCATACGCGCGCGCTTGGTCGCCCGTGACCCAAACCGGCGCCGACTCCATCATCGGCAAGGTCTCCCACGCCCCCAGAAGCTTGAACGTTCCGCCGTCTTCCAACCAAAAGGGCGGCACCGGACCGCCGTCGCGCACGAAGTTCATCCATTGTCTGTTGGTCACGGGGTACGCGTCGCATTCGAAACGATCCACCCGAACTTGCGTTTCCTCGAACTCGTTGTCCCAGCCGAACGTCTCCCCGTCGCGGCGCAGACCGAGCGTGGCGACGCCCGAAGGTATCTCGACACGCGAGAGCGGTGGGTGCTCGGCATCTCGCGGCGGCATGTAGTCGTCGGGCGGCCGCTTGTGCTGCGGCGGAATGCGGCGCATGATGTACGCGAACGTCTCATGATGCATGGGTTCGTGCTCGAGAATCGTCCACACGGCCCACGCGCGGTCCAGCAGCGGATCGCCCGGCACGTCGAGATCCGCGTTCATGAGCGCGTCTTCGATCGCTGCGTCGCACGCGGCCCCGTATGCCTGAATTTCGGCGCGAGTGGGCCAGGTTTGCGCTTGCCGGGCGAGCGCTGCCGACGTGCCATCCGGCGTGGGATCGATGCCGCGCTCGAAAATCTTTTCGTAGTAGGGATTCAGCGAAGGCTTGTGCAGCGCTTCGTGAATCAGCTTCGTGTAGGAGAACGCCGGCAGATGGCCTTCGTAGAAAGCCGGCATCATCCGCAGCGGGATGGGACGACTGTAATAGATGGCCGGGGAGATGCTGTCAAAGAGCACGCGCGAGCGCGCGCGATTACGCCGGAACCAATCGAGAAAGTCTTCCCGGCCGAGACCCGGGGCAAGCAGCGACCTCACGCTGAGGTTGTCTTACCCAGGCGATGCGCCTTCCTGCGCGGGCTGAAGGGGACCTTGGGCCGCGAGCGCGGCCTCGATGAACGGTTCGATTTCGGCTGCCGGAACCGGCCGCGAATAATAGTAGCCTTGTACGCGGTCGCACGTATTGCGGCGTAAAAATTCCAGCTGCTCTCTTGTCTCGGTGCCTTCTGCGCATACGTCGAGGCCCAAATTGTGCGCCATGGCGATGACGGTTCGTACGATGGTGGCGTCGTCCGGCTTCGACAGCACGTCGCGGACGAAAGACTGGTCGATCTTGAGCGTGTCGATCGGAAATCGTTTCAGATACCCGAGCGAAGAATATCCGGTTCCGAAATCGTCCAGGCAGAAGCGAGTGCCGACGTCGCGCAGACGCTGCATGATTTCGGTTGAGCGCTCGGCGTCGTCCATCGCGACTGATTCCGTTATCTCGAACTCGAGCGTTTCGGGATCGAGACCGGTGGCTTCCAGGACCGATCGCGCACGCTTGACGAGGTCGGTCTCGTGAAACTGTCTCGCGGATAGGTTTACCGAAATGCGCAGCCTCGCAAGGCCGCGCGACTGCCAGCGTACCAGCTGCCGGCATGCCTTTTCCATCACGAGCTCGCCGATCAGGACGATAACGGAGCTGCCCTCGGCATTGGGGATGAACAGATCCGGTCGGATCATGCCGAGCTTCGGGTGGTGCCAGCGCACCAACGCCTCGAGGCCGAAGAGCCGGTCGGACGCCAGCTCGAATTGGGGCTGGTAATAGACCTCGAATTCACCGCGAGCCAGTGCTTTGCGCAGCGCCTTTTCCTGCTGCAAGCGTGTCGTCATTGCCGCATTGAGAACCGGCGTATAAAACTGAACGAAGTTGCGGCCCTTTTCTTTGGCGCGATACATCGCGACGTCGGCGTGCTTGAGCAGCGCATCGGCGTCTCCGCCGTCGTCGGGGAAAATGCAGACACCGAGGCTGGCGGTTGCGTATTGCTCGTAACCAGCGATGACGATCGGAGTATCGACGGCCGCTCGAATCGATTCGGCGAATGACTCGAATCCGCCGACTTCCGCCTCCTCGAAAACCAGCACGGCGAATTCGTCGCCGCCCATGCGCGCTACCGTGCCGCGCGATCCGACACGCAGGCGAAGGCGTTCGCCGACTACCGATAGGACGGCGTCACCGCGGCCGTACCCGAACGTGTCGTTGATCTCTTTGAAGTCGTCCAGATCGAGCAGGATGACGGCCAGACGCCGGCGTTGACCCGAAGCCGCCATGCGCGAAAGCGTTTCGGATAGCCGTTCGACGAATTGGACGCGATTCGGCAAGCCGGTGAGCGTATCGAAGTAGGCTAAGGTGTGAAGCCGTTCGTGCGAGCGGCGCCGCTCGATCGCATTACCGATCAGCGCGCTGATCATCTGTACGAGATCGCGGTCGTCTTCGGTGAACGGTTGTTTTCGCGGCCGCTTCGAAACGAAATTGAGCGTGCCGACTGTCGTGCCTCGGACGCTGATGGGCGCGCCGATATATGAACGAAAGTCGGAAAGCGTGCCGTCCGCAGTCTCGTTCAAGTAGTCCAGCCCGGCCAAATCCTCGAGAACCATGACGCCCTCGCCGGCGAGCGGCAACCGGCACAAGCGCTCCGGTATCGAAGCGTCGACCGGCGCGCGATCCAGTTCGAACGCTGTGCCGGCGTCGCAATCCAATAAGTTGCATCCAAGCGTGACGGTATGAGCGATATGCTCGTCGGCGGTTTCCGTCGTGACCGCCGCGGCAAGGAGCAGTTGCCGAATACGGTGCTGATCGGGCGCGCGGACGCGCGCCCGCTTTATACGGGCAACGGGCTTCTTGCCCACACCACGACGTTTGCTTGCGATAGCCGGGTATTCGTGCAATCCAAGCCTGCAACCCTCGCCGTCCTAGAGCGCGGAGGACATGAAGTCGGCGGTCCGTGCGGCGTCGCGGCGCGCCGACGGCTCCTTACAGCCGCGATCGTCGCGGCTGGCTCGCTCGAGCGCAGGCCCTTGCGCGGGATTCGAAAGCAGCCTTCCGTTCTAGAGCGTTCCGCGGCGCTCTTGTTCGCGCTCGATTGCGACAAAGAGCGCTTTGAAATTTCCCTTTCCGAACGAGCGGCTTCCCTTGCGCTGAATGATCTCGAAGAACACCGTTGGGCGCCCGCTGAGCGGTTTGGTGAAGATCTGAAGTAAGTAACCGCGATCGTCGCGGTCGACGAGGATACCGAGCTCGCGCAAGACCGGGGTCGCTTCCTCGATACGGCCGATCCGGGCTTCGAGCTGGTCGTAGTAGGCGGCGGGCGTCTGGAGCAGCTCGACGCCGTTTGCACGCAGCGCCTCGACGGTGGCGACAATGTCATTCGTCGCGATGGCGACGTGCTGGACTCCGGGCCCGCCGTAGAAGTCCAGATATTCTTCGATTTGAGACTTCTTGCGGCCTTCGGCGGGCTCGTTGATCGGAAACTTTACAACGCCCTGCGAATCGCTCATGACCTTGGAGCGCAGCGCAGTATATTCGGTGGAGATATCGCGCTCGTCGAAGCTCACGAGCTGCGTAAAACCGAAGACACGGCGATAATACTCTGCCCAGCGTTCCATCTCGCCCCAGCCGACGTTGCCGACGCAGTGATCGATGTGCGAAAGGCCGACGGGTTGCCGAGCGCGCGCGGGGAGCGTCCGTGCATCGTATCGCGGCATGAAGGGACCGCGGTAGCCGGCGCGCTGGACAAAGGTGTGAACGAGATCCCCGTAGGCGTGGATCGACGCCGTGATCACGGCGCCTTTGGCGTCTTGGGATTCGTGCGGTTCGGCTGCAGGCTTGGCACCGGCCGCGACTGCCGCCGCCCACGCCGCTCTCGCGTCGCGAACGGTCAAGGCAACGTCCTTGATGCCGTCGCCATGCCGGCGAACGTGCTCGGCGATCGCGCTATCCGCGCGAAGCGCCTCCGTAACGACGAAGCAGACCCCGTTTTGACGCAGCACGTACGAAGCTCGATCGGTCAGCCCGGTTTCGGGCCCGCCGTAGGCGACGACGTCGAATCCGAACGCAGCCGAGTAGTAGTATGCGGCTTGCAGAGCGTTGCCGACGTAGAGCTCGAGATGATCGAATGCCATCTCTTGCAGCGACGCGGGCTGCCGAGTGTCTGTCGCCGTGCTCACGTGGCCTATGTTCCCTGCATGCGCTACGACAACCGCCTCCGGCAGGTAATGTATGCAGACCGGCTTGCGGCTAGGCGGCCTCGGATTGTGCAGCGGGAGGCGCGCTCTGCTCTGCGGCGACGTCGATCGCGGCGCGAAGCCCGTCACCGCACAGGGCAAACGCCACGAGCGTGATCACGATCAGCAGACCCGGCGTGAGAACGAGCCAGGGCGAATTGCGCGCCGCCGGCAGCAGCGCGTCCTGCAGCATGTTGCCCCAGGAGGGCGTCGGCGGCTGCACGCCGAGACCGAGATAGGACAGACCCGCTTCCGCCAGGATATTGTCGCCGATCGCGAGCGTCGCGGCAACGATGACGGGCGCAAGCGAGTTGGGCACCAAATGCCGCAAGATGAGCCGCGCTTGGCTCACGCCCAGTGCGCGCGCGGCTTCGACGAAGTCGCGGTCGCGCAGCGAGAGCACCTCGGCGCGCACGAGCCGCGCGACGCCCATCCACGACAGCAGCCCTAAGATCAAGACGATCATCCCCAAGGCGAACTGGTTCGTGAGCGCCTCAACCGTGATGATCAAGAAGAAGGTGGGGAAAGAGAAGAGGGCATCGACGATGCGCATCATGACCGCATCGACGATGCCGCCGGCGGCGCCGGAGATGGCTCCGTACAGGGTGCCGACGACCACGGCGACGAGCATTGCCGTGAAACCGATGCCGATGGAGACGCGGCCGCCGTCCAAGGCGCGCGCGAGGACGTCCCGGCCCAAGAGATCCGTGCCGAGCAAGTGCCGTGCGGACGGCGGCTGTGCGTATCCCAGGACCGCGTGATCGATCGCCGTCGGCGACAAGCCCAGGAGAATCGGTCCGACGCCGACGCCCACGACGAGCGCAATCACGATGGCTGCCCCCGCCACGCCCGGTGGATGCCGCAAAAAACGGCGCAGCACGGCTCTAGTCATAGCGAATTCGCGGATCGGCGAGCCCGTACGCGACGTCGGCGGCCAGATTGCCCAAGATGACCAGCACTGCAGTGAGCATCGTCAGCGCCATAACGGTGGGGTAGTCGCGTTGAAAGACGGCGTTGATCCCCAGATAGCCCATTCCTGGGATTGAGAAAACGTACTCGATGAAATACGCCCCGGAGAACAGGCCCGGAAGGCTTAGGCCCAGCAGCGTGATCGTCGGCAGCAGCGCGTTGCGGAGAGCGTGGCCGAAAATCACCCTGCCTTCCGTCAATCCCTTGGCGCGCGCCGTTCGCAAATAGAGCTCGCCCAGCACGTTGAGCATTGCGCCGCGCTGGTAGCGTATCCACGCGGCGAGGCTTACGATGGTCAGGGTTGCGACAGGCAAGACGAGATGATAAAGACGGTCTGTCGGATTCCCCTCGCCGCCGATGGAGTTCGCTCCCGACGTGGGAAACCAGCGCAATTGGACGGCGAATGCGTCGATGAGGATGATGCCGAGCCAGAACACGGGCATTCCGTAGGACGCAAAGGCCAGCACCGTTGCGGCGTAATCGAAAACGCTATTGCGTTTGATTGCCGAGTAAATGCCGATCGGCAGCGCGATGAGCACGGTGAAGAGCAACGCGAGGCTCAGCATTTCGATGGTGACGGGCAGGCGCTCGAGGATTTTGGCGATGACGGGGCGGTTGTCGACGTAGGAGTATCCGAGGCTTCCGTGGAGCACGAGGTTCTTTAGCCAGTAGAAATATTGGACGTACCACGGCTTGTCGAGGCCTAGCGCATGAATGAACTCGGCTCGCGCAGCGGGTGACATCCGCCGCGTCTGCGTGGCGAAAATTGCGGTCGGCCCGCCCGGCGCGAGGCCCATGAGCGCGTACGAGATGACGCTGACGATAAAGAGCAGCGGTATCGCGCCGAGCAAACGCCGCAGGATGTACGCCATCAGAGCGGCCCCAGCTGCCAGTGCTGCACGTCGCGCCACAGATATTGGCCGGGCAGCGCGGTTTTCACGTCGAAATGCACCCTTCGTGAGACCGCCGCGCGATAGTAATCGTAATACAGGTAGAGATCGGGGACGTCCTCGGCATAGATTTGCTGCATGCGGTCGTAGAGCGCCCGCCGCTTCGCGTAGTTCAGTGTTTTCAGACCCGCCTCGAGCACGCGATCCATACGCGGGTCGCAATAGTAGCTCATGTTGTTGCCGATCGGCGAGGCTTGATCGCACCCAAGGAACGTGAGCTCGTCGGGATCCGGGGTTCCGCCCCAGCCGCCGTATGCAAGAGCGTACTCGCCTGCGTTCGTGCGCTCGACCCAGGTTGCATAGTCGAGGGTGCGGATCGAGATCGCGATCCCGATTGCTTTCATATCGGCTTGAAACTCGGCGCCGAAATCTTGCCCCGCACCGCCGTTACCCTGGAGGTCGAGCGTGTAGGCAAGACGCACGCCGCCCTTGCGGCGCACGCCGTCAGGGCCGCGCCGGTAGCCCGCAGCATCGAGCAGCGCGTTTGCGCGCGCGGGATCGTACGGGTATTGCATCACGTTGGGATCGTACCAGCGCCGCAGACCCGCCGGCGTTATGCTGGTCGCAAGCTGCTCGTCGCCGCGGAAATATCCGTCCACCATGGCCTTGCGATCCCAGCCGTACATCATCGCGCGCCGGACGGCAAGATCGCCGAGGCCGGGGCGGTGGAAGTTGATCTGTATGAAGATCGTATAGAGATCGGGGATGTGCAGCAGCAGCACGTTCGCCCGTCCTGATTTGTCGTCGGCTTGAAGAATCTGATATGCGGATGGCGGAATCGCGTCATCGACGTCGGCGACTCCTTGCTCCATCGCATCGGTTCGGGCTTGATCGTTGAGGACGATTTGGAAGATCATCCGTTTGACGGTCGGCGTGCCGCCGAACCAATGCGGATTCGGGACGAACGTGAGGTTCTCGTCATGCTTCCAAGACTCGAGCACGTACGGCCCTGAGCCGACCGGACGCTCGCCGAAATCCGTCGCGCGGATGCGCGCGTGAGGAATTCGTCCGAGGATGTGCTCCGGAAGAATCGGCACGTTGAGAGCACCGAGCACGAAGAGCGCGTTGCGGCTGGAAAGGTCGAAGCGAACGCGATAGGGACCCTCGGCGGTGACCTTCTTGATGTAGAAGAACTGCCCGCGATACGGGTATCCGGTGGCCGGATCGAGCGCCGCTTGCCAGGTGAAGACGACATCCTTGGACGTTAGCGGGACGCCGTCGGAAAACCGCAGGTCGTGGCGCAAGTCGACTGTCCAATGCAAGCCGTCCGGCGTGCTGCGCCACGACGTGGCGGCATCGGGCACGGGCTTGAAATCGTCGCCTATCGCGACCGGCGAATCGAAAATGAAGCTTTCGTACGTGGACGAGTACTCGTTGTTCGAGAACAGCGGGTTGAGCGTATCGGCGTCGCCGAGCTCCAGGACGACGAGGGTGTTGGGATCGCGGCGTTGCTGCGCCGAGGCTGCGCAGCCTGAAAAACAGAGCGTTGCCAGCGCGAGCAGCAGCGCGAGAATGCGGTTGGGGCTATTTCTGCGCAGTTGGTTTCAATCCCAGGGAGGCGTAGAAGGCGTCCGGACTCATGGGACGCCCGAGAAACGCGCGGACCTCGTGATCCGGCTCGTACGTCATCGCCGGCGCGAGGATGTCGTTGCGGTATGCTCGGCCTACGATTTGGCTCTCGATACCCTGACGCTGGAAGCGTGTGAACATGTCCTGCGCGTACACGCGCGACCAGAGATAGCCGTAATAACCGGCGTCGTAACCGCCCATCAGATGCTCAAAGGACGCTTGCGGATACGTGCCCTCGACGAATTGCGCCGGCGTCATCCGCGCGAGCAGCGTTGCCCAGACCTTGGTGGTGTCGACCTTCGGTCCGCTGGTGTGATAGGTCATGTCCACCATTGCGAGAAAAGCCTGTCCCACGTATTCCGAATCCTGATCGACGTAACGAGCTGCGACGATCTTGCGAATCAGCGCCTGCGGCATCGGCGCGCCGGTATCCCAGCGGCTCGAGAGCTTCTTGATGATCTCGGGTTGCCAAACGAAATTCTCGAGCATTTGCGAGGGCGCTTCAATGAAGTCCTGACGGAAGCCGTCGGAGAGCGTCTCGTACGGTGCGGTCGCCAGCAGCGCCGCCATGTTGTGCCCGAACTCGTGGAAAAAGGTCTCGACCTCCGCGTGCGTCAGCAATGCGGGCTTGCCCGGTGCCGGCTTCGGCCAATTTCCGACGATTGCCGCCATTGGTGCACGCGTCTTTCCATTCGGGAGCACGCGGTTTGCCAAGAGCGGGAAGTTCGCAAAATGCGAATACTTTCCGGGACGCGGATAGAGATCGAAGTACGTGTCACCGATGAAACGGCCGGTGGCCGTGTCGCTGACGGTGTAATGCACGACGCCGGGCGCCCATGCATCGTCTGCGCCGCGGTGGAACGTCACGCCCAGCATGTGCGAGTAAATGCCGAGAACGGCCTCGATCGTGTGCTCGACGGGAAAATAAGCCTTGACCTCGTCGCCGTCCACCGCGTATTTGGTCTTGCGCAAAGCATTGTCGTAGAAATCGAAGTCCCAAGGGTCGATGCGCGCCGTAGACCGGCCCGCGCCGGCGGCCTTGAGCCGCGCGAGGACGGCTCGCTCGGCTCTCGCGCCGGGCAACAGCCGTGCGTCCAGATCGCCGAGGAACTTGATGACGCGCTGCGGGTCGCGCGCCATCTTGTCGGCTAGCCGATAGGTCGCCCAGTCCTTGAAGCCGAGAAGATGCGCGAGCCTATCGCGGATCGCGATCGCGCGTTCGAGCAACTTGACGTTTTGCTCGCCGCCACGCCGCCGGTCGGCGATGTAGAAGGCTTTGCGCGCAGCCGCATCGCGCTCGTTGCGCATGAACGCGCCGTACGTCGATTCGTTGACGGGCACCACGAGGGTCCCGTCGGCGTTCTTTTTCAGCGTGGCGACGAAATCGGGATCGAGTCCCGCGGTTTGGGTCCGGGCGATCGTAATGGCCGTCTTATCGTTTTGGAGATTCGCGGCGAACTCGAGCTCGATTTTCCCCAGCTCGTTCTCCAATGCGACGAACTGCTTGCGCGCCGCGGGTTTGAGCGCCGCGCCGGAGCGGCGCGCTCCCACGAGATAGAATTCCAGCAGCTTCGTCTGGTACGGAGCCGTAGCCGTGCGGCTCGCCGCCACCGCCCGCAGGGCCTGATAAACATCGGGGCGCGCCGAAAACGCGCTTTGAAAGGCATCTAGCTGATTTGCGCAGGCCTGCGATGCCTTGCGCACCTGCGCGGACGGCGACAAATCGAAGAGCACCGAGTCGACGGCGGTGCCGTCGCTCAGATCGGCCGTTATGTTCTCCAGCGGCAAAAGAACCGAAGCGGTGGTGCGCGGTGCGCGAGCGGCGATGACGGCGTTCAGCCGGCGCTGCGCGCGCGCGATCTCGTGCGTGCAGCTCGCTTGCAGCTGTGCCGGCGTGATGTCCCACCGGAGCGTGGCCCGGACGTTGTCCCGCGGGCTTGCCCGAGCGGACGGGGCGGCGCCCAAGACGAGCAACGCCGCGGCGAGCAAGGGGCGAGCGAGCAAGCGAAACCTCCCGAGGTGGAGACGAGTCTGGTCTATGGTACGATAGCGTAGCCTCGACGAGGGTCGGGCTTCGCGCAACGGACACCTGTGAACCCCGCCAGGGCCGGAAGGCAGCAACGGTAAGCGGGGCATTTCGTGTGCCGCGAATCACCTGGCCCTCGTCCTGGCGTTTTCGCAGCCGATTTGAGGAGACCGTCGACGCAACCTTTGTATGTTGGCGCCGGAAGCGCGTTCGTGGGCGCGCTCGTCGCACTCGCCCTTTATCACTTGACGATCGCCGCTCCGGCGTGGCGCCGCCTGCGGACGGTGGTCGATTCTCACGACGAGCTGCTCGGCGGCGGCGTGACGCGAGCGACGGATCGTTTCGCACGCGTCGAGGCTGCCGTTGCGGACATCATCCGCGAGCAGCAGCGCAGCGACGCACGCCTCGCCGAGTTGGAGCGCATCGCGCGCAGTGAGGTCGCGCGCGTCGGCTTCGTCCGGTACAACGCGTTCGACGACGTCGGGTCGGATCTATCGTTCGCGCTGGCGCTGCTCAACGCCGAAGGCGACGGCGTAGTTCTTACCAGCATTTACTCGCGCGAGGAAACGCGCACGTACGGCAAGGCGGTAAAGGGCTTCAGTGCAGTTCAAGACGCGTCGCGGGAAGAGCTTGCGGCCATCGATGCGGCGCGCGAAGCAGCCGGCGTCCGGCGAGCGGTCAAGGTATAAGACGATGTGCGAAGTCTGGAGAATCGTCAGCCTCATCTTACAGGTCTACTCGCTGATCATGATCGCCTACGCAGTGGTTTCGTGGATTCCCGCGATTCGCGGGCGCTGGTCCGATTATCTCGCGATGCTGGTCGAGCCGGTGCTCGTTCCGGTGCGGCGGCTCATCCCGCCGGCGGGCGGATTCGATCTCGCATTCCTGGTCGTGCTGCTGGTGATTCAGCTCGTGAGCTCCACGATCGTGCAGCGCAACCTCATCAACGCCTGCACGTTCGGCTTCTAAGCCGCCCTTGATCGCCTCACGCCCGCAAGCTCGCGAGCGCGTCGCCGATGCCGTGCGGAATTTTTGCATTATCGCACACATCGATCACGGGAAGACGACGCTTTCGGATCGTCTTCTCGAGGTCACCCGCACGATCGAGAAGCGCGACATGGCCGAGCAATTGCTCGACGCAATGGACCTCGAGCGCGAGCGCGGAATTACGATCAAGGCCCATCCTGTAACCCTGTCCTATCAGGCGCGCGACGGCAAGGTCTACGCGCTGAATTTCATCGACACTCCGGGGCACGTCGATTTCTCGTCGGAAGTCTCCCGATCTCTTGCCGCATGCGAGGGCGCATTGCTCGTTATCGACGCCGCGCAAGGGATCGAAGCCCAGACCCTTGCGAACTACCACTTGGCCGTCGAGCAGAACCTCACGATCATCCCGGTCATCAACAAGATCGACTTGCCGTCGGCCGATCCCGAGCGCATCATGGGGGAGATCGAGGATCTGCTCGTCATCGACCGGTCGGAAGCGATTCTGGCGAGCGCAAAAGAGGGCATAGGAATCGAAGAAATCCTCGAAGCCATCGTGCAGCGCATTCCTCCGCCGCGCGGCAGCGACGGTTTCCTGCGCGCTCTGGTCTTTGATGCGCAGTTTGACTCGTATCGCGGCGTCGTTGCTTACGGCCGTGTCTTCGACGGCTCGCTCCGCGCCGGCACGCGCTTCATGTCGATGGCTCACCGGCGAGTCTTCGAATGCGTCGAGGTCGGCGTTTTCAAGCCGGAGATGCGACCGGTCGACGAGCTCGGCATCGGCAGCGTCGGCTACGTGATTGCGAATATCAAGACGCTCGGTGAAATCGACGTCGGCGACACGATCACCGAAGCCGACAATCCGGCGCCCGAGCCGCTGCGCGCGTACAAGCCCATCGTGCCGATGGTGTACTGCGGTCTTTATCCGAATGAGGGCGTCGAGGTCTCGAACTTGCGCGACGCGCTCGAGAAGCTCAAGCTCAATGACGCGGCGCTGGTTTACGAGCCCGAGAGCTCGATTGCGCTGGGGTTCGGATTCCGTTGCGGATTTCTTGGCCTCTTGCACATGGAGATCGTGCAAGAGCGCCTCGAGCGAAACTACAATCTCGACCTCATCGCGACGTCGCCCTCGGTCGTCTATCGCGTGACGAGGACCGATGGAACCGTCGAGACGATCGATAATCCGTCACGCTTGCCCGCGCCTAACGTCATTCGCTCCGTGGAGGAGCCGTACGTCAAGGCGACGGTGATCACGCCGCCGGATTACGTCGGGACGATCATGGAGCTGTCCCAAAACCGGCGCGGCACCATGGCGAACATGGAATACCTGCACGACGGTCGCGTCATCATCAGTTATGAAATGCCTCTGTCGGAAGTGATCGTGGACTACTTCGACCAGCTCAAGAGCCGCTCCAAGGGATACGCGTCCTTGGACTACGAGCTCATCGGCTACCGCGAGAGCGATCTGGTGAAGCTGGAGATTCTGCTCAACGCGGAGCCGGTCGATGCTCTCTCCATGATCGTAGCTCGCGAGAAAGCGCAAAGCCGCGGGCGGGCGCTTACCGAGCGCCTCAAGGAGCTCATCCCTCGCCAGATGTTCGACGTGCCGATTCAAGCCGCTATCGGCGGTAAGATCGTGGCGCGCGAAACGGTCAGCGCGATGCGGAAGAACGTGCTTGCGAAGTGCTACGGTGGGGACATTACCCGCAAGCGCAAGCTTCTGGAAAAACAAAAAGCCGGTAAGGAGCGGATGAAGCGGATCGGGCGCGTCGATTTGCCGCAGGAGGCATTCATGGCCGTGCTCCGACTTGACGAATCATAGAAGCATGACACGACTGCTCGAGCACGATGCCCTCCGAATCCTCGCCGACCACGGTCTGGCCGTGCCCGAATTCGTCGTCGTCTCGAGCGGCGACGAAGCGGCGCTCGCGACGGCCGACTTCGGCGGCGAGAGCATCCTCAAGGCCTTGATCCCCGCCAGCGGGCGGGCCGCAGCCGGCGCCGTGCGCGCCGCGCGCTCGCCCGAGGAGGCGCGCTCGATCGCGGCAGCGCTTCTCGGCGAGAAAATCCTCGGCTTTCGCGTCGACCGCGTTCTGGTCAGCCGTGTCATCGATGCCGAATGGGAGATCTCGGTCGTCTTTGCACCGGATCCGGCCACGGGAGCGCCGACGGTTTTCGCATCCGCACTCGGCGGCATCGACGTGACCGAATTGCTGCAACGCGATCCCGCAGCCTTGGTGCGGCGTCCACTCGGCGGCGACGGCACGATATCGGCCGACACCGTGCGCGAGATCGCAAGGGACCTGGGCCTGGGCGATGCGGAGGCGGACGCGCTCGTCCCGGCGCTCGCGGCGATGTATCGCGCGTTTACCGAGGCGGACGCTACGCTGCTCGAGGTCAATCCGCTCATCATCGCCACGGACCGCACGATCGTCGCACCGACGGCAACGCTCTTCGTCAACTAGAGGAACTTGGTCGCCGCCGGCGTGGTCAGCCAAGGCCCGTGGTTGGCGCGCACGGGCGGATCGCCCAGGAGAAAGCGATCGACCATGGCTGCGACCTGCGGCGGGAGAGCGTTCCCGCGTGCGATGCGCTGCGCCAGCGGGGCGACGAACGAAAGCGCGCGCCGCGGACCCAGCAGCTTGAGGATACGCGGCAACAGATTCTGCTGTGCGGCAACGCGCGCAACCGAGCCGGAGCGTTCGCGCTCGATCTCGAGCAATGCCGCATCGATCTCGGCGTCGCTTCCGCCGTCGCGGACCACGGGGGCGATGCGGCGGGCCGCAACGACCGCGTCCGCGATCGCGACGTTGATGCCCTGACCGCCGACGGGCGACATCGGATGCGCGGCGTCTCCGATCAAAACGAGTCCCGGCACGGTCCAGCGGCGAGCGAGCTGCGACACCGTCGGCAGAAGCGAGAGATCGGCAAACGTCTCGATCGTTGCGCTCAGAGGCTCGGCGGCGAGTTTCAACGCGCGCGCGACGCGGTCGCGCACCCAGTCGATGCCGCGCGCCCGGATCGCCGGATACGAGCCCTTCGGTATGAGCCAGCCGACTTGAGCGCCGTGCGCCGTTGTCGGAAATCCGATGAACGCGTCGTCGTCATCGACGATGATCTGCACGTGACGGCCGGCTCCGCCTGCCGGCATCCACAGCAAATCGAACGGTACGCCGATGTCGCGCAGCGCGATTCCGGCATCGCGGCGCGCAACCGAGAAGCGACCATCCGCCGCGATGACGAGGCGCGCGCCGATCTTTTCCTCAACCCCGGCCTCGGCGACCGTAATCCCGCAAAGGCGTCCGCCTTCGCGCAGCGTTCCGCGGACGCGCGAGCCTAGCCGCACGAGCGCGCCGTTGGCGCGCGTCTCTTCCGCAAGCAGGTCCAGCAGCGCCGGCTGCGGCACTTGGCGCACGCGTTTGGACGGATCCCCGACGAGATCGATTTCGTACCTCCGGCCGCCGACGACGATGATGATTCCCGCCGGATCCCCACCGCCCAGAGCCCAGACCCGGTCGAGCAGGCCCAGATCCGCGAAGATGCGCTGCGTTGCGGGGGTGATGGTTTCGCCGCGATAGGAACGCTCGAAGGACGGGCCGGCTTCAAGCACGGCGACGTGGCAGCGGCTGCGCGTCAGGAGTAATCCGGCGATCAGGCCCGCCGGCCCGGCGCCGACGATGACGACGTCGTAGAAACGCACGGCGCGCATCTTTCGCCGAGGAATGCGCGAACCTGCGGGCACAACAGCCCACGATGCGTTGGTACGCGGCGACGAAGAACGCGGGCAAGCTGCGCGAGCTGCGCGCGATCTTCGCGTCATACGACATAGAGATGGCCGTATGGGAGACGTACGCCGAACCTGAGGAGACGAGCGATACCTATACCGGCAACGCGCTGATCAAGGCGCGCTCCCTGCGCGAGCAGTTGCTGCGCTCGGGCGTGCGGGCGCCGGTGCTCGCCGACGATTCTGGGCTGGAGATCGCGGCGCTCGGCGGGCGCCCCGGCGTCTATTCCGCGTATTATGGCGGCGAGCATGCGACGTGGGAGCAGCGGCGCGCCGCGATTCTGCGCGAGGTTGCGGCCAGCGGCAGCTCCGATCGGGGTGCGCGATTCGTCTGCGTGCTGTGCTACATCGGCATCGACGGCGGCGAGATTTTTGCGGACGGGTTTGCCGAGGGCGAACTCTCGCGCGATCAGCGCGGAGAGCTCGGGTTCTCGTACGATCCGATCTTCTACGAGCCGGGCGAGGGCGCGACGTTCGCCGAGCTCTCCGAGGCACGCAAGAACGTATTGAGCCATCGCGCCAAAGCCGCGAAAGCGTTGATGGAGAAGCTGGCGGCTGCGCGGGGACCAAGCGCTTGAGGTTCAGGGCTCAAGGGTGGTCCGCGTCGAATGCGGTCCTGTCGGGGCGTAGCTCAGCTTGGTAGAGCGCTCGCCTTGGGCGCGAGAGGTTTCGCAGGTTCAAATCCTGTCGCCCCGACCACCTGCGCCCGTGGTCTAACGGATAAGGCATCAGCCTTCTAAGCTGAGAGATGGGGGTTCGATTCCCTCCGGGCGCGCCAGCTTTTCGTCGCCCGTCACG
>Ga0209061_1003393_pt1 | contig 17368 bp, 16 predicted proteins | sample Coa_R1_10_FD_187157 | JGI IMG/M metagenome (GOLD analysis project Ga0209061, IMG submission 187157) | Surface soil microbial communities from Centralia Pennsylvania, which are recovering from an underground coalmine fire - Coalmine... | ecosystem: Environmental > Terrestrial > Soil >...
CGCCAACCAGGACTATTCGGGACCTGACAACCACTCCGTTAAGTACTTCGTGGAGGAGCCGTTCACCACCGACACGGCTGAGCTCAACGTCTTGCGCTCCGGCCACTCCCTCGACTACGGCTACCTACCCCCGCAGGACGCGCCCGTGAAGTCGACGCTCGAGCCCGAGGGCTACACGACGTCCGTATGGAACAGTTGGGGGATCAACTACTTCGTGATCAACTTCAACAACGCCGAGGTGGGCCCTGTCTTTTCCCAAGCTTATTTCCGCCAGGCCATGCAGTCGCTCGTGGACCAGCCAGCGTTTATCAAGAAGATCCTCAATGGCTACGGCCACACCGACTACGGCCCGGTGCCGAGCCAGCCAACGACGTACGCGACCAACTATGAACTAAAAGGGCCTTGGCCCTATGATCCCGCCAAGGCCGTGAGCTTGCTCCGGGAGCACGGCTGGGACGTAAAAGCCGGCGGCGTTTCGACCTGCGCCCGCCCGGGCAGCGGCCGAGGCGAGTGCGGGCCCGGCGTGAAGCGAGGCGCCGCAGCGAACTTCGACCTAGTCTACGCGTCTGGGTCGGTCGTGACCGAGGAGGAAATGGCCGCCATAAAGTCAGAGTTCTCGATGGCCGGTATAAACCTCAACCTCTCGGCGGAGCCCTTCGACGCGGTGATATCCAAGGCCGCGCCCTGCAAGCCAAGCCAGGCGGCCTGCTCTTGGCAAATGGCCAACTGGGGGGGCGGCTGGACGTTCGGCGTCAACCCCTACCCGACCGGCGACCAGCTGTTTGCTACTGGCTCGGGCTCCAACTTCTCGAACTACTCGAACCCGAGCGCCGACAAGCTGATCGAGGCAACCGTCCACGGCAAGGCCTCGCTCGCGCAGTACGAAAACTACCTTGCCTACGAGGTGCCGGTGATTTGGATGCCGATGGCGCCTTACGCCATCTCGGAGATATACAACAAGCTGCACGGGGTGCTGCCGCAAAGCCCGATCGAGAGCGTGACGCCCGAGTTCTGGTCGCTTTCGAGGTAGGGCCCTTCGGGCAAACTAGAGCCTCGAGCCATGGCAGCCCTGCCGGCGCAAAAGCGCAAGATCGACCTCAACTGTGACATGGGCGAAGGGTTCGGTGCCTACCGGATGGGGCCTGACGCCGAGCTTCTCCGCTACGTGACAAGTGCCAGCATCGCGTGCGGTTTCCACGCCGGCGACCCCCGCACGATGGACCGGGCCGTTGCCGGCGCTGCCGCTGCCGGGGTCGCGATCGGCGCGCACGTCTCGTACCCTGACCTGGTCGGCTTCGGCCGCCGGCACATGGAAGTGGCGAGCGACGAGCTAATGACCGACGTGCTCTACCAGGTTGGGGCGCTTGAGGCCTTTTGCCGCCGGCACGGGACGCGGGTCAGCTACATAAAGGCGCACGGCGCGCTCTACAACGACCTTGCAGGCGACGAGCGCCTCGCGCGCGCCCTCGCGGCAGCGGTGAAGAGCTACGGCGGCTTGGCGGTCCTCACATTGTCGGGCAGCCCCTCGGTCAAGGTCCTGCAAGACGAGGGGGTAGAGGTCGTGCAGGAGGCCTTTGCGGACCGGGCGTACGTGGCTGGAGGCCGGCTCGCCCGGCGCTCGGAGCCGGGCGCGGTCATCGAGGGCCCAGCCGCAGTCGCAGATAGAAGCCGGCGCCTGGCGCTAGGCCAGCCAATCGAGGACATCTCGGGCCTCCCGCTCCAGGTCGAGGCGGGCTCGATCTGCGTGCACGGCGACACGCCTGGTGCGGCCGAGCTTGCTAGGACGGTTCGTGCCGAGCTCGAACGTGCCGGGGTCGAGGTGCGTGCGTTCTCGTTGCCGGCGGCGACTAGGGAGACGAGCGGCGATGACGAGCGCCGGCGACAGGGGGACGAGCGGCGATGACGAGCGCTGGCCGGCTCGACCCCCAAGCGGGCGAACGCCTGGCAGTTGCCATCATCGCTGCCGCGTCACGTGAGTACCCGCACGTGCTGGCCCAAGAGCTTTGCTCAGACGCTGACGTCTTGCCGCCCAGGGTGCTGAACCCTAGCTTTTTTGGTAGCTACGACTGGCACTCGGCGGTCCACTGCCACTGGTCGCTCGTGCGCCTGCTGGCGGCGGGGCTCGCCGGCAAAGCCAGCGACGCGGCTCAAAGTTTGTTGGAAGAGCACCTATGCCCTGAGCGCCTCGCCGGTGAGCTCGCTTTTTACTCCGGGCCAGGGGGGCGGGTGGCCGAGCGCCCTTACGGTTGGGCGTGGCTGGTCATGCTGCACGCCGAGTGCGAGCGCCAGGCAAGAAAGACCGGTCCAGACAGCTCGGTCCAGTCTCTAGAGAGCTCGGTCACAAGGACGACCGGCCCCGAGGGCCCCGTGCCTGGCGTGCCGCTGGGCGGGCCAGGGCCAGCGGTTGGCCCCCCCGGGCTCCCTGCCGCCGCGGGCCGCTGGTCGCGAGCGTTGAGGCCCCTGCGGGACCTGCTGGCAGCCAGGCTCATCGAGTACTTGAGCTCGCGGCTTGCCTTCCCAGTCCGAGCTGGTACCCACCCCAACACCGCCTTCGCGCTGCAACTGCTTCACCAGGCCGCCACTGCCGCGGAAGATGCCGAGCTGTCACGCGCTGTAGCCGAGGCGGCCGTCCGTTGGTTCGCCGGCGACCCGCCCTTGCCCTGGCTCGGGCCGCCGTCGGGGAACGATTTCCTCGACCCGCCCCTCGTGGAGGCCGCCTTGATGGCCGACGTGCTGTCGCACGACCGTTTTGCCGCTTGGACGGACCAGGTCTGCCCTCCCGGTACGGCGCCGAAGTGGAGGCCGCCGGCTTTCCGCCGTGACGCTTCTGAGCCGGGTGCGGTCCACCTGGAGGGCCTACTTGTCTCGCGAGCGTGGTGCCTCGACCGACTCGCCCGAGCCCTGCCGCCGGCTACTCCTCTGGGCGAAGCTGCTCGCTCGGGACGCGACGAGCACCTTGGCGCCGTTGCCGAGATCGACCCCTGCGACGGTTTCAGCCGCTCCCACTGGTTGCCCACCTATCTCATCTATCTGGACGGCTGGCTGGCCCAGAGCCTCTGAGCGGGCCGGCGCCCTCGCTTAGCGCGTGGTGGCGGGCCGGGCGGCTCGCCGGCGGTAGGCTGCAGCGAGCGCTCGTGCGAGCGCGAGGGCCATGAGCACCAGCACGCCGGCCCAGGCGGCTACTGCCACCCACACCCAGATCTTGGCGATGGTCACCATGAACGTGAAGCGCCCAGCGCGTCCCAGCGTGTAGGAGGCGACGGTGTACATGCCGAGCGGGAAGACCATGCTCCAGAGCCTCGGCTCGTAAGTAAGCGGGAAATGGCGCAGCAAGTGGCGCCATAGCCCGAACAGTACTAGCGCCGGGATCCACCAGCTACCGAAACTCCATAGTACCACAGAAAAACCTAGTACGAACGGGCGAAGCTCTGCGGTGGGGAACCCGCCAGCGCTCCCCGGTAGCGCGAGCAGCCCGGCTGCCGCCCGCACGCTGATCGCGGTGGCGCCCATGGCTATCCAGTAGGCAGGCCCCATCTCTCGGGGAGTCACTTCGACCACCATCAAACGCAGGACGATGATCGTCACGAGCACGATGTACAACACGACCCCGACACCCCATAAGCAGGTGGACGCCTCAGCCAGGTAGCGCGCTTGCGCCCTGGTGCTTGCGCTCGGGGCCAAGGACGCCGCGACGATGCTGAGGGACTGGGTGCCCACCACCCAGATCAACCACGTGCCGTTGAAGTCCCGCAGTACTGGCCTGTGCGCCCGGGCCACCACCGACCAGGGGAGCCCGTAGTTGAGCACCGCCCAGGCAACGGCGGCCGAGAGCCCAAGGCCAGCAGAGACCCCAGCACGGTGTGCCATGACGAAGCGGACGCCTAACACGTCGGCCCCGGCCACGAAAGTGAAATAAGCCAGCGCCACCGAGGGGTCCTCCAAACTGCGCTGGAAAAAAGACGGCCACCAAAGTGCTCTGGCGATGTAGGCGAGCACGAGGCCGCAAAACGCCGCCACCGCGACCCAAAGGACTACAGCCGAAAGCACCCAGTAACCGAGGAGGCCCGTCCCAACCGAGACGATCCCGCTAGCCATCACCCAAGCGAAGTACCCAGGGTCGAGGGTGGCGAGCGCGCGGGCGAGCAGGCCCTCTGGCACCGGCGGAGGCACTGCTACCTGCTCGGCGCCCTGCCCTAAGTAAGGGACATCTCGGTCTGCTACGCTCACTCTGGCTAGTAGGGGACGCCGATCCGCCGCCAGCGCCGGCCGCTCGTGCCGGGCTCGTTCGGCCGGGTGGCAACCCGCGAGCGGTAGACGATGAACGGCCGCCACAGGTACCACACCGGCGCGCTCCAGGCATGCACGAGCCGGCTGAAGGGCCAGACCCCGATCACCGCCCAGGCGGCCGTGGCGTGCATCTGGTAGAGGAAAGGGGCGTGGGCGATGGCTTTCACGTCGGGGTTGCCGGCGAAGAGCCCCCGGAACCACAGCGCAATGCTCTGGCGGTAGTCGTAGCCCCCTCCGAGCAGCCCTACGCCGACTGTCTCCGCGACCCCCATAGCGATCACGATGAACAGCAGCACGAGCGCCACCCAGTCGACCGGGCTCGTGGTAGCCCGCACCCGGGCGACGAAAATACGCCGCGCGGCCATGAAACCGACGCCAGCGACGCGGCGCCGGTAGGGTGGGAGGCAGCCAGTTCCAACAATGCGGGGAGGAAGTCCGGTAGCTCGCCGCCGGACAAGCTGAAGCCGGCATCCCGGTAGGCCGCTGCGAGAGCGGCGAGCGCCATGCCCCGCTCACGGGTGTCGCCATAGCGGTAATAGGTGAGGTACAAGCTCCTTTTCCTCCGCATGTCGAAAGCTTCCACGTAGGCCGCCGCAGCCTCGCGGGCGCCAGCTTGCGAAACCCAAGCCCAGCAACTCCTGAGGCCCGAGCGCGCGTCGCCTGCAGGCAACCGGCGCAGCGCCTCCTCGACTGCCGCCATGTCGTCGTTGAAACTGTCCTCGTCGGGGTAGCTGAGAAGCACGGCAGCGCAACCAAAGACAATGGCCGCCTCGTGCCTTGGCAGGTCCCTCACACGCCCCCTCCTGCCACCGGGATGTGCAGACGCCCCTTTTCGTCCCTCTTGGTCATGTGGAACCCGCCCGTCCCCGGCCCGCCCTCGGCTTCGAGCGAGCAGCCCGACAGCGAGTGCTGAGCGAGGAGCCGGCCGGCCTCTTCGGCGTGCGCTGGGGGCACCACATAGCGGTCCTCGAAGCGGGCGATGGCGAGGAGGCGGAACAGGTCCTCGGCGTCGGCGTCCGACAGCCCCGGTTTTTGCCTGAGCTCTACGCCGAGCTGCCGGGCGCGCATCATGGCCCGCATAACGGCCAGCTTTTGGAGCGCGGCCCGCACTGGCGCGACCTTGCCGGCGGTGAAGAGGTTGGCCAGGTACTCGAGGGGCGTTCGGAGGGCGTCGATGGTGGCGAAAACAGCGCAGGGGTCGGCATCGTCGTAGCCGGCGGACGCCGTCACGTCGGCTACAGGGGACAAGGGCGGGATGTACCAGACCATTGGCATGGTGCGGTACTCGGGGTGGAGGGGCAGGGCCACCCGGTGGCGGGCGATCAAAGAATAGGCGGGGGAGCGGCGGGCGGCGAGGGCCCAGTCGTGGGGCACGCCTTGGCGCTCGGCTTCGGCCGCGACGGCGGGGTCGTGAGGGTCCAAGAACACCGATAGTTGCGCCTCGTAGAGGTCCTGGGGGTCGGCGGTGGCGGCTGCCCGGGTGACCGCGTCGGCGGAGCACCACGATCTCGTCGCGCTGGGAGCCTGTCGGGCCGTGGTAGTTGAAGCCGTACGAGAGCTGGGCGTAGCCGCCCACCATGTGGGAGGGCTTCATCACTACCCGGGTGGGAGAGTTGTCAGTGCCACCGTGGAGGCCTGAGACTTCCGAGACCGGCATCTGCAGGTGGCGGTCGATAGCGTGGTACATGAGGACGGTACCTTGGGGGGCCCGATGGGTTACCGCGGCCCGAGCTACGGTCACCCCGTTGCGGTTGTAGGCCTCGACCTAGTCGTTGTCGGAGACGCCGATGCGGCGGGCGTCGAGGTCGTTGACCCAGATCACCGGCCCGCCCCTGAAGAGGTTGAGCATGTGCAGGTTGTCCTGGTACTCCGAGTGGATCGACCATTTGGAGTGCGGGGTCAAAAAGCGGGCTACCAACTGTCTTTCACCGTCGCCTCGCCGGGTCTGGTCGCCGAAGGTGCCGGCGATGTCGAGGGGAGGGCGATAGATGGGGAGCATCTCGCCCATTTCGGCCAGCCAGTCGTGGTCGAGGTAGAAGTGCTGGCGGCCGGTCAAGGTGTGCCAAGGCTTTTTCCGTTCCACGTTTATGGTGAAAGGGGAGTAACGCCGTGCCTCGGACTCTGCCCCTGACCACTCAGGGGAGCAAATCACGCTCCGCGGCTGGGTGACGGTGTCGGCGAAGGTAATGCGGTCACCGGCGCGTTCGTGAGCGAGGTCAGCCAGCTCTAAGCCGGTCTGGCGCTCCAGCTCTTGGAACCCGGCGACCGCGAGGCGGCCGTTGGTGGTGCCCGAAAGCGCCAGTATGGCCTCGCAAAACAGGTCGTCGCGGCCCAAGCGAGGCCGGCCGTCGGCGCTGCCGCCCCGCACCGTGCCGTTGCGCTGGCGCAGGTAGTGGACCTCCTGGCCCAGCGGCATCTTCACCCCCTTTACGGTCGCGCCCAAGGAGTCGACGAGGGGCCCGAGCGCCCGCCAACGTTCGGCCAGGTGGGGGTAGTCGCGCTCGACCACCACCAGGCGGGGCATAGTCCGGCCAGGCACCGCTTCGCACTCGCCGGCGCGCCAGTCAAGCGCGCGGCCGCCGGCCTGGGCGCACTCGTCGGGGGTGTCGTGGAGCAAAGGGACGGCCATTACGTCTTTTTTCGTACCGAGCCGGCCCTCTGACAAGCGGGAGACCTCCTCGGCCAAGGCGCCGAAGATCTCGAAGTCGCTTCTCGCCTCCCATGGTGGTGCGATCGCGGGGTTGAAACTATGCACGAAGGGGTGCATGTCGGTCGAAGAAAGGTCGTGCTTTTCGTACCAGGTGGCCGCCGGCAGGACGACGTCGGCGTAGATCCCCGTCGAGGTCATGCGAAAGTCGATGCTCACCAAGAGGTCGAGCTTTCCTTCAGGCGCTTGGTCACGCCAGGTGACGTCGGCCGGCCGAGCCGACGGAGGGCATTCGGCGGCAGCGACGGCGTTGTCGGCACCGAGCAGGTGCCGGAGGAAGTACTCGTGCCCTTTCCCCGAAGACCCGAGCAGGTTGGAGCGCCACACGGTGAGAACCCGGGGGAAGTTCTCGGGGGCGTCGGGGTCTTCGGCCGCGAACCTCATGCGGCCCGCCCGGAGCTCGTCCACCACGAAGTTCTCCACTTGCTTCCCCGCCCTTTCCGCCTGCTCGGCAATAAGGAGGGGGTTGCGGTTGAACGCGGGGTGGGAGGGGAGCCAGCCCAGGCGGGCTGACGTGGCGTAGAGGTCGGCTGTGCTCTTGCCAGCAAAGAGGCCTCGTCCGAGCGGGCTGGCGAGCGAACTGGCGTGCGCCCCTTCGTAGCGCCACTGGTCGGTGGCCAGGTACCAAAACGGAGTGCCCGCCATGTGCCGGGTGGGGCGCACCCAGTCGGCGGCGAAGGCGAGGGTGGACCAGCCCGTGAGCGGGCGGACTTTTTCCTGGCCGACGTAGTGCGCCCAGCCGCCCCCGTTCACCCCTTGGCAGCCGCAGAGCATCAACAGGGAGAGGAAGCTCCGGTAGTTCAAGTCGGAGTGGAACCAGTGGTTGGTGCCTGCGCCCATGGCGATCATGGAGCGGCCGCCCGAAACCTCGGCGTTGCGGGCGAACTCCCGGGCGACCCGAGCGGCGGCGGCGGCGGGCACAGAGGTCACCTTTTCTTGCCACGCCGGCGTGTAGGGGACCTCCGCGTCGTCGTAGCCTGCGGGCCAGTTGCCCGGGAGGCCAGGGCGGGCCACCCCGTAGTGGGCCATAACGAGGTCGAAGACGGTCGTCACCCAGTGCCCGCCGGCCCGCAGCGCCGGTACGCCCCGGTGAAGGACGCTCCCCGCACGGCCATCGCCGGCACGCCCCTCGCTGGGGGTGTCGAAGCGGGGGAAGTCCACGGGGAGCGCCTCGGCCCCCGGCCGGCCGTAAAGCGAGAGCGCGGGCGTCGTGGCGCCCAAGCGGAGGTTCCAGCGGCCCTTGCCGCTCTCGGACCAGCGAAAACCGACCGAGCCGTTGGGCACGACCAGCTCCCCGGTTTGCTCGTCGAGCACGAAGGTTTTCCACTCGGCAGCCTCCTCGTCGCTGCCTAGGTCGGCGGCGGTCAGGAAATGGCCGGGCACGTACGCCGCAGAGCGCTCCTCCAAGGCTACGAGGAAGGGGAGGTCGGTATAGGTGCGGGCGTACTCCTCGAAGCGGGCGACTTTGCGGTCCCGGTAGAACTCGCTGAGCACGACGTGGCCCATGGCCATAGCCAGGGCGGCGTCGGTGCCCGGAGCAGCGGGGAGCCAGTCGTCAGCGAACTTGGTGTGGTCGGAGTAGTCGGGAGAGACCACGACCACCTTTTGGCCCCGGTAGCGGGCCTCGACCATGAAATGGGCGTCGGGCGTGCGGGTTATCGGGAGGTTGGTGCCCCAGATGATGAGGTAGGAGGCGTTCCACCAGTCCGCCGACTCGGGCACGTCGGTCTGGTCGCCGAAGGTCTGCGGTGAGGCGACGGGCAGGTCCGCGTACCGTACCAGTCGTAGAACGAGAGCACGGTCCCCCCGAAAAGGGAGTAAAAGCGGGTGCCCGCAGCGTAGGAGGTCATGGACATGGCAGGGATCACGGTGAAGCCGACGGTGCGGTCCGGGCCGTAGCGCTCCGCCGTACGGACGTGGGCGGCGGCGATGAGCTCGGTAACTTCGGCCCAGCTGGCTCGGACGAAACCTCCCCGTCCCCGGGCGGACTTGTAAGCTTTGGCCCGTTCGGGGTCGGCGGTGAGCTCAGCCCAGGCTTCGACGGGGTCGCCCAAGCGGCGCTTGGCCTCCCGGTACATGTCGAGGAGGGTGCCGCGCACGTAGGGGTAGCGCACCCGGGCGGGGGAGTAGGTGTACCACGAAAAAGAAGCTCCTCTCGGGCACCCGCGTGGTTCGTACTCGGGGGAGCCCGGGCCGACCGAGGGGTAGTCGACCGCTTGGGTCTCCCAGGTGATGATCCCGTCCTTCACGAACACGCGCCATGAGCACGAGCCGGTGCAGTTGACGCCATGGGTGCTGCGGACCACCTTGTCGTGGCGCCAGCGCTCCCGGTAGAACTCCTCCGCCCGCCGGCCGCCCCGGCAGTGCAGTTCGCGGGAGTCAGAGGAGATCTGCCCTGGCTGGACGTACCGGGCGGCCCGCACCAGGCCGGTTTCAGCGAGCAGTTGGCTTTTCCCCGCGCCCCGCATGAGCGTTCACGGTAGAAGCCGAGCCGACTGCGGGCAACCGGGCTGGCCCGAGGCCCGACCACTTGGGAGGTTACCGCAAAGCTGAGACCTCATCGGCTGCCACCGTAGCTGCCGACGAAGATCCGTGCAAGCACTGAACTACACCGCCGTCTTCGGGGTGATAGAAGGACAAGTGGTACCTTGTTATGCAGATGGCATTGTTTACCTCCTCTGCCCGCAGCGTGCCAGACGGTGTCCAGGCCCAGGCCAAGGCGCTCGGTGACCCGACGCGGTTCCGCATTTTCCGTTACATCTTCGAAGCCGCCAGGCCGGTGGACGTGGCCGAACTGACCAGCTACACGCAGCTCAACCACAACGCCGTGCGCCAGCACCTAGACGTGCTCACCTCGGCGGGCCTGGTGACCGAGGGCCAAGAGGAGCGCACCCGGCCGGGGCGGCCCCGCCTGCTCTACGAGGCGGCTCCTGATGCCGCGGGGCTGTGGGGCACTCCAGGCCCCTACGAGCAATTGGCGGTCTCGCTCGCTGAAGCCATGCGTACCGGTTCCTCGCCCGAGGAGGTGGGCCGGCGCGCCGGCCTCGCCCGGGCGCGAGAGATTTCCCGCCGTCGGCCGGAGGGCGACGTGATCTGGGCTGTGGAGCACGAGATGGCACGCGGGGGGTTCAAACCAGAGCGCCGGCAGCGGCCACGGGGCGTCGAGCTCGTGCTCGGGCGCTGCCCGTTCGAGAGCGCTGCCGCGGTCAACGCCAAGGCTGTCTGCCTGCTCCACTTGGGCCTCGCCAAAGGTCTAGCCGAGGGCCTTGGGGGCGTGGAAGTGGAGGCCCTTGTGCCGAAGAACCCGCACAAAGCCGGCTGTCGCCTCTTGGTAAGGGCGTTGGGTTGAGCGAGCTGGCGCTCAATTACGCCAGAGCGTTATTGCCTGCACGTTGCCTTTCTCTTCGCGTGCGTAGCCAACTGCGCCTCTTTGCCTTCTGCGAGGCGAGAAGGCGAAGTTGACGCCGCTGCTGGGGCGGGCGCCAGTTACAGTTGGCCATGGCCCTGCAAGTTGACCTCGTGGTCCTAGGCTCGGGCTCGGCCGGCCAAAGCGTGGCTTTCCCCTGCCGGGAGGCGGGTTGGAGCGTCGTGGTCGTGGACTCGGATCCCTTCGGGGGGACGTGCCAGCTGCGAGGCTGTGACCCCAAGAAGGTCTTCGTCGGCGTGTCCGAGCTCATTGACTGGGGCCGTCGCATGCAGGCAAAGGGCATGCCCGCCCCGCCTCCCACGATCGTCTGGGGTGACATGGCGCGCTTCAAGCGGACCTTCGTCGCCAGCGTGCCCGAAACAGTGGAAAAGAGCTTGAAGGACGCCGGTATAACTACTGTCCACGGGCGGGCACGCTTTGTCGGCCCGGACAGCGTCCGCGTCGGGGACGAGGTTTACTCCGGGCGCTACGTGGTGATAGCAGCCGGGGCCCGCCACGCTCCTTTGGGGATCCCGGGCGAGGAGCACCTGACCACCAGCACGGGTTTCCTCGGGCTCGAGCGGCTACCTGGCCGGGTGGCCTTTGTCGGCGGAGGGTACATTGCCTTCGAGTTCGCTCACGTCGCTCAGCGCGCTGGAGCGCAAGTGTCCGTCCTGCACCGGGGCAGCCGACCCCTGGAGGGGTTCGACGCTGACCTCGTGGCCCAGCTCGTGCAAGCTACCCGAGACCTTGGGGTAGACGTGCGGGCCGGTACGCCGGTCCGTGCGGTCGAAAGGCGTGGCAGCGAACTGGTTGTCCGGGCCGGCGTCGGCGAGGGAGAGGTCGAGGTCGCGGCCGACCTCGTGGTGCACGCCGCAGGGCGTGTACCTGAAATCGACGACCTGGGCACCGACGTGGCAGGGGTCGCACGTGCCGGTAACGGGGGCGTCGCGGTCAACGAGTTCCTCCAGAGCGTGAGCAACCCGGCCGTGTACGCGGCGGGGGACGCGGCCGCAAGCGGGGGCCTCCCTCTCACGCCAGTGGCCGGCATGCAGGGGCGCACCGTTGCGGCGAACCTTTTGAACGGCAACTCGCGCACGCCCAACTACCTCGGCATCCCGACGGCCGTCTTCACGACGCCCACGCTGGCTCGGGTGGGACTGGACGAGGCTGCAGCAGCAGCGCAGGGTCTCCGCTACAAGGTCCACCACGAGGACATATCCGGGTGGTACTCGTCGCGCCGGGTAGGCGCCCTCTACGCGGGCTTCAAGACGCTCGTCGAAGATGGCACAGGCCGGATCTTAGGGGCGCACCTCCTCGGCCCCCACGCCGAGGAGGTGGTCAACATCTTCGGCCTCGCCATCAGGAAGGGGCTGAGCGCCGGCGACCTACGAGACATGGTGTTCGCCTACCCGAGCGGAGCGTCAGACATTGCCTACATGCTGTAGTTGTGGCGCCCTGTGAGCATGGCGGCCCCTTGAGCAGGCTGCCCCTTTGAGCAGGCCGCCCCTGTGAGCCGGCGAGGCCGGCCCGCCGGCGCCAGCTCGGCGCGAAGTGGGCCCAAGCCCGGTTATTGTCTCAGCAGGAGCGTAAGAAGGGGAGCGCGATGAGGATGAGCGAGGAGGGCGCCCTGCAAGCACTGCTTGCGCACCATTTGGCGCTCGCCGGCGAAGCGTCCCGCAAGGTCGCCGACCTGCGCCTCGCGGTGGCAAGTGGTCAGCCCTACGAGGAAGCAGCGGGGGAGATCGTGGCCTTTTTCACCGAGGAGGTGGCCCCGCACGCGGCAGCCGAGGAGCACACGGTCTTCCGGGTTGCCGGTACCCGCTTCGTGCTGGCGCCGACGGTGCGAAAGATGACTTCCGAGCACCGCGACCTTGCGGCCTTGACCGAGGCACTTGCTGGTGCGTCTAGTGGGCTCGAGGCGCTCGAGGTTGCCGAACGGCTGTCCGCTGCCTTGGCCGACCACTTAGACAAAGAGAACGAAGCGCTGTTGGCCCGGCTGAAAGACGAAGGCCGGACCAGCATGGCCGAACTGCTTGCCGACGTCCGCTACGCCACGAACCGGCTCAGGTCCCAGCCGGCGTAACGGCCGGAGCGCTGGCACGAAGGCTCAGCACCGAGCGGGCTACGGTCTCCTGCTTCGACTTGCCAACAGCAACAATCCCAGGCGCGTGGGCAAGCATTGCGAAGTCATCTGGCCGGGCTGCACTCGGCCCGCGAGGCGACTACCGGACCCTGTACAGGTCGTCGCCTTCACGAGAGACGAGTTGATGCCCCACGGGACCCCGGGCTACCTGCGCTCCGACATGATGAAGAACCTCCTTTTCCTCGACTCCTCGGGCCGCCTGCTGCTCAAGCTGCCCGCCTACGGGTGGAACGAGCAGGACGTCGTGGAGTGGATCGAGGCCTGCGGCTGGGACCACGACCTCCACGGCCAGAGACAGTTCGACATCGACTGGGAGAAGCTCGGCAAGCTCTACCCCAACTACTACCGCTGCCCGAGGGCCAGGGTGGGCTTAAGGTACGTAGAGCCCACCACGTTCCGCCAGCGGCTCCGCAAGCGCTTCGGGCGCAGGTAGGCTGTAATTGTTCTGTGATAGACTAGATTTATGCTTGTGAGCGCACCCCAGGCGCTACAGAAGGCGAAGTAGTGGCCGCGCATGTGAGCCACGCCGGCACGGCGCCGGCTGGGGCCTGGGCGGGCCGGCCCCCCGGCCTGCCCAGCGCCGTGCCGCCACCGTCGGTCCCCCTCAGCTTCCTCGGGGCCGCGGCTCTGGGGCTCGTAGCCTGCGGAGGCGCCTGGCTTTGGGCGAAGGCCGCGGCCGTTGCCGACCCCACCGCTGACCCGGTGGTGGCCGCTGTGCACTTGGGCGTGCTGGCCACGCTGTCGATGGGGGTGATGGGCGCCATGCACCAGTTCGTGCCCGTGGTCAGCCAGCGCCCGCTGCGCGCAGTGGGCCTGGCCCGAGCCACGTTCGCCACTTGGGCGGCAGCCGCTTGGCTGCTGCCCTTCGGCGTAGCAGCTCAACGAGAAGGGCTCGTAGAAGCCGGCGGGGGCCTGGCCGCCCTGGCTGTTGCCCTGTTCTGCGTCAACCTCTCCTACCCCCTCGCTGCCAAGGGGAAGGGGGCGCCGCTCGTGGGGCTCCGTTTGGCGGTGGCGGGCTTCGTCGTCACTGCGTGCTTCGGGGTCGTCTACGTCGCTGACCGGAGGGGCAACTGGTGGGACCTCACCGGCCACGTGGTGCTCGCCCACGCTGTGGTGGGCCTGTTCGGCTGGCTCGGTCTCGCTTACGTTGCCGTAGCGGAGAAGCTCTGGCCCATGTTCTTCTTGGCCCACGTGCCGGGGCGCCGGCTAGCAGGCACGGTGGCGGTCTGGGCGGTGCCGGCGGGCGTTGCGCTGCTCTCACCCGGGCTGCTCGCCGGCCTGCCGGCGCTGGCCGGCGCCGGGGCGGCGGTGCTGGCGGGGGGGCTGGCCGCCCACCTCGGCAGCCTGGTCGCCCACGTCCGCCACCGCCGGCGCAAGGCAGACTTGCACCTGGTCTTCGTCCTCAGCTCGGCGGCCTGGTTGGTCGCTGGCGCAGGGCTCGCGATGGCAGCCTGGGTGGTGCTCCCGGGGCACCACCGCACCGGGACGGCCCTGGCGGCGGCGGCAGTGGCTGCTTTCGGCGGCTGGCTCCTCGAAGCACTCGCGGGCCATGCCTACAAGGTCGTGCCCTTCATCGGGTGGTCGGCGCTGCGCTCCCGAGGGGTGGACAAGAGCCCTGCCGGCCGCCAGCTCATGTTCGCCGACCTCTACGACCACACCTGGGCCGGGGCGAGCTACGTGCTAGTGACGGGTGGCGTCGGTGCCCTCTGCGGTGGGCTCGGGGCGGGGCTACCGGCTGCGGTGGCTGCCGGCGGGGCGTTGCTGGCGGCGGCCGGATTGGTCGAGGCCGCCAACTTGGCCGCCCGACCAGCCCGTATGCTTGCACACCGAGCGCGCGCGGCCCAGCCGTCATGACCTGGTTGGCATTTGGCACTCCTGCCCTACAGTTTGCTTGGGCCATAATGGGCCTAGATGGCAAACGATGGCCAAAGTAGCGGCGTGGCTACCACGACGCCCACAGCGGCTCCCGAGACGTTGGTCGGCTTCTACCGCGAGATGGCCCTGATCAGGGCCTTCGAGCTGCGGGCAGCCGAGATGTACGCCAAGGCTCGCATAGGCGGCTATTGCCACTTGAACCTCGGCGAGGAAGCGACAGTGGTGGGCTTGGTGGCGGCGCTCGAGCCCCGCGACTACCTGTTCACCACCTACCGGGAGCACGGGTTTGCCCTCGCCCGAGGCATCGGGGCTGGCCAGGTCATGGCTGAACTGTTCGGCAAGGCCACCGGATGCTCGGGCGGGTGGGGCGGCTCCATGCACCTTTTCGACGCTGGGCTGCGGTTTATGGGCGGCTATGGGATCGTCGGGGGTCAGATCCCGCTGGCGACTGGCGCCGCACTGGCCATCGCCTACCGCAGCGAGGCGGGGCCGGCTGCGGAAGCGGTCATGTGCGTGTTAGGAGACGGGGCCACCAACATCGGGGCGTTCCACGAATCGCTCAACCTGGCGGCCATTTGGCACCTGCCGGTCGTCTATGCCATAGTCAACAACCGCTTGGGCATGGGTACGCCGGTGCAGGCCGCTTCGGGCGAGCCAGAACTTTACAAACGGGGCTGCTCTTACCGCATCGAGGGCGTACGAGTAGACGGCAACGACCCCGTTGCAGTGCGGGAAGCGGCGGCAGCAGCGTTGGCGGCGGCTAGAGCTGAGCGCCGGCCGTCGATCGTCGAGGCGCTGTGCTGGCGGTTGCGGGGCCACTCGGTGGTGGACCCGGCGCGCTATCGGACGCCTGAGGAAGTGGAGGAAGCCAAAAGGGCAGACCCCCTGCTGGCGCTGCGTTCCCGGCTCGTCGAGGCCGGCACCCTCGACGAAGACGCCGCCTCGGACATTGAAGCTCTAGCCGGGCAAGAGGTCGACCAAGCTGTGGCCTTTGCCGAAGAGAGCCCGTTCCCAGATCCCAAGACGCTGTTCGACAACGTTTACGCCACTGCGGTCGCCAACATGGCGCAGGCGCGGCCCGGAGACCCGGTGCTAGGCCCGTTCACGGAGGGCCGTTAGTGGCTGAGCTCACCTATCGGCAGGCTCTCCACGACGCTCTCCGAGCCGAGATGCTGGCTGATGAGTCGGTGTTCTTGATGGGTGAGGAGATAGGGCTGTTCGAGGGCTCCTACAAGATCACCGCCGGGCTTTTGGCCGAGTTCGGGCCCCGAAGGGTGAGGGACACGCCTATAAGCGAGGAAGGTTTCGTGGGGGCGGCGATCGGGGCGGCCATGCTCGGGCTGCGCCCGGTGGTCGAGGTGATGACCATCAACTTCAGCCTGCTGGCGATCGACCAGATAGTCAACCATGCGGCCAAGGTGCGCTCGATGTTCGGCGGGCAAGTGAGCGTCCCCCTGGTCATAAGGACTCCCGGTGGCGGCGGCCAGCAGCTCGGGGCCAGCCACTCGCAAAACATCGAGGTCTACTACGCCCACTGCCCGGGGCTGAAGGTGGTGGCGCCGGCGACCCCCGCCGACGCAAAGGGGCTTTTGTCGGCGGCGGTCCACGACGACGACCCCGTGATGTTCGTGGAGAACCTCGCTCTTTACAACACCAAAGGCGAGGTGCCAGAAGGCCCCTATACCACCGAAATAGGCCGGGCCGCAGTGGTGAAGGAGGGAAGCGACGTCACGGTAGTGGCTTATTCCAGGGCCACGCTAGCTGCCTTGGAGGTGGCTCGCCAGCTCGAACAAGACGAAGGGATCTCCGTAGAGGTCGTGGACCTGCGCAGCCTGCGCCCTCTCGACCGCGAGACGGTGTGCGCCTCAGTCCGCAAGACGACCAGGGCTGTCGTCGCCGAGGACGACTGGCTCTCCTACGGGGTGGGCGCTGAAGTGGCGGCCACCGTCCAAGAGGGCGCCTTCGACTATTTGGACGCGCCGGTGCTCCGGGTGGCGGCGGCAGAGGTCCCGCTCCCGTACTCCAAGCCGCTAGAGACCGCCGCCATGCCGGCGACAAGCGACTTGGCTCGGGCCGTCCGGCGCACCCTCGACGAGAGCGCGTACACCAAGTAGGGGGAAAGTTGGCCGAAGTACTTATGCCGCGGCTCTCCGACACGATGGAGGAGGGGACGGTAGCGAAATGGCTGAAGCAGCCCGGGGACGTCGTTGCCAGGGGCGACGTGATCGCCGAGATAGATACCGACAAGGCCACGATGGACCTCGAGGCTTTCGAGGAAGGCGTGTTGCAACAAGTCCTCGTGCCGGCCGGCGCTACTGTGCCGATCGGTACGCCAGTTGCCGTCATAGGTACGGGCTCCGCTCCTTCCCCGGCCCAACGCGAGGCGCCGGCGGCTGCAGCTGGGCGGCGGCAGCCCGCCCCTGTGCCGCCAGCGAGCCCCGACGACGGGTCGGCGGCGAGAGGCGGCCAACAAGCAGCGGTGCCGAGCAGGGCTGGCTCGGTGGCAAGAGGGGCACCGGCGACGCCTACGGCACCTGCCGGGCCGGCGAGGACTTCCCCCCTCGCTCGCCGCTTGGCGCGCCGCTACGGCGTCGACATCGCTGCGGTCCGCGGTAGCGGGCCAGGAGGACGGGTGGTACGGGCGGACGTCGAGCGAGCCGTCGCGGAGGCAGGCCGAGCCCCAGGGCCATCTCTCGGGGTAGCACCGCCGGCTGCCCCGCCCGCACCGGCGGCAGCAAAACCCCTGCCGGCGCAAGGCACTGGGGATATGGGCGACGTGGAAATCGTGCCCTTGAGCCAGATCCGCAGGGTGACCGCTGAACGGCTCTCGAAGAGCCTGGAAGCTCCTCATTTCTACCTGACCAGCGTGGTGGACGCGGAGCGCCTGCTCGCTTTCCGGGCAGATGCCTTGCGTTCCCTAGAAGGCGAGGGTGCCAGGGTGACGGTG
>Ga0209061_1003394_pt1 | contig 17367 bp, 15 predicted proteins | sample Coa_R1_10_FD_187157 | JGI IMG/M metagenome (GOLD analysis project Ga0209061, IMG submission 187157) | Surface soil microbial communities from Centralia Pennsylvania, which are recovering from an underground coalmine fire - Coalmine... | ecosystem: Environmental > Terrestrial > Soil >...
TCGATCATCGCCCCACTAGCCAATGGAGCCCTCCATCTGCAGCTCGATCAGGCGGTTCATCTCGACCGCGTACTCCATCGGCAGCTCCTTGGTGATCGGCTCGATGAAGCCGTTGACGATCAGCTTCGAGGCCTCGTCCTCGGGAATGCCGTGCGACTGCAGGTAGAAGAGCTGGTCCTCGCCGACCTTCGAGACGGTCGCCTCATGGCCGACGTTGACGTCGTCCTCGGAGATGCGAATCGTCGGGTAGGTGTCCGAGCGCGACTCCTCGTCGAGCAGCAGCGCGTCGCAGACGACCTTTGAGCGGGCCCCGTGGGCGCCCTTGGCGATCTCCAACAGACCACGGTAGGAGCCGCGCCCGCCGTCCTTGGAGATCGACTTGGCGAAGATGTTCGAGGTCGTGTTCGGCGCGGCGTGGATGATCTTGCCGCCCGCGTCCTGGTGCTGACCGCGGCCCGCGAAAGCGATCGACAGGATCTCGCCGTGGGCACGCTCGCCCATCAGGTAGACCGACGGGTACTTCATCGTCAGCTTCGAGCCGAGGTTGCAGTCGACCCACTCGACGGTCGCGTCGGTGTGCGCGACCGCGCGCTTGGTGACGAGGTTGAACACGTTCTGCGACCAGTTCTGGACGGTCGTGTAGCGGATCCGGGCGCCGGGCTTGGCGATCAGCTCGACGACCGCGGAGTGCAGGCTCGAGCTGGAGTACGTCGGCGCCGTGCAGCCCTCGACGTAGTGCACGTAGGAGCCCTCGTCGGCGATGATCAGCGTCCGCTCGAACTGGCCCATGTTCTCGGTGTTGATCCGGAAGTAGGCCTGAAGCGGCATCTCGACATGGACGCCCGGTGGCACGTAGACGAACGAGCCGCCCGACCACACGGCCGAGTTCAGCGCCGCGAGCTTGTTGTCGTTGGGCGGGATCACCGACGCGAAGTGCTCGCGCACGATGTCCTCGTGCTCGCGCAGGCCGGAGTCCATGTCGAGGAAGATCACGCCCTGCTCCTCGAGGTCCTTGCGAACCTGGTGGTAGACGACCTCTGACTCGTACTGGGCACCGACGCCGGAGAGGAACTTGCGCTCCGCCTCGGGGATGCCGAGCCGGTCGAACGTGCGCTTGACGTCCTCGGGCACGTCGTCCCACGAGCGACCGGGCTTCTCGGAGGCGCGCACGAAGTAGTGGATGTCGTCGTAGTCGACCTCCGCGAGCATCGGCGAGCCCCAGGTCGGCTGCGGTCGCGCGAGGAAGTACTCGAGCGCCTTCAGCCGGAACTCGCGCATCCACTCGGGCTCGGACTTGAACTCGGAGATCTTCTCCACGATCTCGCGGGTGAGACCCTTCGGCGCCTTGTAGAGATAGTTCTCGGCGTCGTGGAAGCCGTAGCGCTCGTCGTAGTCGGCATTGATGCCGCGCAGCGCCGCGTTCTCGGCGGGCTCGGGCGTGGTCAGAGTGTCGGGAGTGGCCACTTACTCCACCTCCAGCTTGATCGTGTCGTCCTCGATGATCACCGGGAACGTGTCGACGGGAACGTACGCGGGCAGGGTCTTCGGCTTGCCGGTGGTCAGGTCGAAGAGCGAGCCGTGGCGCGGGCATTCGACCGTGCACGCGCGTTCGTCGAAGATGCCCTCGACGAGCGGTCCGTCGTCGTGAGAGCAGCGGTCCTCGATCGCGTACACGGTTCCGCCGCAGTTGAAAAGCCCGATCTCCAGGCCGTTCCAGGTCACGAGCCGCTTGCCGCCGGCAGGCAGCTCACTCGTCCTGCAGACATCGATGATCGGTGACACGTGTGCTCCCGTCAAAAACCTAGTGCGGGGATCGGATTTCCCCATCGGAGTGTAGCGGCGCGCTCCGGGCGTCCGCGGTCAGCGCCCGGGCCGCTCACACGCGGTCGCCGGCGCTCGGGTCGCTCTCCGGAGTCTCGGGCTCCCAGCCGGTGGCGTGCCCCAGCCCGGCGCTCTTGATCACCTTGAGCGCCAGCAGCGCGCACTTCATCCGCTGCGCCGAGATCTCGATCCCGAGCAGGTCGAGGATGAACGAGCGATCGAGCGCCATCACCTCGGAGACCGTCCTGCCCTTGATCTCGTCGGAGGCCATCGAGGCGGCCGCGGTCGAGATCGCGCAGCCGTGGCCCTCGAAGCGCACATCCTCGATGCGCTCGTCCTCGCCGACCGCGAGCTGCACGGTGAGCTCGTCCCCGCACAGCGGGTTCATGTCGTGGAATTCGAGATCGACCCGCTCGAGTTCGTCAGCGGGCGGACTCCAGTTGTGCGGGTGCTTGTAGTGCTCGAGGATGTTCTCGCGGTAGAGGTCGTCCATGGCCCTCCCACCTATAGCCGGAGCACGCGCCGCACCTCGGCGAGGCCCTCGATCAGCCGGTCGGTGTCGGCGGTCGTCGAGAAGACCGAGTAGGAGGCGCGCGTCGTGGCGGTCGCCCCGAGCCGGCGCATGAGCGGCTGGGCGCAGTGATGCCCGGTGCGCACGCACACGCCCTCGCGGCCGAGGATCTCACCGACGTCGTGAGGATGGGCGCCCTGGAGCACGAACGAGACGAGCGCGCCGCGGTCGGCGGCGCCGGCGGGCCCGTGCAGCGTGATGCCGGGGATCTCGGACAGGCGCGCGAGCGCGTCCTGCATGAGCGCCCGCTCGTGGGCGCGGATTCGCTCCATGCCGAGCGCGCTCACCCAGTCGACGGCCGCGCCGAGACCGATCGCCTCGGCGATCTGCGAGGTGCCGCCCTCGAACTTCCACGGCAGGTCGGTCCACGTCGACTCGGTCGCGCCGACGGTCCGGATCATGTGCCCGCCACCCATGAACGGGGGCATCGCCTCGAGCAGCTCGCGGCGGCCGTGGAGCACCCCGATGCCGGTCGGCCCGTAGAGCTTGTGGCCGGTCCAGGCGTAGAAGTCGGCGTCGATCGCGCGCAGGTCGACCGGGACCTGGGGGACGGCCTGGGCGCCGTCGATGAGGACGACCGCCCCCGCCTCGTGGGCGCGCGCGGTGAGCTCCGCGACCGGGTTGATCGTGCCGAGCACATTCGAGATGTGACCGAACGCGACGAGCCTCGGTCCGCGAGCGAGCAGCGCCTCGAAGGACTCCAGGTCGAGGCGGCCGTCGTCGCCGACCCGCACATATGCGAGCTCCGCGCCGGCGTCGGCGGCGAGCAGCTGCCAGGGCACGACGTTCGAGTGATGCTCGGCCTCGGTGAGGACGATCAGGTCGCCGGGGCGAACGTTCTGCCGGCCCCACGTGTAGGCGACCAGGTTGATCGCAGCGGTGACGTTGGCGGTGAAGATCGTCTCCTCGATCGTCGAGCCGAGCCAGCGCGCGATCCGCTCGCGCGCTCCCTCGAACGCCTCGGTCGCCTCGACCGCAAGCGGGTAGACGCCGCGGTGCACCGAGGACCGGTAGTCGCGGTAGTAGGCGTCCATCGCCTCGATCACCGGCGCGGGGGTGAGGGAGGTCGCCGCCGAGTCGAGGTAGACGACCGGCCGGCCGTCGAACTCGCGGCGCAGCACGGGGAACTCCTCGCGCGTGGCGCTCAGGTCGGCGAACGCGTCCGCCAGGACGTGCGTGGCGGCCGGCGACACGCGGGTGGCGGCCCCCAGCCCGGCGCTCACGACGCGACCGCCCGCTCCGGCGCGGTGTCCGTCTCCTCGGTGTATTCGCCGTAGCCGCGGGACTCGATCTCCTCGACCAGGTCGGGGCCGCCCTCACGGACGATCCGGCCGCGGAAGAGGATGTGGACGTGGGTCGGCTGCACGAGGTGGAGGATCCGCTGGTAGTGGGTGATGATGAGCACGCCCATGCTGCCGCCGGCCTCGGCCGCGACCGCGTTCACGCCCTGGGCGACGACCTTGAGCGCGTCGACGTCGAGACCGGAGTCGGTCTCGTCGAGGATCGCGAGCTGCGGCCTCTGCAGCGCGAGCTGGAGGATCTCCATGCGCTTCTTCTCGCCGCCGGAGAACCCCTCGTTCAGATACCGGCGCGACCAGTCCTCCGGCGCGTCCATGAGCTTCATCGCATCCTTCACGGAGGCGGCGAAGTCCCGCAGCGAGATCGGGTCCTCGCCCCTGGCTTCGCGGTGCGCGTTCATGACCGTGCGCAGGTACTTGGTGACGGTCACGCCCGGCACCGACACCGGGTACTGGAAGGCCATGAACAGGCCGAGGCGGGCGCGCTCGTCGGGGTCGGCGTCGGTGATGTCCTCGCCGTTCCAGATGATCTCGCCCTCTGTCACCTCGAGGCCGGGGTGGCCCATGATGACGTTGGCCATCGTCGACTTGCCGGAGCCGTTGGGGCCCATCAGCGCGTGGATCTCGCCCCCGCGTACGGTGAGGTCGAGCCCCCGCAGGATCTCCTTCTCCCCGGCGCGGGCGTGCAGGTTCTTGATCTCGAGGTCTGGCATCGTCAGCTTTCGGTTCGTGGGTCAGTCGGTCTGTCGAGCGGTCGCTTCGGTCACGGCGAGCGGCGCGGTCGCCCCGGTCGCGGCGAGCGGCGCGGTCGCCCCGGTCGCGGCGAGCGGCGCGGTCGCCCCGGTCGCGGCGAGCGGCGCCGGCGCCACGGCCGCCGGTCCGCCGGCGAAGCGAACGAGCTCGGCGAGCGTCATCTCGTGAAGGGCATGGATGATCCCGCCCTGCACCCGCGTCCACAGCAGCTTGGTGGCGCAGCCCCGGCCCCGGTCGGGACCGTGCGAGCAGAGCACGCGTTCGGTGTGGTCGGAGACGAAGCACTCCATCGGGGCGATCGCCCCCTCGAGCGCCTGGACGACCTCGTCCATCGCGATCTCCTCGGCCGGCCGCGCGAGCCAGTAGCCGCCGTGTGCGCCGCGGGCGCTCATCACGAGGCCGGCGCGCCGCAGGCGAGCCACGACCTGCTCGAGGTAGGCGAGCGGCAGCCCCTCGGCGTCGGCGATCGCCTTGAGCGAGGTCGGGTGCTCCGGCGACTGGCGGCCGAGTTCGACCATCAGGCGCACTCCGTACTCGGCTTTCGAGGAGAAGATCATCGCTGGGCTCAAATCCTAGCGCCGCGGTCGGTTTAGGCTCGGCGGGGGCCGCGGGCGCGCTTCCGGGGGCGGCGGGGCCTGCGGGCGCGCTTCCGGGGGCGGCGGGGCCTGCGGCCGCGCTTCCGGGGGCGGCGGGGCCTGCGGGCGCGCTTCCGGGGGCGGCGGGGCCTGCGGGCGCGCTTCCGGGGGCTCGGCGGGGGCTGCGGGCGCGCTTCCGGGGCTCGTCAATGGCTCACGCGCCGGGCGCGCCCGCGGCGTCGCGTGTAGGGTCCGCCCATGGACACCCGGCCGCGCATCGACTCGGGGCCGCACGCCGACACGAGGCTCGCCGGCTCCGCCGAGGTGGCCCGTGCCGCCGAGGCGGCGCGCGCCGCCGGCCGCTTCGGCATCGACACCGAGTTCATGTCCGAGGGGCGCTATCGCGCGCTGCTCTGCCTCGTCCAGTTGTCGGTCGACGGAGCGCTGGGAGGAGGCGCGGATCCGCGGGAGCCGGATGTCGTGCTGATCGACTCGCTCGCCGACGTCGACGTGACACCGCTCGCCGCGCTCCTCGCCGATCCGTCGATCGAGGTCGTGCTCCACGCCGGCCGCCAGGACGTCGCGATCCTGCGCCGCGCCTGGCGCACCGAGGTCACGAACATCTTCGACACCCAGATCGCGGCGGGCTTCGCCGGCGCAAGCGCCCAGGCCGGCTACGGGAACCTGCTCGGCTCCGTGCTCGGGCTGCGGGTCGGCAAGACCGCCAGCTACACCCGCTGGGACGCCCGGCCGCTCACTCCCGAGCAGCTCGGCTACGCCGCCGAGGACGTCGTCCACCTGCTGGCGCTCGCGGACGAGATCCGCCGCCGCCTCGAGTCGTCGGGCCGCCTGGAATGGGCGCGCGAGGAGTGTCGCCGGCTCGAGTCGGCCAGCGACGAGCGCGATCCCGACACCGCCTGGGAGCGGCTGCCGCGCGTCGGCCAGCTCGACCCGCGGGCCCGTGCGGTCGCCCGCGAGCTCGCGGCCTGGCGGGAGCGCACCGCCGCCGCCGCCGACCGCCCGGTCGGTTCGATCGTGCCCGACCCGGCGCTCGTCGAGCTCGCGAAGCGCAAGCCGTCCACGACCGCGGCCCTCGAGCAGATCCGGGGACTGCACCCCCCGGTGATCAAGCGCCGCGGCGGCGCGATCCTCGAGGCGATCGCCCGCGGCCGCGAGGCCGAGCCGATCGAACGCGAGGAGGCCCGCGGCCGCTCGGAGCCCGGCGATGCGCCGCTGATCGCGCTTGCGGAGTCGCTGCTGCGCGCGCGAGCGCTCGAGGCCGGTCTCGCCTACGAGCTGATCGCCGCCCGCGCCGAGCTTGAGCAGATCGTCGGCGCCGCCCGCCGCGGCGAGCCCGAGCCGTCCGTGCGCACGCTCACCGGCTGGCGCTCCGAGCTCGTCGGCGAGGACCTGCGCGCGCTGCTCGCGGGGCGCCGGGCGCTGTCGGTGGGCGCGGACCGGCGGCTGGCGGTGCGCTCGGTCGACGGCTGAGCGCTCCGGAGCGACGGCGACCGAAGCGTGGGGGCGACGCACGCGGGCGCGGGGGCGACCCCGGCGGGCGGTGCGTGCCGGGTGGCGGTGCGTGGGCGGGTGGCATGCCGTGACGCGGCGCGGCGTCGAGTTTGTCGCAAACGCCGCGCTGCGCGCGGCCCGTGTGACATATCCGGCCCCGGGAGCGGCGCCGCCCGCCGGCCCCGCCGGACCGGCGCGACCCGCCGGCCGCCAGGGAGATTGCTCGCTTTTCCCCCGCTCCGGGGGAAAATGCCGCACGCAGCACGGACGAGCACCCACCGAGCCGGGTGGGGACTGGTCGGGCGCACCGGTGCGACCCGTGCATTGCTGATGGCGCGGCGCGGCGACGGCAGTCAAGCGGCGCCACCCACGCCCACGGACGCCCACGCCGCGCCCGGCGCCGCCTGACGGCCGGCGACGCGGTGCGCTACCCGCGCACCGTCGGCCAGCCGGCCCGACGCGCCGCCTACCCCGTCCCGGTCTCCACGAGCATCGACAGGGCCGCAGCGTGCCGGGCCACCTCCCGCCGCAGCGCGGCGACCGTCCGCGTGGCCCGCCGGAGGTTGCCCTTGCCGATCGCCGCCAGGTCGATCGCGGCCGGCCCGTAGGAGATGTAGCGGCGTCCACCGCGCGAGGCTGCGGAGGCGTCGCCGGCGATCTGGCCGCCGCTCGGGCGCCAGCCGGCGCGTACGAGCGCGGCGCGCTCGGCGGCCATCAGCGCCGTGGCGCCGCCGCGCGCCGAGGCAGTCCCGGAGGCCGCCACGACGAGCTCGCGCCCACAGAAGCGACGGGCGCCGCGGTCGCAGCGAACGACGTTCGCGACGATCCGCAGGCCGGGCGCGAGCGGCGGCAGGCGACCGGGGCCTGAGCCCGCCGCGCCGCAACCCGCCTGCGCGAGCGCGACGAGAACAAGGAGCGTCGCGGTCACGCGCCGGGTGGGCCTCACGCCGCCTCAGGCTAATGCGAGCCGCGCCGGCGAGGCCGATCGCCCGGACTAACCTCTCGAACCCGATGCCGAGCACGGACGCGATCCTCGACGAACCCGAACTGCAGCAGACCGCCTGGGACCTCACTCCGCTCGTCGACGGCGACGAGGAGCACGGGGTCGAGCGGGCGCTCGACGAGGCGCGCGAGCGGGCAGAGCGGTTCGCCGCCGCGCACGCCGGTCGCATCGCCGAGCTCGATGCCGACGGGCTGCGCGCGGCGATGCGGGAGCTCGCCGCGATCAGCGAGCTGCTCGGCCGCTGCGGCTCCTACGCGATGCTCCGCTTCTCGACGGACACGTCGGATCCCGCGCGGGGCGCGCAGCTGCAGCTCGTCCAGGAGCGCGCGACCGAGATCGAGACCAAGCTGCTGTTCTTCGAGCTCGAGTGGGCGGCGCTCGACGACGCGCGGGCGCAGGAGCTGCTCGCGGGCGACGGCCTCGAGTTCTGCGCGCACTACCTCCGCAACGCTCGCCGCTATCGGCCGCATCTGCTCACCGAGCCCGAGGAGCGGATCATGACCGAGAAGGCGATCGCCTCGCAGGCCGCCTGGACGCGGCTGTTCGGCGAGCTCGTCGCCGCGCTGCGCGTGCACCTGCGCGACGAGGAGCTGCCGCTCGACGCGGCGCTCAGCCGCCTGCAGAGCCCCGACCGCGAGCTGCGACGCGATGTCGCCGAGGCGGTGAGCGCGGCGCTCGAGCCCGGGCTGCGCACGCGCGCGTTCATCTACAACACGCTCGTGCACGACAAGGCGGTCGAGGACCGCCTGCGCCACTATCCGCATTGGCTCGCCTCGCGCAACCTCGCCAACGAGGCCTCCGACGAGTCGGTGACGGCGCTCATCACCGCCGTCCGCAACCGCTTCTCGATCCCGCAGCGCTGGTACAGGCTGAAGGCCGGGCTGCTCGGGGTCGAACGGATCGCCGACTACGACCGCTCCGCTCCGGTGCTGCCCGAGGAGATCCGCTTCAGCTTCGCCGACGCCCGTGAGCTCGTGCTCGACACCTACGACTCGTTCGATCCCGAGGCCGGGAGGATCGCGCGACGGTTCTTCGACGAGCGGTGGATCGACGCGCCGGTGCGGCCCCACAAGCGCGGCGGAGCGTTCTGCGCCTACACCGTGCCGAGCGTCCATCCCTACGTGATGCTCAACTTCACCGCGCGCCGCCGCGACGTGCTGACGATGGCCCACGAGCTCGGCCACGGGCTGCACGCGACGCTCGCGCAGCCGCGCGGCGTCTTTCACCAGCACACGCCGCTGACGCTCGCCGAGACCGCGTCGGTGTTCGGGGAGCAGCTCGTGTTCGGGCGGATGCTCGAGTCGGTCGACGGTGACGACCAGCGACTCTCGCTGCTCGCCGAGCAGCTGGAGGGCGCGATCGCCACCGTCTTTCGGCAGATGGCGATGAACCGCTACGAGCACCTCGTCCATACCCGCCGGCGCGACGAGGGCGAGCTGTCGGTCGACCGCATCTGCGAGACGTGGCTGGAGAGCCAGGGCGAGCTGTTCGGCGACTCGGTCGAGGTCTCGGCGGGCTACCGGATGTGGTGGTCCTACGTGCCGCACTTCATCAACACCCCGGGCTACGTGTACGCCTACGCCTACGGGCAGCTGCTCGCGCTCTCCGTCTACGGCCGCTACCGCGAGCAGGGGCCGGACTTCGCGCCCGCGTACCTGTCGCTGCTTGCCGCCGGCGGCTCGCGCAGCCCCGAGGAGCTCGGTGCGATGGTCGGGATCGACCTCGCCGACCCGGGCTTCTGGGACGCCGGCCTCGACCTCATCGAGTCGATGCTCCGCGCCGCCGAGGAGCTCGCGGCCGCCCGCACCGCGCGCTGAGCGCGCCCGCGCGCGTCGCGACGTCAAGCTCGCCGCGACGTCAGGCTCGCCGCGCCCCCAGTCAGTGAGCGCGCGCCCGCCGGATGCGCGAGCGCTCCTCCTGGCGCTCGACGACCTGGGCGATCAGCCGCAGGAACTGCTCGATGCCGGTCGCCTTGGCATCGCCGTGCTCGAAGGCGGCGCGCCAGTCGGCGATGTGTCCGCGGGTGGCGAGCTCGTTGAACGTCGCGCGCGGGATCTCCAGGCGCACCTGCGCGTCGGCCGCGATGTCCTTGGTGACGACCGGCCCCGGCATCTGGACGCGATACATCTGCACGTCGCCGCGGCCACGCAGCTCGACGCCCGCGATCAACTTCAACGGCGCGAGCGCCGGCACCTCCTGCAGGAAGCGCGCGATCGCGGTCTCGATCAGCGATCTGGTGTCGGACGGGGAGGCCAGGGCGCGCAGTCTACGCGGCGGCGTGGCTCGCCGCGAGCAGCCGGAGCGTCGCCCGCGCGGCCTGCGTCAGACGCGGTGGCGCTCCAGCAGCTTGCGGCCGATGACCATGCGCTGGATCTCGCTCGTGCCCTCGCCGATCAGGAGCAGCGGCGCGTCGCGGTAGATACGCTCGATCTCGTACTCCTTGGAGTAGCCGTAGCCGCCGTGGATGCGCAGCGACTCCTCGGCGCAGAAGCGCGCGGCCTCGGACGCGAACAGCTTCGCCATCCCGGCCTCGATGTCGGAGCGGGCACCGGCGTCCTTCATGCGCGCGGCGCGGCGGGTGAGGAGCCGGGCGGCGTCGACCTGGGTGGCCATGTCGGCGAGCTTGAACTGGATCGCCTGGTGCTGGCTGATCGGCCTGCCGAACGCCTGGCGCTGCTGGCTGTAGATGAGCGCGAGCTCCAGCGCGCGCTGGGCGAGCCCGACGCCGCGGGCGGCCACGTTCACCCGCCCGAGCTCAAGCGCGTCCATCATCTGGCTGAAGCCCCGGTTCAGCCCGGCCTCCTCACCGCCGAGGATGCTGTCCGCGGCCGTGCGGTAGCCGTCGAACACGAGCTCGGTCGATTCGACGCCCTTGTAACCCATCTTCCGGATCTGCGGGGGGACGGTCAGCCCCGGGTTCTCGGCGGCGCCCGGCTCCTTCTCGCAGATGAAGCACGTCATCCCGCGGTGGCGCGGCTCGGCCGCCGGGTCGGTGCGGACGAGCGTGAACACGAGCCCGGCGCGCAGCCCGTTCGTCACCCACATCTTCTGCCCGTTGATCTCGTAGTCCCCGCCCGGGGTCTTCGTGGCGCTCGTCTTGATCGCCTGCACGTCGGAGCCGAGCTCCGGCTCGGACAGGCTGAACGCGGCGCGGATCTCGCCGGTCGCCATCCGCGGCAGGTACCGCCGCTTCTGCTCCTCGGAGCCGAACTTCATCAGCAGATAGGAGCCGATGAAGTGCGTGTTGACGATCCCGCTGATGCTGATCCAGCCCCGGGAGAGCTCCTCGACGATCATCGCGTAGGTCTGCAGGTCGAGTCCCATACCGTCGTACTCCTCGGGGATCGTCACCCCGAACAGCCCGAGCTCGCGCATCTGCGCGACGATCGGCTCGGGAAACTCGTCCTCGTGGTCGTAGTGCTCGGCGTTCGGGATGATCTGCTCGTCGGCGAACCGCCGGACCATCTCGCAGATCGCGCGCTGCTCTTCGGTGAGATCCTCGGGCGGGGTGTCGACGGCCATCTCTGGACTCCTCCTCGAAACGGGTCCCGGCACGATACCGGCGCGCCCGTCGCCGCAGTGTGACGTCCGCCGGCCTCTCCGGGCGCTGGGCATCCCCGGTCGCTCGGCGCGACCACACATGCCCGGCGCCCGCCTCAGACGGCGCCCGGCAGCGTCACCACCGCCGACCAGTACTCGGCGAGCCGCCCGAGCGCCGCCTCGAGCCCCGCGCCCGTGACCGGCTTGGTGATGTAGGAGTTCGCGCCGAGGTCGTAGGCGCTGCGGACGTCGACCGCGTCGCTCGAGGTCGTGAGCACGACCACCGGGATGTGCCGGAGCTCCCGATCGGACTTGATCTCGGCGAGCGCCTCCCGGCCGTCCTTGCGGGGCATGTTGAGGTCGAGCAGGATGATCGAGGGCTCCGGTCGTCCGGCCGGCGAGCCGGACTCGGCGTACGGGCCCTCGCCGCGCAGGTAGTCGAGCAGATCCTGGCCGTCGCGGACGAACTCCATCTGCTCGACGCACTCGGTGTCCTCGAGCGCGTCACGGGTGAGGTCGCGGTCGTCCTCGTCGTCGTCGGCCATCAGGATCGTGATCGGCCGCCCGGCCGGCGCTGACTCGTTCCGCACGTTGGACCAATTGTGATCGTCGCGCGCCTCCCTGTCCAACCGGCCGCGCCCGGGCGGGGTGCGACACACTCCGCCGATGAACTTCGCGCGCGACGTCGTCGATGCCGCCCCCGCCGACGCGCGGGCGATCGTCGAGCTCGCGCGCGACGGCCGGCGGCGCGAGTTCACGTTCGGGGAGGTGGCGGACGCCTCGGCCCGGCTCGCCGGCACGCTCACCGGGCGCGGCGTCGGCCGCGGCGACGTCGTGCTCACGCTGATCGGCAACCGGCCGCAGTGGGTGCTCGCGATGGTCGCCTGCTTCCGGATCGGCGCCGTCGTGCTGCCCTGCAACGAGCAGCTGCGCGCCGGCGATCTGCGGACGCGCCTGGACGCCGCCACTCCGCGCCTCGTGATCGCCGATGAGCGCAACGCGGTCGAGCTGTCGGCGGCCGGGCCGGACTGCGAGGTGCTGCTCGTCCCCGACCCGGCGCTGCTCGGCTCTGAGCCGGCCCCGGCCGTGGAGCTCGCCCCCGAGGATCCGTGCCTCGTCACGTTCACCAGCGGCACCACCGGCGAGGCGAAGGGCATCGTCCACGGCCAGCGCTACCTGCTCGGTCAGCGCCTGCAGGCCGAGATGTGGCTCGACGCGCGCCCGGGGGACCTCGTGTGGTGCACCGCGACGAGCGGCTGGTCGAAGTCGGCGCGCAACGTGTTCATCGCGCCGTGGCTGCGCGGCGCCGCGGCGCTCCTGCACGACGCGCGCTTCGATCCGGCCGAGCGCGTTGCGCTGTGCGCGCGCGAGGGCGTGAACGTGCTCTGCATGGCGCCGACGGAGTACCGGGTGATCGCCAAGCGGACGACGCTCTCGCCGATCCCCTCGCTGCGCGGCCTGGTCGCCGCGGGCGAGGCGCTCAACCCCGGAGTGCTCGCCGCCTTTCGCGAGGCGCTCGGGCTCGAGATCCGCGACGGCTACGGCCAGACCGAGACCGGCCAGCTCACCGGCGTGCCCGCGGGCGGCGAGGTCCGCCCTGGCTCGATGGGCAGGCCGCTGCCCGGCATCGACCTCGTCGTCGACGGCGGCGAGCTCGTGCTCCGGGACCCACGCACCGACCCGACGTTCTTCGTCGGCTACCTCGACGGCACGCCCGCCCCCGTCGATGCGCCGTGGCGGACGGGCGACCGCGTGCGTCGCGACGAGGACGGCTTCCTCTACTTCGAGTCCCGGGCCGACGACGTGATCATCTCCGCGGGCTACCGGATCGGCCCGTTCGAGGTCGAGTCGGCGCTCGTCGCCCACGAGGCGGTTGCGGAGGCCGCCGTCGTCGCGGCGCCCGACGAGGAGCGCGGCGCGGTCGTCCGCGCGGTCGTCGTGCTCCGACCCGGCGTCGAACCGAGCGCGCGACTCGCCGCCGAGCTCCAGGATCACGTCAAGGCGCGCACCGCTCCGTACAAGTACCCGCGGCTCGTCGAGTTCGCCGCCGAGCTGCCGAAGACCGCGAGCGGCAAGGTCCAGCGCGCGCTCCTGCGGGCGCGTTAGATTTGACTCGCGTGAGCCGCTCGCGCCCCGCCATCGCCGTCCTCACCCCGTTCACGCCCGCCAGCTGGAGCGTCTGGTCGATGGAGGCCGCGCTTCTGCCGGGGCTCTACGTCGCAGCCGTCAACGCGGCCGGCGGCCTCGCACTCCTCGTCGCGCCCGACCCCGCGCTCACCGAGGATCCCGACGAGCTGCTCGACCGGGTCGACGGGCTGATGCTCACCGGGGGCACCGACGTCGATCCCGGGCTCTATGGCCAGGCGCCGCACCCTGAGACTCAGGCCTTTCAGCGCGACCGCGACGAGTTCGAGATCGCGCTCGCGCGGCGCGCGATCGACCGCGACATGCCGGTGCTCGGGATCTGCCGCGGCATGCAGGTCCTCAACGTCGCTCACGGCGGCACGCTCCTGCAGCACCTGCCCGAGTCCCACGGGCACGAGGACCACCGCCGCGTCCCCGGCAGCTTCGACGGCGCCGACCACGACGTCCGGCTCGTCCCGGACTCGCTCGCGGCGAGCGCCGCCGGCGAGCTCCTGCACGCGACCAAGTCCCACCACCACCAGGGGGTCGACCGGATCGGGGAGCCGCTCGTCGTCAGCGGCGTCTCCGTGCTCGACGACCTCCCCGAGGCGCTCGAGCGTCCCGACCGCGGCTTCGTGCTCGGCGTGCAGTGGCACCCGGAGGCCGACCCCCGCAGCCCGGTGATCGCGAGCCTCGTGCGAACGGCGGACGAGTTCCGCGCCCGCCGGGAGCTCGACGCCCGCCGGGAGCTCGACGCCCGCCGGCAGCCCGGCGACCGCCGGGAGCTCGGTACCCGCCGGGAGCTCGGCGCCGCCGCGCCGGCCTGACGCGCTTCGCCCGTGCGGGCCCTCCGGACGGCCGGCTACGCCGCGTGTGCGGGCCGCCGGTACAGCACGACGTTGCGGTCTCCAGCTGCCCCGGCGAACCCCTGCGGACGGCCGCCCTGCGCGTCGAGGTAGGAGAGCTCGCGGGAGATGACGCCGGCCCGGCCGAGACGACCGTCGGCGACGTGGTCGAGCATCCAGGTGCGGATCGCGAGCCCGCCGCCCGCGGTGGCGTGGAGCTCGAGCGCCCGCGCCTGCTGGGGGTAGTCGACGAGCGACGCCGTCGCGATCAGCCAGTAGCCGCCGGCCGGCGTGCGCCGCGGCGTGATCGCGTTGCGGTGGGTGTGGCCGTTCAGGACGGCGGCGACGCGCGGCGCGCGGTCGAGCTGCGCGAGGATCGCATCTCCTCCGGCCGCGCCGGTGAGCGGCTGGTGGGTGACGACGAGCACCCAGCGCTCGCCCGCGGTCGCAAGCTGCGTGGTGACCCACGCCGGCTGCTCGGCGACGACCTCCCCGCCCGAGCCGCCGCCGCGGCGGACGAGGTCGAGCACGATCAGCCGCACGTGGGCGCCGATGTCGAGCGCGTAGTCGAGCCGAGGTCCCGGCCACGCGGACACGCCGTGTTCGGCGGCGCCCACGAGGCGCGTGACGCTCTCCGCGAAGCTGAGATGGCGGCGCGTCGGGTCGGGCGCGACGCGGACCGTGGGGCCGCGCAGCGCCTGCGCGAGGAGCGCGTCGACGACGCCCGGGTCGGGCGGTCCGTCCGGCGAAGCGCCGCGTACCAGGCTGAGCCCCGGTGGAGGGCGCAGCCCGGCGGGCAGGTCCCAGAGCGCGCGGTCACCGATCGCCAGCCCACGCGTGAGCGCGGTCGGCACGACGGTGCCGGCGACGAGCCCGTCGTGGTCGCCGAACACCGGCAGCAGCGGCGCACCGACGCCCGGCCCGGCGAACGCGCGCACGGCATCGCGCAGCAGGTCGGGATGCAGCGGCGCGTCGACGGCCGGCCGGTAGTAGTACGGGTCGGTGTCGGAGCCGAGCTGCACCCCGTCGTAGCCGTGCGGTCCACTGCCTGGCGCGACGCGCCCGCCGCGCAGGACCGCGAGCGCGTGCTCCAGCTCGTTGTGCTGGTCGTTGTCGATCAGGTCGCCGCCCTGGATGACCGCGTCGGGGCCGAGGGCGCGAATCGCCCGGACGGCGCCGGCGAGCACCTGCGCGGTGAGCGCCTCCTGTGGGCGGAACGTCGACTGAAACGGTGGGCCGAGCCGGTCAAGGAACGTGACGCGCGCCGGCGAGGAGGCGTCGAGCACATGCGTGTCGGTGACGTGCGCGAGCACGGCGAGCCGCTCCCCGAGCGGCGCCGCCCGCCCGAGCTCCACCCGCGGCCGGAGCGGCTCTCCGACGAGAACCCGCAGCTGCCCGTCTCCCACCGGGTCGCCCCAGGTGCTGAGGAGCGTCGAGCCCGTCGCCGACGCGTGGCGTCCGCCGCCCGCCGCGCCGCAGCCGCCAAGCAGTCCGCCCGTGAGCGCAAGGCCGACCGACGCGGCGAGCGCCTCGCGCCGCGTGATCCGCCCGGGCGCGCGGGTCATGCCGCGGGCGCTCGCGCGACGATCGCCGGCGGGTGTCATGCCGCGAGCTCCCGCACGACGACCGCCCGGCCCGCCTGCCGCGACACCCACCCGACGGCGAGCGCTCCGGCGACGAGCAGCCCGATGGCCGTGAGGCCGATCTGACCCGGGCCCGCCCGGAGCGGCAGGCTCACGTAGTCGGCGGCCAGACGGGAGAGCAGCGGCCCGAGCGCGAGCCGTTCGATCGCCACGCCAAGAACGGTCGCAGGGACGAGCAGCGCGAGCGCCGCGCCGGCGAGCACGCGCCGCAGCGCCCCCGGGCCCGCGCCACAGGCCCGCAGCACGGCGAGCGCGCGGCGGCGCTCCAGGACGGTGAGCGCGCATGCCTGCACGAGCGCGTACAGGCACACGAGCCCGTCGACGACCGCGATCGCGACGACGATCGCGCGCAGCACCGCGACGAGCGCGGCGCCCCGGGCGGTCGCCCCCGCGGCGCTGCCGGCGGCGGCCCCGAGCGCACGCAGCCGCCGGCTCACCGCGCGTGGGTCCACGCCGGGGCGCAGCCTGACCGAGATCGTCGACGGCGCCGCCGGATCCGCCCTCAGCAGCGCGCCGGCGGGGACGTAGGCGAGCCGCCCGTCGTCCTGCAGGACGTTGACGACTCCCGCGACGCGCAGGCGAAGCTCCCGACCGCTCGGCAGCTGGAGCGCGAGCGTCTGGCCGGGCACGAGCCCGACCGCCTGGGCGAGGCCCTCGCCGATCTCCGCTTGATGCTCGCCGCGCAGCCGCCGACCGGCAGTGAGCGGCGGCGCCTCGAACACGGTGTGGTCGCCGGGATAGGCGACGACCGTGATCGTGTCCCCGAGCGAAAACGAGTCGACCGCCTGCACGCTGTAGCGCGGCGCCGCCGCCGCGACGCCGGGGATCCGCCGCACCCGCGCGGCTGCGCTCGGCGGCAGTGAGGACGTGAGCTGGTAGCGCTCACCGAGCGCGCCCGGATCGGCCCGGAGGGCGCTGAGCTCGGAGTCGAGCGCGAGCATGAGCAGCACGAACCCGACTGACAGACCGAGCATGACGACCGTCGCGACGAGCCGAGCGCGCCGCGCGAGCACGAGGCGCACGCCGAGCGCGACCGGCCCCGCGCCCGCGCGTGCGCGCAGCCGGGTCGCTGCGGCCAGGCGCCCGCCCGCCGGGCGCCGAGCGCCGCCCGTCACGTCGGCCCCGCGCAAGAGCCCGGCGATCGGCCGCCGGCCCGCCTGCCACGCCGGCCACCCGGCGCCGCCGACCGAGAGCACGACGGCGAGCGCCCAGCCCCCGAGCACCGGGCCGATCAGCGCCGCGCCCGGGGTCGGCTCGTTGAGGAGCGTGAGGAGCGCCGCGGACGGTCCGGCGACCGCGAGCACGCCCGCGAGACAGCCGAGCGCCGCCGCGGGCGCCGCGACGAGCGCGGCCTGGACGGCGTGCACGAGCGCCACGTGGCCCGATGAGGCGCCGATCGCGCGCTGCACTCCGATCGTGCGCAGCCGCCGCTGCACGTCGGCGCGCGCCGAGGCCGCGAGCATCGTCCCGGCGGTGGCGAGCGCGATGAGCGAGAGCGCGACGAGCAGGTCGATGACGATCCCGGCCGCCTGGTCATGGAGGATCTTGATGCCGGAGCGGGTCGCGAACTGCAGGCCGCGCAGCCCGAAGCTCGTCGCGCGCGCCTGGACGAGCGTCTCCTCCAGGTGGCGGCGGTCGCGGAGCCAGATCTCGGCGACGTTCACGCGGCTGAGCGCGCGAGC
>Ga0209061_1003395_pt1 | contig 17360 bp, 12 predicted proteins | sample Coa_R1_10_FD_187157 | JGI IMG/M metagenome (GOLD analysis project Ga0209061, IMG submission 187157) | Surface soil microbial communities from Centralia Pennsylvania, which are recovering from an underground coalmine fire - Coalmine... | ecosystem: Environmental > Terrestrial > Soil >...
TTTCACGGGCGCCGGGGAAACCGAACATGCCGACTGCGCAACCGACCACCATAGAGCGGGTCGATTGCGCGATCGGCATGTTCGCCGGCCCGCCGGCAGGGCGCTTGCGCGGGCAGGACCGGGTCGGCCGGGCGGCGGGCCGGCCGGCTGAGCGGGCGCGGGGCAGGGCCGGAGAAGCCGGAACGAGGTGGCCGGAGAAGCCGGAACGAGGTGGTTGTGACGGCACGCGAGTGTTCGGATAAGAATTGGTGACGTGACGGTCAGCGTGGATCCCAGCATCGCGGGCGGGCCACCGGAGCTGGCGGTATCCTCGCTCACGGTCCGTTTCGGCGCGCTCACGGCGCTGGACGGCGTGGACCTGGCGGTCCGGGCCGGGGAGGTCGTGGCGCTCGCCGGGGAGAACGGCGCCGGGAAGACCACGCTGATCCGGGCCATCGGCGGCGACGTCGCGCCGGTCTCGGGATCGATCAGCCTGGGCGGACGGCCGGTGACGCCGGACCCGGTGGCCGCGGCCAGGCTGGGCGTGCGCATCGTCTGGCAGGACCTCGCGCTGAGCGACAACCTCGACATCGCGTCGAACGTGATGCTCGGCAACGAGCGCCGCAGGCACCTGTTCTCGGAAGTGACGCTGCACAACGACGCGGCCAGGCTGTTCAGCCGGCTCGGCATCCCGCTGCGGGACACAACGCGGCCCACGACGTCCCTGTCCGGCGGCCAGCGCCAGATGGTGGCGGTCGCCAGGGCCATGGCGCACGCTCCCCGCCTGCTGCTGCTCGACGAGCCGACCGCCTCGCTCGGCGTGCAGGAGTCGGCCCTGGTCGAGCGGCTGATCAGCCGGCTGCGCGAGCAGGGCACGACGATCGTGCTCTCCTGTCACGACACGGGGCAGATGTTCCGGCTCGCGGACCGGATCGTGGTGCTGCGGCGCGGGCGGGTGGTCGCCGAGGTCTCGCCGAGCGAGGTGCACCCGGACGACGTGGTGGCGCTGATCTCCGGCCAGGCGGTGGACTCCTCAGCCCGCCGCCAGCTAACCCGGCTGCACCGGCTCACCGGGCGGCTCGTCTCCTCCGAGCCGTCGTCCAGCCTGTCGCTGATCTTGTCCGCGCTCGGCGCCGCGCTCGGCAGCGAGCGGCTCTGCATCCATCTGCTGGCTCCGGGCAGGCCCCCGCACGGCGGGCCTCCGCAGCCCCCCGCGCCTCCCGCGCTGGTGTGCGCGGCCTCGTTCGGGGTGCCCGACACGGTGCTTTCCGCCTGGTCCCGGCTGCCGTACGGCGCGGGCGGCGGCCCGGTGGGACTCGCCGCGGCGACACAGCAGCCGGTGATCGAGGACAACATCAGGGCCGGCACGGGCTCCTGGACCGTCTTCGGCGACCTGGCCAGGTCGGCGAAGGTCGCCAGCTCGTGGTCGGTGCCGGTGCTCGGCCCCAGCGGGCTGCTCGGCGTCATCACCGTGTTCCGGGCGATGACCGGGAAACCGCAGCGCGACGACCTCGACCTCGCCGCGCTCTACGCCGGCTACGCGGCCAGCGCGATCGAGCGTGACCGGCTGCTGGAGCAGGTCACGGCCCGGAACCGGCTGCTAGAGACGATCCGGGAGGTGCTGCAGACGCTGGCCGGGCCGACGGATGTCGCGGAGGCGCTGCGCATCGCCCTGCACACGCTGCGCCGCGGGCTGGACGCCGACGAGGTGGTCCTGGCCACCGCGGAGCCGGACGGCACGGCGGCGGTCCGCGCCTACTCCGGCGGCGCGGAGGACATCCCCCCGGCGACGCTGGCGGCCGCCGGGGCGGCGCTGGGCCTCGGCGCGCCGGACGGCGCGGCCAGCGCCGGCAGGTGCCTGTCGGTCACGTTCGCCGCCCCCGGCGGCCAGAGCGTGCTGCTCGCCTCGTGGCGGGACGGCGCCTCCCCCGACGACGCGACCGACCTGATCGAGGACGCGGCCCACAGCTTCCGCATGGCGCTGGAGCGGGAGAAGGCGCTGGCCGCGCACCAGGAGGCGATGGCGCTGCGCCAGTCCCAGGAACTGCAGCACGCGTTCCTGCGCAGGCTCAGCCATGAGCTCCGCACCCCGCTCACCGCGATCACCGGGTACGCGACCAGCCTGCTGCAAAAGGACGTGACCTGGGACGCCGAGTCGCAGCAGCGCTTCCTGTCCCGCATCGCCGCCGAGTCCGCCCGGCTCGGCCGCCTGGTCAACGACCTGCTCGACTTCTCCGCGATCGAATCGGGGATCTTCCGGCTGCAATGCGACTGGTGCGATATCCCGCTGGTGCTCGACGCGGCGGTCGCCTGCCTGCCGCCGGCCAGCGCGCCGCAGGTGGAGGTCAGGTGCGCGCCGGGGCTGCCCGTCATCTGGGCCGATCACGACCGCCTTGAGCAGGTGTTCGTCAACCTGCTGAGCAATGCGCTCGGGCACAACCCGCCAGGGACTAGTGTGCAGGTAACGGCGGAAGTGACAGGTGCTGGCACGGTCACGATCAGGGTCGCCGACGACGGGGACGGCATGCCGCCCGAGTTCATGCACGGGCCCGCCGAGGCGGTCCGGCGGTCCCACCCGCGCGGACCGGGCGCGGGGCTCGGCCTGTCCATCGCCCGGGGAATCGTGGCCGCGCACGGCGGCCGGATGACGCTGGAGCAGGCGGCCCGGGGCACCTGCTTCCTGATCACCCTGCCCGTGGAGGGGCAAACCCTGCCCGCGGAGGAGCAGCAGGCCCACGGCGAAAGGACCGGGCACGAGTGACCGAGCTGGCCATCCCGACCAAGGTGCTCATCGTGGAGGACGATCCCAACATCGTCGACCTGATCAGGTCCAACCTGGCCGTCCGCGGCTTCGACACGCTCGTGTCCACCGACGGCGGCAGGGCGCTGGCCCTGCTGGAAACCGAGCAGCCCGACATGGTGCTGCTCGACCTGATGCTGCCCGAGGCGGACGGCTTCGAGCTGTGCAGGCAGATCCGCGAGCGCTCCTCGGTGGCCATCATCGTCGTCTCGGCGCGCGGCGGGGAACGGGACAAGGTGACCGCGCTGAACATGGGCGCCGACGACTACATGACCAAGCCGTTCGGCATCGAGGAACTGCTGGCGCGGATCCTGGCCACGCTCCGCCGGACCCGGCCCGCCGAGTCGGCCGCCGAGACCGTCTCGCCGGTCATCACGATCGGCGAGGTGCAGATCGACCTCACCCGGCAGCAGGTCCGGCTCGCCGGCGCGGAGGTGCACCTGACTCCGACGGAGTTCGCGCTGCTCCGCGAGCTGGCCCTGAACAGGGGCAAGCTGCTGTCCCGCGCGCACCTGCTGCGGCGGGTCTGGGGCCGGGGGTATGAGACGGAGACCGAGTACGTGCGGGTCTACATCCGGCGGCTGCGCGCCAAGCTCGAACCGCCGGGCAGCCCGCCGCTGATCGTCACCCAGCCCCGGGCGGGGTACCGGATCGCGGCGGACTTACAGCTTCACCAGCGGATACTCCGGTGAGTGACGTAAAGGTCACGATTTGCTCTCATCTTGGGGGCCGGCGATCACGATCGGGCAACAATGGCGTCACAAACCCCTGTACCGTACGGCATGCCGTGCTTACCCGGCCGGCCGTTAACTCTTTTTTAACGGCTTTAACGGATGCGTTAACGGACCCGTTAATGGTCCGTCACCTTACGATTCCCGACAATAGAGCCGGGGGCGATTACGCCCTGGCCACACGATTTGGTCTCGCACATGTCACTGGCATGTCTCGGCTAAATAAGCGAGGTACACCGTTGTATTCCGTATCAGCAAGAGCGGGACTGACCGCGGTCGCCGCTACTACCGCCGCGCTGCTCATCGCGGCGTGCGGCAGTAGCAGCAGCAGCTCCAGCAGCTCGGCGCCCGCCGGGGGCTCGTCCTCGTCGGCGAGCGCCAGCAGCAGCTCTAGCGCGGCGGCGTCGATCTCCGTCAGCGACCTCAACAACTCCTTCAGCGCGATGGCCGGCCTCAAGTCGGTGGCCGCGGCCGGCAAGGGAGGTGTCACGGTGATCCTGCCGGACACCACCACCTCCACCCGGTACGTCGAGTTCGACGCGCCATACCTCAAGCAGGCCTTCACCACCGCGGGCCTGCCCGCCTCTGACCTGACGGTCGAGAACGCGCTGGGCAGCGACTCCACGCAGTTCAGCATGGCCCAGACGGCCATCACCAAGGGCGCGAGCGTGCTGGTCGTCGACCCGCTCGACTCCGGCGTGGGCGCGCACATCGAGTCCTATGCCAAGTCGCACGGCGTCGCGGTCATCGACTACGACCGCCTCACCCTCGGCGGCACCCGCGGCTACTACGTCAGCTTCAACAACGTGAAGGTCGGCCAGGTCATGGGCCAGGGCCTGGTGTCCTGCGTCAGCGCCTGGGGCGTCAAGAACCCGAACGTCATCGTCATGAAGGGCGCGCCGACCGACAACAACGCGACGCTGTTCGCGCAGGGTTACGACGGCGTGCTCGCCCCGTACTTCTCCTCGGGCAAGTGGAAGGACGTGTCCAACCCGGCCGGCACCTGGGACCCGCCGACCGCGCTGAGTGAGTTCCAGCAGCAGTACACCGCGCACAAGAACATCAACGCCGCGCTGATCCCGAACGACGAGAACGCCGCGCCGATCATCCACTACCTGCAAAACCAGGGCATCAAGCCGAAGACGTTCCCGACCACGGGGCAGGACGCCACCCTGACCGGCCTGCAGAACATCCTGGCCGGCTACCAGTGCGGCACCGTCTACAAGCCGATCTACCTCGAGGCCCAGGCCGCGGCCGCGCTCGCGCTCTACGTGCGCGCCGGGCAGACGCCGCCGTCTACCCTGGTGAACGGGCAGACCAAGGACACCACTTCGGGTACCGAAGTGCCGTCGGTCCTGCTCAACCCCGAGTGGGTCACGACATCCAACATGAACAGCACCGTCATCGCAGACAAGTTCGTGCCGGCCTCCCAGCTGTGCGCGGGCAAGTACGCCAGCGCCTGCAAGGCCGCTGGCATCTCCGGCTGACAAAGGATAAGACGCATGACACAACCGGGACACGCACAGTGACCGGTAGCGATGAGGTCCGGCCCGCGACCGCGGGCCGGACCTCATCGGCCACCGAGGACACCGAACCACTGCTGCGGCTGCGCGGCATCGGGAAGAACTTCGGCCCTGTGCGCGCGCTCACCGACATCAACCTCGACATCCCGGCCGGGCAGGTCACCGCGCTCGTCGGCGACAACGGCGCCGGCAAGTCAACGCTGATCAAGACGATCTCGGGCATCTGGGAACCCTCGCACGGGGAGATAATCTGGCAGGGCAAGCCCGTGCACTTCCGAACCCCCAAGGACGCGACCGACGCGGGGATAGCCACCGTCTACCAGGACCTGGCCCTCTGCGACAACCTGGACATCGTGGAGAACATGCTCCTGGGCCACGAGGTGCTCAGCCGCACGGGGCTGCTCGACGAGATCGCGATGGAGAAGACCGCCAAGAAGACGCTCCAGGACCTGCGCGTCACGACGGTCCGGAACATCCGCCAGCCCGTCGGCTCGCTGTCCGGCGGCCAGCGCCAGGCCGTCGCCGTGGCGAAGGCCGTCATGCTGGAGGCTAGGCTCGTGATCATGGACGAGCCGACCGCCGCGCTCGGCGTCTCGCAGACGGCGCTCGTGCTCGACCTGATCGAACGCCTGGCCAGCCGCGGGATCGCGGTGCTGGTGATCTCGCACAACCTGACCGATGTGTTCCGCGTGGCCGACCGGATCGCCATCTTGTACCTGGGCCGCATGGTCTCGGCCGGCCCCGTGTCCAACTACGACACGTCGTCGACGGTGCACTGGATGACCACCGGGACCGCCCCGAACGGTAACGGGCAGGCCGCACTATCCACCAACGCGGAGGGCTGACCCATGGCATCCGTGAACCCCGGCGACTCCGAGCAGGGGTCGACCACGACCGCGACCGAAGCACCGGGCGAAGAGCCGACCGATCTCATCACGACCACGGACGCGTCGGCCGAACTGCTCGCCAACTCGATCGCCGAGTACCTTCGCATCTGGTTGCGGCGGATCCGCGGCGGAGAGAGCGGTGCGCTCCCGGTCGTCGTCGGCCTGATCGCGATCGTCATCTTCTTCCAGATCAGGAGCTCGCTGTTCCTGTCGGCCGGCAACCTGGTCAACCTGATGGGGCAGTCGGTTTTCATCATCACGCTTGGCATGGCCGAGATCTTCGTCCTGCTGCTCGGCGACATCGACCTGGCGGCCGGATACACGGCCGCCTGCGGCGCGGTGATCGCGCTGTGGATGCTGGCGCTCAATGACCCGTGGTGGGCGGCGGTGCTCGCGGCGCTGGCAGCCACGGCCGCGTACGGCGCGCTCCAGGGAATCATCATCGCCAAGCTCAGGCTCCCCTCCTTCGTGGTGACGCTGGCCGGCCAGCTCGGCCTGTCCGGCTTGCTGCTTTACCTGATCAGCGCGACCGGCAGCATCGGCACCGGCGGAATCATCAGGCTCCAGAACAGCATCGTCAACGACATCGAGGGCGGATGGCTCACCCCCACCGCCACCTGGATCGTGATGATGGTGATCGTCGTGCTGGCCGCACTGGTCATGTTCTACGGTGACTACCGCCGCCGGTCCAGCGGCCTCGTCGCCCCGCCGGTGTCGATCACGCTGCTGAAGGCCGCGGCGGTTATCGTGGCCGGCATCATCGTCGTGCTGATCGCCAACACCAACCGCAGCAACGGGGTCATTCCCATCGAGGGCATGCCGTGGGCGGTGCTGGTGATGCTCGCCATCCTCTTCCTGTGGACGATGCTGCTCGGCCGGACCCGGTTCGGCCGGTACGTCTACGCGATCGGCGGCAACGCCGAGGCCGCGCGGCGCGCCGGCATCAACATCGTCCGGATCCGCACGCTCGCGTTCTTGTTGTGCGGCCTGACCGCGGGCATGACCGGCATCATCTACGCCTCCTACCTAGGGTCGATCTCCAGCAACGTCCCCGGCGGCCAGAACGTGCTGAACGCCGTGGCGGCGGCGGTCATCGGCGGCACCAGCCTGTTCGGCGGGCGCGGCAAGATGCTGCACGCCGTGCTCGGCGGCCTGGTGGTCGGCGTGATCAACAACGGCCTCCAGCTGCTCGGCCTGTCCGCTTCGGCACAGCTGATGTGGACCGCGCTGGTGCTGCTCGCGGCGATCATCGTCGACCGGGTCACCCGGCGCAGCCAGAGCGCGACCTAGCACGGCCGATACTGGAGGGGTGACTGACAACCCGGTGCGGCGGCGGGCCGCGGAGCGGCGCGCCGTCCACCGGGAAGTCGGCTCCGGGCTGGCGGAGCTCGTCCCGGACCTATCCCGAACGGGCTCGTGGATTCTCTTCATCGACGGGACCCCGCAAAGCCAGGTCGACCTGGACGACCCCGGCTACCTGGAGTTCGAGTACGTCCGCCGGATCGGGCACGTCATCGACCTGGCGTTTCCCGCCGGGCAGCCGCTGCGCGCGCTGCACCTGGGCGGGGGCGCCATGACGCTGCCCCGCTACATCGCGCACACCCGGCCGGGCTCGCGCCAGCTGGTGGCCGAGATCGACGCGGCGCTCACCGAGCTCGTCCGCGAGCACCTGCCGCTGCCGCCGGGCCGGCGGATCCGGGTGCGGGCCGGCGACGCCAGGCAGGTGCTCGAATCGGCCGCCGAGGGCAGCTACGACCTGGTGATCAGCGACGTGTACGCCGGCGCGCGGACGCCGTTCCACCTGACCACGGCCGAGTGCGCCCAGGCGGCCGCCCGGGCGCTGCGCCCGGGCGGCGTGTACGCGGTCAACGTCGCGGACGGGCCGCCGCTCGAACGTGCGCGCCGGGCAGTCGCGACGGTGCGTTCGGTGTACAAGGAGGCCTGCATGATCGCCGAGGCGGGCGTGCTGCGCGGACGCCGGACCGGCAACCTCGTGCTCGCCGGGAGCGACCAGCCGCTGCCCTGTGCCGGGCTGCGGCGGGCCGCCGCGGGCGACCCGTTCCCCGCGCGCGTGACCGACGGCGCCGAGCTTCTCCGGTTTGCCTCAGGAGCACCAGTGGTAACGGACGCGTAACAGGACCGGTTCGCGTATTCTGCTCCCCCCTGATCCGTCTACCCTTTCCACATGGACTTGCCGCCTTCAGGCTGGTACCCGGACCCGTACGGGGTGCCCGGGCTGCTGCGCTGGTGGGACGGTTCGGCGTGGACCCAGCACACCCACCAGGGTGAGACGGACGCGGCGGCCACCACGGTACAGCCGGCCACCGCGCAGCCAGCCGTCCAGCCGACCACGGTACAGCCGGCCATCGCGCAGCCAGCCGTCCAGCCCACCACCATCCAGCCGGCCACCGTCCAGCCCACCACCATCCAGCCCACCGCCGTGCAGCCGCCCGTGCCGGGCGTCCCGGCCACGTCGGCGCAGCCGCCCTTCCAGCCGACCATGATCCAGCCGGACCCGGGGCCGCCGGGGGCGGGCGCCGACGCGGGCAGCACCCAGGTGCTGTTCCTGGGCGAGGAGTGGCCGGCGCCCGGCGGGCCCGGCCCCGCGGCGCCGGCCGGCCGCTACGGCTACTACCGCGGGCAGCGGCGGCGCCGGATGTGGCTGATGGGCGGGCTTGCCGCCGGGACCGCGGTGGCGCTCGGGGTGATCGCGCTGGTCGTCAGCAGCCTCGGCAAGTCCCCGGCCGCCCCGGCCGCCGCGCCGCCCCCCGCCGCGCCGGCGGCGCATACCAGCACGCCGCCGCCCTCGCCGACGCCGTCCGCGACGCCCTCGGCCACCGCGCCCGGCTCGGTGCTCACCGACGGCCAGTCCGGCCTGTCCTACACCCAGCTGGCCGCGCCGTGGCAGCCCAACTGCCCGGGCGGCCTGAACGGCGGGGGGTTCACCTGGACGGCCGGCGAGTCCGCCGTCGCCGGGCAGGCCGGCGGCGGCCAGACCACCTGGTACGGCGTCGCGTGCTCCGGGCCGCTGCCGCAGCAGTACGGGTACACCGGCGTGGCGGACCTGGAGAACGTAACGGCGAACATAGTCAACACGCTCAACGGCGGCTACTACAGCGCGTTCCAGCACAGCTTCCAGCAGCAGGTCAGCCAGCCCGTCCAGGTCAGCGGGCATGCCGGCTGGGAGATCAAGTTCCTGATCACGTACACCGACCCGCAGGGCCAGGGGCTGTCGTGGAGCGACGAGCTGGGCGCGGTGGTGGTCACCGACCTCGGGAGCGGGGTGGCGCCCGCGGTGTTCTACACGTCGATCCCGGGCAACCTCGGCGAGAACAACGTGGACTCGCTCGTCTCCTCGCTGCAAGTCTCGGCCCAGCCGCAGCCCGGCGGCTCGCCCGGCGCCGGATCGCCCGCGGGATCGCCGAACCCGTAGGGCCGGGAGTCCGCGAACCCGTAACGGCGGGAGCTCCCGTCAGGAGTTCACCGGGAAGCCGAGGTCCACGGTGGCCGTACCGGGCACGCGGTCCGGCCACCGCGAGGTGACGACCTTGCCGCGGGTGTAGAAGCGCACGCCCTCGGTGCCGTGCACGTGCGTGTCGCCGAACAGCGACGCCTTCCATCCGCCGAACGAGTAGTACGCCATCGGCACCGGGATCGGCACGTTGACGCCGACCATGCCGATCTCGGCCTCGGACACGAACCGGCGGGCCGCTCCCCCGTCGCCGGTGAAGATCGCCACGCCGTTGCCGTAAGGGCTGCCGTTGACCAGGCCGACGGCTGCCTCGTACGACGGCACCCGGAGCACGGACAGCACCGGGCCGAAGATCTCGTCGGTGTAGCAGCTCATCGCCGGCGTCACGTGGTCGAGCACGCTCGGCCCGAGCCAGAACCCGCCGGGATCGCCTCCGGTGACCGGGTGCCGGCGGCCGTCGACGGCGAGCACCGCGCCCTGCTCGACACCCGCGTCCAGGTAGGACGCCACCCTGTCGCGGTGCTGCCGGGTGACCAGGGGGCCCATCTCGGACCGCTCGTCGGTGCCGGGGCCGACCGTCAGCTTCCCGGTCCGGTCCTTGATCCTGGCCACGAGCTGGTCGCCGACGGGGTCCACCGCGACCAGCGCCGAGACCGCCATGCACCGCTCCCCCGCCGAGCCGAACCCGGCGCTCACCGCCGCGTCAGCGGCCAGGTCCAGGTCCGCGTCGGGGAGGACGACCATGTGGTTCTTCGCCCCGCCGAGCGCCTGCACCCGCTTGCCGCTGCCGGTGCCGGCCTGGTAGACGTAGCGGGCGACCGGCGTGGACCCGACGAAGCTGACCGCGGCGATGCCCGGGTGCGCCAGCAGCGCGCCGACGGCGGCCTTGTCGCCGTGGACCACGTTGAACACGCCGTCGGGCAGCCCGGCCTCGGCCCACAGCCGGGCCAGCAGCAGCGACGCGGACGGGTCCTTCTCCGACGGCTTGAGCACGAACGTGTTGCCGCAGGCGATCGCGATCGGGAACATCCACATCGGGACCATGGCCGGGAAGTTGAACGGCGTGATGCCCGCGACCACCCCCACCGGCTGCCTGAGGGAGTACGAGTCCACGCCAGTGGACACGTTCTCCGAGAAACCGCCCTTGAGCAGGTGCGGGATGCCGCAGGCGAACTCGACGACCTCCAGGCCCCGGGCGACCTCGCCCGCGGCGTCGGAGGCGACCTTGCCGTGCTCGGCGGTGATCAGTTCCGCCAGGTCGCCCGCGTGCCGCCGGACGAGCTCACGGAAGGCGAACAGGACCTGCGACCGCTTGGACAGCGACGTGCGGCGCCACGCGGGCAGCGCCCCGGCGGCGGCCGCGACGGCGGCGTTCACCTCGGCCTCGGACGCGAAGTCCACCGCGCCGGTCACCTGGCCGGTGGCCGGGTCGTAGATATCGCCGTGCCGTTCCGCCTCGCCCGTCCAGGGCTTGCCGCCGATCCAGTGCGTCACGTGCTTCATGCTCCCGCCGCCTCCCCGGTCCTGGCCGCCGCGTCAACCGCGCGCAGCGCGTCGGTCAGGAGCGCCAGGCCCTCGCGTGCCTCCGCCTCGCTGATCGTCAGCGGCGGCGCCATCCGCAGCGCGCTCCCGTGCAGGCCGCCCTTGCCGATCAGCAGGCCCCGCTCGCGGGCCGCCTCGAGCACCGCGCCGGCCAGCGGCGGGCTCGGCCGCTTCGTCTCCGGGTCCACCAGGTCGACGGCGAACATCAGGCCCCTGCCGCGTACCTCGCCGACGATCTCCAGCGTCCGCGCCGCATCCTTGAGGCCGTCGATGACGATCGTGCCGGTGACTTTGGCGTTCTTCTGAAGGTCGCGGGAGAGCACGTAGTCGAGGGTGGCGTTGGCCGCCGCGGTGGCGACCGGGTTGCCGCCGAACGTGGAGATGCCGTTGCCCCGGATCCCGTCGAGCAGGTCGCCGCGGCCGACCACGCCGCCGATGGCGAACCCGTTGGCCAGCCCCTTGGCGAACGTCATCATGTCGGGGGTCACGCCGTGTGCCTGGATGCCCCAGAAGTTCGCGCCGGTACGGCCCCAGCCGGTCTGCACCTCATCGGAGATGAGCAGGATGCCGTGCTCGTCGAGTACTTCCTTGTACCTCGCGAACAGGCCGTCGGGCGCCATGGTGAACCCGCCGACGCCCTGGATCGGCTCGGCGATCAGCGCGCCGACGTCATCGGGGTGGATCCCGCCGGACAGCAGGGCCCGCAGGTCGTCCACGCAGGCGTCGATGAACTCGGCGTCCGGCATGCCGCGGTAGTGCGGAAGATGCCGGTCCGCGCCGTGCAGGTAATGGGTTCCGAACGGCTCGTTGCCGCTCGCCTTCCAGGCGGCGTTCCCGGTCACCGCGACCGTGCCGAACGTCCGGCCGTGGTAGCTGCCCCGCATCGCGAGCACCTGGTTGGCCTTGCGGGCCGCCAGGGCCGCGGCGAGGGCGGTCTCGTTGGCCTCGGACCCGGAGTTGGTGAAGAACACCTTGGCGCCCGGGATGCCGGACAGCTTCGCGATCTTCTCCGCGAGTTCGACCTGGCTGCGGATCAGGTAGAGCGTGGACGTGTGCACCACGCCGGTCGCGAGCTGCCGCTCGACCGCCTCGCGCACCTCGGCCACGTCGTAGCCGAGCATGTTGGTCAGGATGCCGGCGAAGAAGTCGAGGTAGCTGCGGCCCTGGGCGTCGGTGACGCGGCAGCCCTTGCCGCCGACGATCTCGATCGGCTGGTCGTAGTAGAGGCCGACCCAGTTGGGGATGACGGCGCGGTGGCGGGCGAGGAGATCGGACATAGCTCCAGTCTGCCCGCCGTCCGCCGGCGAGGAACAGCTACGGCCTGTCAGAGGTTTATCGCTGATCATTACATGTTGTAAAGTCGCTGGCGATGCCGCTGACGTTGCGCGAGGTGCTCGGCCTCGATGTCGTCCGCCGCGGCGAGCCGCACGTGGTGGCCGCCGCGCACCGGCTCGACACGCCGGTGCGCTGGGTGCATGCCATCGAGCTGGCCGACGCCGGGCGGCTGCTGCGCGGCGGCGAGCTGGTGCTGTCCACGGGGATCGCGCTGCCGGATTCGGCCGCGGCGCTCGAGGCGTACGTCGCCGAGCTGGCGGGGGCGGGGGTGACGGGCCTCGCCATCGAGCTCGGCCGCCGGTACACCGGAGCGCTGCCCGCGGCGCTGGTGGCGGCCGCGCAGGAGCGCGGCATCCCGCTGATCGCCTTCGGCCGCGAGGTGCCGTTCGTCGAGATCACCGAGGCGGTCCACGCACGGATCATCGACGCGCTGCTCATCGAGCGGGCCGCCACCACGCTGGCCCTCGGCCGCCTGCTCACCAGGCAGGCCGAGTCGCTGGAACGGCAGGCGCACCGCACGCTGATCAGCGCGATCATCGGGCAGGCGGATGCCGACCCGGCGGAGGCTGAGGCCCGTGCCCGGGCGATGGGCGTGCCGGTGACCGGCCGCCAGCTGGTCGCCGCCGTGGTCCGGCTCCGGGAGGCCGGGCCGCCCGGCGCCGTATCCGCCCCGCCGGCTCAATCCTCGCCGGCCGCATCAACCACATTGTCAGCGACAACCTCACCAGCATCCTTTGCCACCGTGCTTGACGTCGCGGAGGCGGCCGCCGCGATCTGCCGGGACGCCCGCGTCCCGGCGCTGGTCGGCGCGCTGGACGACCTGCGGGCCGGTGCGCTGCTGTCGCTGCCCGCGGACGCGGACGCCGGCGAGGCGCTGACCGCCCTCGCGGCGCGGCTGGCGGCGTGGCCCCCTTCCGGGGCGGCGAGGCGGTCCGGCGAGCCCGCGGCCTTCGCGATCGGGACCGGGCCGCCCGCTACGGCGCTGCGGGGGGTGCGGCAGGCGTTCCTTGAGGCCCGCGAGGTCGCCGACGTCGCGATCCGCCACCCCAGCGGCCGCCCCTACTACCGGCTGTCCGACCTGCGGCTGCGCGGGCTGCTGCACATGCTGCGCGAGGATCCGCGGCTGCGGGAGTTCGCCGAGCGCGAGCTCGGGCCGCTGCTCGCCCATGACGCGGCACACGGCACCAGCCTGGCCGCCGACCTGGCGGCCTACCTGGAATCCGGGGGCAACAAGGCGCTGGCGGCGGCGCGCGCTCACGTGGCGCGGCCCACGTTCTACCAGCGGCTGCGCCAGGTCGAGCGCATCCTCGGCGTCAGCCTCGCCGAGCCGGAGTCACGCGCATGCCTGCACGTCGCGCTGCTCGCGCTCAGGCCCGGCGGCTAGCCCGGGCCGCGACGGCGAGCACCGCCGGCGGCACGCCCGCCGCACCGGCCACTCTCGCCGGGGACCTCGGCGCTAGCGGCGGGCCACCAGGTCGCGGGTGATCGAGTCGATGCCGGGGACGCCGGCCAGGATCATGAGCGTGCGGAGCTCATCGGTGAGCAGTTCGATCGTGCGGCGGACGCCGGCCTCGCCGGCGGCGGCCAGGCCGTAGGCCGCCAGCCGGCCGATCACCACCGCGCCGGCGCCCAGGGCGAGGGCGAGGAAGACGTCGGCACCGGTGCGGACGCCGCTGTCCAGCAGGACCGGAACCCGGCCGGCGACCGCGTCCGCGACCTCGGGCAGCGCGTCCAGGCTGGCCGGAGCCGGGTCAACCTGGCGGCCGCCGTGGTTGGAGACCAGGATCGCCGACGCGCCGGCGTCCAGCGCCGCCCGCGCGGCCTCCGCGGTGAGGATGCCCTTGGCGATCCACGGCAGGTCCTGGCGCGCGGTCGCCGCCGCGAGCATCTCCCACGTCCACGCGGGGACGATGCGGTTGCCGTAGGTCTCCGCGACGTTCGGCGTGCCGTCGCGGACGACGTTGCCCGCCCAGACCGATGGGTCGGGACGGAACCGGCTCATCCTGCTCCGCACGCGGAAGCCGGTGACCGGGCAGTCCACCGTCACGCAGAGCGCGCCGTAGCCCGCGGCGCGGATCCGCTTGGCCACGTAGTCGAACGATTCGTAGGGATGCAGCTGGGCGATCCGGGCGGCCGCGGGCGCCGCGGCGGCGACCTGCTCGTAGGAGAACGTGCCCACCTCGGGCACGATCGAGACCGTGCCGCAGGCGGCGTTCGCGCGGGCCACCGCCAGGTGGCCGTCGGGCGAGAACAGGCCGTCGCCGCCGAACGGGGCGGTCAGGATCGGGACCGCCAGCGGGATGCCGAGGACCTCCGTGCTGGTCCGCGGGTCGGTCACGCCGCTCATCGGGCGCGGCCTGATCACCCAGCGGCCGAAGGCCTCGCGGTTCGCGCGCAGCGTCTGCTCGGCCCCGGCGCCGCTCTCCAGGTAGGCCGCGACGTCCTGCGGCAGCGCGCGCAGCGCGGCGGCGCGGATCTCTTCCAGGGCCGCGAAACCGGCGTCCGGCGGGTGCGTCGGCATGGTCGTCACGACTACGCACCTTACCGGGGGTCTGGCTCGGGATACGCCCCTCGCCTGGCGAGGAAGCCGAAGTCACATCCCTCGTTGGCCTGGGTGACGTGCTCGCTGAACAGGGCGCCGTACCCGCGGCCGAACCGCTCCCGCGGAGGAGTCCAGGCGGCCCGGCGAGACGCCAGCGTCCGTTCGGGGACATTCAAGGAGAGGGTGCGGGCGAAGACATCGAGCGTGATGAGATCGCCCGTCTGGACGAGGGCCAGCGGGCCGCCGACCGCCGCCTCGGGCGCGACGTGCAGGACGCAGGCGCCGTAGCTGGTGCCGCTCATCCGGGCGTCGGAGACGCGCACCATGTCGCGGACGCCCCGGGCGAGCAGGTAGCCGGGGATGGGCAGCTGGCCGTACTCGGGCATGCCGGGGCCGCCCTTGGGGCCGGCGTTGCGCAGCACCAGCACGGAGCCGGGCGTTATGCCGAGCGACGGGTCGTTGATGCGCTCGCGCAGGTCGGCGTGGGAGTCGAAGACGACCGCGGGGCCGGTGTGCTTCAGCAGCCGCGGGTCGGCGGCGATGTGCTTGATCACCGCGCCGTCGGGTGCCAGGTTCCCCCGCAGCACGGCGATGCCGCCCTCCGGCGCCAGGGCGGTCTCCGGCGAGCGGATGACGTCGTCGTCGTAGACGGGTTCTTGCCGATAGTGCCTGTGCAGCGCACCGGGGACCCGGGCGAGCTGGCCGAGCAGCGCCGGGAGGCCGCCGGCGTAGTAGAAGTCCTCCATCAGGTACTTTCCCGATGGGCCGATGTTGGCCAGCCATGGGACGCGCCGGGAGATCTCGTCGAAGTCGTCCAGGGTGAGCCTGACGCCGGCGCGGCCCGCCATCGCGATCAGGTGGATCAGCGCGTTCGTCGACCCGCCGAGCGCGAGCACGGCCGCCGCCGCGTCCTCGAACGCCTCACGGGTGAGGATCTTGTCCGGCGTGAGATCGTCCCAGACCATGCGGACGATCCGCTTCCCGGCGGCGACGGCCATCCTGGCGTGCGCCGAGTCGACGGCGGGGATCGAGGCGGCGCCGGGCAGCGTCATGCCCAGGGCCTCGGCGGCGCTGGTCATCGTGGACGCGGTGCCCATCGTCATGCAGTGGCCGGGCGAGCGCGCGATGCCCTCTTCGAGGTCCCGGAGCTCGCAGTCCGTCGCCCTCCCGGCCTTGAAGTCGTCCCAGGCCCGCCACATGGCGGTGCCGCTGCCGACCTTCTGCCCCCGGTAATTGCCGTTCAGCATGGGCCCGGCCGGGACGAAGATGGCGGGGAGGTTGGCGCTGGCCGCGCCCATCAGCAGGGCTGGCGTGGTCTTGTCGCAGCCGCCCATGAGGACGGCACCGTCGAACGGGTAGGAGCGGAGGAGTTCTTCGGCCTCCATTGAGGCCAGGTTGCGGTACATCATCGGGGTCGGCTTCTGGAACGTCTCGCTCAGCGTCGCGACCGGCATCTCGACGGGGAAGCCGCCGGCCTCCAGGACGCCCCGTGCGACTTGTCCGGCGCGCTCGCGCAGGTGCATGTGGCAGGGGTTGATGCCGGACCAGGTGTTGAGGATGGCGATGATGGGCTTGCCCTCGTGCTCTTCGGCCGCGATGCCCAGGTTGCGCATCCGGGAGCGATGGCTGAACGCGCGGACGCCGTCGGCGCGGGAGGCGCCGAACCAGCGATGGCTTCTGAGCTCCTCTGGGGTCTTCATGCCTGGTATCGTCGGTTCCAGCATGCGGTTGCGTCTAGGGTTCCGCTGGCCGCCCGTCGTCACGGGCCGTTACAACCAGGGTGGCCGGGGCTGGACCGAGCGACGCCAGGAGCCGGCAGGAGCGGGGCTTGTGCGGTCCCGCGGCCGGTGAACACCTGACGGGGGAAAAACCCTGAGGGCTCCTAGTCCGGCGTTGCCTTAACCGGCCAGCACCCGAGGAGCCTTCGATGCACGCGGCCGCTCTCCCCCTCTCCGTCACCCTGGCCGTGCTCGCGGCCGCCGTCACGCACGCCACGTGGAACGCGATCGCGCACGGGATCAGGGACCAGCTCCTGGCCTTCGGCCTGATCGGGGCGGGCAGCGTGGCGGCGGCGGTGCCGGTTATCGCGGCGTCCCCGTTTCCGCTGGCGGCCTGCTGGCCCTACCTGCTCGCGTCGGTGTTCATCCACGTCTTCTACAACCTGCTGCTGATGCGCGCGTACCGGTACGGGGACTTCGGGCAGACGTACCCGCTGGCGCGGGGCACGTCGCCGCTTGTGGTGACCGTGCTCGCGGCGGTGTTCGCCGCGGAGCGGCCCTCGCTGCCGCAGGCCGCCGGGGTGCTCGTGGTGTCGTCCGGGCTGGCGGTGCTGGTGCTGGGCGGGCGGCGCGCCGGTTCCCGTCCCGGTGCCGGCGCCGGTTCCCGTCCCGGTGCTGGCGCCGGTTCCCGTCCTGACGCCGGCGCCGGTTCTCGTCCCGGTTCTCGTTCTGGTCCCGGGCCGGGCCGGGCGGCGCTGCTCGCGGCGGGCGGGACCGGGCTGACGATCTCCGCCTACACGATGGTGGACGGGCTTGGCGTGCGGCTTTCCG
>Ga0209061_1003396_pt1 | contig 17351 bp, 10 predicted proteins | sample Coa_R1_10_FD_187157 | JGI IMG/M metagenome (GOLD analysis project Ga0209061, IMG submission 187157) | Surface soil microbial communities from Centralia Pennsylvania, which are recovering from an underground coalmine fire - Coalmine... | ecosystem: Environmental > Terrestrial > Soil >...
GCACGCGGTCGAGACCGGGCTAGTGATCGCCAGCACCGATCCTGTGGCGGCAGACGTGGTTGGGGCCAAACTCCTGGGCTTCGGTCCCCAGGCGGTTCGGCACCTGTGGGAGGCCGGCCGGCTCGGGTTGGGCGAGACAGACACCGACAAGATGACGTTTCCTACCTTAAGCCTGCGCCAGGCCATTGCAGCCTTCACAGAGGCGGCTTACGGTCGGCGACTCACCTTCGAACACGCTTGAGCGGCGACCTGGAGGGCCCTGCATACGACACGGTTTTGTTCGCCAGTCCTCAAGCTCTCGCTTTGGGGAGCGAGTGGTCCCTGCTCACTTGCCTTCGACGTCCATCAACAGCCGGCGGAAGTCTTCGCGGGCACGCAGAGGCTGGAAGTCGCCCTCGGTCCGGAGTGCTTTGGCGTGGTTGGCATCCTGGAAATAGCCTTTATCTTGCAACTTCCGCAGCAAAGCCACCGCCTGGGTGGCGTAGCGCTCGGCCAAGCGTTCGCGTTCGGACAGGGACAACCGCGTGTCGCCGCAGGCCGGCCACATCGCCAGGGTGTAGATGCGGGCCAGAAAGTAGAAGCTGTTATCCGTGTTTTCCGGCAGTGCCGCCAAGGCGTCGGCCTCTGCGACGGCACGGGCATGGTCTCCGGCCCGGGTCAGTACCCGTGCCCGTCTTTTGCGCCAGTCGTTCCGGACTGGGCCATCCTCTAACTCAATGACCCGGTCCCAGTCCTTAACCGAATCGGCGAAGCGTCCCACGAACTCGCGGATCTCCGCCCGCGCTCCATGAGCCATCAATGTCCGACTGCGAGCCACTACATCCTTGGGTTCCCGGCGGAACATAGCCTCGGCGCGGCAGACAGCCCAGTCGAGCCGCTCCAGTGCTTCCTGGGACCGGCCCGCACCTGCGAGGATGTAACACCAGTTGATGTACAGAGCGGCCAACGACAGCGTGTAGTTCCTTTCGGCCAGGTGTCGATCGGCCAGGGGACGCAGCAAGGCTTCTGCCTTGGCAAAGATCGCGGAGGCCTCCTCCACCCGATTGGTTTGCTTATACAACAACCCCAGATCCTGGTAGTCTTCGGCCAGCGCCGCCTGATAGCTTTCGTCTTCAGGGTGAGCGCGTACCAGAGCCATGCGGAGGTCCGCTGCCTTACGGTAATGAGATTCGGCCTCCCGCGGATTGGTACTGAGGAATAAGATACCTCGATTGTGCTCGGTTTTAGCCAACTCATTCTGCAAAACCGGGGCGTCCGGGTGCTCTCGGACCAGCTTCTCGAAAAGCTCCAGGGCCGCACGGTTGTGCCGCTCCGCTTCCCTGGACCGGCCCAAAGAGCCGGCCAGCGTACTCCAGTTCAGGTAAATGCCGGCCTGAAGGCTCTTGATAGCCAAGGAAGCGCGGTTTTCTGCCGGCAAGCTCTCCGTTAGCTCGATGGCCCGCTGGTAGTTTTCCGCAGCAGCATCGTATTGACCAAGAGCGTATTGGATGTCGGCGGCCTGTTTGCAGGCCTGGGCCGTATCCTTCTGCACCGCGGGGTCTGGATCATCGGCTTGCTGAAGAATGCCTTGATAAAAGGCCAGGGCATCTTCCAACAGGCTGCGCTGTAACTCCCGAAGGCGTGGCACCTCTGCCAACTGCCGACCCTCCAACCGGCTCAGCATTCGACCCAGCGTGTCGTGAGCCTGACGGTATTGCCGGCGCGTCTGAGCCTCCTTGTCCTCGGCCTGCTTAACAGCCACCCGCAGACGCGCGTTGTACAGCAGACCGCCCACGATCAAGCTGGTCAGCAACAGGCTGCAAATGCTCAGCAGGACAGCCAAGGCCGGCTTGCGCCGTATCCATTTCCACAGCCGCTCGCGGGGCGATACCGGCCGTGCCCGAATCGGCTCGCCGCGCAGGAAGCGGCCCAAATCATCGGCCAGTGCTGCGGCCGAGGCATAGCGGCGGTCCGGTTCTTTGTGCAGGCACGTCAAACAGATCGTTTGCAGATCGTAAGGCACCTTCGGCTGGAGCCGGGAGATGGGCACCGGCTCCTGGTAGCGTACCTGTTCCAGCGTTTCTAGCACCGTCGCCGCCCGGAACGGAGGCCGGCCCGTCAGGCACTCGTACAGAATGGCGCCCAGGGCATAAATATCGGCCGCCGGTCCAATCGCCTTGCCGCCCTCGGTTTGTTCCGGCGCCATGTAGGCCGGTGTGCCCAGGATGGCGCCGCTCTCCGTCTGCTCGCTCGGCGGGCTGCCCAGATGTTTGGCCAAGCCGAAATCGGCGATCTTCGGTATCTCCTCGACGGTCAAGAGGACGTTGGCCGGTTTCAGGTCGCGGTGGATAACGCTATGCTCATGAGCGAAGTGGACGGCGCGGGCCAGCGTCAGGGCCAGCTCCGCTGCTGCCCGCGGGGCGAGCGGGGCGGCGGCCAGCTTCTGGGCCAGGCTGCCGCCGTCGAGATATTCCATCGTGTAGTAAGAGCGGCCCACGTGTTCACCCACTTCATAGACCGGCACGATATTGGGATGTTGCAGCCGGGCAATGATCTCTGTCTCGCTGTGGAAGCGGGTCAACCGCTGTTTGCTGTCCTGCCATCTGGCCAGAAGCATTTTCAGGGCCACGACCCGGCGCGGTTGCCTCTGCCGGGCGGCGAAGACCACCCCCATGCCGCCCCTGCCCAGGGAACGCAGGATACCGTAAGATCCGAAGCATCCCAGTTCGTCCGGCTCCTGCGGCGGCGCCAACAGATAAGATGACTCCTCGCCCCTATCCGGATCCTGTACCAAGTTCGCCGTGGAGCGCACGACCGTCGATTGCGCCAGCGGATACAGGCGACACAAACGCGCCAGCAGTGTCGGATCAACATCCTCCGGGACAATGTTTTTGGCCCTCACACCCGCGCGTATGGCCAGGACCAGAGCATCCTCCGCCGTCACGTCGCGGATCACGGTCAAGCAGACCGGACATCCGGCGATATGCCCTTGCAGGGCCTCCATCTCCTCAGCCGGCATCGCACCCAATAACAGCTGCTCCAGCTGCTGTCTGCTGGGACAAGGTAGTTGGTTATTCATGAATCACCCCGCAGCCGATCCTGCACCGGGACCGGCGATCACTGTTCCCCGCACCAGAGCCGTACTCCTAACAATGACCTATGCGCGGGAAGAGAAAAACTTGTCTTGTAATTTGTGGAATTATAGGGGAAGGACGGGCACACCGATCCCAGCCGCACCCCAGGGAGCTGCTTCCGAAACCGTTCTTCAGAGCGTGGCTCAGTCCAGCAGCCCCTTCAATTCCTCACGCAGACGGCGCAGTACCCGGCCCTTGGTAAGGTACACGGCATTCTCTGTCAGCCCCAACTCTTCGGCTACCTCAGCAGCGGGTCGTTGATTCACCACATACTCCCAAAACGCTTTCCACGTAGACGGCTGGAATTCCGCCTGCATCAGCTCCAAGGCCCGCCGTGTCAGGTACTGGCGGTACTCCGCCTCTGCCACTTCCTCCGCGACATTGGGAGTGATGGCCTGAGATAATATTTCAGGCTCCCCAGACTGGATAGGTATCTGCTTGCGACGCAGCCGCTCTCGGCAGCAGTTGAGGGCAATCGTCCACAGCCAGCCGCGAAAGCGCTTGCCCGAGTCATAGCGGAACTCAGGCAGCTTCTGCACCAGGAGGGTGAAGATGTCTTGCACCAGATCTTCGGCGTCCTGACCTTCCAGTCCCAAGTGGCGGACCCAATGACAGAGCAGAGGGGTGTAGAGCTGAACGAAGTGCTCCCAGGCCCCTTCTTCATGACGTTGGCGCAAGCGCTCGAGCAAACTGATCGGTGTACTATGCATCAAGATTTTAGTAGGCTAGCAGATGACGAAAGATATAGCGTGTTTTTTTATAGTCTTCCAATTATAAACCGTCGGACAGGGCCGATCAAACATGTTTCAAGGGCTAACGGAAAGCACTGTAGGGCAGACTGCCAGGGTGCGGACATCTCCGCACGTTGGCAGCCTGTTTTCCGCTAGCCCTGAGAGAAAGTGAATCGAGCATGAAAGTCTACGAAATCCGCGAGCGTTTTGGTCTGGATGCCTTGACATTGACGGAACGACCACAGCCGCAGCCGGGGCCGCATGAGGTGCTGGTGCGTATCCAGGCGGCGTCGCTGAATTACCGTGATCTGCTGATCGTTAAAGGGCAGTACAATCCCAAGATGCCGCTGCCGCGCATCCCGCTGTCCGATGCGGCTGGTGAAGTGGCGGCGGTGGGGCCGGGGGTGTCGCGGGTGCAGGTCGGCCAGCGTGTCGCCGCCATCTTCATGCAAAAATGGCTCTCCGGCGACATCGATGAAGCCAAGGCCAGGTCGGCGCTGGGCGGGGAGATTGACGGCCTGCTCGCCGAATATGCTGTGTTGCACGAGGAGGGACTGGTGCAAGTGCCGGAACATCTGAGCTTTGAGGAAGCGGCGACGTTGCCGTGCGCTGCCGTCACCGCCTGGCACGGGCTTGTCACCGAGGGCCGCATCAAGCCTGGCGATACCGTGTTGCTTCAGGGCACCGGCGGGGTGTCGTTGTTTGCTTTGCAGTTTGCCCGCCTGGCCGGGGCGCGTGTCCTCATCACGTCGAGCAGTAACGAGAAACTGGAACGCGCGCGTCAGCTCGGCGCGGCGGAAGGTATTAACTATAAAGAAACTCCCGAATGGGGAAATAAAGTGCGCGAGCTGACCGGCGGACGCGGCGTCGATCACGTCGTCGAGGTCGGCGGCGCCGGCACGCTCGGCCAATCGCTGCGGGCCGTGCGCCTGGGCGGACAGATCAGCCTCATCGGCGTGCTGTCCGGGCCGGGACAGGTCAATCCCATGCCCATCTTGATGAAGAACGTCCGTGTACAGGGTATCTTCGTCGGCTCGCGCGAGATGTTCGAGGCGATGAATCGTGCAATCGTTACCCATCAGTTGCGTCCCGTCATTGATCGCGTTTTTCCCTTTGCTGAGGCGGTACAGGCGCTCCGCTACCTGGAAAGCGCCGCCCATTTTGGCAAAATTTGCATCCGTGTGGACGGTCGCTGAAAGCGCATGAAGATCAAACAGCAGCCGAACGATTTTCAGGTTGAGGAACTTACCACAGTCGCCCCCTCCAACGGCCCGTATGCTCTGTATCGCCTGGAGAAACGCGGCTGGTCCACGCTGGACGCGCTGGCGGCGGTACGCCGCCGCTGGCGCCTCGAACCGCGCCGTCTCTCCTACGGTGGTCTGAAAGATCGCCACGCCGCCACGGTGCAATACCTGACCATTTTCCACGGCCCGCGCCGCAATCTGCATCATCACGACATCGTTGTGCAATATCTCGGCCAAGTTGCCGCACCCTACACGTCGCGAGATATTCGGGCCAATCGCTTTCATCTCATCCTGCGCGATCTACCGCCGGATACTCGCCCACTCCTCTCAGAGCGCCTGGCTTTGCTGGCGCGTCAGGGAGTGCCGAATTATTTCGACGATCAGCGTTTCGGCTCAGTCGTCGGCACGGGCGGCGAGTTCATCGCGCGTCTGTTGGTGCAAGGACGGTTCGAGGAGGCGCTACATCTGGCCCTGACTGCCCCGTATGAATACGATCGCGCCCCGCAGAAGGAGGAGAAACGTCTCGTGGCGGAACACTGGGGCGACTGGCAACGGCTCAAGGACATGCTGCCGCGTAGCCATGCCCGCAGTCTGATCGATTACCTGCGCCTCCATCCGAGCGATTTCCGCGGCGCCGTGGCTCGTCTGCGTCCGGAGCTGCGCGGCCTGTATCTCTCGGCGTACCAGAGCCACCTGTGGAATTGTATGCTCGCCCGGTGGCTGCGCGCGCACCTGCGGCCGGAGCAATGGCGTCCGATTGAGCTGCGCCTCGGTATCGTGCCGTTCCATCAGAACGTGGACGCTGAGCAGTTACAAGAGCTTGCTGCCTTACAGCTGCCGTTGCCGTCGGCCCGTCTGAAGCTCGAAGAAGACGATCCCCGTGCCGAGTTGGTGCGCGCTGTGCTCGCCGAGGAAGGGTTGGAGTTGCGGCAAATGCAGATAAAAGGCATCCGCGAGATGTTTTTTTCACGCGGCGAACGCGCCGCTCTGTGCCTGCCTTGTGATCTGAGGCACGAATTTGCTCCCGATGAGAACCATCGGGGGCGTGATAAGCTGATCCTCGATTTCGAACTGCCGCGCGGCAGCTATGCGACACTGTTGGTCAAGGCCATTACTCAACTATCGGAACTATGACCGTAAGGAGGCAGTCGGAGTAACTGTTTCCTGGGACAGATCAAACACTCCAGGCCATTGGCGCTGCCAGTTCAGTGACAGCTTCCAGGGATGGACTGCTCAGAGCATTCTCAGCCGACAGCACCAACTCGCGGAACAGGCCGCCTTGCTGAACTAGCTCTCGATACGATCCGACTTCGGCAATCTGGCCATCCTCAAAGACGAAGATGCGATCGGCATTGCGCAGCGTGGACAGGCGGTGGGCCACGAGGATAGTGGTGCGATTGGCGCTGCGGAGTCCCAGGGCTTGTTGCACAACGCGCTCGCTGATGTTATCGAGGGCCGAAGTTGCTTCATCGAGAATCAGAATCGGCGGTTGCTTGAGAAGAATACGGGCGATGGCCAGGCGCTGCCGTTGCCCGCCCGATAAGTTGCCGCCGCGCTCGGTAACAAGGGCATCATAGCCGCCGGGCATTTGCATGATTTCGTCATGGAGATGGGCCAGTTCGGCGGCACGGCGAATGTCGTCCCGCGTGGCGTTTTCGTTGCCGTAAGCGATGTTTTCGGCGATGGTGCCGGAAAAGACAAAGGGCGCCTGGCCGACATAACCGATCAGTTTGCTGATATCGGCCCGCGATACTTCCTCCAGGCGCACGCCGCCCAGGAACACCTCACCGCTGTTTGGATGTACGAGCCGCAAAAGGAGACGAACAAAGGTGGTTTTGCCGCTGCCGGAACGGCCGGCGATGCCGATGGTCTCGCCATGGCGAATCATCAGCGAGAGATCCTTCAGGGCGTGTATTTCTTTGTCTTGCGCCGTCACATATTGGACCCGGAGATTTTTGACGACGATGGCCGGCAAACCCCGTCGCAGCCGCGGCGCGGCCGGGGAGGCTGGCGTCACACGGGCCGGCGGGAGGAACGATGGGTCCAACGGCTCGGCCAGCATTTCCAGCAAATCGCCCACGCGCAGGCTGCTTTCGTAGCCTTCCACCAGGACGCGATGAAGCTCGCTGAGCGGCGTCATAACGTTGAGAAACAAGATAGAGAAAGTCACGATATCGCCAGTGTTTATCTGCCCATCAGGACCGGGGTGCATAAGGGCGTAAAAAACGGCCACTCCAAGGACAATGACATGGAAGAAGCCCTCGTTGAGCGCCTTGGCGCTGCCGAACAGGGCCATCTGGAAATAATAGCGCAGCTCCATGGCGCGGCGTTTTTCGGCCGCGCAGGCCAACCGCTTGATCTCTTGAGCATAGGTATTGGCCGCACGTACGTACTCGATGCCGCCTAGTTGCTCAACGATGGTGCCATCGATTTCATCGCAGCTGCGGTTCAAATCCGTGCGCACTCCCTTCTGCATGATGAGCTGGCGAAGGGTCAGATAGACGGCCGCAGGAATGACGCCCATCATGACAATGCCCAAGAGCGGCTGTTTGTACAGAGCGGCGATCAGCGCGAACAATCCGGTCAACAGCGCAGGAATGGAATCGAGAAAACTAATGCGCAGAAAACGGATGAACCCCTCGACGCTGCGATAGATGCGACCACTCAGGGTGCCGACTTTTTCCTTGGAGAAACTGGCCAGGTTGATTTTCATCAGGTGATTGACCACGCGGACACAGGTGTCCCGGTGGAGGCGAGTGCAGATGTTCTCGACCAGATAGCGACGCGCGACGTTGAGCGTCTCACGCAAGAAATAGGTGAGAGCCAGCAAGCCCAGGATCTTGGCCGCAACCAGATAAGGGCTGGTATGGCAGACAGCTTCGACGAGCTTTCCCAGCAGCAGCGCCACCGCGACGTTGCACAAGCTAACCGCCGCCATGATGCCGCCCGCGCCGGCCAGACCAAGCTTGTGCAGGATCGGCACCAAAGGCCAAGCCTGCCGGCTGCGCCGCAAGATAAGGCGAAACTCCATGCCGAATCCTTTTGTCGGTTGGTCGTTGGACATGAGCGCTCACAGCGTTTAAGGTTTAGGGTCTAGGTTAAGGTTTAGGGTCTAGGGGTAAGGATTAGAGCTTCTTGCTGATCCTCAACCCTCACCCCCGCGATTGGGAACTTCTCTTCTTACGAAAGGGCACGTCGCACCCTACTTACTTGTAGATGGCTTGCCGGTAGAATCGTGCTGCGGAGCAAAGAAATCAGCTTCCGCTCCACCAGTTGAGACGGCGTCAAGCCTGCCCGAACATCGTTCACCAGTTTCTCTTGCGGAACGAAGACGGCCCGCGGCGAGGAAATGCGCACAGTAGAAATATTCTTGCGGTGAGGCATCGATTCGCTCCTTGAAAAATCTACGAAGCTCAACCATCAACAATCCGCAGAAGGGGGTGCAAAGACTGTGCCAGTTCGATGGGGTTGGCGGCATTTTGGCGAAGTACCGCCAACTGTTTGCTCTTAGGACGAGCAGACATTTCCCTCCCCCTTATGGGGGAAGGCGGGTATAGGGGGATAAGTGCAAATGTACCAAGGAGTTCCGCCCCTCACCCTCCCCACCAAGGGAAGAGAAATGTCTGCTCGTCCTTATACGCGTTCCCGCTGATTCTGTCTGATTCACCCTCCCCCCCAAGGGGGGAGGGAGAAAAAATCGGACAGCATCAACGGGTTGGCATATTAGGCCGCACGTACTGGCGGCGGAGGGAGGGGAGTTTGGAATCCGGAGCGTTCCAGGCCGCGCTGAACGCAGGGAATGGTGTGAAAAATGTGGCGCACGCGATTGTCGTTGAGGTAATTGTCCAGTGCCAGGACAGCAGCTCCGGCGTCGATGCCTACCATGTCCGAACCGACCCAATCGTAATCGGCGTTGACGTTGCTGAAACCATAACGGCCCAAAAGCTGCCAGCGCCGTTCATGACCAGCGTGATCAATATTTTCCCAAACCAGATCGGGCCGACAGCCGATGGAAGCGAGCGTGGCGGTAATATGGGCTGTGCCGTCGATTGGCCCACCCGGCGCATAACAGCGGTAGGCGAGGTGCGCAGGCGGCTCGGCAGGTCCATCGCCGGCAGACAGGCCCCAATAATCGCGGTAGGTTGTGAAGGTGTCGGCCAAAGCACGACATACCCGGTAATTGGCCTCAGCGGCAATGCCGGATTCAGCCGCCAAATCGACCCCATTGGGGGCCAGCCAAACTCTCAGATCAAGCAGATCCAGGCCGTACTGAAAGACAAACAGCCCCAAATCGCTATTGTTGAAGTGCAATCCAGCAGCCGTACCGTGGAAGGAACGCAGGTGCGACCAGGCCGCCACCGGTACGGCGCGGCCCTCGGCCGCCCCGGTCGCCAGAACGTACATGAACACCGTTTCACCGTTGAGGCGGTCCCAGCTCGAGCGCAAGAACTGACCATCCCGCGCCTGACCGTGGCGGAGCAATGGTCTTTCCGACTCCTCCGGAGCTGTCCAATAATACCAGTCGATGCGCTCCGCCAGCTGGCGGGCCAGCAATTCTAGCCCACTGTCGCGCAAAAAGGTAGCGGCCCAGAGCGCTCCCGCCGCCATCCAGGCTGTCTCGACGGTACTGAAATGGTCGATGCCATACACCTGGCCAGTATGCGAATCGACGAAGTGCGGCAGGATACCATTCTGATGCGGCAGCGTGTGCAGTGCAGCCTGCAACGCCGCGCGGATACGACAAATGGCCTCATACGGACTCAGAAGCCGATACGGCTCCTCCGAGGCCAGCGCCAGTGCGATGCAACCCATGCCGGTGGCCGCAATGCTGCACAGTCCGCGCGCATGCCGCTTCCCGTGATTGCGCTGGCGATCCAGAACCAGTCCGCTTGGCGTCTGGTTGTCCAGAAAATATTGCAACGCCTGAGACTGCAAGCGCAGTAACAGGCCACGGTCCCTCGTCGTTGAGGTAGCCATCCCTGGCATGGCAGAGATCCTCATCTCTTCTCGTTCCGGAAAAGCAAACCTAACTAATTACATGATATACAGAGAAGGGGTTGAAGTGCAAGCGAGCGTAATTTATCGTTTCGCGCGAAACGATAAACCACGCTCGCTTAGAGCTAGCGGACTTTTTCCCTCTCCCCCAAGGGGGAGGGTTGGGGTGGGGGGACACCCCTCCCTTTTCCCTCCCCCCCAAGGGGGAGGGTTGGGGTGGGGGGGACACCACTCCTTGGCTCGCTTGCCTTGACACCTCCCACCCCAGCCCTCCCTCACGAGGAGAGAGGAAGTTTTGTCCGCCAGCTCCTTATTATCAGAACGGCGGTTTGCCCGACGGGTCCGCTGGCGGAGGCTCAGCAGTCACCGGGCCTGCCGGCATCGGCGCCGGTACGGGGGCGATCCGCGATTGCACAGCCGGCGCTGCTGGCGTCGGATCAGGCACAACCGAAGTCATGTGGACGGGGGGCGTTATCATCGGCGATTGCACCACCGGAACTTGCATATACTCGATGGGCATGCCGTTAACCGACGGCATCCCGTAACCCGGCAGGGCGTCGGCGGGCATGCCATCGCCGGGCCCGTCCTGATGGCGGCGGAACAAGCGATGCTTGAAAAACGGGTGCCGCGCCTGGCAATGGCAGCCGGGACCGCAACCGAAGAGGTTGTGTGAGCGATTGGGATATCGATACGTGTAATCGGCCCCGTAACAAACGGGACCGAAGAAACTACCAGCCCGAGCGCCCCCTGCGCTGAAACCCAACAGCGCCGCAAACGTCAAGGCCGGGATCAAAAGGCGGATTCGCATTCAAGATACCCTCCTTGGGCAACAACGATTTATCCTGACGGAGTTTTGCCTCGATTGAGGCCATCGGCAAGAGATGGCAGACGAATCGCCGTGTTTTTGTTCTCGGAGGGCTCGTTATCTTCGCTATGTTCCCAACAACCTGTCTCACTTTGTCGCCGCAGCATCCCACAGACGCAAGCCGCCGAGGAAGGCGTTCTTGTTGTCGCCCATGCGGCAGGCGGGCGGCAGCTCATCCAGTTTTTTGACGTTGCCGCCGCCCAGCACAATGTAATCGGCCAGGAAGGCGGCGCGCAAGCGCGCCACCACATCGAAAACCACACGCTTCCACTTGCGGCGGCCCAGACGCTTCAGGCCAGCTTGGCCCACATAGTCCTCGAACGTTAGACCTTTCTTGTAGGGCAAATGTCCCAATTCCATCGGCAACAGAAAATCATTGTAGATCAAAGCGGTGCCCAGGCCGGTGCCCAGGCCGAGAAAGAGCATTCGGCCGCCCTCGTAACTGCCCAGCGCTTGCATGGCGGCGTCGTTGATGAGCTTGACCGGACACCCCAGGGCCGAAGCAAAATCGAAGCCGATCCAGCCTGCCGCAAGATTGACCGGCTCCACCCGAATAGTGCCGTCCACCACAGCGCCCGGATAGCCGATAGAGACGCGATCATAGCTCCAATCGGCCGCGGCCGAACGCACGAGTTCGACCATTTTGCCAGGTGTCAGGGACGGTCCGGAGGGACACTTGCGTACCTCATCGCGTCCTTGGAGCTTCAGCTTGACGTGCGTGCCGCCCACGTCGATCACGAGAATCGCCATGACTCAACCGATGTCCTTCTCGATCTCTGGTTAGGTGGTTCAAGCCACTACCCAACCCCTTAACCAACCGGCCACCTAAGTGCTGGCGGACCCAACCGTAGGGCAAGCGGCCAGCTTGCCCTACGGTTGGGTCCGCCCTAAACCACCTACTTTACCGTTTCGGACTTGTGGGATTCTGAGGAAGACCGCTCCCTGGATTGTTAGGTGGGACACGGCCTCCTTGCTGGGGGCCTCTTTGTTGCGGATTCATGCCCGGCGAGATGGGGCCCCCAGGCTGGGGGCCTCTTTGTTGCGGATTCATGTTTGGCGAGCCGCCTTGCTGCGGATTCATGCCGGACGGAAAACCGCCGGGGAACATGCCAGGCCCTTGTTGGCCGTTGTTCCCCTCGTTCTGCTTCTGGGCCTTTTCCGCCGCTTCTTTTACCTTTTTGGCAATTTGCTCGCGGATTACCTTCATGACCGGCTCGGACTCGAAATGGACGGTTTGCCAGAAGCCGTACCATTCGTTAGCCAAGGCTTTCAACTTGGCCTCGTCCACTTTATTGTTTCCGTCCACGCAGCCGAAGGCACGCGCGAAGCAACCGAGCAGGGTCGTCTCATCCAGCTCGATATCGCGGGGCATCTTACTCAGCTCGGCGAAATAGTGACGCAGACCGTCGAGATGTCTCTGGGCCAGGAAGTAGGTCAGCGCCCAGGAAACCGTGCGCGCCTTGCGCAGAGCAGCCTCATAGAGGATATGCTCCTCGCTCTTATCCGCCTCCTCGTTCCTCGACTCGGCCTGGGAACGCACGAGAGACGAGACCCCGCCTCGTCTCTCGGAGGGCAGGGTGCGGAAGTAGCCGTCTGTGACGACCTTGCGTAGCGTGTCTACGGCAGTTTTTTCCAGGCCGCCCTCACTGGGGGATTTCCCTTTCAGCTCACGCCAGCGCGGCAGGTAGTAAGGACTGGGAGCGCCGATGGTCGGCCAGGGCGATTGCAGAGGCGTCTCGAAAAAGCTACCCATGCCGAAGAGAATCCATTCCGGCACGGCCACGTTGCGCGGCAGCAGTCCGGACGCGAATAACAGCTGCCGGCTAGCATCGTGGCTAACGGTCGCCAATTCGGCTTCCTGCTCCAACGCCTTGAGCATAAGGGCAAGCATCTGCGCCTCGGCGATGTTGATGAGAACGGTGGGATCTCCGGCAGAAGCCCGGATATTCGGCGGTACACCGTTCTTCGGCACGCCGGAGCTTTTGTTCTGAAGAAGCTCATAACGCTGGTAGCCCTTGGCCTTCCAGTTTTCCCAGAACGTGCTCAGCGCCTTGTACGAGTCATCTTGACGCTGCGAATGCATCACCGCCAGGCCCTCACGGCGAGCGAAGAAACCATCAACTACCACAGGACCGGCTGTGAGAATTTTGCGCAATTGCTCGAAGTCGTCCGTTTTGCTGGTCAAGACAACCACCTGACGATTCGGCGGCACTGGCAGGGCAATCCCTCGGAGGGCGAACCAGTAGTAAAAGCCGCGGAAAGTATTCTCCAAGTACTCGGTATGCGTCTTGACCTCGATGGCATTGTCGCTGAGGTTATGCACCAGCATATAGTGCGGGGTTTCTGTCACTTTGTAGCCCCGCAGGAGTTGGCCACGCAAGGAAGCGGCTACCGGGTCATCGCCTGCTTTGCGGTCAAGCTCGGCCTTGACCTTCACATAGGCGACGGCGGCGGAATGGCCCTTGTCTGCTTCGACTACCTTATCCAGGACTTCAGGGAACTGATCTACCAGGCCGTGCTCCAATGTCCACTCGGCCAGACTCAGAAGGTCGCTGGCCGATGCCTTCTCCTTCAGGACAGCTTCCCATTTTACCTTAAAGCGATCGGAGACGGTCGGCATCGGTTTGTTTTTGTCTTCGGAGATGACATACAGCTCGCCAAAAGAGGGGTTTCGCAACAGTTGACAGGATTTGCCCAGACGCTCGGGAAGGCCGACCATGGCCGGCAGCTGCGCCGTAAGGGGATTGGCCGCCAGATCAAAGACTTTGAGCAGATTTTTACGGGTTTTCACCTCGACGACGGCGATAACGTAATCGCTAAGGTCATCGACATCGTCGGTAGGGGCCATGCTCATCATACCCATCATGCCCATCATCATGCCGCCGCGCAGGCCCATCATGCCGCCTTGCGTCTGCATCCTTCGTCTCATTTCTTCTTGCATTTGCATTTGTTGTTGCATGCCTTGCGGCGAACCGCCTTGCATGCCGCCGGGCATTGGCATGCCCGGACGCATACCCATCGTGCCCGGCATTCCGCCCGGCATTCCGCCCGGCATGCCCGGACGCATGCCCATTGTGCCGGGCATGCCGACACCGCCTACGGTGGTCAATTCTCTTCCGCCGCCAACATTGGCCACGATGATTACGTAATCCGCTGAAGCGAGACCGGCACTCACTATCAGGAATGCCGCCGCCAGAATCCCCTGTTTCATGCCGATCACCTCCGCGAAGCTGGTTCGCCGTGGATGGACTTGGATCAAGATGCCTCTGTCTATTGTGACGACAATCGTGCCAATCCGCAACCTCTCGTTTTCCGTTGTCAGTTGGCTATTGTCCGTGTTCAATATACCGACAACGGACAACCAACAACGGACGAGGAGTCATCATTCGTCATGAATCGCTATGTCTTTTCTTTCTTTCTCCTTGCGGGGCTGCTTGCTCCCGTTGTCGTACAAGCGCAGCTGCCGCCGGAACAAGCGGCATCCACGTTCACTGTCGCCGACGGCCTGGAAATGAAACTGTGGGCATCCGAACCGCTGTTCGTCAATCCCACCTGCATCGACATCGACCACAAGGGCCGTGTTTGGGTCTGTGAGTCGGTCAACTATCGCAACAAGCTGCACGGCAAAAAAACACTCAATCGGCCCGAAGGCGACCGCATCGTCATCCTCGAAGACACCAAGGGCACAGGCAAGGCGGACAAGGCGATCACGTTTTATCAAGCGCCAGACTTCATCGCGCCCCTGGGCATTGCTGTGGCCAAGGAGCCCATTGGACCGGGTTATAAGGTCTACGTCTGCCATTCGCCGGACATTCTGCTTTTCGAGGACAAAGACGGCGACGGTAAGGCCGACGGGCCGCCGAAGAAGTTGCTCAGTGGCTTCGGCGGCTACGATCACGACCACGGCGTTCACGGCATCCTCATCGGCCCGGACGGCAAGCTCTATTTCAGCGTCGGCGATCAAGGCGTTCACGGCCTGCAAGGCCCTTACGACGGTAAGGACCGCAAGTGGACAAGCAACGATACCGATTGCCGCGCCGGCACCATCTGGCGCTGCGATCTGGACGGCAGGAACCTGGAGCTGATCGCTCATAACTTCCGCAATCCTTATGAACCGTGCGTCGATAGTTTCAGGACTATTTTTATCTCCGATAACGACGATGACGGCAATCAGCAGACGCGCATCTGCTACGTCATGCCCGGCGGCAACTACGGCTACCATCCGCGCGGCCCCGGCCAGAGCCACTGGCACGAGGAGCAGCCCGGTGTGGTGCCGAAAATCCTGCGCACCTATTTCGGTTCGCCGACCGGCATGTGTGTTTATGAGGGCACGCTGCTGCCGAAAAAATACTGGGGTCAGCTGCTGCACACCGATGCCGGCCCGCGCCATGTTCGCTGTTATCACCTCAAACCCAAGGGCGCCGGCTACGACGTGGACCGCGAGGACATGGTGACGAGCACCGACAATTGGTTCCGTCCCTCGGACATCTGCGTCGCCCCGGACGGCAGCGTCTTCATCGCCGACTGGTACGATCCCGGCGTCGGCGGTCACGGCATGGGCGATACCACACGCGGCCGCATCTATCGCTTGGCACCCAAGGGAAACAAGTACAACGTGCCGAAGGTGGAACTGGAGAGCAAGGACGGCATCTTGGCTGCCTTGGCCTCACCAAACCGTGCCGTGCGCTACATGGCAATAGCCAAGCTAAGGCGCCTGGAGCGAGAGAAAGCGGTCGAGATCCTCCGTCCGATAATTTCTCAGAAAGAGAAACCGATTTTGCGCGCCCGGGCGCTATGGCATTTGGCAGAGATCGGCCAACCGTTAGGAAGACAACCCTCCCCTACCATTGTGGATTCGGTGTGCGATGTTCTGAACGACTCTGACTCGCAGTTCCGCATCGCCACTTTGCGAACGCTGTACGCGGTCTTTAACTTTGCACCCTGTGACCTGGTCCTTTATCAAGACGGTGTGACCCCGGAGCCTTGGACACTTCTCGTGAAGGATCCTTCAGCTGGAGTGCGGCGTGAAGCGCTGCTCCTCCTCCGCGATGTGGTGCCAAAAACATCCGAGCGGTTTTTCCCGATATTTTACGGGCTTGTCAAAGGATACGACGGCCAAGACCGCTTCTACCTCGAAGCCATCGGCATTGCCGTCGGGCACGATCCCAAGCGGCGCGAAATCATTCTCGCCGACTTCGCCAAGCAATTCCCCGAATGGAACGATCAGGTCGCCGGCCTCGTTTGGGAGCTGCGGCCGCCGTCGATGATGCCGGTGCTGGAAAAACGCCTCGTCGATGCGAAAACGCCGGCATCCCAACGCGCTCAGATCGTGGACATTCTCGCTGCTTCCGAAGATGCGAAAACCGGCGCGTTGTTGCTGAGGGCGCTGCGTTCGGACACGCCGGCCGAGGTGCGCGACAAGGTGCTCGATAATTTAAAACAATTCCTACCCGGTAAGTGGCAAAATCTGCGTGACAGCAAGGAATTGAAAGAGACCATTGACGGTCTCTTATCTAAAAGCGAATCGCGCGCGATCGGGCTGGCGTTGATCGGCGCGGCAGAACGAACGAGTGACATACCCCGCGTCTCTGCTGTGGCCCGTGATGCCAAGGAGGCGGAAGCCACACGCAAAGCCGCGGTGCAAACGCTCGGCCAGCTATCTAACGGCGAATCGGTCGCCGCCCTTCGCGCCCTAATGGAAGATAAGACCGTCGGCGACGAGGCTGTCGCTGCGCTCGGCCGCTTGGCGCAGCGTCGCCGCGAGGAAACGATTGCCAGACAAGCGTTGCAAGCACTGCAAGATGTCGTTGCCGCCAAGGGACCGGCGCGCCATGCAGCACTGTCGGCACTGGCCGGCACACGGCGCGGCTCGCAGTGGCTGCTCGATCAACATGCACGCAAGGCGCTGCCGACGGATCTGGTCGCTGATGCGGGTCGGCTGCTGCGCAACAGCCCTTACGTCGATCTCCGCAACAAGGCCCTGATCGCTTTTCCGCCGCCCTCACGTCTCGATCCCAAGAAACTGCCGTCTCTCGATCGTCTGCTGGCACGCCGGGGCGATCCTCAGCGCGGCAAACAATTGATCGCTGCCAGCAGCAAAAATGACTTGCAATGTCTCAAATGCCACACCATCGGCGGCGTCGGCGGGCAAATTGGGCCTGACCTGTCCGTTATCGGTAAAAAAGCCAGCAAGCAAGATCTGTTCGAATCGATCCTGAATCCCAGCAAAGCAATTGCGGATCAATACCTTACCTGGCAGATCGAGACAAAAAAAGGCTTGTCGCTGTCCGGTCTCATCGTCGAGGAAACGCCGACCACCATCACCCTGCGCGACGGCAACGGCAAAGACACGAAAATCGATAAAAAGGACATCGAAAGTCGAGAAAAGAGCCTGAAATCGCTC
>Ga0209061_1003397_pt1 | contig 17347 bp, 15 predicted proteins | sample Coa_R1_10_FD_187157 | JGI IMG/M metagenome (GOLD analysis project Ga0209061, IMG submission 187157) | Surface soil microbial communities from Centralia Pennsylvania, which are recovering from an underground coalmine fire - Coalmine... | ecosystem: Environmental > Terrestrial > Soil >...
GAGCCGCATGATCCCAGCGTACCGGGCAGAGCCACGCCCGGAGACGTTTGCGCTCCTGCTCGACGCCGCGCGCGCGCTCTTCCCGCAGGTCGATACGCTGCCGAACATTCGCCTAGCCACCCGTCAGGTCGCCTTTACGCCCGATCATCTACCCATCGTTGGGCCATTGCCAGGACGCCCGGATATCGTCCTCGTGGCCACGTCAACAAGCCCAACGGTGATGGCGCCGGCAATCGGCCAGGCCATGGCTGCTTACGCGGTTGCTGGTCGGTGGGATCCACTGCTGGACGAGTGGCGGCTCGATCGCCCTGCCGTGCAGCGGGCAGCTGCCTGGCTACGGGGTAAAGCAACAAGCGCAGGCGAACGCGTCTGACGTCCTCCCGGCAGCGCTGCTCCCGGTCTCGCCTTCTCCACCTCGCAGCTAAAACTGCAGCCCACATTGTGAGTTGCGCCCGCCAAGGCACGCGCAAAAGTGGCTCGACATTCGCAGTCGGGTTCCGCCGCCCGATCGAGCAGCGCACCTCCTCGGGTCTCTGCCTGAAGAGCTGTCTGTGCGGTTCTGCGAGCACGAACAAAGGCACAACCCCACGGACCGCATGCCCCCCTGCCCGACAGACAAGGATTGCCAGCGAAGCGGGCTATCACCAACGGAGGACCTTCAGCAACAAAGCGCGGGTCTGACCCAGAGATGCTTGGGCCAGACCCGCGCTGGATCGTGCTTTTGCTCGCGCTACCGTGCCAGTGTAGGACTAGCCGCCGGTGGCATGCCTTTCAGCGACTTGTCCAGGTACTCGTTCGTATAGAGCGCCTTATAGTCCAGCGGCCCCTTCAGCACACCGATATCGATGAGCTGCTGCATCATCGTTTGCCAGCGCGCGTCAGTCATCGTGCCGTAGCCGTTCGTCAACGTCTCGTTCGTGAACATCAAATCCGGCATCTTGCTGATAGCGTAGTTCATTGCATCGACTTGCTCGTCCTTGTTGCGCCGCTGGATTTCGTCGAAGAGCAGCTTCTGGTTCTTCGGATCCAGCATCGCCAGATACCCCTTCTGCGCCGCCTGTACGAACTCGCGTACGGCATCCGGGTTCTTTTCGAGGAAGCCCTTGCTGGTGCACAACACTTCGGCGTAGGGGTTGTATCCAGCATCGGCGATCTTGAATACGTCGACTTGCTGTCCCTCTTTCTGGATGTAAAACGGCTCCGCGGTGTAGTAACCCTGGGTGATTAAGCTCTTGTTGGTCAAGAAGTCCTGCAACGTGCCGGTGTACTTTACTCGCTGGCTCTGGCTCCAGCCATACTTCTTCGCCAGCCAGTCGAAGTAGTTGGCGAAATCGGAGACCGCGATCGACTTCCCTTTCATATCCTCGAAGCCTTTGATCCCCGCCTCCTTGTGCGCAATCAACACCTGCGGCGTGATCTGCATCGGTGCGAACAGCGCCACGAGATCGATACCCTGCTGCTTGGCAATCATGACGCTATCGATGCCACCGCAGGTGCCCATCTGAATCTGGCCGGTCGCGAGTTGCTGCGTCACGCTGACACTGGGGCCACCATCGCGGATCTCGACATCGAGATCGGGCGGATAGAGGTTGAGCACCTTCGCCATCAACTCGCCGGCATTCTCCGGCTCGGCGAACCAGTCGGGCACGAAGACGATCTTCGTTACCTTGGCGGGCTTGACAGCCTGGGTCGCCGCGGATGTTGCGGATGCACCCACGGTGGTGGCCGCACTGGCCGAGGTTGCCGCGGCGCTTGCTGCTTTTGTCGCCGAGGGCGCAGCCTGCGTCGCGTTCTTCGTGTTGTTGGCGTTGCTGCCGCATGCGAGAGGCAACGCTGCCAGCGCAACTAGCGCCATCAGCCAGACCTTTCTTTTCCAGCGAAGTCCTGTCATGTGCTAGAAGCTCCTTTCTTACGTCTCGTTCTGCAACAGGAAAAACAGCGGCTATCCGCTGTTTCCCCAGAGAGCATGAGCAAAGTGCCGCTAATTCTCTCGCTTGGTCGCGGATTCGTGCCAGTTGCGCACGGCATAGTTGCCAAGCTGATTGATGACGAGGAAGAAACCGATGCCGAGCAGCGAAGCCGTTAGTGTGGCAGCGAACAGCATATCTGTTTGCAAACGCGCAGAAGAGAAAGTGATCAGCGAACCAAGGCCGCTGCTGGCGCCGCCACGCCCGGCGAAGAATTCACCAACGATTGCGCCGATCACGGAGAGGCCCGCCGAGATCTTGAGGCCGGTCACGATGTACGGCATCGCGTTTGGCAAACGCAACTTCCATAGCAACTGCAGCCGCGAGGCATTGTTGATCGCGAAGAGATTGAGCAAGTTGTGATCAGTCGACATCAGGCCGATCGTCGCATTCGCGATCACGGGGAAGACGGTGATGATGAAGGTAATGATCACGATCGCCAGCTTGCCCGGCCCTGCCCAGACGATGATGATCGGCGCGATCGCGATGATCGGCACGGTTTGCAGCGTGATGGCGAAGGGATAGAAGCAGCGCTGCACCACGCGGTTCGACGCGAACGCCACGGCCACGAGAAATCCGAGCGCGATCGCCGCCAGGTAGCCGAGCAGCGCCGATGTCGCCGTCGACCGGAACGCCTGCCAGAGCGCGGCGCGGTCGTCGATCACACGCTCCCAGACGCGCGACGGCGCGGGCACAAGGTAACGTGGCACATGGAAGAGGCTTACCCACGCCTGCCAGGCCGCAACGACGACAACGACAACCAGCAGCGGCGGCAGCACGACGCCAAGCTGGGAAGAGATGGCGCGCCAGGCCACACGCTGCTCCGCGCGCGGCGTGGAGAGAGAGGTACGAGCCGCGTCGGGTGATGCAGCACCAGGGCGTGCTTCGGAGATCGCGGTTGTCAGCTCTGTCATTGGTCCACTCCTCAACTGTCGTGCGTCATTGTGCTAGCGAGGCGTAGCGCTTCGCTCACGCGCGCCGCGTTCTGCATGAATGGGAGCGACACGCGCACGTCCGCCGTACGCTCGCCTAGATCGATCGGCAGGTCGGCCACGATACGGCCGGGACCAGAACTCATCACGAGTACCCGTGTCGAGAGGTACACCGCCTCGAACACCGAATGCGTAACGAACAGGATCGTGCGCTGGCCCTCATCCCAGATGCGCAGCAGCTCCTCGTTCAGGCGCTGGCGCGTGATCTCGTCGAGCGCACCGAATGGCTCGTCCATCAGCAGCAAGCGCGGATTCACCGCCAGCGCACGCGCCAGCGAGACGCGCATCTTCATGCCGCCCGATAGCTCGCGCGGGTAGACATGCTCGAAACCGCTCAGCCCAACGAGCGCGATCGCCTCGCGCGCAGCCTCGCGACGCTGTTTCCTCGCCACGCCGCGCAATTCCAGCGGCAGTTCGACGTTGCCCAGCACAGTGCGCCAGGGCATCAACGTCGCTTCCTGGAAGACGTACGTCATCTCGCTGCTGCTCTGCCGCGCCTTCAGCGGTGGCATCTCTTCGACGAGGATAGCGCCGCTCGTTGCCTCGCCGAGGCCAGCGATCAGCCGCAGCAACGTGGACTTACCACAGCCGCTCGCGCCGACGATCGACACGAACTCACCCTGTCGAACCGAGAACGACAGGTTCTCCAGTGCCACGGTGCCGTTGCTGTACACCTTGCCGACGCCCTCGACGCGCAGCAGCTCCGGCGTTGCCGAATCCGCGGCCCGCCTCTCGCCTTTCTCCACAGCAGCCACCATGCCATGCCCTCCTGCCTGGTCCGACGGCAATCCCATGTCACGCGCTCAGGGTAGGTGGCACGCTTTACCCCCGGCATCGTGGCCGCAAGCCAATACGCACGCGACCGTTTGGTAAGAATGGCTTGTGCGCGTTTCGCAATCGCGTTTCAGCGATGTTTCGCCGCGGTCGTTGGCCAACCTGTCGCATACGGCATGACCGATCTTTGGCGCGCCCCGACGATGCCTCCAGCCATGGCGCCGTGTACCCTGCATCACAACATCGTGCCGACGCGCCTGCTGGCACGCGAGGAGAGGTCCTGATGTCCATCGAGACGCCCATGCGCGCGCTTGGCCCGCATCCGGCCAATTCCTGGCGCGTTTCGCCCGCTCTCGTTGATATGTGCCGGCCGGCGGAGACGCCCTGCCCGGTGCGCATTGCTGCCGCGCCGCAGAACGTCATCTTCGACGCCCGCCGCGCCGCCATGCTCGTGATCGACATGCAGAACGACTTTTGCGCGCCCGGTGGCTGGCTCGACCACATCGGCGTCGATATTGCGCCGGCGCGGGCGCCGATCGCGCCGTTGCAGCATCTACTGCCGCGGCTGCGAGCTGCCGGCATCCCGGTTATCTGGGTCAACTGGGGCAACCGCCCCGACCGCCTCAATCTCAGCCCGGCGCTGCTGCACGTTTACAACCCGACCGGGCAAGGCACCGGTCTTGGCGATCCGCTGCCCGGAAGCGGCGCGCGCGTGCTAGAGCGCGGAAGCTGGGCCGCCGCCATCGTCGACGAGCTGCAACCCGCGCCGGACGATATCCGCGTCGATAAGCACCGAATGAGCGGCTTCTGGGATACGCCGCTCGACAGCATCCTGCGACAGACGAACCGCACCACCCTCTTCTTCGCGGGCGTGAACGCCGATCAGTGCGTGCTCGCCACGCTGATGGATGCCAACTTCCTCGGCTACGATTGCATCCTCGTCGAGGACTGCACGGGAACCACGTCGCCGCGCTACTGCCTCGATGCCACGCTGTACAACGTCAGGCAGTGCTTCGGCTTCACCACGCACGCGGCAGAGATCATCGCCGGAATCGAGAACGCTGTAGCGCACACGCTTTAAGGAGGGACGACCATGGACCCCATCGCCAAGACACCGCGCGAATACACATGCTTCCGTATCAGCCCTGGCGACACCAATCGCCTGGCGATCATCTTCGATCCGATCGGTGAAAATATTCCCTTCATCAGTTGCGTCGAGATCTACGACGTTGGCGGCAAAACGCCACCCAACATGCATACCTACGCTAACGAGATGTTTTTCATCCTGAAAGGCGAAGGGATCGCCTACTGCGATGGCAAGGCGCTCCCGTTCAAGGCGGGCGATGCCTTCCTTGCGCCTGCCGGAAAGGAACACGTCGTGGCAAACACCGGCCCGGGACGGCTGTACGCGCTCTGCACCATGGTGCCGAACGAGGGGTTCGCCGAGCTGATCCGCAACGGCACGCCGATGCCACTCGACGACGAAGATTACGCCGTCTTGAGCCGGCTGCTGTAACGTTCTCAGGCTGGCGCGCCCCACGGCCACGGCGCTAAGACCGCGGCGTCCACGACCGGCAGTTCCAGATAAGCGCTGCCCGTGAGAACGTGCTGTACGCTGGCCCGGTAGGCAGAGGCGGGCAACGCCTCCACCTGGCCAACCACACCCGGGTTGCGCCCATAATGCGGAAAGCTGCTGCCATAGATCGCCAGCCTGATGCGGTGGCCGGCACGGAAGAGATGCCCACAGGCGCGCATCTCGACGGTGACACGCTCCGGCACGTATGGACGCAACGGCACCTGGCGCTCGTCGCCCTGCCGCGCGCTGGAGCGCAGCGCTCCCTGCGTGATGTTGAACGAGCGGCCATCGGGGTGCACGTCGCAAAGACGGGCGATCCAGTCGCAATCCTCGGTCGAGGCGGCGATCTCGAGCTCGGCACGCACATCGCCGATCACATACGTATCCCGTTCGAGCGGCGCGGAGGTGTACAGCAACACCTCGCCGCGCATTTCGAGCGGGCGCTGATCGTACGGCCCCACACCCGGTCGCGTGCCCGCGTTAGCATGACCGCCGAGCGTTGGCAGGGGATTGAGCGGCTCGCTCACGAACGTGTCGAACGCGCGCACGGCGGGTCGATCGGTACGCAGCAGACCAGCGCTCGTTGGCCCGGCCCCGGAAATGAGATACAGCCGCAGCGACGCCGCGGGCGGGGGCCAGGATGGCACTGTGCGCCAGTCGTTCAATCCCGTGACGAAGACGGCGACGCCGAACGCCGGCGGCTCCTCGCCACGCAGAACAGCGGCGAAATGCCGCACCTGCATAAGATCGACGGGCGAGGCGGCCGCTGGGCCAAAATCCACCTCGCCGACGCGCGGTATCCAGGGTAGATGCCCCCACGGGCCGATCAGCAACGCTTGATACCGCGCCGTCGTCGCGGCGGCGCGATATGCGGCCAGCGTGCCGGTGAGAAACGTGTCGTACCAGCTCGCGATCCAGAGCGCCGGTGGCAGGGATAGCGCCGCAACGTCGAGCTCCTGTTCGCGCCAGTAGCGATCGTGCAGCGGGTGCGAGAGCCAGTCCGCGATGTACGGCACGTGCCGCAGCGGCGCGCCATCGACCGGCACGGCACCGAGCAGTGTATCGATCGCGAGACCACGCAGCCGCGCGATCAGCCCCCCATCGCCGGCACGGAGCGCATCGACCGTCGCCAGTTGCAGCGCCCAGCCCAGCACGCTGCCCAGCAGCGGTACGCCGCCCTCGGTCTTCCACTGCGCGTACGGCTCAACCCACATCTGCGCCGGGGCAAGAGCGCGCAGCCCCGGTGCATGCGCCTGCGCCGCTTGCAACTGCACGATACCCTGATACGAGAAGCCATACATGCCAACGGCGCCATCGCTCCACGGTTGCGCCACAATCCACTCGCAGGCGCGCGCGCCATCTTCGCGGTCGTAGCGAAACGGATAAAACGCTCCGCTCGAACCGCCGCGCCCACGCACATCCTGCACAACGACGGCAAAACCACGCGCTGCATACCACGCTGGATGCCGGTAGTTATACGACGAAGCGATCGGTGTGCCATACGGCAGGCGCATCAGCAGCGTTGGGTAGCGCCCCGGCGCCGCGGGGCGGTAGAGATCGGCGTTGAGCGTGTGACCCTCGGCGCCAGGCACGGTCACACCCTGTTCTACGACAATGGGAAAAGTTGTCATCGCTTCCACGCTCACGTCGTGCCGCTCCCCGCCCTCTGGTCTATCATCGAGCCAGACTAGAGCATCGTCGGCGCGCGGACGTTGTCAGCAACCGCCAGAAGCCAGCCACCCCCTTTGGCCCGCCGGTCTTGTCGCCCCGGGCGCCGCCGCCTACGCTGCACCTGCAAGAGAAGGCGCGCTTCGCCGCCGCGCCGTGGAGAGGAGAGCGCACGATGAAAGTCAGCCTGTTCTACCTGCCCTCGATCGGATCGCGCGAGGAGATCGAGCGCGGCCTGGCCGGCCTGCGCCCCGATCTCTACCAGCGCATGCTGGCAGAGATCAAAGAACAGGCTCAGCTCGCCGACGAACTCGGCTACGACTCGATCTCGTTTACCGAGCACCACTTCCATATCGAAGGCTTCGAGATCTCGAACAACCCGATCCTGCTCGACCTGTTCGTTGCGCTGCACACGAAACGTATCCGTGTAGGCCAGCTTGGTATTGTGCTGCCGGCGCACAATCCGCTACGCGTCGCCGAGGACATCGCCATGCTCGATCACATGAGCGGCGGGCGCGCTAACGCCGGCTTCGCGCGTGGGTACCAGCGCCGCTGGGTCGATACGATGGCGCAGCACCTGCACGGCATCCGCGGTGCCACACCCGGCCAGCATGACGAGATCGACCAGGCGAACCGGGAGGCGTTCGAAGAGCACTTCCGCATCATCAAAAAGGCCTGGACGGACGATCTGTTCTCCTATGAAGGTCGCTTCTGGCAGATTCCGCCCCAGGGCACGCCGTGGGACCTGGAGGCAACGCGTCTGTGGGGCGCCGGCATCGACCCCGACACGCTCACGGTGCGCCAGATCGGCGTGGTGCCGAAGCCGCTGCAGAAACCGCACCCACCGCTCTTCCAGCCGTTTGCATCGAGCGAACGCAGCATTCGCTGGTGCGCCCGCGAGGGCGTCACGGCCGTGCTGCCGCCCATGCACGTCAAACTGCAGAACTACCTTTACGATGTTTATCGCGAGGAGGCGCACGCCGCGGGACGCGACCTTCAGCCCGGTGAGGGGCTTGGCGTGCTGCGCGATGTCGTCGTAGCCGATACCGATGAAGAGGCGATCGCGCTCTGGCGGCACGGCGGGGCGTTTTGCGGCGCCGCCTGGTTCGCCCCCTTCCACTTCGGCGACGTGCTCGCCGATCCTGGCACCGGCGAGCGGCTCAGCGCCGAAGAGATGCTCGAGGCGGGGCTGCTACTTGTCGGCTCGCCACGCACCGTTGTCCGGCAGATGCAGCGCATGCTCGAACAAACGCCGGTGCAGTGGTTGTTCGCCTGGCAGTACAACGGCCTGATCCCGCATGCCAAGCTGATGCACTCGCTGGAACTGTTCGCAACGCGGGTGCTGCCCGAGATCGCGCCGCTCGCTTCATGAGGCAAAAGTAGTACGTCTGATACCTCTGATAACAAACTCGCGTTAGACATGCGCCGTCCATGGGCAGAAAATCGCTCTAGAAGCGGTTGGCAGGCGGGCGCAGCGAACAGTGCGCCGCGCCGTTCTCCAGCGAGGCGGTGCATGTATCTCACGCAATTCTTCGTCGAAGGGCTAGGGCACGCATCATATCTGCTCGCGTCCGAAAAGACGCATGAGGCCGCGATCGTCGACCCGCGGCGCGATATCGATGTCTATCTGGACGCCACGCGCGCAGCGGGGCTGGAAATCCGCTACGTGCTAGAAACCCACAACCACAACGACTTCGTCTCCGGCGCACGCGCCCTGGCCGAGCTGACCGGCGCCACGCACATCGCTTCGGCAAAGGCGGAGCTGCACTTTCCGTACCAGCCTGTCAACGAAGGCGATATGCTGACGCTCGGCGAGATCACGCTGCACACGCTGTTCACCCCCGGCCACACGCCCGAGCACGTCGTGTACGTCGCCACCGATACCTCACGTGGCGACGATCCCGTGCTGGCCTTCACCGGCGGCGACCTGCTCGTCGGTTCCGTGGGCCGCCCCGATCTGCTCGGGCGAGAACTGGGCGAACGGCTGGCACCGATGCTGTACGATAGCCTGCACGAGAAGATCTTGCGGCTGGCCGATTACGTCGAAGTGTTGCCGACGCACGGCGCGGGTAGCCTGTGCGGCAAGAACATCGGCAGCAAGCGCACGTCGACGATCGGCTACGAACGCCGCTTCAATCCCGCCCTGCAGCAGCCGTCGAAAGAGGATTTCGTGCTGTTCGTGCTGGGCGGCAACCCCGGCATCCCGGCGTACTACCGGCGCATGCGCCCGACGAACCAGGCAGGGGCGCCGCTCTGGACGCTGCCGCGTCCGCAGCCCCTGACACCCGCGGCGATCCAGCATCTTACCAGCCACGAGGGTATCGTGATCGATACGCGTTCGGCGCTCGCCTTCGGCGGCGGTCACATCCCCGGCGCGCTCAACGTCCCGCTCGGCCCGCAATTCGCCACGTGGGTTGGCTGGCTCGTGCCGCCCGATGTGCCGTTGGCGCTCGTGCTGGAGCGGCCCGACGATTGGGCGGAAGCGGTCACGGCGCTGGCGCGCATCGGCTACGAGCGCGTGCTTGGCTACCTCAGCCCGGGCATGAGCGCCTGGATCGAGGCCGGTCTGCCGCTGGCCCACACCGAAGAGCGCAATGTCGATGCGTTGCGCGGGCTGGTGCGCGATCGCGCCGTTGCCGTTCTCGACGTGCGCACGGAGAACGAATGGCTGGACGGGCATATCCCTGGTGCGCGGCACATTCCGCTGGGCGACTTGCCGGAGCGGCTCGCCGAGGTGCCGCGCGACGGGACGCTCGCCGTGATTTGCCACAGCGGCAACCGCTCCAGCATAGCGGCGAGCCTGCTGGAGCGGCACGGTCTGCGCAATGTGATCAACGTTCCCGGAGGTATGGGCGCGTGGGAAGCGCGCGGCTATCCCATGGTGTCCGGCGAGGAGAAGAAAGATGCAGGTCATGCAGCGTAACCGTTATGGGCTTGGTCTGACAGTCGCGAAGCCCTTCGCCGAAGCCGTCGCGGCGGTGAAGGACGCGCTCAAGCAGGAAGGGTTCGGTGTTCTCACCGAGATCGACGTTCAGCGCACGATGAAGGAGAAGCGCGGCGCCGACTTCCCGCCCTACGTCATCCTCGGCGCATGCAACCCGGTGCTAGCCGAGCAGGCGCTGCGCGCAGAGCCGGACCTCGGCCTGCTGTTGCCCTGCAACGTCGTGGTCTACGAAAACGAGGGTAGCTGCGTCGTCGAGGCGATGGACCCGCTGCCGGTGCTGGGCATGGTGCAGAACCCCGCGCTGGAGCCGATCGCGCAGGAAGCGCGCACACGGCTGGAACGTGCGCTCTCGACACTATAAGTATGCGCAAGCGATAAGCGACCCGGACACGTCATCTGCACCGTCGTGCTTCGGCGCGAGGAGCCGCGGTAGGCCATGCCTGTGTGTGGATGGCCTCTTCGGTGCGATGCGCGCGGCTCGGGACTGTTCCCTGGCTATACCTGTGCGGGCGTAGCGCGTTCGCGCTGAGATGGCGGACACCCCGCCCCGCTCGCGCCACGCCCGCGCGTCGATCGCGTCGCGTCCTCTTGACAGGATCACATCTGTCAAAACGCTGCCGCACCTGGCAGGCGATCCCCTCGTACCCGGGCTGAGGAGGCCACCACGTTCTGCCTGGCCAGGAGACATGGGCACCGCGACCACACGAACGCAGAGGCGAGACCCCGGCCAGCTCGTGCGCACTTCTACTCGCTCGCCGAACAGCGTGCGCCGGCGCTCTCGCGCTTGTGGGAAGAGAACAGCCCGACCGCGCCTCAATATCCGTCTTCCAGGTCGACGCCGATCGGCTCCAGGTAGCGCACCACGCAATTGTAGAACGCCACGTTGAGCGCCAGCTCGACGAGCTGCGCCGGTGGCAGGAACGCCGCCACAGCCTGCCACGTCTCCTCGGACGGCCGCACGTTGCGCGTGACCTCTTCGGCGTAGCGGATCACGGCGCGCTGCCGCTCGTCGAACGCCGGATGCCGCTCCCACACCGGCAGCGCGGCGATCTGCCGCTCGGTCACACCCGCGCGCTTGCCGATCTCGATATGATGCGCGTACTCGTAGACGGCACCTGCCACGCGCCCCACGGTCAGGATCGCCAGCTCGCGCAGCACCGGGTCGAGCGCGGTGTGGTGGCGCAGGTCGTTGCCCAGACGCATGAACTGGTGCAGCAGCCGCGGGTTATGCGCCAGCGTGCGGAACAGGTTCGGCACGCGGCCGCTCTCGCGCGCCAGGTTGTCGAACAGATAGCGATACTCCTCGGGCAGGTCTTCCCGCTCCAGATAGGGCACGCGCGCCATCGCTCTTCCTCCAGACGTCTTCCCTGCCACGATACGCTACTCCGCGCCAGCGTACCGAACCACGCAGCAAGGCAATCCCTGGCTGAGACAACGGCCCCGCGCCCGGCCGCGCCGGGGCACGCTACCAGCACCACGCTGACCACGCTCGCCCGGGGGTCGAAAGGGACTGCACGCAAGGCGATCGCGGGGTAGCACCGCGCGGCAACGTCCTTAGCCCGCGGGCGACGCCGGAGCTGAAGGCGGCACACGCTCCCAAGGCGCCGGCCCGCCACGCCCACCGCCCGCGCGCCAGCCGCCATCGACGTATAGAATGCAACCCGTCACGTACGAAGAGGCATCGGAAGCCAGATACACAACCGCGCCTTCCACTTCCTCCGGCCGACCGAGCCGCCCCATCGGCGTGCGCATCTCGATATGCTCGCGCGTGCCGGGATTCTGAAGAATGGCATCGATCATCTCGGTCCCTTCGAAGTACGCCGGCGCGATCGCGTTCACGCGCACACCGCGCGGCGCCCATTCGATCGCCATCACGCGCGTCATGTTGTCGACTGCTCCCTTCGCCGCGTGGTAGGCCGCGGCGCGGAACTCGCTGCCGAACGACCCGAGCATCGACGAGATATTGATGATCGACCCTTTTCCCTGCTTCAGCATCTGTCGGGCGGCAAGCTGCGCGCAGTAGAACGCGGCCACGACGTCGAGCGCCATGATCGCGCGCACGCGCTTCATGCTCGCGTACTCGGTCGGCGTACCGGAGCGATCGGTGAAGCCAGCGTTGTTCACGAGCACATCGAGCCGCCCGAACTCGTCGACCGTGCGTTGGAACAGCGCCTCGACCTGCGCATCATCGGTGAGATCGGTGGGCACGACCAGGCAACGGCGCCCGAAGCCACGCACGATCTCCGCCGTCTTTTCAAGCGCCTCGCGCCGCCGGGCCGCCACGACGACATCGGCTCCATGCCGAGCCAGCGCTCTCGCGAACGCCACCCCGAGACCCGAGGATGCGCCCGTTACGATCGCCGTTCGGCCGGTGAGATCGAACAGGTCCGTCATCGGTCGCCTCCACGTTGCCGCGCGCCTGCGTGAGCGGCTCCGCTTACTCTAGCCGAGCCGGCGCCCGGCGGGGAGATCACGGCCACAAACCAAGGCGACGCAAGCGAGTTGCTCCTCAGACCAAAACAGTTTACAAAGGCCTATGGATGTACTAGAATCGGGACACAGCAATAATAAATTCTTGCGAAATCTCTCGCCTGAAGCGAGACACGCACGGAGGAGAAGCATCGTGGGTAAGGTTCTGGGCAAGATCGGCAAGTACGGCTGCCTGCTGCCGCTCGTCGTGATCGGCGCGCTGGTCGTGCTCGTCGTCATCATCGTCCTCATCGCCGCCTCCGGCCATAGCAGCGCGCCAACGCCCGACGTGCATGCGCCGCTGGCGAGCGGCTCTTCCGCCGTCGTCACCACCGCCGCCGACAAGCAGCACAAAGTCACGATCACGCAGATTCAGGAGAACGCCACCTCGACGAATCAGTTCGAACAGCCGCCGAGCGGACAGCGGTACTACGTGCTCACGGTTGTGGTGGAGAATCCAGGCAAGCACGAGATCTCGCTCGGCGACTGGAAGCTGCGCACGGCCGATGGTAGCGAGTACGACGACACGATCGTGTCGGGCCTCGGCACCCCTCTTTCGTCGTTCATGTCGCTCACGCCGGGCGGCAAGACGCAGGGCATCGTCGTCTTTACCATCCCCGAAACGGCGCAGGTGCAGTGGATCCGCTACGATCCGAATCCGTTCGCGAATGGCGACCTCTACTTCGACGCGCGCTGAACGGCGCCATGGCCGGTTCGCGTCCGGCAGACATGCGGCGAGCAAAGATGCGCGGGTATGCTATCGTGTCAGGAGCGGATCGCGGTCGCAAACGGCCGCGCGGAGAGACGCGCACCCGTGCAACGGCGAGGGCGGGCGAAGGCGAGCTGGCTGGTGCTGGCGCTCGGCATCGGCGCCTGCGCGATCGGCGCGCTCGCCGGCGGCCGCCCGTCGTTCGGGCAAACAGGCACGGCAACACCTGCTCCCGGCCCTGAACAACCGATCGCGAACAACGACGCCGTACGCCTGGTGCTGCCTCCAGACATCCGCAACGTCGGTGGCGACCGTCTGCCCGTGCGCATGTGGGCGCGCGCCGATATGTACGGCACGTCGCTCGGGCACGTCATCTTCGTGACGACGATCTTCCCCTACACCGAAAACGACGGCACGCGCGACGACAGGCTCGTGGCCAACGTGCTGGCCTGGGATGGCACGCAATGGGCGCCACAGCAGCCCGACAACACCGGCGCGCCGCTCAGCGGCGATAACGCCTGGCTCGCGCAGAACCTGACCGACATCAGCGCCTATGCGACCGGCACCGATAATATCTTCACCGGCTTCTACGCCACGTTCAGCGCCTCGGGGCCGTACAGCGCCACGCTCACACGCGAAGAGACGGTTGTGGCGGTGTACGACCTCGCGGCAAACCAGGTGTGGTCGCGCGTTGTGCACCTGAAGGACGTGGACACCTCGACGCCCGGCGTACTCGCCACGCACGCCGAGGATGTAGACTGGGCCTTCAAGAAGGTCGGCAATCAGCCCGGCATCGTCGCCAACGTCACCGATACGGACACGATCGCGCTCACGGGCGATGCTTCGGGCGCCAACCTGCCGCAGCCGGGCACGACAACGACCACCGCGACCGAGACCTACGTGCTCAGCAACGGGCAGTTTGTTTCGCTCACGCCCAGCGGGCCACCGCCGCAAGCCGCCCCATCCACCGCACCGGCAGGGTCGGCCACGCCGGGCGGAACGCCCGCGCCGGCATCGGTCACGCCCGCACCGGTCGCGCCCACGCCAACACCGAGCACACCGCTTTGCGCCGCGCCGGGCATCATCTTCCCGCGCGGCATCACGCCGATCCCGACCTGCCCGCCAACGCCCGTTGTGCCGCGTCCTGGCGGCACGCCTGCCGGTTAACGATCGCCAACGCTCACGATGCGGCTTCACGCCGGCGCGCGAAGACATCCTTCGCCACCAGTGCGCCGTTGACGGCGGTAGGCCAGCCAGCGTAGAAGGCCACGTGCGTGAGGGCCTCGCCGATCTCCTCTTCGCTGAGGCCGTTCGTCAGCCCGCGCGCGATATGGTAGCGCAACTGCTCGGTGCGGTAGAGCGCCGCCAGCACACCGATCGTCAGCAAGCTACGGTCGCGCTTCGAGAGCTGCGGGCGCTCCCAGATATCGCCGAAGAGCACCGTATCGGTCAGCTCGGCGAGCTTGGGCATCACGTCGCTCCACTGATCCAGCGACGTCGGTTGCTGGGTTGCCATTGCGCCCTCCTCCTTCCTGTACGCTGTACGTTCGCCCGCATCCTGGCGAGCACGGCGTTCGCCCACCAGCATGCGGAGCCGGAGATGACCTTACCGCTCGCGGTCGAAGGCGATGCCGTCGCTGCGAAAGATGCGCACGCCACGCCGTGGATCGCGACCGCGGCTCACCGACGAGAGATTGAACCGCTGCGCCAGCTCGTGTTGCTTGCGGCGGATGTACGCGGGCGCGGGCGCGAGTTGCACCGAGGTTTCGTGCCCCATGCGGATGTCGTGGATCGCCTCTTCGGCCTCGCGCAACGCCTCGAGCTCGGGATCGCGCGGCCGCGCCGACAGTGCCCCCTGCGGCATCAGCGACAGCAGCATGCGCTCGATCTGCGGCAATGCATTGCTCTTCAGCACGGAGAGCGGGATATTGCGCTCCTCGGCATCGCGCAGCGCGGGCGGACGCCGCTTGAAGTAGCTGTGCAGCGTGAAGACCGTATCGGCCTCATCGAGGTTATCGACGACGACGGCCGGTGCCTGCGTCTCGCGGATCGCCTGTTCGAGCCGCGAGCGCGAGAGGCCAAACGGGTAGATGCGCGTCAATCCCGTACCATTAGTGCGCGCGCGCTGCGGCTCAACGCCGAAAGGGCTCTCGGCCGCCGGGTAGAGATCGGGGATCGTGCGCGGCCCTGCCGAGACCGGGAGCGCTCCACGGCCGCCGCGCCGCCCGCGCCCACGGTAGCCGCGATCCTCATCGACACCGAAGCCGAAGCCGTCCAGATCGGCGCCGCCGCCGCGCTCTTCGAGCGTGGTCGTGATCTCGCCGTCCGGATGCATCTCGCGCACTTCAACGGTCGTGGGCCAGCCGCGCAACAGCGCATCGACGGTCTCGGCCACATCGGCGTGGATCGCAACCCGATCCCAGCTCTGGATCTCAACCACGATATCGAAGGTCGGCGGCGCTTTGCGTTCGAGGATGGATTTCTGCGTGCCGCGGCGCCGCGCCTCTTCGTCGCTGAGCGTGACCGACTGGATGCCGCCCACGAGGTCGGAGAGCGTAGGGTTGAGCATCAGGTTCTGCAGCGTGTTACCGTGCGCCGTGCCCACGAGCTGCACACCGCGTTCGGCGATCGTGCGCGCCGCCGCTGCCTCCAGCTCGGTGCCGATCTCGTCGATCACCACGACTTCGGGCATGTGGTTCTCCACCGCCTCGATCATCGTGGCATGCTGCGCGCTCGGCGTGCGCACCTGCATCCGCCGCGCGCTGCCGATCGCCGGGTGGGGGATATCGCCATCACCCGCGATCTCGTTGCTGGTATCGACGATGATCACGCGCTTGCCGAGGTCATCGGCGAGCACGCGCGCCGTCTCGCGCAGCATCGTCGTCTTGCCCACGCCCGGTTTGCCGAGCAGGAGGATACTGCGCCCGCTCTGCACGAGATCTTCGATGAGCTGGATCGTGCCGAACACGGCGCGGCCAACACGGCAGGTGAGGCCGACGATCCGACCGGAGCGGTTGCGGATGGCGGAGATGCGGTGCAGCGTGCGCTCGATCCCGGCGCGGTTATCGTCGCCAAACTCGCCGATCGCTGCCACGACGGCATCGATATCGGCCTGCGTGACCTCCGTGGTGCCGAGCACCACTTCGCGGCCAGGGTAACGCGCGCTCGGCAGCCGCCCGAGGTCGAGCACGATTTCGAGCAGATTCTGGTTATCGTCGCGCTCGCGCAACGGCGCGCTGATGTGGGGAGGCAGAGCATTGAGCAGGGCGTCGAGGTCGTCGGTAATCGTGCGTTGCATCGGTTCTCTTTATCTCGGTTTGTCTCTATCTCTCTTACTGTCGCACTAGCGTTCTCTCAGGCGGGAACTAGCGGATGACGCGCCCGGGAACGCGCCGGCTCGGCTAGCTGGTCCAACACCACCAGCCGCCGCACGAGGCTGGTGTACGTCTCCTCGACGACGAAGCCGTGCCGTTCCAGCAGCGCCGCCGTGGCCTCTGCATAGGCAGGCACGAGGGCGTAGATCGGACGCCGCGCGCCGAGCGCCCGCACTGCCTGGGCGAGCAGCGCATCGGCGACGTCCGCCACCTCTGGCCCTAGCACGAGGTCGATACGCCCAACGGCGCCGTCCGTCACGGCGCGCACCCAGGCCTGCGCTTCACCGTTCTGCAGCAGCACGTGGTCGAGCTTGCAGCGGCCATGCCGTTCCTGTGCCGCGATCCACTCGGCGTAGGAGATCGCCTCGTGCTGCCGCACGCTCAACGGCGTGACGGCGTTGTACAGCCGGAACAGCGGGAAACCGTCGATCCGCTGCCGTCGTCGCCAGGGCAAGGCCACATCGCCGCCATCGCTGATCAGGTCGCCGTGCAGCGCGTACAGCCGCTCGGTGAGGTACGGCGCGAACGCCGCTCGTCGTGCGCCCAGCGCTTCGACACGTTCACGACGCAATCGCAGGAAGATGCGCGTGACCCGCTCGGCCATGGCATCGGCCGCGGCGGCATTGAGCAACGTCGCCGCCACATCCGGGTCGGCGCCGCTGGCAAGAGCGAGTCGGTCGATCTCCCAGGCGAGCCGGCCTCCACGCGGCCGCGCCGAGGTCGCGCCGACCAGCAGGCCACGACGGGTACACACCCAGAGATGCGGGCGCGCGTTCAGCGTTGCCCAGCTCTCCACCGCGGGCCACAGGAGGCGGCTTCCCTCTCTAGACCGGCCGAGATGATCCCACGTGACCGCCTCGTTGAACTGCAGCCG
>Ga0209061_1003398_pt1 | contig 17344 bp, 13 predicted proteins | sample Coa_R1_10_FD_187157 | JGI IMG/M metagenome (GOLD analysis project Ga0209061, IMG submission 187157) | Surface soil microbial communities from Centralia Pennsylvania, which are recovering from an underground coalmine fire - Coalmine... | ecosystem: Environmental > Terrestrial > Soil >...
GGCCAGGCTCGTGCTACCGGAGCAGGCAGCGGGGCTGCTCGCCTCCAGGCCGCGTGCCGCCGATGTGCTGGTGTTCACGGTGCTCGGTGCCGGCCTGCTGGCAATCGGGCTGGCGCTGCCGCCGTCCTGAAGGACGGCGCGCGGCCGGTGGCCAGCCAGCCTCACGAACAAGACACGCTGGCCCGCAGATGAAGGGAACTGGAAGCATGTCCAAGATCAAGGTAGTGAACCCCGTCGTCGAGCTCGACGGCGACGAGATGACGCGGGTCATCTGGCAGCTCATCAAGGACCAGCTGATCTTGCCCTACCTGGACGTTGACCTGAAGTACTACGACCTGTCCATCCAGAACAGGGACGCGACCGATGACCAGGTGACCGTGGAGGCGGCGCAGGCGATCGCCGAGCACGGCGTCGGTGTCAAGTGCGCCACGATCACGCCCGACGAGGCACGGGTCGCCGAGTTTGGCCTGAAGAAGATGTGGCGCTCGCCCAACGGCACGATACGGAACATCCTCGGCGGCGTGGTGTTCCGGGAGCCGATCATCGTGTCCAACGTGCCGCGCCTGGTCACCCCCTGGACAAAACCGATCATCATCGGCAGGCACGCGCACGCCGACCAGTACAAGGCCACTGACTTCGTCGTGCCCGGCCCCGGCACGGTCACGCTCTCCTACGTGCCCGACGGCGGCGGCCACCCGATCGAGCTCGAGGTGGCGAAGTTCGCCGGGGGCGGCGTCGCGATGGGCATGTACAACTACGACGAGTCGATCCGGGACTTCGCCAGGGCGACGATGCGGTACGCCCTTGACCGGAAACTGCCGCTCTACCTGTCCACGAAAAACACGATCCTCAAGGCCTACGACGGCCGGTTCAAGGACCTGTTCGCGGAGGTGTTCGAGTCCGAGTTCAAGGCCGACTTCGAGGCTGCGGGTATCGCCTACGAGCACCGGCTCATCGACGACATGGCCGCCCAGGTGCTCAAGTGGGAGGGCGGTTTCGTCTGGGCGTGCAAGAACTACGACGGCGACGTGCAGTCAGACATGCTCGCTCAGGGCTATGGCTCGCTCGGCCTGATGACCAGCGTGCTGATGACGCCCGACGGGCGCACCGTGGAAGCCGAGGCAGCACACGGGACCGTCACCCGGCACTACCGGCTGCACCAGCAGGGCAAGCCGACATCGACGAACCCGGTCGCGTCCATCTTCGCGTGGACGCGGGGACTCGACCACCGGGGCAAGATGGACGGCACCCCCGAGGTGTCGCGGTTCGCGCGTACCCTCGAACAGGTCTGCGTGCGGACGATCGAAGGCGGCCAGATGACGAAGGACCTGGCACTGCTGGTCGGGGCCGGCACGCCGTTCCTGACGACCCAGGAGTTCCTCGACGCGCTGGCAGCTGGCCTCCGCAAGGAAATGGCGGCCTGACTGCGGCCGCTAGCCTGCTGACGACAGCGCTTGTACAGCGAACGAAGGAGATCGCGAAATATGCCACGCAAGGGGAAGGTAACCGTCGTCGGGGCCGGTTTCTACGGATCGACCACCGCGCAGCGGCTCGCCGAGTACGACATCTTCGACGAGGTCGTGCTGACGGACATCGTGGAGGGCAGGCCCGAGGGACTTGCGCTCGACATGAACCAGTCCAGGCCGATCGAGGGCTTCGAGACCAAGGTCACGGGGCAGACGACCGGGCAGGACGGGGAGGGTTACGAGGTGATCGCCGGCTCCGGCGTCGTGATCATCACCGCCGGCCTGCCGCGCAAGCCGGGCATGAGCCGGATGGACCTGATCGACGTCAACGCCAAGATCGTGCGCGGCGTCACGGAGAACGTCGTCAGGTACGCACCGGACGCGGTGCTCATCGTGGTCTCCAACCCGCTGGATGAGATGACGGCCCTGGCTGCCAAGGTGTCCGGGTTCCCCGCAAGCCGCGTGATGGGCCAGGCCGGGATGCTGGACACCGCCAGGTTCAGTTACTTCGTCGCGGACAAGCTCGGCGTGCCTGTCGGCTCGGTGCGCACGCTCACCCTCGGCTCGCACGGCGACACCATGGTGCCCGTCCCGTCGGCGTGCACGGTCGACGGCAAGCCGCTCGCGGACCTGCTGCCCGCATCCGAGGTCGAGACGCTCGTCGAGCGCACCCGCAAGGGCGGCGGAGAGATCGTCGGCCTGCTGAAGACGGGATCGGCCTACTACGCTCCCTCGGCCGCCGCGGCCCGGATGGCCCGCGCGGTCGCCGAGGACTCCGGCGCGGTCATGCCGGTGTGCACCTGGGTGGACGGCCAGTACGGGATTTCTGGGGTGTACCTGGGTGTCGAGGCGGAGATCGGCGCAGGCGGCGTCCGGCGGGTGGTCGAGCGGGACCTGACAGACGCCGAGCGGTCCTCGCTCCACAAGGCCGCGGAGGCGGTCAGGGCCAAGCAGGCCGACGTCGCCAGCCTCTGAGGCGCCAGGCGTGCCGGGGCGGGCCGCCTGGTGCCAGTCTGAAGCACCGGCTGCCTGGCCCCGGTGGCGGGCGGCTCCCCGGCCGGCTGGGCGCGGCCTGCGCCGGCGTCGCGCACGCTCCCGCCATCAGCGCGCACCGTGGCCGGGCACCTTGAGCACGCCTGCCGTAAGCCCCCGGTCCCCAGCCGCGCCGCCGCGATCACCCGGCTGGTCGTCCCCGCCGGCGACAGCGCCGCGCTCCTCCCGTCACGGGGAGGATCTGGGCTGGGCGTCCGGCAGCCCCGCAGCTTGCACGCATCAGGAGGCGCGCTCTATTTCTGCCCAATGGGCGCTCCCTGCGGCTGCCGGGGGGCGGGCGAGGAGTTCCCTGCGCCAGTCATCGGGTGTCTTGCGGGGATACCGCCAGCCGCCGGGTGTCCCGTGCGGGTCGCGCGGTCTCCCCGGCAGGTGAGGTGCGTGCACCGGAGAGCCCGGCGGTGTTGCGGGGAGATCCGGGTAGCCGGAAGCGGCGCGGCTCACCGGGCCGGTGGCCGGCTCGCGCATGCCGAGCCTCATGGCCCGGACGAGGCGGACGCGCTCGCCGGGTTCGTCCGTCCGTGGCCACGCGAGCACGACCAAGGCCATGCCGATGACGAAGATGGCGCGCAGCACCCCCAGGGCGTGGGGGCTGAGAATGTGCAGGTAACCCGCGCAATGGGCGACGTAGAGGGTAACGGCCCCGGTGAGCGTGGTCCATGGCCAGCGGTGCCGTGCCGCCAGCAGATCGTAGGCCACGGCACCGACCAGGAGTCCAGAGGTGTAGTACGGGTACACGCTCGGGTCGAGCACGATCCTCGCCCCGGTCACCAGCAGGATCGTCGCGGGCCAGCGTCCGCGCCGGACGGCGAGCGCGGCAAGCAGCGCGCCGAGTGCCAGTTGCGCGGGACGGTCCCATGACGGGGTCCTCGCGGCGCTGACGCCGAGAGCACGCAGCGCTGAGGCGCTTGAGTTCGGGATGGTGAAGCCGGTGACCGCGAGGGTGTGCGGGTCGGCGGCGAGGAACGGCAGCCAGCCGAGCACCACCGCGCCCACCAGCACCGGCAGCGACCGCCGCCATGTCGGGCGGGGGAGGGCGAGCAGCATGGCGGCGAAACCCGCCGCCCACGGCTTGGCGTCGGTGGCCGCGGCGAGCAGCAGGGCGGCGAGGACAGGACGGCGCCGCGCGACGGCGTGCATCGCGGCGACCCCGAAGGCGAGGGCCAGCACGTCGTCCAGGTGCCCGTAGTGCGTGCCCAGCTCCGTCCAGACTGGCAGGAAGATGAGCCCGGCCCCGAGCAGCGGCCACGGTGACGACCGGACTTTCGCCGGGAGCAGTTTCCAGATCGCGTTGAGCAGCAGCGGGCCGGCGGCGGTCATCACGAGTACCGCGGCGATCCGGCCCGCTCTGGGGCCGAGCGCGGCGATGGGCGCGGCTGCGGCAAGCGTCACGGGGCCGATCTGGAGCTGCGGATGGGTGGCGTACAGGTCCAGGCCGCCTCCCGGGCCGCCGCCGAACAGGAGCCGGCTGCCCTCGGCGAAGTAGTGCCAGGAGTAGCCGTATGCGGTGACGTGCGCCGCCGCCCACACGGCCGTCCATATCCCCAGGAGCTGCCACACCCAGGTGATGCGGGCGGCGCCCGCCGCCGGGGCAGCGCGCACGCCGTGGCTCGTGAATACGCCGGTATCCGGGCCGGGTGCGCGGTAGTCCGGGCCGAGACGGCGGGAATACGGGGCTGGCCTGCGCGCGTACGGGGCTGGTTTGCGATGCCGCGCGGATGGCGTTCTCCGGCCCTGCGCGATTCCGTCGGCGATACTCACAGCGCCCCGCGCTGTCCGCTGGAGCGGCCCGGGTGAAAGGGCGCCGGTCCCCTGGTCACGGCGGTAACGGCGCCGGAGAGAGCTTCGGCACCGGGGACACCCGCCGCCGGGAGACCGGGATACCGGCCAGCGACGGGAGGGATGCCTGGTACGGCAGGCTGCTCGTTCGTTGCATCAGGCGGCATACAGCGACCCAGCATGCTTCTACATTACTGTAGAAGCACGTCCTCCTATGACCAGCGGCTACGGGAAGGGCAATCGACGTACTACCGTACCGGTGCACCCCCGGCCGCCGTGCGGATTCGCCATCATCTCGTTATCCGGCAGAGACCTGAGGGGCAGGTGCGGCGTGGCCGGCGTGGGCGGTGGACGCAGAGCTTCCGCCTGTCCATGATGTACCACGTTCATGTGGTTCACTCATCCCGTGAACCGGAGCCGAGTTATGCGGCCGGATCGCGGTCCCGGTGGCTGACGCCCACCTGGGTGCCGTCGTCCGGCCGGCTCCGGCCGGTCAGATCACCGTCATCACCAGCGATCCCGCCGGCATACGCGCGGTGGCCGGAGACAGGGACATTACCATCGTGGCCCTCTGACCGGTTTCCCTGTCAGGCGCTAGCCGCCGCTTCCGTACGGGCGTGTGATGATTTCGAGGAAGTGCCCGTCGGGATCGGGGAAGTACACGCCGCGCCCGCCGTCCCTGCGGTTGATCTCGCCGGGCTGCGTCCGGCCCGGGTCGGCCCAGTAGTCCAGGCCTCGCTCGCGGATACGGGCGAAGATCGTGTCGAACTCCGCCTCGCTGACCAGGAAAGCGTAGTGCTGCGGGGCTACCGGCTGGCCGGTCGCCGCGAAGTCGAGGCTGACGCCGTTCCCGAGTTCCACGGTGCGGAAATGACTGAAGCGGCCTGGCGGGGCCAGGCCGAGGATCCCGGACAGGAACGCCGCCGAGGCATCGCTGTCACGGGCCCAGACGATCGTGTGGTTGAGCTGGATGGCCATGGGTCCCCCTTCCCCAGGCGCAGCGGTCCGTCACGCCTGCCCTTACCCGCAGGCTACCGGCAGGACCCGCAGGCTACCGGCATGACCCGCAGGCTACCGGCAGGACCCGCAGGCTACCGGCATGACCGGCCGCACGGTGGCGGACAGGAGCGCGGGGGCCGGTTGTCTGCGGGAGCGCGGCCGGGCCGGATCAGGACGCCGCGAGGCGGCGCAGCGCGAGTTCAGCGTAGGGGGCGGTGCCGCCGGCGGGCACGGGGTCGCCGGAGGCCGCCACCGCGGACATGATGCCGAACGGGTTGTGGCGGGACTTCCTGCCACGTCGCACCTCATGGCTGGCGAACGGGATCGCGGCTGTACAGCCTCCTTGCCCAGATGTACCCGGCCAGCGCGATGGCGGCGCACCAGGCGACGGCGAGAATCGCGTCGTTGCCGATCTGGGTGCCCATGAGCAGTCCCCGCACCGTCTCGGTGACGGGGGTGAACGGCTGGTACTCGGCGAACTGCCGCAGCCCGGCCGGCATCGATCGGGTGGGGACGAACCCGCTGCCGAGGAACGGCAGCAGTGTCAGGAACATGGGGCTGTTGCTGGCGGTTTCCACGCTCTTGGCGGCCAGGCCGAGCGCGACCGTCAGCCAGGTGAGCGCGAGCGCGAACAGCGCGAGGATGCCGATGGCCGCGAGCCAGCCGAGCGGACCCGCGCTGGGCCGGAAGCCGGCGAGCAGCGCGACGCCTACGGTAACGGCGACGGCGAGCGCCGCCTGGATCATGCTGCCGGCCACGTGCGCGGTCAGCAGGGCGGAGCGTGAGATCGCCATCGTGCGGAACCTGGCGACGATGCCCTCGGTCATGTCCATGGCCACCGCGATGGCGGTTCCCTGCACGGCTGCGGCCACGGCCATCAGCATGATGCCGGGGACGACGTAGTTGACGTAGCCGGCGCGGCCGCCCGGCAGGCCGCCGAGCCCGGGTATCCCGTGCAGTCCTGCGCCGAGCGTGCCGCCGAAGACGTAGACGAACAGCAGCAGGAAGACGACGGGCATGCCGACCAGCATCAGCGTCAGGGACTTGTAGCGCTGCATGTGCCGGAGGTTGCGCCGCAGCATCGTCATCGTATCGCTGACGGTGTAGGACAGGGTGCTCATTGGATCGTCTCTTTCTGTGCGGCCGGGTGATCAGTGGGGCCACGAAGCGACTCACCCGCTGGGGCCGTGGCCTCGGTTGGTGCTGCCGGGTGGCCGGTGAGGGCGAAGAACACGTCGTCGAGATCCGGGGTGTGGATCGACACCCTGGCCGTCCCGGCCGCTGCGGCGTCGAGCTGGTCGAGCAGTGCGCGCAGCGAGCGGAGGTCGCCGTCGCCTGGCACCTGAAGGCTGAGTTCTGCGTCGTCGCGGGACACCGCGCCGAGGGCGCGGGCAGCCGACTCCAGTTCGTCCGGGCTGCCGAACTGCAGGCGGATGTGCCCGCCGGGAATGCGGCGCTTGAGCTGCTGCGCGGTGCCCTCCGCGACGATGTGACCGTGGTCGAGCACTGCGATCCTGCCGGCGAGTTCGTCGGCCTCGTCGAGGTACTGCGTGGTGAGCAGGATCGTCACGCCGCTCGCGGCGAGGTCGCGGATGATCTGCCACATGGTGCGCCGGCCACGCGGGTCGAGTCCGGTGGTCGGCTCGTCGAGGAAGATCAGCCGCGGGTCGCCGACCAGGCTCATCGCCAGGTCGAGGCGGCGGCGCATGCCGCCGGAGTAGGTGGCGGCCGGCTTCCTCGCCGCCTCCGCCAGGTCGAACCGGTCGAGCAGGCCGGCGACGCGCCGGCGGCCTTCGGTCCTGCCGAGGTGATGCAGGTCGGCCATCAGGCGCAGGTTCTCCTCACCGGTGAGCAGCCCGTCAACCGCGGAGAACTGGCCGGTGACGCCGATCGCGGCGCGCACCGCGTCCGGGTCTTCCGCCAGGTTGTGGCCTGCGACGCGGATCTCGCCGCCGTCGGCGCCGATCAGCGTGGACAGGATCCGCACGATGGTGGTCTTGCCGGCCCCGTTGGGGCCGAGCAGCGCGAAGATCGTTCCCTCGGCGACGGTGAGGTCGATGCCGTCGAGCACGACTGTGCCGCCGAACGACTTACGCAGCCCGGCCACGGAAATCGCGGCGGCGGGCGGAGTGGTCATCATGCTTCCTCGTTTCGTGGTTACCGTCATGTGTGCCTCGTTCGGTGATGTCACCGTGGCGATCGTCCTGGCCCCCGCGGCAGGACGAGAGAGCTGCCCCGGACGGAGTCTGGCGTGGCATGCCAGGCTGGTGATCGACGTGGCCGGGTCCTCGCACGGAGCCGTCCGGGGTAGTGCGTCAGGACCGGCGGATGATGATGTCTCCGAAGGAGGTGCGGGCGCGCACGTTCACGGTGTCGTCGCCCTGCCCGGGAGAGTCGGCGGCGTCCAGGTCGTTGCGCACGGTGCCGAAGCTCGTGTGCAGGTCCAGCCAGGCGGCGGTGCCCTCGCGGATGCCGATCTCGACCTCCCCGTATGCGGTCTTGGCCGCAACCGTGCCGCGCACGACCTCGCCGATCCGGATGCTGCCGTTCGCGGTGCTGGCGTTGACGCCGGCGTTCGCGCGGTCGACGGAGATGTTGCCGTTGGCCGCGTTCACCCGCAGGTCGCCGGCGACCTCGCCGACCCAGGTATCGCCGTTGGAGTTCTTCACCGCGGCGATGCCGTCGATTTCGCGGATGCGTACGGCACCGGAGCCGGTGCTGACCTCGGTGCCTCCTGTCACGCGGTCCACGATGATGGCGCCGGTAGCTGTGCTCGCGTGAAGCGTGCCGGCGTGACCGAGATGGATGTCACCCGCGGCGTTCGTGATCCGGCATTCGCCGAGGCGGCCCTCGCAGCGCAGCGCCGCCAGCGCCGCGTCACCCCGGATGTGCGAGCCGGCCGGCAGCTCGATCGTCACATCGACCGACCCGTCGTTGCCGGAAGGGCCGAACCGCCGCCAGCTCTTCGGTGTCTTGACAAGCAGCCTGCCCTCTGCGTACTCGACGCGGGTCTGCCCGGCGGCCTTCACGTCGGCTTCGCTGGACTCGTCGCTCGGGCGCACCTCGACGACCGTATCGGCGCGCTCGCTCGCGGTGATCCGCGCGTCGCCGACGAGGAGTTCCAGGGCGACAGTGATCGGTCCGGGTGTGTCGAAAGTTGGCATGGCGGTACCCTCCTGATGGGTCCGATGGGCGTTCCCGCTGGTAGGGCGGGCGATGGGTGCAGGTGCGGTGCGAAGTAGGTGTCAGTGCCTGTGCGGCTAGCGCACCCAGCCGGTGTAGCGCTGGCCGCCCCGCGGCGCGCGCCGGGCGGCGGGGCGGGCATCGGCACCCCCGCCGCCGACCTCCAGCGCGGCGGTGACGGCCCGGACGAGCCAGGCGTTGACCGAGAGCCCCTCCCGGCTGGCCGCCTCCTCGATCCGGGCCTTCAGGTGCTCGGGCGGGCGGAAGTTGATGCGTGCCGTCGTGGTCTCGTCGGCGTCTGCGGGGGCCGAGGCGGCAGACGGCCGGACACCCATCATGACCTCGCCCATCCGGATCAGCGAGGCCTTGAAGCTGGTATCACCCGCGTCTTCGGTTACGTCCTCGGCCGGTGGCGGTGTCACGACGAAGTCAGGCTCGCCGCCGCGCAGCCGGACCTCGACGGAGCCGGGTGCCAGCTCGCGGGTGATCTCGTCTGCTGCCGCCGACAGCGCGTCGAGCAGCGTGAGCCGGATCGCCGACTCGAGCGGGGCGGTCAGCCGGCCGGCGAGCGCGCGGGCCTCCTCGCCGCCGGCCTCGGCGGCCACCGCGAGCTCGCGCCGGAGGTTGACGGTGTACGGCGTGAGATCCATGACGCCATAATGGCGCCATTATGGCGTCATGTCAAGCGCCAATTTGGCTCAAACTGGCGTCATGGCTGCTCGCGGGCCTCACCCGCGGTGGCACGGGCAGCTTCCGCAGCGGCCCGGTGCCGCGGCTCGTGCTCGTGCTCGTGCCCGGCTGCCTGGTCCCGGCCTCAGCGCAGCCGCCCGGCGCCGTCCGACGGGACCGCGTCGAGGAACCCGGGGGCCGCCCAGCCGCGGCCGGCGAACACCCGGCCGATCCCCGCTGTGACCTGCTCCACGGTCGGCTGCGGCACCAGGGCGATCACCGAGCCGCCGAACCCGCCGCCGATCATCCGCGCACCCAGCGCACCTTCGGCTACGGCCGCGTCAACTGCCATGTCCGCCTCCGGCCAGGACACCTCGAAGTCGTCGCGCAGCGAGCAGTGTGACTGCGTCAGCAGGGCGCCGACCCGGGCGGCCGTGCTGCGGTCGCCGGCCGCCCCGGCGCGCAGCAGGCCGGCCACGGCATGGACGCGCTGGTTGTCGGCGACGACGTGCCTGGCCCTGCGGCGCAGCACGGGATCATCGAGGCGGTCAAGTTCACCCGGGTCCGTCACGGCGCGCAATGAGGAAACGCCGAGCCGGCGGGCCGCTTCTTCGCACTGCGCCCGCCTGCTGCCGTACTCGCCTCCGGACAGTTCGTGCTGCGCGCGGGTGTCGATGACCAGCAGGCGCAGCCCCGCCGCCTCGGGTGCAAACGGCACCTGGGACGTCTCCAGCGAGCGGCAGTCGAGCAGCAGTGCGTGCCCGGCCCGGCAGAGCAGCGCGGCGGACTGGTCCATGATCCCGCACGGCACGCCGGCGAAGTCGTTCTCGGCGCGGCGCGCGATCGCGGCCAGTTCCTGACGCGGCACGTCGCGCGCGCCCGCCGGCTGCTGCCCGCCGCGGCCGCCGTCCTCGCCGGCCCGGGCCAGCGCGACGAGCGCGAGCGCGGCCGAGCATTCCAGCGCGGCCGAGGAAGACAGGCCCGCCCCTGCGGGCAGGTCCGAGTCGATGGCGATGCTGGCACCCCGGACCGGATACCCGGCCTCCCGCAGCGCCCATGCGACGCCGGCGGGGTAGGCGGCCCAGCCGGGCATGGCCACCCCCGGCGCGAGGCCGCCGAGCGGGACCTCCGTATCTTCGGCGGGATGCTGCCTGCTGCGCAGGGCCAGCACGCCGTCGGGCCGTGGGGACGCGGCCACGGCGACGCCCTGGCCGAGCGCGAACGGCAGGACGAATCCTTCGTTGTAGTCGGTGTGCTCACCGATCAGGTTGACCCTGCCGGGTGCCAGCCATACGCCGTCCGGCTCGGCGCCGAAGCACTCGCGGAACCACCGCGCGCACCGCTGCGCCAGCGAGCGGCGGCCCGCCGCAGCCCCCCGGGCGCCGGCCGCCGGCCCGTCCGCCCCCCGGGCGTCCGCCGCCTGGCCCGCTGGGCCCATCGCGGCGGTCATCTCTGGGCGGCCTGCGTGAACGCCCACGCGTCGGCCACCATCGTCCGCAGGTCACGGGTCGCGCGCCAGCCGAGGTCCGCCGTGATGCGCGCGGACGAGGCGACGAGCACCGCGGGGTCGCCGGGTCGCCGGGGCGCCACATCGGCGGGGATCTCCTGCCCGGTGACCTCGCGGCACACGTCGATGACCTCGCGGACGGAGAACCCCGCGCCGTTGCCGAGGTTGTACACCCGGTGCTCTCCCGGCTCGCAGGCCTCCAGCGCGAGCAGGTGCGCCCTGGCCAGGTCCGCGACGTGGATGTAGTCGCGCACGCAGGTCCCGTCGGGGGTCGGGTAGTCGTCCCCGAATATCTGCACGGCCCGTGCCCCGCTGGCGCATCCGGGCAGCGCCTTCGCGAGCACGTTCGGGATCAGGTGGGTTTCCGTGGCGTGCCGCTCGCCGAACCAGTTCCCGTCGTCGTCCGCGTGCGCGCCCGCCACGTTGAAGTAACGGAGGCTCACGCCGCCGAAGGAGTGCATCCGGGCGTATTCCGCCAGCGCCGTGTCCACGGCGAGCTTGGAGGCGCCGTAGGGGCTCGTCGGCCGGGCCGGGTCGGTCTCCTCGATGGGCGTGTGCTCCGGCTCGCCGTACACGGCGGCCGTCGAGGAGAAGACGATCCGCCGGACGCCCGCCGCGCGCATCGCCTCGAGCAGGGCGAGCGTGCCGCCCAGGTTGTGCGACCAGTACAGACCCGGCCTGGCTACCGACTCTCCCACCAGGGACTTGGCCGCGAAGTGCAGCACCGCGTCGGCTCCCCCGGAGAGCACCCGCGCGGCGTCGCCGCGGAGCGTGCCGCGAGTGAACGCCGCCTTGGGCGGCACCGCGTCCGCGTGCCCCGTCGACAGGTCATCGAGCACTATCACGTCATGGCCCGCGGCGATGAGCTGGGCCGCGACCACGCTGCCGATGTACCCGGCGCCGCCGGTGACGAGCAGCCTCAAAGGACGACCTCCCGAAGCGTGCGTGCCGCGGCTTCCGGCACGATGTCGTTGCTCCAGACTCCCATGCCCGACTCGGTCCCGGCCAGGTACTTCAGCTTGCCGGGCGCCCGGCGTACCGAAAATACCTGCAGGTGCAGCGCGAACTCGCGCCTGGCCGCCGTGTCCTTTACCGGGGCCTGGTGCCAGGCGGCGATGTACGGCGCCGGGGCGCCGAAGAGCCCGTCGAAGCGACGGAGGATGTCAAGGTACAGCCCGCCGAACGCCGCCCGTGCTCCGTTGCCGAGCGCGGCCAGGTCGGGCACGCGCCGCACCGGGAAGATCAGCACCTCGTACGGCCAGCGGGCGAATGCGGGCACGAACGCGGTCCAGTGCTCGTTGGCGGCCACGATCCTGGTGCCGGCCGCCAGCTCGGCCGCCACAAGGTCGTCGAAGAGGTTGCCGCCGCTGCGGGCGGCGTAGCTCTTCGCCTGGCGGGTCATCTGCGCCGTTCTCGGCGTCACGAACGGGAACGCGTAGATCTGGCCGTGCGGGTGGTGGAGCGTGACCCCTATCTCCTCGCCGCGGTTCTCGAAGCAGTACACCTGCTCGATCCCCGCCATGGAGCTGAGGGCCGCCGTGCGCTCCGCCCACGCCTCCACCACCGTGCGGACGCGGCGCGGCGGCAGGCGCGCGAAGGAGGCCGTGTGGTCGGAGGTGAAGCAGACCACCTCGCAGCGCCCGTACGCGGGCCGCATGGGGGACAGGCTCCCGGGCGGCTGCCGCCCCGCGCTCGCCGCCCCCTCCGTCCCGTCCGGCGTCATGCCGTCTCCGGCCCAGTCCGGCGCTGTGCCGTCGCGGGCGGCCCCCGCGCCGCGAAGAGAAGGGAAGCGGTTCTCAAAGACGACGACGTCGTAACTGCCCGCGGGGATCTCGGTGGGGCGGCCCGGCGCGGACGGGCACAGCGGGCACTGGTCGGGAGGCGGCAGGAACGTGCGTTCCTGGCGCTGTGCCGCGATGATGACCCACTCGCCGAGCAGGGGGTCCCAGCGGAGGGCGGATTCCGCGCTCACCGCGCCCGCGGCATCGCGGCGGCCAGGAACCTGCGCGGCCCTGGACAGCGCCTCCCGCGTGTCGCGGGCAGCAGCCCTGCCGAGGCCGGGTGCCTCGTCGAAGTAGATGATCTCGCGCCCGTCCGCGAGGCGGCCGCTGCCCGGCCAGGCGATGCGGTCGATGCTCGCCCCTATCGGTTCGGTGCCCATGACATCTCTACGCTATCGGGTCTGCGGAAGCAGGTGCCGCCAGGACCCTCCTCAACCGAAATGGAGATATCTCAGAAAAGAACATTTTTTTACTAAATCGCTCAAGATGTATCGGTCGCCTGGCAGCAGCCGCGGGCCGGGGGACAAGGGGCCGGGCGCAGGGCCGGGGAAACGGAAGGTCGCTGTGCCGGGGCATCCGGGCCGGGCGACTGGTGGGATGGTCACGGGCCGGCTAGAGAAGAACTAGCGAGAAGGCGCCGGCGAGGCGCCGGCCCTGAGCAGCCGGCGCGCACCCGGCGCACGGCGGCACGGAGAAACCGGGGAAGAGCGTGGGCAGCGTCGTCGCGGACGTCATCGTCGTCCTGGCCATCGTGCTCATCGGCGGCTTCTTCGCGGGCGCGGAGATGGCCCTGGTCTCGCTGCGCGAAGGGCAGGCGCGCAAGCTCGCGCAGCGCGGCAGGCGCGGCCAGCGGGCCGCCAAGCTCGCCCAGGACCCGAACCGGTTCCTGTCCGCCGTGCAGATCGGGGTGACGCTGGCGACCCTGGTCTCCGGCGTGTACGGGGCCGCGACGCTCGCGGACATCCTGAAGGCCCGGCTGCTCAGCGCTCATTTCCCCTCGGCAGTGGCATCACCGCTCTCGTTCGGGGTGGTTACGATCGGGATCACCTTCCTGAGCCTGATCTTCGGCGAGCTGGCGCCCAAGCGGATCGCGCTGCAGCGGGCCGAGGGCGTGTCACTGCTCGCAGCGCCGGTCCTCGACACGATCTCCGTCCTCGCCAGGCCCATCGTGTGGCTGCTGTCGAAGTCGACCAACCTCGTGGTCGCGCTCGCGGGCGGCGATCCCCGCGCGAACCGCGAGGTGATGACCGAGCAGGAACTTCGCGACCTGGTCGTCGGCCACCAGGCGCTCAGCCTGGACGAGCGGCGCATCGTCGGCGAGGTGTTCGACGCCGGGAAGCGGCAGATCCGCGAGGTGCTCCTGCCGCGAACGGAGGTGGAGTTCATCGCCGCCGACACGCCGCTCAGCACCGCGGCGAAGATCGCGGCCAGCGCGCCCTACTCCCGGCTCCCCGTCTACCAGCGCTCCTATGACGACGTGATCGGCTTCGTGCACGTCAGGGACCTGCTCGACCCGCGCCGCGCCAGCCGCGGGCTGACCGTCGCCCAGGTATGCAGGCCGGTGAAGTTCCTGCCGATAAGCAAGACGGTGCTGTCCGCCCTTTCCGAGATGCGCAGGGACCGCGCGCACCTGGCCATCGTCCTCGACGAGTACGGGGGGACGGCGGGCATCGTCACCATGGAAGACCTGGTCGAGGAGCTGATCGGCGACATCAGGGACGAGTTCGACGTGGACCAGGAGCCGCCGATGCTGCTCCGCGGCGGCGAGGCCGAGGTGGACGGGCTGCTCAACCTCCACGAGTTCGCCGAGCAAACCGGCATCGAACTGCCCGAGGGGCCCTACGAGACGGTCGCCGGCTACGTGCTCGCCAGGCTCGGCCAGGTGCCGGTTGCCGGCCAGTCCGTCGAGGCCGCGCGCCACCGCATCACCGTCACGGAGATGGACGGCCGGCGAATCGCCAGGCTCAGGATCACGCCACTGGCCACCAGCCCGCCCGCGCCAGAGGCGAGCCGTGACGGCTCGGCGGCCCGCGGCGGGACGGCGCGGCACGACAGCAGGGGGGCGCGGCGCGATGGGGGCACGGGTGGCCAGCCCGGTTAGACTCGTCGCGACCGTATGAACAAAGGGCCCCCCGGGCGTTCCTCAGGGTACCGGTTCGCGAGAATCACCACGGGAATCTGGGGAACGCGAGCGATTGAGTGAGCATTGTGGATTCCCCTGGCGCTTCCGGCATCGTTCTCGTCGTCGACTTCGGCGCGCAGTACGCGCAGCTCATAGCGCGCCGCGTCCGTGAGTGCCGCGTGTACTCGGAGATCGTCCCGCACACGATGCCCGTCGCCGAGATGCTCGCGAGGAAGCCACGGGCGATCATCCTCTCCGGCGGCCCGGCGTCCGTGTACGCGGAGGGCGCGCCGCCGCCACCGCCGGGGCCGCCGGACCTGTTCGGCGCGGGCGTGCCCGTCCTCGGCATCTGCTACGGCTTCCAGCTCATGGTGGCGGGCCTTGGCGGTACGGTGCGGCGCACCGGCGCCGCGGAATACGGCGCCACCACGCTGGAGGTGCCCGGCCCCGGCAGTCCCGCACCCGGTGGCCCCGGGCCGGGCGGCCAGGGCGGCCAGGAAGGCGGCGCGCTGCTCGGCGGGTTCCCCCGGCGCATGCGGGTGTGGATGTCCCACGGGGACACCTGCGTCGCGGCACCGCCGGGTTTCACCGTCACGGCACGGACCGCCGCAACGCCGGTGGCCGCCATGGAGGATCAGCGGCGGGAACTGTACGGCGTGCAGTTCCATCCCGAGGTCATGCACACCGAGCACGGCACGGCCATCCTGCAGCGTTTCCTCGATGCCGCGGGCTGCCGCCCGGGCTGGACGACGCGGTCCATTATCGGCGAGCAGGTCGAGCGCATCCGCGAGCAGGTCGGCGACGCGCACGCCATCTGCGGTCTGTCGGGCGGTGTCGACTCGGCGGTCGCCGCCGCGCTCGTCCAGCGCGCCGTCGGGCCCAGGCTGCACTGCGTCTTCGTGGACCATGGGCTGCTCCGCGAGGGCGAGGCGCAGCAGGTCGAGAAGGATTTCGTCGCGGCGACCGGCGTCCGCTTGACGGTGGTGGACGCGGCAGAAACGTTCCTGCGCGCCCTGGCCGGGGTGACCGACCCTGAGGAGAAGCGCAAGATCATCGGCAGGGAGTTCATCAGGGCGTTCGAGCGGGCCGCGCTCCAGATCGCTGCCGACGCCGGAAGCCACGGCGAGTCGGTGGAGTTCCTCGTCCAGGGCACCCTCTACCCCGACGTCGTCGAGTCCGGCGGCGGGACCGGCACCGCCAGCATCAAGTCGCACCACAACGTAGGCGGGCTGCCCGGCGACCTGAGGTTCAAGCTCGTCGAGCCGCTCCGCTGGCTGTTCAAGGACGAGGTGCGCAGGGTGGGCACCGAGCTTGGCCTGCCCCGCGAGATCGTGTGGCGCCAGCCGTTCCCTGGCCCCGGGCTGGCCATCAGGGTCATCGGCGAGGTCACGGCGGAGAGGCTGCAGGTGCTCCGCGCCGCCGACGCGATCGTCCGCGAGGAACTGTCGGGCGCCGGCCTCGACGCCGCGATCTGGCAGTGCCCCGTGGTGCTGCTCGCCACCGTCCGTTCGGTGGGAGTGCAGGGAGACGGGCGCAGCTACGGGCACCCGGTGGTGCTCCGGCCCGTGACCAGCGAAGACGCGATGACGGCCGACTGGGCGCGGCTTCCCGGTGACGTGCTCGCGCGGATATCCACCAGGATCACCAACGAGGTTCCCCAGGTGAACCGCGTGGTGCTCGACGTTACGAGCAAGCCCCCCGCCACCATCGAATGGGAGTAAGCGCCCGGCTCCGCCGCAGCCGCCCCGGCGCCAGCCGCCGCCACACGCCGGTGATGTGGCTGCGCAGCGGCTCCGCCGCCATGCGGGACGCGTCGGCGCGCGGCTGTGCGGCCAGGGCTGTTTCCCGGAAAGGGCTGCTGCCATGCGCCTGGGCCAGCCAGTGCGCGCTGGCCTGGTCCGACGTTACTGTAACGCTCTGCAGCGACGTTGCTGACCTGGAAAAACTCTGCTGGAACGGCCAGCGGCCCGTACCTGCAGGCAAAAAATCTCCTGCCCGCAACGCCCTGACCAGGGCAGGTGCATGTGGTCATAGGAAGATCACGAAGCGTCGGCCTAGTGCCTGGCAGGGACGCTGGCCGCGGCCGCGCCCTGGCGGTTCCCTGAGACGATGCCGGCTGACTTCCCCCAGTTGGCAAGGCCGATCGCGCAGGCGAGCAGCGCCGTGCCGGCGAGCTGGGCAGGGTAGAGCGCCTGCCCGAAGCCGGCCGGGGCGGGCGCCGAGGCGATGATCGTCGCAGTGACCGGGTAGGCCATCTCCGCGATCGTCGAGAGCGAGGCGGGGGTGGTGGACAGGGCCCGGTAGTACAGCAGCAGCGCCAGCAGCCCGGGGATCAGCGCCAGGCCGAGGAAGCCCGGGACCTGGCTGGCGCGGTAGCCGGCCAGCGCACCGGCGCCCTGGCCAGCCAGCACGGCCGCGGCCAGCACCGGCAGCGCCAGCGTCACCCGCAGCGACGTCATCGTCGGGAACGAAACTGACCGGAGCAGGTAACGGCCGAGCACCGTACCCAGCGCCCACAGCGCTGCCGCGCCGAGCGCGAGCGCGGCGGCGGCTTCCCGGGCCGATGGGATGGCCCGCACAGGAGCGGCCAGGTCCGGGGCGAAAACTACCAGGTAGGCGCCGGCCAGCGCCGCGATCAGGCCGGGCCAGTACCAGCCCCGCCGGCGCTCGCCGAGCAGCAGCCCGGCCAGCAGCACCGCGATCAGCGGCTGTGTCTGCTGCAGCACGTAGCTGACAGCGAAATTCTTGTAGGCCAGCGACGCGGTGAACATAACGGTGGCGATGGCCT